>ERZ761602.2781-NODE-2781-length-26373-cov-5.676951_pt1 | contig 26373 bp, 20 predicted proteins | sample MGYA00512165_ERZ761602 | MGnify/ENA primary metagenome ERZ761602 (study PRJEB28899, sample SAMN02445085) | bioreactor sludge metagenome | biome: EBPR sludge; isolation source: Thorneside wastewater treatment plant | place: Australia: Brisbane, Thorneside...
ACGGGCTTCTTGCCTTCGTAGAGGACGAGCGTCTGCAGCGCGAGGCTCACGTCGATCCAACGCGTTCCTTCGCCCACGAAGTCGGGGAACTTGCTGCGCTTGGTGAGCTTGACGAGGTCGCGCTCGCGCCACCAGCGACCGTCTTCACCCTCCTCGAAGCGCTGACCTCCCACGGTGCGGAACCTGCCGCTCAGCTGCAGCGGGCTGCGACGATCGACCTCCTCGTCGACCAGTCGCTCGGGGTCGCTTCCCGCGAGCGAGTAGGGGCAGGTCTCGTGCCGGAGCACGAAGGCCATCGGCAGGCTCTTCTGGCTGAGGTCGACGCCATGCCAGGTGCTTCCCAGTGCAGGGTCGAGCCGATCCACCGGCACGTAGCTCCCGTCTGGGAGCATGCCGAAGCGGCGCGGCCCCCGGGGGCCCTCGAAGGACAGGGTGCCTACGAGCCCCACGCCGCTACCTCGACGAAGCACCTTCACGACGAGCGGCTTGTCGAGCCGATCGAGACGCAGGATCGGCAGCTGTACGTCACCCATGTCGAACCAACTCGCGGCCGTGCGTGCACCGCCCGCGGTCACTCCGTCGCCGTTCGCCGCGATCACCGGCGGGCCCGAGGGCACACCCCGTTCGTCGAGCGGCACGTCGTTGGCGGCCATGCGCAGCTCCTTGCCCTGCTCGCGATCGGCGCGCGCGAAGTGCTTGTCGAGGTCCGGCTCGTTCTCGGCCTGCTCCTGCGCTGAAGGCGGGCGCCCGTAGACCGGCGTGGCGGTCTTCGCGAGACCATAGCGGAGCGGCAGCGCGCGGCTGGTGTCCGGGGCGGGCATCGGGATGCCCGCGTCGAGCGAGGTGCCCGCGCGTGCGCAGACGAAGCCGGCGGGGCGGATGGGGTAGTAGCCCTCGGCGCAGCCCTCGGTGCGTCGGTACGGCTCTCTCGCACGCGCCACCGAGCTGCCCATGAGAAGCTCGCCGACCAGCTTCGCGTCGTCAGCGGGGCGTTCGAGCACCTTCACGCCGTCGACGAGCGCGTGGAGCTGAGGGCCATTCTCGGGCGGGACCGGCAGCTTCGGGATCGACCCGTCGTCCGCCTCGACGGGCTTCGACAAGGCGATGTCGGTTCGGCCGCTCTCGCAAGCCGTCGCCGCGAGCGCGGCGAGCACGAGCGAACCCCTCCAGGAAAACGCTGCCATGGGGCGAGCCATGCACGAGGCCACGCGGCTGGGCCAAGTATCCCGCCGGCTGGTGCGAAGGCGTGGCGTGGGAGCGGCGCCGACGCGACGCGGGCTGCGCGCTCAGCGACGCCTGCGCACGAAGCTGGAGAGGCCGGGCAAGCGGAGCAGGATCGCCGCGAGCACGAAGCTCAGCCCGGCCAGGCCGAGCGTGAGCATCGCCGCGGGAAGCGGAGCGAGAACCGCGACTTGCGCCGCATGTCTCGCGCCGAGTCCGGCCGCGGCGAGCGCCGACGCTGCGGCTAGAATTCGCCTCCATGGTGGGCTGGAAATCATGGATTCGCCTAGCTGTTCTCGGACTCTGAAGAGGAGGAGGCCGAGCTCGACGTGGGCGGCGAGCACGGCTCCCGCCACGACCCCCGACACACCGAAGCTCGACAGCAGCGCGAGCGCGCCGGCCGTCGAGACCAGCACTCGCACGGTCGCGAAGCGGGCTGGCGAGCGGGTGTCTCCGAGCGCGAAGCAGGTCGTCGCGTACATGCGCGAGGCGGCGTTCGCAGGCAGGCCGAGCGCGTAGACGGAGAGCACGCGCGCGACCTCGGCGGAGCTCGTGGCGTCGAAGCTCCCTCCGCGCAGCAAGAGGTCGACGATCTCCGGCGCGAGCACACCGAGCGCGACGGCCGCGCCGACGCCGAGCGTGAAGCTGCGGCCGAGCGAAGAGGCGAGCGTGTCGAGCATCGCGCGCCGCCTCGCGTCCTCGGCGCCGCTGCCCGCGCCCGCCTCGGCGAGGGAGGGCAGCGCGGCCGCAGCTTCGCCGGTGCCGAGCACGCTCATCGGCAAGAGGTAGATCGTCTGCGCGTAACCGAAGGTCGCGACGGCGCCCGAGCCGAGCAGGCTGACGAGCAGCGTGTCGACCAGACCCGAGAGCTGGATGACGCCGCGTCCGAGCACGGCGGCGGGAAGCTTCGAGGCGGCCTCGCGCAGCGGGGCGAGGCGAGGCTCGAACACCGGCAGCACCGAGCCGAGCGCTCGACGCACACCGGGCGCCATGACACCGAGCTGGAGCACCGCGCCACCGAGCGCGCCCCAGGCCACGGCCGACGCGAGCTCGTCGCGGCCGGTCGACCAGCAGCCGGCCGCGATGAGCACGGCGGCGATCTGCGAGAGGCTCCACACCACGGGCGCCGCGTAGGGCACGAAGAAGCTGCGGTGGGCGTTGAGCACGCCGAGCGCCCAGGCGCCGAGGACGAGCAGCCCGGTCATCGGGAACAGGACGCGCAGGAGGGACGTGGTGGTCGCGAGGCGTTCGGCGTCGAAGCCCGCCGCCACCACGCGCGCGAGCAGCGGCGCGCCGAGCGCCCCCGCCAGGGACAGCAGCGCGACGACCGGCAGCAGCGCACCGAGCGCGGCGCGCGCGAAGCGCCGCGCGGCCTCGGGATCGCTCGCGCGCAGCCGCGCATAGACGGGGATGAACGAGGCGCTCAGGGCGCCCTCGCCGAGCAGGTTCTGCGTGATGTTGCCGACGCGCAGCGCGGCCGTCAGCGCGTCGGCGGCGCCGCTCGTGCCGAGGTAGTGCGCGACGACACGCTGCCGGACGAGCCCGACGAGGCGCGAGAGCAGGATGCCCGCGGCGACGGCGAGCGCTCCTCGACCTTGGGTTCGCTCAGCCAAGCGTCGCTCGACCGGGTCTGGAGAGGTGTGGCGCCCACATCGAGGTCGGGCGTCAGGACGCACCGCCTACGAGGCGTCGTCAAGCTCCTGCTGCTGCCGCGCGATCTCGGGAGCCAGGGCTGGGCCTCGCCTGGCAGGGGGCCAGAGGCCCGGGGCACGGCTCAGTGCGTCGGGGCCTTCGATTCCGGCGCGATCCGTGCTAAGTCAATGACGCCTGGGACGCGATCACCTCCTTCGATGAGCAGCTTCACCCCGCCTCCGAACGGCTCGAGCGCGCCTCGGCCGAGCTTGATCCCATCGTCCAGGGGCGGAGCGGGCGGCGGGGAAGCGTCGGCGGGCGGGGCCGAACGGCCCACCGGAAACGCCCCCACGAGGCGCCCGCTCCGCGTGTGTCTCATCGACATGAACGCGGGCCACGCGAACCAGGCGATGCGCTGCTTCCGCCAGATCGTGGCGAGCTTCTTCGACCGGGTGCAGCGCGCGAACCCGGGCCTCGGCTGTACGCTCGTCGAGGTCAGCCCCCGCGACACCTCGGCGCCGATACCGCGTGACTGCGACATCTACATCGGCTCGGGCGGCCCGGGCTCGCCCTACGACGGCGACTCCGAGGGTTGGTTCGTCGACTGGAACGACTTCTGCAGCTTCCTCTTGAGCGAGTCGCGCCGCGACGACGCCGAGAAGAAGGCGCTCTTCGGGGTCTGCTACTCCTTCGAGCTGCTCGTGCGCTACTTCGCCGTCGCGGACGTCAGCATGCGCGACAGCCGCAAGTTCGGCGTGATGCCGATCTACACGACGACGAGCGGGCAGAGGCACCCACTGCTCGCGCCCTTCCGCGACCGGCTCTTCGCCTTCGAGCACCGCAACTGGGAGGCGGTCGACCTCAAGGAAGATCGCCTCCACGCGCTCGGCGGCGCGCTGCTCGCGCAGGAGAGCCGCGACGGGCACTCGAAGGGGCGCGCGCTGCTCGGCTTCGACTTCGGGCAAGGCATCGAGGCGGTGCAGTTCCACCCCGAAGCCGATCGCGCGGGCGTCATGAGCTGGGTCGCTCGCCCCGAGCAGGCGGCCGCCTTCCGCGCGACCTACGGCGAGATGACCTACCAGGCGATGCTGCGCACGCTCGACGATCCCAGCCGCCTCGCGAGCACCTACGCGCTCGTCATCCCGGGCTTCCTCGCGCGTCGCTTCAACGTGCTCGCCGAGCTGCGCGGCTACGCGAGCATCGAGCAGCCCGACCGCACCGACGTCATGAAGGCCTTCGAAGCGGAGCCCTCACCGTCGCAGGCGCCGCCGCCGGTGGAGCCCCCGCCCGCCAAGCGGCCGTCCGTGAACCTCTGAAGAGGCGCGCGGCCTGCGCTCTCGCGCGGAGGTGCGCGAGCGCTCTTCCGGCCCGGCCGAGGTTCGCCTAACGAAGCGGCGATGGATTCGCTCGATCCCGCCCTCGTCTCCAAGGCCGTCGCGACCCTCCGCATGCTCGCCGTCGACGGCGTCGAGCGAGCCAACTCCGGCCACCCTGGCACGCCGATGGCGCTGTCGGAGATCACGGTGGAGCTCTGGCTGCGCCACCTCCGCTACGACCCGCGCGCACCGGCCTGGCCCGGGCGCGATCGCTTCGTGCTCTCCTGCGGTCACGCCTCGATGCTGCTCTACGGAGCGCTGCACCTCGCGGGCTACGAGCTCTCGCTCGACGACCTCAGGTCGTTCCGCCAATGGGGCTCGAAGACGCCTGGCCACCCGGAGCTCGGGCTCACGCCCGGCGTCGAGACGACGACCGGCCCGCTGGGGCAGGGGATCTCGAACGCGGTCGGCATGGCGCTCGCGTACAAGATGCTCGAGGAGCGCTCGGGCAAGCGCGGGCTCTTCAAGGGCCGCGTGTTCGGCATCGCCTCCGACGGCGACCTCATGGAAGGCGTGGCCTCGGAGGCCTCGAGCATCGCGGGGCACCTCGGCCTCGACAACCTCGTCTTCTTCTACGACGACAACGACATCACGATCGACGGCGGCACCGGCCTCGCGTTCAGCGAGCAGGTGAAGCAGCGCTACGAGTCCTACGGCTGGGCCACGTGGACGATCGATGGCCACGACCACGCCGCGATCGCCAAGGCGCTCGACGAGGCGGTGGCGCTCGAGGGCAAGCCCAAGCTCATCCTCGCGAAGACGCGCATCGGCATCGGCGCTCCCACGAAGGAGGGCACCTCGAAGGCCCACGGAGAGCCGCTCGGCGCCAAGGAGGTCGCCGCCACCAAGCAGGCGCTCGGCTGGCCCGCCGAGCCGACCTTCCTCGTGCCCGAGGAGGTCTACGCGCTCTTCCGCCAGCGCGCCGAGGAGGGCAGGCGCGCGCACGAGGCCTGGAAGACGGACTACGACGCCTTCGTCGCGAGCGGCAGCGCGGAGGCCAAGCTCGTCGCCGGCCTGCTCGGCGCGGAGAAGCTGCCCGAAGGGCTGCTCGCCGAGCTCGTCGCCGCTGCACCGACGAAGGAGGCCGCGACGCGCGTCTCGGCCGGCGTCGTCGAGCAGCGCGCCGCAGCGCTCGTTCCCGCGCTCGTCGGTGGCTCGGCGGATCTGAACCCCTCGACGAAGACCTACATCGAGGGCTCGCCGGCAATCGCGCGTGGCGCCTACGCGGGGCGCAACCTGCACTTCGGCATCCGCGAGCACGGCATGGGCGCGATCATGAACGGCCTCGCGATGTCGGGCGCGTTCATCCCCTTCGGATCGACCTTCCTCGTCTTCAGCGACTACATGCGGCCGACGATCCGCCTCGCGGCATTGTCGCACCTGCAATCGATCTTCGTCTTCACGCACGACAGCCTCTACCTCGGTGAAGACGGCCCCACGCACCAGCCGGTGGAGCACCTCTGGGCGCTGCGCCTCATCCCGAACGTCGACGTGGTGCGGCCGGCCGACGCGCGCGAGTGCGCCGCCGCGTGGGCGCACGCGCTCCTTCGAAGGACGGGGCCGACCGTGCTCTCGCTCACGCGCCAGAACGTGCCCGTGCTCGCGCGCCCCGAGGGCTTCGACGATGCGCACATGCTGCGCGGCGGCTACGTGCTCTCCGACGCCGTGGACCCGACGGTGGTGCTCGTGGCGACCGGCGCCGAGGTCTCGCTCGCCGTCGCGGCGAAGCCCCTCATCGAGGCGAAGGGCGAGCGCGTGCGCGTCGTCTCGATGCCTTGCGTCGAGGCCTTCGCGAGGCAGGAGGCGAGCTACCGCGACGCGGTGCTGCCGGCGGCGCTGCCCAAGGTGGCGATCGAGCTCGGCGTCACGACGCCGTGGCGGGCCCTCGTGGGCCAGGACGGCCTGTGCATCGGACACGACGCCTTCGGCGCGTCGGCGCCGGCGAAGGTCATCGCGGAGCAGCTGGGCTTCGTACCGGAGGCCGTGGCGGCCACGGTCCGGGCCTACCTGGGCGCGCGTCGCGGCGAGCGCGTCGAGGCCTGAGGCGCTCGTGGCGCGCGCGGGTCGGGGCTCGCCCGGCGCGCCGCCGGGCGGAGCGCCCTCAGCCTCCTGCGCCGACGCCGAGGTCGCTCAGCACGGCGAGCGCGGCGTTGTGCCCGCAGGCTCCGTGCACGCCCGCGCCGGGGTGCGCGTAGGACGAGCCGAGGTAGAGTCCGCGCACCGGCGTGCGGTAGCGGAAGTAGGGGAAGCTCGGCCGGAAGAGCAGCTGGTTCTGGATCTGCGCGGTGCCGCCTCCGAGGTCGCCGCCGAGCAGGTTCTCGTCGAGGCGCTCGAGATCGACCGGAGAGACGAGGTGCCGGGCGCGCACGCGCGCTCGGAAGCCCGGAGCGAGCCCCTCGATGCGCGCGTCGACGCGATCGGCGAAGCGCTCGCAGGCGTCGCGCGTCCAGCCACCGGCGAGCTCGCTGGGCACACGCGAGTAGGCCCAGAGCGTGTGCTGGCCCTCGGGTGCTCGCGTGGGATCGACGAGCGACTGCTGCCCGACGACCAGGTAGGGGAGCTCGGGCAGCAGACCCCGACGGACCTCGTCGGTGAAGCGCGCGAGATCGTCGTTGCTCTCGCCGGGGTGCACGACCGCGGCCTCGAGACAGGGCTCGCTCGACCAAGGCACGGGGCCGTCGAGCGCCCAGTCCACCTTGAAGGTCCCGAAGCCGCGCTGGAAGCGGCGCATCGAGTCGAGCACCGTGGAGGGCACGACGCTCGGCGAGAGCATGCGCAGATAGAGCGCCTCTGCGGCCACGTCGGCGACGATCGCCGAGCGGGCCTCGATCTCGTCACTCGCTTCGGTGCGCACCGCGACCGCGCGGCCTCCGCGTGTGACGACGCGGCTGACGCGCGCGCCGGTGCGCACCACGCCACCGCGCGACGCGAGCTTCGCGGCCAGCGCGCGGGTGATCGCGCCCGCGCCGCCCTCGGGCACCGCGAAGCCGCCATAGGAAGCGGTGACGGCGAGCATGAAGCCCACGATCGCGCCGAGCGGATCGTCGGGGCCGACGTCCGTGTGCAGCGCGAGGCCGGGGAGCATGCGTCGCGCGGCCTCGGTGCGGAAGAGGCTCTCGGCGTAGCCGCGCCCACTCGAGAGGGCGACGCGCGCGAGGCGCAGCAAGGTCGACGGGCCGAGCTTCGTCGCCGATCCGAGCGGGGGGAAGGTCGACAAGAGTGCCGGCAAGAGCTCGGCCTGCACGCTCGCGTACCAGGTCGCCACCTCGCGCCACGCGGGGCCGTCGTCGCCGAGCAGCGCGCAGCACCGCTCGAGGTCGCGCGCGATCACGCCGCAGCTGCCGTCGAGCGCAGGGTGCGCGCTGTCGATCGGCGCGTGGTGGAAGACCAGCCCGTGCGAGGCGAGCTCGAGCGAGGCGAGCGCGGGGCTGTGCTTCGCGAAGGGAAAGAAGGCCGCGCCCACGTCGTGAACGAAGCCCGGGAGCGTGCTCTCGCTGCTGCGGCAGGCGCCGCCGAGCTCGGCCTGCGCCTCGAGCACGAGCACGTCGAGGCCGGCCTCGGCGAGGTGGCAAGCCGCGACGAGCCCGTTGGGCCCCGCACCGATCACGACGACGTCTGTCACGCGCCGGGCATACACCCGCGTCCCGGCGCGCCCAAGCTCGCTCGCTCGGGCTTCCTCGGGCGCGGTGCTTCTCCTACGGTTCGAGGTCATGGCTGGTGCACCTGGGCCCGAGGCTCGTTCTGCGCTCTCGAGCTACCTCCGCTGGGGCTATCGAGCGCTCGCGCTGCTCCTGACGCTCGCGAGCGTCTGGCTCGTCGGCGCCACGGCACGCGAGCTCTACGCGGACGCACCCGCGAGCAGGCGCAGCGGCGTCGCCCTCGGCGTCGCGGTGGTGGTCGCGCTCGTGCTTCCGCTCGTCTTCGAGCAGAGGGTGACCGCGGCCTTCAGGCGGCGTGATCCCTCGGCCGAGTCGGTGCGCGCGTCGGCGCTCTTCGTGTGGAACGCCGCCGTGCTGGCGATCCTGCTCCTGGCGATCGGCACGACGAGTCGGCGCGCGCTCTACCGCGAGGGCGCCTGGCCCAGCTTCGGCGAAGATGGCGACGCCGGCATGCTCGGCGCGGCCGGGCAGCGCGCTGCCACGTGGATCGGGCACCAGCCGCTCGGCACGGGCTGCGAGCTCGAGGTGCCGCTGGCGGCCGCGAGCGCGTCCGCGAGCGCGCCCGCCGCATCCTCGAGCGCCGCCTCCGCCCTGCCGAGCGCCACCGCCCTGCCCTCGAGCTCTGCTACGGCGCCCACAGCTGCGCCGCCGCCGGTCGTGCCCGAGCGCGACTTCGCGCCCGACGAGCTCTTCGCCGCGCGCAGCGACGCGGTCGTGCTCGTGCGCGTGAGCCGCGCGGTGCCCCCCGACTCGCTCGAGGCGAAGCTCTTCGGCGTGGACGAGATCTCCGGCCACGGCTCGGGCTTCTTCGTCGAGCCGTCGGGCTTGATCGTCACCAACGCGCACGTCGTCGAGGGCGCGACCCGCGTGCTCGTGCGCCTGCGCGACGGCCGCCAGTTCGACGAAGTGAGCCTCGAGCTCTACGACCGCGCGCGCGATCTCGCGCTGCTCTCCGTTCGAGGCGAGGGGCTCCCCTACGCTCCGCTCGCAGACGGCGAGGTGAAGGTCGGGGCGCGCGCGCTCGCGATCGGCAGCCCGCGCGGCCTCGATCACTCGCTGACCGACGGCATCGTCAGCGCGGAGCGCAGCAAGGGCGGCGTGCGCATGCTCCAGTTCCAGTCGACGATCGCACCAGGTTCCTCGGGCGGCCCGCTCTTCGACGCGCGAGGGCGCGTCATCGGCGTCACGACCGCGACCGAGGGGGCGGGGCTCAACTACGCGGTGCACGTCGCGCACGTCCGCGAGCTGCTCACGAAGGAGCGGACTCCCAAGCCGCTCGCGAAGTGGGCCGAGACCGGCGCCGTGGAGGACTTCGCCCTGCGTGGACCGGAGCTCTTGCCCACCGATCGGGACTCGCTCGAGGAGGGCGCGCGCATGCTCGCGCAGACGGTGGGCAGCTGCCTGCGCAAGGAGGGGCCGCCGACGGGCAAGCTCAGCTGGTCGACGGCGCGGATCGGCACCGAGGCGAGCGGGATGGGCGCCGTGCTCGCGCTCCTGCAGACCAAGCCGACGATCGAGGTCGACGGCCCGACGAAGGACTGCCTCGAGAAGCTCAGCAGCCTGGTCGCCACGCAGCTCGGTGCGGCGCTCCACAACGCGGTCGGGCCCGAACAACCGGGTTCGGTGTCGATGAGCTTCCGGGTGAGAGGCGCCGCGCCCGAGGCGGGGGGCACGGCCCGCAGCGTCGACGTGCTCTTCGAGCTCGTCGCGCGCTGAGCTCGGCCGCAGCACGCGCTAGCGCGTGAGCTCGACCACGCCCCGTGCTATTCGCGCGCCACCGGGTGGCAGGTGCGGGCCCGGCGAGGAGACGCGAACGTGTCGAAGGGTTCCGGCAAGCAGGGCGGCGGCGAGGCGAAGGTGGAGACGGCGATCAAGCCGACGCGCGGCGAGGACTACGCCGAGTGGTACCAGCAGGTCGTGCGCGCGGCGGATCTCGCCGAGAACAGCGTCGTACGCGGCTGCATGGTCATCAAGCCCTGGGGCTACGCGCTCTGGGAGCGTTTCCAGGCCGAGCTCGACGCGATGTTCAAGGCGACGGGCCACAAGAACGCCTACTTCCCGCTCTTCATCCCGAAGAGCTTCCTCGAGAAGGAGGCCGAGCACGTCGAGGGCTTCGCGAAGGAGTGCGCCGTGGTCACGCACCACCGCCTCGTGGCCGCCGAGGGCGGGGGGCTCATGCCCGATCCCCGCGCGAAGCTCGAGGAGCCGCTCATCGTCCGTCCGACGAGCGAGACGATCATCGGCGCGAGCTTCGCGCAGTGGGTGCAGAGCTATCGCGATCTTCCGCTGCTCATCAACCAGTGGGCGAACGTCGTGCGCTGGGAGCTGCGCACGCGCCTGTTCCTGCGCACCGCGGAGTTCCTCTGGCAGGAGGGCCACACGGCCCACGCCACCAAGGAGGAGGCCGAGGAGGAGACGCGCAAGATGCTCGAGGTCTACGCGACCTTCGCGCAGGACTACATGGCCATGCCCGTCTACAAGGGCCCGAAGACGGCGAGCGAGCGCTTCCCCGGCGCGGTCGACACCTACTCGATCGAGGCGATGATGCAGGACCGCAAGGCGCTGCAGGCCGGCACGAGCCACTTTCTCGGTCAGAACTTCGCGAAGGCGAGCGGCATCCGCTTCCAGTCGAAGAACGAGACCGAAGAGTACGCATGGACGACGTCCTGGGGTGTCTCGACGCGCCTCGTGGGCGCGCTCGTCATGTCGCACGCCGACGACGACGGGCTCGTCGTGCCGCCTCGCCTCGCGCCTCAGCACCTCGTGATCCTGCCCGTGCTGCGCGGCGAGGAGACGCGCGAGGCGGTCATGGGCTACGTGAACAAGCTCGCCGCCGAGCTGCGCGAAGTGCGCTACCACGGCCGCTCGATCGACGTGGAGATCGACCAGCGCGACATCCGCGGCGGGGAGAAGAACTGGGACTGGATCAAGCGCGGCATCCCGCTGCGCGTCGAGGTGGGGCCGCGCGACGTCGAGTCCGACGCGGTCATGGTCTCGCGCCGCGATCGTTCGCCGAAAGACAAACGCAGCATGCCGCGCGCCGAGCTCGTGGCGACGATCTGCCGTGAGCTCGACGAGATGCAGGCTGGGCTCTTCCAGCGCGCGCTCGCGTTCCGTGCGGCGAATACGCGGGTCATCGACGACGAGGCGGAGCTCTACGACTTCTTCACGCCCAAGAGCGTGAAGAACGTGGGCGGCGACGAGCGCCCCGAGATCCACGGCGGCTTCGCGCTCGTGCACTTCGGCGGCGACCCCGAGGTGGAGAACGAGCTGCGCGACAAGCTCAAGGTGACGGTGCGCAACATCCCCGAGGGCGTGCCGGAGGCCGAAGGGGCGGGCAAGTGCCTCTTCACCGGCAAACCGAGCCCGCAGCGAGTGATCCTCGCCAAGTCCTACTGAGGGCCTGGCGCGGGGCGCAGGGCGGCGTCGAAGGGCCCCGCCCGCGCGCTTGGTTGCGCTAGCATCGGAGATCGTGTCCTTCCTCGACGATATCATCGATCGCGTGGCCGAAGCCTGTGGCGCCGACTTCGCCTTCGTGCTCTCGAGGCGGGGCAGGCTCGTGACGCAGAACGCTCCGAAGGACATGCCCGAGGCGGGCAGGGGTGAGCTCGCCACGCTCGCCGAGGAGCTGCTCGAGGGCAAACGCAGCGGCGTCGTGCACCGCAGCATGGCGCGGCGAGAGCTCGTGCCCTACGGCGGCGCCGCGCCGGTCGACGTGTACGTCTCGGCGCGCCCGGAGGCGATCCTCTGCGTGGTGATGGCGACCTACGAGCCGCAGCACAAGGTCGGCATCGCGATGTCGCAGGCCTTGGTCGAGCTCGACGCCTTCCTGGAGATGGAGGCGAGCCGACGCGGCGCGAGGCGAGGCCGTTCGACGCGCATCCCGCCCGCGCGCAAGAGCGAGCAAGGCGCCGCTCTGCCGGCGCAGGCGCGCTCGACCAAGGTGCCGCCCGCGCCGAAGAGCGAGCGCGGCACGAGGCCACCTCCCGCGCGCAAGAGCAGCCCAGGCGGTCGGCGGAGCGTTCCCCCGCCGCCGGGTCGCAGCACGCTCCCGTTCCTGGAGACGAGCCCCAAGCGCAAGGTCACCCCGCCTCCGATGCCTCCGGTCATCACCGTAGGTGAAGCGAGCGTGGGCCGACATACGCTCGCGGCGATCGAGCTCGACGCCGAGGGGCCGGAGATCACGCTCGGAGAGGCAGCGATCGGGCGCGCGACGATCGCCGAGATCGAGCTCAGCGATCTGCCTCGCGGAGACGCTCGGTCGAGCCTGCCGTCGATCCGCGTCGGGCTCGCGACGATGCCCGAGATCGATCGCTCCGAGCTCGACGTCACCGATCGCCAGACGCTGCCCTTCGTGGAGTCCCCGGGTGAGCTCTTGCGCAATTTCGAGGCGAAGGCCCGTGCGTCTGGCGCTGGCGCGAGCGTACAGATCCGCGATCCGCACCCGGAGGGGCCGACGACGGTGCCCGTGTCGGCTGGGCGCACGGTGCTGATGGGCAGCTCTGCCAAGCCCAAGCCGAGGCCTGCGCCCGAGCGCGCCACGCTGCTCGGTGTGGAGCCGACCGAGCTGGGCAACCCGCGGGACTCGAACGTGGAGGCCTGGCGCAACGCGCTCGAGGAGCTCGTCGAAGAGGAGTCCGACCGCCCCCCGGCCGGCGCAGCCACCGGCGCTCCCTCCGCGCGCACCAAGAAGCGCTGAGTCGCGCCCGAGCCCACGCGAGGCGCTCCGGCTCGTTCAGCGATCCGCGCTCCGACGTCCGAGCGCGAGCTCGATGAGCTCTGGCAGGAGGGCGAGCTGAGCGCAGTGATCGTCGGGGCCGCTGCCCTCGAAGCCACGCAGCTCGAAACCTCGCTCGCGCGCGACACGGATCGGGCGCAGTCCGAGCGCGGGGGGCGCCTCGACGCGGTCGCTCGAGACCCGCAAGAGCTCGAGCAGCGCATCGGCGCTCTGGGTCGTGCTGGCGTAGCCCTCGGTGGAGATCGAGGAGTGCGTGAGCAGGAAGCCGAAGCGCGGCTGCTCGAGCGCTCGACGCCCCGCGCGAAGGAAAGGCTCGAGCTGCCCCGCGTCCGGCGCGCGCTTCGCGTCGAAGGAGGCGTGCAGGCCGTCGACGAGCACGACCCCTCGGAGCGCGGGGTCGAGTGCCGAGTGCCTGAGCGCGGCGGAGACGCCCGCGTAGCCGGCGCTCCACGCGCTCAGCACGAGCCTGTCTGCGCGCGCACGGCCACCGGCCCGCTCTGCCATCGCGGCGTCGATCGTGGCGAGCAGCGCGTCGAGGTCGGCGCGCCTGCCCAACACGTCGGCGTAGGCGCTCGAGGTGGCGCCGCGATCGATCGTCGCGAGGACCAGGGCGCGCGCCTCGGGCAGGACCAGTCGACGCGCCGCCGCGCCGCCATGCAGGTGGAGCACCAAGGTGTAGCCGCCGTCCGGAGCGAGCGCGTCGCCCGTGGCGTAGACCTCGGCGCCGCCACGGCGCCCGAGCGAGACCGCGCTGCCGAGCCCCCGGTCGGGGACCTCGCAACCGAGCACGGGTGCTCCAGCTCGCGCGGGGTACTTCGACCGTGCTCGGCGCGAGCACCGCACGCCTCACGAGCAGCGAAGCGAGCACGACGACGCCTGCGGCGCCGAGCAGGCCGAGGTCACGCGCGCGCGAGCGAGCCCTCATCGCCGCATGCCCCTCATCGCCGCATGCCCCTCATCGCGGCGGCGGGGCTCAGAACCCCGGGTCTTGAACCGACGGCAAGCGAGGCGGCTCGGCCGTGGCCGGCGGGGGCGGTGGCTGCGCGGTGCTCGTGGCGGGAGGCGCGCTCGCCGTGGTGGTCGCGGGCGCCGTGGCACGGGGCGGGGGCTCCACGACGGCGGGCCCACCGGTCTGGGAGGTCGTCGTGCTCTGGGAGGGCACGGCGGGCTGGGAGGGCGGGGCAGCGTCGGTGCCCGAGGGCTCGACGCGGCCGACGCGGGTCCCGCGCCGCCCTGCGCGTCCGCCGCGCGCGTCTCCGATGGCGTCGGCATCGGGCAGCTCGTCGATGCTGAAGGCTGGGTCGTCGGCCCCGTCACCAGCCGCGCGTGCGCTCGCCAGGGCGCTCGCGTCCTCCGCGCTCGGCACGCTCTCCGGAGTCTGCGCGGCGCTCGCAGCGGCCGAGCCCGAGAGCCCGGCGCCGACCGTCGGCCCCACGCCGCCCGGCGCGCGCTCGCGCCAGAGGCTGAGGCCGGCGGCGATCGCGCCAGCGGTCAGCAGCAAGCCGCCGATCGCCGCGATCGTGCGCCCCGGGCCGCGCCGCCGGTCGTCATGGGTCGACACCGCCTGCAGCGTCGACGACGAAGCCTGCCTCAGCTCGGCGCCGTAGAACGAGCCGGCAGAGCCCGAGCCAACAGAGCCCGCGCCAGCGGAGCCTGAGCCAGCAGAGCCCGACCGATCCGCGCTCGCCCCACCCATGCCAGGCAGCGTCGCGCCCGCGTTGATGACCTCGCCGAGCTGTGCGGGCGGCGTGCTCGTCTGCGTGAGCAGGATCGACGACACCGACTCCCGTGGCTCCTGCGTCGACGCCGCCGCTTGCTCGTCGATCTTCAGCACCGCGTCGCGGATCGCGGCGCGCCGCTTGCGATCGCGATCGCCGAGCGTGGCGCGCACGTAGGTCGCGACCTCCTCGACGGTGACCAGACCACCGAGCGACAGCATCGCGTTCTCGAGATCCGCGCCCATCTCCGCTGCCGTCTGGTAGCGACGGTCGGCGTCCTTCTGGAGGGCTCGCTGGATGACTGCGTCGAGCTCCGGCGTGATGCGCGGGTTCTTCGTGCGGGGTGGGATCACCGGACGCGTGATGATGTTGCGCATCGTGCGCACGTCGCTGTCGTCCATGAACGGGTGGGTGCCCGTCGTCAGGCGGTAGAGGATCGTGCCCATCGCGAAGATGTCGGTGCGGCGGTCGAGGTCGCCACCGCGCGCTTGCTCGGGCGACATGAACGGGACCTTGCCCTTGAGCTGCCCTACGGTGGTCTGTCCGCCCTGCGCCATCGACTTCGCGACGCCGAAGTCGACGAGCTTCGAGGCACCCGTCGACGAGACGAGGATGTTCTGCGGCGAGACGTCGCGGTGCACGAGGTGCAAGAGCTGGTCTTGGTCGTCGCGTAGCTCGTGCGCTGCGTGCAGGCCGGCGCAGGCCTGTGCGAGGATGCGCAGCGTCACGCGCAGCGGCAGCTCGTCGCCGTTCTTCTTCGCCTGCTTCGCCAGGGTCGAGAGCGCCTCGCCGTCGACCCACTCCATCACGAGGTAGAGCACCTCGTCTTCCTCACCGAGGTCGTAGATCTCGACGACGTTCGGGTGATGGATGCGCGAGGCGATCGCGGCCTCGTCGAGGAACATCTGCTCGAAGGTCGCGTCGTCCGACAGGCTCGGCAGGATCGTCTTGATCGCCACCGTGCGCGCGAAGCCACGCGAGCCGCGCTGACGCGCTGCCCAGACCGTCGCCATGCCACCCTGCGCGATCGGCAACAACAGCTCGTACCGTCCCAAGACGGTTCCAGGTGCGAGCGTGTACGTCCCCATGATCGATGCAGCTCCGACGACCCGTGGCGGTGCGCGTTCGCGCGGCTCCCGGCGCGAGCGGGCGCCCGGGTGAGCACGGATCTCCCGGACACCCGATGCTAGCGCATGTCGGCGTCGAAGGCGCGATTCCACACAGGCAGGACCGTGAATTCCGCGCGGCTGGTCGGCGCATCGCGTGGTGCGCGAAACGCACGAAGCCGGCCCGCCTCGGTGGACCGGCTCCGACTCCGGCTCCTTCGGCTTCGAGCCGCGCCGCTCGGGGCTGCGTGGCTCCGAGGCCCAGCGGCTCGGACAGGCTGCGCTTCGAATGCGCTACTTCAGATGCCCTACGTCAGATGCCCTACGTCAGATGCCCTGCATGGGGGCGGGGCCCCAGAAGGTCTCGTAGATGCGGCGGAGCTTCATCGAAGTCTCGGGCGTGAAGCCGTTGGCCGGGTGAGGCCACATGAAGCCGTTGCCCATCGCCTGGTTGCAGGAGAGCGAGACCATGATCTCGACGTTGCCCTTCTGCGGATCGGAGAAGACGAAGGCCATGCCAGGCGTGAAGCACTGCCCGCGGTTGGCGTTGAAGCTGTCCTCGTCGCCGAACAGATCGAGGATGTCTTCCTTCATCTGTTCGTCCATCACGGGCGTCTGGCCTTGCACGGCGAAGCCGTTGAACAGCTGCTGCTGCTGGGTGGGCTGCTGCACACCCGGCTGCGTGGTGGGGATCAGCGGAGGCAGGCCCGGGATGAGCTGCTGCATCTGCTGCTGGAACTGCTCCGCGCCCTGCTGGAGCTGGGCCTGCTGCTCCGGCGTGAGTCCCGGGATCGGGATCATCGAGAGGATGCCACCTGCGCCCGCAGCCGGCTGACCGGGCATCACCGGCGCGGCGCTCGGCGCGGTGAGCTTGAGCACGGTGAGCTGGGCTTGATCGAGCTCGTCGAAGGGCGCTGCGCGGCTCGCGCAGCCCGTGGCCAGGGGAAGAGCGACGACGATGCCGAGGAGGAAGGAGCTCGAGTTCATGGTGCCTCTAGGACGTAGCACGGGGGTGAAGCGGCAGCGAAAAAGCGCGGTCGAGGGCGACGACTTCGTGCTCTCGAACCCGCCGAGCGGGTGCCCTGGGCGTCGCGCTCCGAGCGCTGGCTCGTGCGCGGGCCCGGGCCCGGCTCAGGTGCTCGGCGCCTCGCTCGTGGCGGCGGGCGCGGCCTTGCGCTCCTCGGCCTCGAGCAGCCCGACGCGCGCCTTCTGGTTGCGCTTCAGGCGCTTCTTCTTGAGCGGCGACATGAGCCACTCGTGACGGAGACGGACGTTCCACTTCGACGTATTCGCCATGATCGCTGGACCTCTGCTGAACGGAGCGGGCTCGGACGCGGCCCACCAAAAGGGGGCGCACCCTACGAGCAGCCGGGGCCCCCGTCAACACCTGGGTCCCCACGGCGCCGGGATCCGTCGATCGCGGGAACAGCGCGTCGCGGGTCGGCTGGTCGCGGGATCAGTCGGGGATCTTCTCGAGCTGGATGTCGAGCTCGAGCAGCTTCTCTCCCTCGCGGGCCTCGATGAGCTGGTCGAGCGGGAAGTAGCCGGGGTGCTCGACGGTGAGCCGGTGCTGGCCCGGAGGGAGGGCGACGCCCCGCTTCTGGACGTAGCTCAGCGGGCCGAGCAGCTGATCGTCGATCGTCACCTGGGCGTCGCCGGGCGCGCCCCTCACCCGCAGGGAGGTCGTCGGGGGCGTGGCCGGCCGGCACGCGACCGCGGCGGACGCGAGCGAGAGGAGCGCGACGAAGGTACGCAGGCGTCGGGGCATCACTCCCACTCGATCGTGGCCGGGGGCTTGCTCGAGATATCGTACACGACGCGGTTGATGCCGCGCACCTCGTTGATGATGCGGGAGCTGGCGCGCGCGAGCACCTCGTGCGGGATGCGGAACCAATCGGCGGTCATGCCGTCGGTCGAGTCGACGGCGCGCAGCGCGAGCACCTCCTCGTAGGTGCGTTCGTCGCCCATCACGCCGACGGTGCGCACCGGCAGGAGTGCGCAGAAGGCCTGCCAGATCGCGTCGTAGAGCCCTGCCTTGCGGATCTCCTCGATGAAGATCGCGTCGGCGCGGCGCAGCGTCGCGAGACGCGCCGGTGTGAGCGGCCCGAGGCAGCGCACCGCGAGGCCGGGGCCGGGGAAGGGGTGGCGGTAGAGGACCTCGTGCGGCATGCCGAGCGCCTCGCCCGCGGCGCGGACCTCGTCCTTGAAGAGCTCGCGCAGCGGCTCGCAGAGCGAGAGGTGCATGCGCTCCGGCAGGCCGCCGACGTTGTGGTGGCTCTTGATGACGGCGCTCGGACCCTTGAAGGACACGCTCTCGATGACGTCCGGGTAGAGCGTTCCCTGCACGAGGAAGCGCGCGTTCTCGATCTTCTTCGCTTCGTGCTCGAAGACCTCGATGAAGACGCGGCCGATGATCTTCCGCTTCTGCTCGGGGTCGGTGACGCCGGCGAGCTCGTCGAGGAAGCGCTGGCTCGCGTCGACGTGAAGGAGCTTGAGGTGGTAGCCATCGCGGAAGGTCGCCACGACCTGCTCGGCCTCGCCCTCGCGCAACAGGCCGTTGTCGATGAAGATGCAGGTGAGCCTGTCGCCGAGCGCGCGCTGACAGAGCACCGCGGCGACCGAGCTGTCGACGCCGCCGGAGAGCCCGAGCACGGCGTGTGCGTCGCCGACGCGCTCGCGCACCGCGTGGATCGCCTCGTCGACGAAGCTCGACGCCGTCCAGTTCGGCTCGAGGCCCGCGACGTCGAAGAGGAAGGCTTCGATGAGCGCGCGCCCTTCGGTCGAGTGCACGACCTCGGGGTGGTACTGCACGCCGTAGATGCGTTTGTCGTGGTGGGCGACCGCGCAGAACGGGGTGTTGTCGCTCGTGCCGAGGTTCACGAAGCCCGTGGGCATCGCGGCGATGCGGTCGCCGTGGCTCATCCAGACGCTGAGCTCGGCACCTGGCTCGTAGCGCGCGAAGATGCCCTTCGCGTCGGCGACACGGAGCTTGGCTGCGCCGTACTCGCGCTCGGTGGCGCGCTCGACCTTGCCGCCGCCGAGGTGCGCGAGGAGCTGCACGCCGTAGCAGATGCCGAGGATCGGCACACCGAGCTCGAAGAGCGCGGCGTCGACCGTGGGCGCTCCTTCGTCGTAGACGCTCGACGGGCCGCCCGAGAGCACGAGGGCTCGCGGCTGCCGCGCGCGGATCACCTCGAGCGGCGTGGTGCAGGGGAGGATCTCGCAGTAGACCTGGGCCTCGCGGATGCGCCGAGCGATGAGCTGCGTCGTCTGCGAGCCGAAGTCGAGCACGAGGACCACGTCGCGCGACCTGTCGCTCATGGGCCGCGGGTAGCACGTGCGGGGCGCCGGACCAAGGGCTCGCCCTCGCCCCGCCGCGCCTCGACGCATCGATCGCCTTGTGCCTTCGCTTTCGGGCTGGAACACTCCCCGCGTGAGCGGCTACCGAGCGCCTACGTCGTCGCCGGCCGGTGTGCCGGCCGAGGATCTGCTGTCCGAGGGGCGCCTGCTCCGCGCGGTGCTCGAGGCCGCGCGTGAGTCCATCCTCGTCACGGAGGCCGAGCTCGAGCTGCCCGGCCCACGCATCGTCTACGTCAACCCGGCGTTCACGCGCATCACAGGCTACGCACCCGACGACGTGATCGGCAGGACGCCGCGCGTGCTCCAGGGACCCAAGACCGACCGCACGGTGCTCGAGCGACTGCGCGACTCGCTCGGTCACGACGGCACCTTCGAAGGCGAGACGATCAACTACCGCAAGGACGGGACGGAGTTCCTCATCCAGTGGTACGTCGTGCCGCTCCTCGACGAGCGTGGGCGCACCACGCACTACCTCGCCGTGCAGCGCGACGTCACGGAGGAGCGCCGCCTCACGGCCATCGCGGCCGGGGTGAACCTCGCCGAGAACCTCGGCTACGCGATCGCCGGAATCCGACACGAGCTCGCCAACCCGATCAACGCGATCAAGCTCTCGCTCCTGGCCCTCGAGCGGAGGATCGCGCGCGGCGCGACGGCCGAGGAGATGGCGGAGCTCACCGGCCGCATGCTCGGCGACGTGGAGCGCGTGGAGTACCTGCTCGGCGCGCTCAAGCACTACGGCGCGATGGAGCACGCGGTGCTCGAGCCCGTCGCGATCGACGAGTTCCTGCGAGGGATGGCCGATCTCGTGCGCGAGGAGCTCGAGCGGCGGGATCAGTCGATCGAGCTCGCGCTCGGGGCCGGCGCCGCCGAAGCGAAGGCCGACCCGCGTGCCCTGCACCAGGTCATGTTCAACCTCATCACCAACGCGGCCGACGCGGCGGGAGGCCAGCGCACTTCGAGGGTCTTGCTCCGGAGCGTGGCGACCGAGAGCCGCGTGCGCATCGTGGTCGAAGACGACGGCCCCGGCATGACGCCCGCGGAGCTGGCGCGCCTCGGTCAGCCCTTCTTCACGACGAAGCAGCGAGGCACGGGCTTGGGGTTGTCGATCGTGCGGCGCCTCGTCTCGGCGATGCGTGGCCTGCTCGAGATCGAGAGTGAGTCCGGGAGGGGCACGCGCGTCTCGGTGGAGCTCGAGCGCGCCTGAGGGTCCGGGCCGCGTATCGCGGGCCGGGCTGCGCATCACGGGCGCTGGGCGGGGCGACGAGCCTGGTGTCTCAGAGCGGCGTGCCCGAGGGCGCGACCTGTGGCGGCGGCGCGGGCAGGAAGGGCTCGACCACGGGCGGCTCGATGGGCACGGGCTCGGGCGGGAAGGCTTCGGGCGCGATCTGCGGCAGCCCGAGGTCGGACGGCGCGCCGAGGCTGCGTGCCACCCGGCTGGGCTCGAGCTCGACGCCGCGCGCACCGACGGCCGCGCTCGGGATCGCCTGCGGAGCTTGGGGCGGAGGCCCGTCGGGGCGCTCGGCCTCGCAGCCGGCGAGCGCGAGGGCGCAGCTCGTCGCGGCGGCGAGCCGCCTGAGCGCGGCCGAGGGTGTGGGGGGCCGGACCATGCCGCCAGGCTAGCACCGCCTCCGTGGGCGTGTGCGATCCCTGCCCGCGGAGCCTGCTTCGCGCTAAGGAGGGGGCGTGGAGCCTCGCACCCCGCCCGGAAGCCTCGCCGAGCTCGCCGACCGCGCGCGTGTGGCGGCTCGCGCGCTCGCGTCGGTGTCGCGCAAGCGCAAGGACGCGGCGCTCCGCGCGATCGCCGAGGCACTGCGCGCCGAGGCGGACGCTGGCTCGGGCGAGCTGACTCGTGCGAACGCCGAAGACGTGGCGCTCGCGCGCGCCAGCGGCACCGACCCCGCGATGATCGATCGCCTCGCGCTCGACCCGGCTCGACTCCGCTCGATGGCCGAGGCGGTGGAGTTCATCGCCGCGAGCGACGATCCGGTGGGGACCGTCGTCGGCATGACGCGCCGGCCGAGCGGGCTGCTCGTGGGCCGGGTGCGCATCCCGCTCGGCGTCATCGCGATCATCTACGAGGCGCGGCCCAACGTGACGATCGACGCCGCCGCGCTCTGCATCAAGAGCGGAAACGCCGTGCTCCTGCGCGGAGGCAAGGAGGCGGCGAGCTCGAACCGCGCGCTGGGCGCGCTGGTGCGCCGCGCGCTCGAGGGCGTCGCCTTGCCCGAAGACGCCGTGCAGCTCGTGGCTCCTGGTCCGCGTGAGCAGATCCGCGAGCTCGTCGGTCTCAGCGGCAAGATCGATCTCGTGATCCCGCGCGGAGGCGAGGGGCTCATCCGCTTCGTCACCGAGCACGCGCGCGTGCCGGTCGTGCAGCACTACCAGGGCGTGGTCCACGTCTACGTGGACGAGGGCGCCGAGCTCGACATGGCCGAGCGCATCGTCGAGAACGCGAAGCTCTCGCGCACGAGCGTGTGCAACGCGCTCGAGTGTCTGCTGGTGCACGCGAGCGAGGCCGAGGCCTTCGTACCGCGCCTCGAGCGGCTCGTGGCGCGTGGGCTCGAGGTGCGGGGCTGCGAGCGCACGCGGGCGCTCTTGCCCTCGGCGAAGCTCGCTGCCCCCGACGACTACGGCCGCGAGTTCCTCGCGCCGATCCTCGCCGTGCGCGTCGTCGACTCCTTCGACGAGGCGCTCGCGCACATCGCGCGCTACGGCTCGAACCACACCGAGGCGATCGTGACGCGCGATCTCGCGAGGGCGCAGCGCTTCGTGCGCGAGGTCGACGCGAGCTGCGTGCTGGTGAACGCCTCCACGCGCTTCAACGACGGGGGCGAGCTCGGCCTCGGCGCCGAGATGGGCATCTCGACGTCGAAGCTGCACGTCTACGGCCCGATGGGGCTCGAGCACCTCACGGCCCTGAAGTGGGTCGCCTGGGGCGAGGGTGAGATCCGCTGAGGCGGAGACTGGATGGCCGGCCGCGCGCCGGCGACGGACGAAGGGCGCGGCTCGCCGCGCATCGAGGACAGGACGAACCGAGGCCCGCATGGCGAAACAGAAGAACGACGACGCGCCGAACACGAAGCGCAGCACCGCGGGCTCGAGCCGCTCGACCTCCACGGGTGCGCCCAAGACGGCCGCGCGCGGCGCCAAGGCCGGGGGTTCGAGCGCCACCGGTGCGAGGCCGAAGAGCCGCGGCCCCGCGCCCGAGCGCGTAGGGCGCTCGGGCGCGCGCGAGACGCCGGCCCGCGAGGGCGGGGCGCGCGGCCCGGCGACGAGGACGGGCACCGGCGCGGCACCCAGGCTGCGTCGCTCGGCGACCGTCGATGTGGAGGCGGAGTCCGGCCGCGCCTCCGCGAGCCGCGCGCGCTCCACGGCGAGCGGCTCGAAGCGGCCCCTCTTGAAGGCGACGCACGCGGAGGCGAAGCGAGCCGCGACGCCGGCGCGCAATGCCAAGGAGGCGGGTGAGCGTCGCGAGCGTGCGCGCGCCACGCTGCGCGCCGTCGAGGGGCGGGCGAGCCAAGCGACCGAAGCCGGCCACGCGCGCGAGCCCGCGCGCGAGCCCTCGCGAGGCCCGGTCTCGGCGCGCAAGCGCGCGAGCCTGCCGCCTGCGGTGACGCCCTCTGCGCAGTCGAAGGAGCTCGCGCTCGCGATCGCCTCGGCGGGCCTCGACAAGAAGGCGCTCGGCGTCGAGGTCCTCGATGTGACGGGCAGGGTCGACTACGCGGAGTTCCTCGTGGTGATGACCGGGACGAGCGATCGACACGTGCACGCGATCGCGATGGGCATCGAGGAGGAGCTGCGCAAGCGCAAGCTGAGGCCGCTCTCGGTCGAGGGGCTCGGTACGGCGAACTGGGTGCTGATGGACTTCGACGACGTGGTCGTGCACGTCTTCCAGGAGTCGACGCGCAAGCTCTACGACATCGAAGGGCTCTGGATCGACGCCGGGCGCATCAGCGTCGCCGAGCCGGGCCAACCCTCGGCGTGAAGCTCCGGATCGTCGCGGTGGGGCGCGTGAAGGAGCGCGCCATGCGCGACTCCATCGACGAGTACCTCGGGCGGGTGCGGCGCTACGCACCCGTCGAGGAGATCGAGCTCGCCGACGAGGCGCCCACGAAGCTCGTCGCGCTCATGCGCAAGCACGCCGCAGGCGCGCACCTCGTCGCGCTCGACATGGGCGGCGAGGAGCGCGACTCGGTCGGCTTCGCGCGCGCGCTCGAGCAGCTCGCGAGCACGGGCAAGGGCGACGTGGCCTTCGTGCTCGGAGGCAAGGACGGCCTGCCGCCGGAGATACGGCGAGAGGCGTCGAAGATCTGGTCGCTCTCGCGGCTCACCTTCCCGCACAGGCTCGCGCGCCTGGTGCTCGTCGAGCAGCTCTACCGCGCCATGACCGTGCTGCGCGGCGAGCCCTACGCGCAGTAGCGCGCCCTGCTGCCCATCGAGCTCAGCCGCCCATCGAGCTCAGCTGCCCAGCGAGCTCGGCTGCCCATCGAGCTCGGCCGCCCATCGAGCTCAGCCGCCCGGCTTCTTCGCCTCGACCTCGGTCTTGGCGACGCGCTCGATCGCGGTCTTCGAGCCCGCCCCGACGGCGGGCTTCTTCGACTCCGCCTCAGCCTCGTCGTCCTTCGCGCTCTCCTCCTCGAAGGCGAGGTCCTCTTTGCGCTCGAGCACCCACACGAGGCCGATCGAGATGCCGTAGAGCAGGCAGGCGGGCACGGCCATCACGAGCTGGCTCGCCCAGTCGGGCGGCGTGAGCACGGCGGCGACGACGAAGGCCGCGAAGATGTAGTACCGCGACCACTTGATCATCTGCTTGTGGTTCACGATCCCCGCGAGCGCGAGGAAGGAGAACAAGATCGGGATCTCGAAGACGATGCCGAAGCCGAGCAGGAGCTTGGTGACGAAGCCGATGTAGTCGCCCATCATCACCGTGGGCACGACCGTGATCGTGGTGCCGACCTGCCCCGAGAGGCTCAAGAGGTAGCCGAAGGTGACGGGGAAGGCCGTGAGGTAGCCGAAGTACCCCCCGCCGACGAAGAGCAGCGAGGAGCAGACGACGAAGGGGATGACGAAGCGCTTCTCCTTCGCGTAGAGGCCCGGCGCGACGAAGGCCCACAGCTGGTAGAAGAGGAAGGGCGCCGTGAGGGCGATGCCGCCGATGAGCGAGAGGTTGAAGTAGGCGAGGAAGGCGTCGCCCGGGGCCGCGAAGTGCAGCGAGGGCTCGCCCGGGATGCCCTCGGCGCGCCACGACTCGCTGAAGGGCCGCACGATCACCTCGAGGATGCGATCCTTGTAGCTCCAAGCAATGGTGCAGCCCACGAGCAGCACGAGCATCGAGCGCACGATGCGCTTCCGGAGCTCCTCGAGGTGCTCCCAGAAGGTCATCGGCTTGTCGTCTTCGGGCGCGTCGGCTTCGGCGTCGAGCTCGGGTGCCGGTTCGGACTTCGACTTGGTCATGAGCGAGGCTCGACGGGGGTGGGGGCTCGGCCGGGCATGGCGCGCTCAGGCCTCGCTCTGCGCGGGCGTGCTGCTCGCCGCGCTCGGCGCATCGCCGGGGATCGGCGCGGTGGGCGCCGGCTCGACGGGCGGATCGGCCCTCTGCGCGACGCCGGGCGACTCGGCCTCGCTCGTGGCGCCGAGCGCCGCGGCGGCCTCGGCTTCGAGTTCCTCCGGCTCGTCGAGGTCGTCGGGCATGGCGTCGTAGTGATCGCAGCCTGAGGTGGGGTACTCGCGCTCGCGGAACGAATGGTAGGGGTCGCGCACCTCGTGACGCGCGACCGTGCCCTCGGCGGGGCGTACGACGAGGCGTGGCGGTGCGGGCTCGGTGTTGGCCGGAGGCTGCGCCTCGCTGGTGCCGAGCGCGCCGCCGCCTGCGGGCTCGGGGGCGTGCGCGGTGGGCAGGCCGTCCGAGCCAGGGGAGGGCGCCGCGCCGCTCGCGTCGGTAGGGCTCGCCGGCAGAGACGCGCGCTCGCTCGGCGGGGCGTTCCGTGCGCCGGGGTCGGCTGCGGCACCCAGCCCCGCCGCAGCGATCGGCTGCCGCAGCGGGCGCGCGAGGGGAGCGAGCGGGGCGCGCGTCGCGGCGGCCGCCTGCATGAGCGAGTCGAGCACGCCTGCGCGCGACAGGCTCCGGAGCTCGCGCAGCTCCTTCTCGAGCCCCTCGTCGCGGATGATGCGATCGATGCCGCTCTGCGCGCGCAGATCGGTCGACATGCGGCGCAGCCGCGACACCCACTGCCCCGCGGTGCGCATCATGCCGGGCAGCTTCTGCGGCCCGACCACGACGATCCCGACGATGAGCAGGATCAGGATCTCGCCGGCGCCCATCCCGAACACGCGGCTACGCTAGCTCCTCGGAACCCTGGGATCCAGCGGGGCGGCGGAGGGCTCGGAGCCGCGTGAGTTTGCCGCCTGCCTCGGGACGCGCGAGCTGACCGCAGGCCGCCGCGACGTCGCCGCCGCCCGAGTAGCGCACGATCGACCCCACGCCGTGCGCGAGCAGGGTGCTGCGGAAGCGCTCGATCTCGACGTCGCTCGGGCGTGTGAAGCCTGCGCCGTCGACCTCGTTGTAGGGGATGAGCCGCACCGTGGGTCGCACGCCCACCTCTTCGGCGAAGCGCCTGGCCCGCGCCGCCAGCGCGATCGCCGCCTCGTCCTGGTCGTTCACCCCGGCGAGCAACGCCACGGCCCACATCGGTCCGAGGCGCGTGGTGCGCGCGTGCTCGGCGGCCGCGTCGAGCACCTCTTCGAGCGGGTGGCTGTCGTCGATGGGCAGGAGCGCGCGCCTGCGGCCAGGGCGCACGTCGCCGATCGAGAGCCCGAGCCGCACGTTCGGCGCCTCGGCCGCGAGCCGACGGATCCCGCTCGGCAGGCCCGCGGTGCAGACGGTGATGTTGCGCTGGTCGATCGCCTGCGCGCTGGGCTCGCCGAGCACGCGGATGGCGGCGAGCACACGCTCGACGTTCGCGAGCGGCTCACCCATGCCCTGGAAGACGACGCCGTGCACGCGGCCACCCTCGGGGAGCCCGGCGCGCACCAGGCGCACCTGCTCGACGATCTCCCAGGCCTCGAGGTTGCGGCCGAGCCCGAGCCGGCCCGTGGCGCAGAACGCGCACGCGAGCGCGCACCCGGCCTGCGAGCTCACACAGACCGTGTAGCGCCCCGCGCGCTCGAGCGGGATGCGCACGGTCTCGATCACGCGCGTATCGGCGAGGCGAACGGCGAGCTTCACGAAGGGGTCGACCTGGCTCGCCTGCTGGTCGGCGATCTCGAGCGTGGGCACGAAGGCGACGCGCCGTACCGCGTCGAGGGCCAGGCGCCGCACGGTCGCCGGGCAGCGAGCGGGCAGCGCGCCCAAGCGGTGCACGAGGGAGACGATCCTGCGCGCGTCGACGAGCTCGATGCCCGCGAGCTCGCTCAGCCGTTCGGGCGTGAGGCCCTGGAGGGGTTCCTGCTGCATCGCTCGCCGGGCCCAGCGTTCGTCGGCGAGGGACGGGGCGCAAGCGTGTAGCCTCCGGCCATGGTGCGTCGTGAAGGGGCAGATCATCCGTCGGGCGTGCCCGACGAGCG
>ERZ761602.2783-NODE-2783-length-26369-cov-9.756745_pt1 | contig 26369 bp, 23 predicted proteins | sample MGYA00512165_ERZ761602 | MGnify/ENA primary metagenome ERZ761602 (study PRJEB28899, sample SAMN02445085) | bioreactor sludge metagenome | biome: EBPR sludge; isolation source: Thorneside wastewater treatment plant | place: Australia: Brisbane, Thorneside...
ATGCGCTACCATCCGCCCATGTCCCCTCACCTGCTGCTGGTGCTGCTCCTCATCCTTGCTTCCGCCTGCGCGCCTGCCTGCGCCTTGAGCACAAGCAGCGACGCCGTCGCCGCAGAGTTGGAGGAGCCTTGGACGCAGTCAGCTCAGGGCTGGGGCGAGGAGGTCCAGTTCGCCTACGCTTCTGCCCTTGCGGAAGAGGAGGAGGCCCTGCTCTCCTGGGTCGAGAGCACCTGGCCAACCGCACCCTGAGCAGTCCGACCCCGCCAGAACCCCGGCTCGACGCTGACCTGGCCGACGAGCGAGGGGACGGGCTGAGGCGGACGCCACAAAAGTCGGCAGGCGAGGACGCGCCTCGCGACTCTTGTGGCGTTGGCCCCCTCTGGCCCTCCGGCACCATCCGGCCCTCCGGCCGCCCTCCCTTCGGGCCCTCCGACCCCCATTGCGGATGTCACCGACTCGCCATCTTGCCCCTCCGCCCCTCGCGATACCGGCGCGTCCATGCAGTCCTGGCACCTCACCTTCCCGGCCCGTGGTCGGCTCGCGCTCTTCCCGACGGAGGCCCTCCGCCGCCAGGCCCTTCATCGCCTCGCCCCGACGGTCACGGACCGGGCTCTGCTCTTCTGCCTGGTCGACGACCACGTCCACCTCGTCTTGCGAGCGGAGCGGGCTGAGGCCGGTCGCATAGGGCAAGCGGTGCTCTTCGCCCTGCGGGCGGTGGCACCTCACCTCCAACGCGCCCACATCCGCCCGGTCGAGGGTCGGTCGCACCTCCTCTGGCGGGTGCGCTACTGTTTGCAGCAGCCCTCCCACCACGGCCTCCAGACCCACCCCGCACTGTACAGCGGATCCTGCCTGCCGGACCTGCTGGGTGCCCGCCTCCTGCCGGGCCTGCGGCTTTGTCTGCACGAGGAGCTACCGCGACTGCGGGCAGGCGAGCTGCTCTCCCATGTCGGGCTATCCGAGGTCGGGCTATCCGAGGACCCGCTGGTAGAGCCCGATGAGGCCGAACTTCGAGGAGTCGGCTTTCATAGCTTGATGGAGGTCAGCGCGGCGGCCCTGGCCCTCGACCTGCCTCTCGCGGGACATGGCCCGCTGGCGGTAGCCGCCCGGATCGCGGTCGTGCAGCTCTCAGGCGCCAGCAACAAATCCCTGGGAGCCGAGCTGCAGGTGAGCAGGGAGACGCTTCGCCGCTACAGGTTGACCGACGTGCAGCCTGGCCTGCAGCGCGCCATCGGACGCCAGCTCGCGCTCCGACAGCGGATGGCGGAGTCCGCCGGCCTGGTGAGGGACGAGCCCGTGGTATACCGGTTGGCATCTGCCGCTTGAAACGGCCAGCCAGCAGGAGCAGAGACGGACCCTCTTGCGGGTCGCCAACGATCCTGGCGAGTTCACGGTAGGAGTACAACACATGACCACTTGAGTTCGGTGAGGTGCACCGCGGAGGCGTCCGGGATGCTCGCGACACTCACCTGTCTCAACCCGCGTTCCCTCCCTGCACCCCCCGATGGGCTACCATCCCGGTGTACCCCTCCCCCTCTGGCCCTCATGCACTCCCACCTCCTCCTCTCCCTCCTCCAACCCCTCCTGGCGTGCAGCGGCGACACGGCCGGAGAGCGAGTGGTGACCAAGAGCGGGATGGTGATGCGCGTGATCCCGCCCGGCAGCTTCACGATGGGCTGCACGCCGGGGGCCGGGGAGTGTTTCACCGACGAGAAGCCCACCCAGGCGGTCATCCTGACGGTGCCCTTCCTGCTCGGCGAGACCGAGGTGACGCAGGGCCAGTGGCAGGCGGTGATGGGGAGCAACCCATCGCACTTCGCGTCCTGCGGCCCGGACTGCCCTGTAGAGCAGGTGAGCTGGCTGGACGCGGTGGCCTTCGCCAACGCCTTGTCGGAGACGGAGGGGTTGGAGAGCTGCTACCGGGTCTCCGGGGAGGCCGTGACCTGGCCGAGGGGCCTGGCCTGCACCGGCTACCGGCTACCGACCGAGGCCGAGTGGGAGCACGCGGCGCGGGCGGGAGGGGACACGACCTATGCGGGCAGCGCCGACATCGCAGCCGTTGTATGGTACAGGGACACCTCGGAACGAACGCCCCACCCGGTTGGAGGGAAGAGGGCCAACGCCTGGGGCCTGCACGATATGAACGGTAATGTCTGGGAGTGGACCTGGGACGCCTTTCAACCGTTTTCGGGAGGCGGCACTGTGACTGACCCGATCGGGCCCGAGACGGGCCTCGAACGGTCCATCCGGGGCGGGGGCTTCGGCGACGGGAGCCGCGTCGTCCGGCTGGTGTTCCGCCGCCGGTTCTCGCCCGGCGGCCGCGGCTTCGACCTCGGCCTGCGGCTGGCGCGGACGAAACACTGAGCCGAGGGCTGCTCCGCTCGCTCACTCGGTCGGTCCCGGGGACAGGAACCCCTCACCCCACCAACGCCGCCAGCGCCCGCACCGTCGCCTGGTTTCGCCAGGTGCTGGTCAGTCCCAGGCAACGATCAAACCAGTCCGCCGTCAGCCGACTGCGCGCCGAGCCCCCGGGGTAGTGCGCGAAGACCTCGGCCCCCTGCACCACAAAACAGTCCGGCGGAGACCGAAGGGGATCCAGCGCCGCGACGCGCGCGGGATCCGGCTCCTGCGAGAGGAAGCCGACGTAGAGGTGCTTGTCCAGCGCGCCGGGGACCTGCAGCGGGTGCGCCTGGGCCAGTCGCCTCAGGTCCTGAGCCGAACGAACGATCACCGGCACGGCGAAGCCGAAGCGTGCGAGCAGCGCCGCTTCGAGCCGCGGGCCGAGATCGTCCCCGGGGCCCTCGACGACCGCGTTGCCGGACTGGATGTAGGTGCGGATCTCGCGGCAGCCGAGCGAGCTCAGCAGCTCTCGCAGCGCGGCCATCGGGACGCTGTGACGGCCACCGACGTTGATGCCGCGGAGGAGGAGGACCTGGGTGCTCATGGGGTGGTTCCTATCAAAAGAGTACGTTACTCCATCATCCTGATTGTCCGCCAACGCTGCGATCCCGTTCCCAGGCTGATCTCACTCAGGCACGCCTCTTGCTGTATCTCCGCCCCCACCCTCCCGCACCCAGGACCTCCTCATGAAGATCGCCGGACTCATCCTCATTGTCATGGGTATCCTCGGGCTCGTGTACGGAGGCGTCACCTTGGTCTACCCGGACAAGGTCGTGGACGCGGGCCCGATCGAGATCACGGTCGACAAGAAGAAGAGCCTCCCCCTCCCGCCGCTGCTTGGGGTTGTGTCGGTGGGCATCGGGATCGGGTTTCTCGCGATGGGGAGCAGGAAGTAGCCGCTCTCAGCGCAGCAGATCCCTGGCCCCCGCGGCGAACTCCCTCGGGACCCGGCCCGTGGCGGCGATCAGCTCGCCGGGGTCGGCGAGCTCGTCCTCGTCCACGGCGGCGATCAGGTTGGGATCGAAGTCCGGGTGGTACTTCGCGGCGGCCACGAACAGCGCCTTGGGAAGGTGCAGCAGGCGGGGGTTGGTGCCCGCCGCCCGGGCGATGGTCTGGACGATCTCGTCGAAGGCCAGGGGCTGGGGGCCGCCGGCGTCGAAGGCCCGTCGCGGGAGACCGGCGTCGAGCAGGGCCAGGATCGCGCCCGAGAGGTCGTCGACGTGCAGGGGCTGGCGGCGGTAGCGCCCGTCGCCGATGACGGGGACGACGGGGCTGCGGCGGACGAGGTCGGCGAGGGTGTGGAAGCTCTCGCGGTGTCTCGGGCGGTGGGTGGCGAGGCGAGGGCCGTAGGGTGCGCTGGGGCGGACGACGGCCCAGGGCAGCCCGCTGTCCGCGAGGCGCTGCTCGTCCTCGCGGCGGCTCTCGGCGTAGGGGGTGCTGCGGCTCCAGTGCACGACGGTGCTGGAGGCGTAGACGGTGGGCCGGCCGAGCTCCAGCACGGCGTCCATCATGCTGCGGTTGGTCTGGACGGCGGCCTGGGCCGGGTCGACGCCCTTGCCGCCGGGCTCCTGGATCTTGCAGGCGATGTGCACGACGGCGTCGGCCTCGACCTGGCGCAGGCGGGTCACGTCGCGCGGGCGGCGCAGATCGGCCCGCAGGCAGGTGATCCCGGGCAGGGAGAGGGGGGTGGCGTAGTGAACGGCGAAGACCTCGTGCTGCCGGGCCGCCAGCCGGCAGAAGTGGGCGCCAACGAAGCTCGATCCGCCGGTGACGAGCAGCCTCATCCATTGCCTCCGAGAGGCTCGCCTTTTAGCACGATCGGCGCCCCCCTCTCTCCCGGAACCGCCGATGTCTGCCTCTCCCTTTCGTGACGACCTCCTCTCCGGCCGCGTGGCCCTGGTGACCGGCGGCGGGACGGGCATCGGGCTCGCCACGGCTCGGGAGCTGGCCCGCCAGGGGGCGACGGTGGTGATCGCCTCGCGCAAGGCCGAGAACGTCTTGCCGGCGGCGGCGGGCCTCTCCGCCGAGCTGGGGCGCCCGGTCCACGGCCTGGTCCTGGACATCCGCGACCGGGAGCGCATCGCGGCGGCGGTGGGCGAGCTGCTCGAGACCCACGGCGGGATCGACATCCTGGTCAACAACGGCGGCGGGCAGTACCTCTCCTCGGCCGAGCAGATCAGCGCCCGGGGCTGGGACGCGGTCATCGCCACCAACCTGACGGGCACCTGGGAGCTGACCCGCGAGGTCGCCCGGCGCTCGATGCTGGCCCGGGGCGGCTCGGTGGTGAACGTGACGATGCTGACGGCCCGGGGCTTCCCGGGGATGGCGCACTCGGTGGCGGCGCGGGCCGGGGTCGAGGGCCTCACCCGCACCCTGGCGGTGGAGTGGGCGACGGCGGGGATCCGCGTGAACTGCGTGGCCCCCGGCATCATCGCCAGCAGCGGGCTGAACAACTACCCGGCGGGCCTGTCCCTGGGCCGCCAGATGCAGTCGACCATCCCGATGAAGCGCCTGGGGAGCTGCGAAGAGACGGCCTGGGCGATCGCCTTCCTGGCCGGACCGGTCGGCAGCTACATCACGGGCCAGACCCTGACGGTGGACGGCGGCCGCAGCCTGTGGGGCGATGGCTGGCCGATCCCCGATCCGGAAGAGCTGCCCGAGGTCGTGCTGCCGAAGAACCCCTGGGAGGAGTAGCCGCTACAGGCCTCCAGTGATGCCGAGGGCGACCACGGTGGCGTCGTCGGGCCCCTTGCGGCGGTGGACCTCGGCGACGACGCCGCGCACGAAGCGCTCGGGTTCGGCCTGGCAGCGCAGCCACCAGCCGGCCAACTCGGTGGGTCGCATCAGGCGGCTGACGCCGTCGGTGACCAGGACGTAGGCGTCGTCGGCCTGCACGGCCTCGCAGCGCACTTCGATCCGGTCGGAGACGACCGGGCCCATGCCCATGTAGGAGATGAGCTGGGCGCCGCGGCTCATCTCCTCGGACAAGGTGCTGACCCGGCCGGCCCTCACCCGAAAGATGCTGGAGTCGCCGATGTGCAGGGTGCAGGCCTGGTTGTGGCGCAGCCAGACAAGGGAGAGGGTGCAGGCGGCGTCCCCTCGCCCCCCCTCGCGCAGCTCCCAGTCGACCTCGCCGATCAGGCGCAGCAGATCGGTCAGGCCGAGCTCGAAGTCCTCGTGGAAGAGGCTGCGCAGGCGGCGGCAGGTGTGCTGGGCGGCCCAGCGGCCGCGGCGGGCGCTGCTGACCCCGTCGCAGACCGCGTAGAGGGCTCCGCCCTTGTTGGAGCGCACCATCAACCAGGCATCCTGGTTCTCGCTGTGGCTCAGGCCGCGGATCGACGCCGCCGACCCGCGCACATCGAGCAGGGTGATGGCTGGAAGCTCGATCACCCCTGGGCTCGACGCCTACGGAACGAGACCAGGGCCAACAGGGCCGGCAGGGCCAGCCAGGCGCCCGCACCGGCGCGGGAGGCGGAGCAGCCGCAGCCGCCCACCTCGGAGGGGATCACGGCGTTGCCCTCGCCGCCGGTGTCGTCGGGCTCGGGCTCGACCTCGGGCTCCAGGGCCCGACCGACCAGCAGGATCTCGCGGGTCGGCGTGCTGGGGTCGTTGCTGGTCAGGAGCAGGCTGGCCTCGAACTCGCCGGCGGTCTGCGGGTTGAAGCTGACGACCATGCCGTCCTCCTGCCCGGAGCCGGCCAGGAAGTAGTTCGGGTAGGCGCTGAAGTAGGTCGAGCCGGTCATCGCCGTGGCCCCCTCCAGGTCCAGCAGGCCGTCGTTGAACACGGCGAGGTTCAGGTTGCGCAGCTCGCCGATCTGCAGGTCGCCGAAGTCGTAGGACTCCAGGTCGGTGCGCATCACCGGCAGCGGGAAGGAGAGCGTGGTCGACGGGAAGTCCTGCACGAAGCTGGAGCTGGACAGGGTGATCGGCACGTCGAAGCGCACGACGCTGTAGGAGCCGAGCCAGCCGGCGTCGAGGAAGATCTCGGGGGTCAGGATCAGCGCCAGGGTGGCGTCCCAGGATGCCTGGAAGGTGGCCACCACCTCTTGCATGGCCTGACCGAGAGGCGCAAAGGTCAGGGTGCCCCAGGCCGAGGAGAGGTACTGGTCGGCGGTCTGCCAGCCCAGGCCCTCGAAGCCGATCACGGCCTGCGGGGCGAGGCTGGCGGTGAAGGTCAGGCCGACGCCGGCGAAGATGTCCAGCGAGTAGTTGATCAGCTCGGTGCCGACCTCGGTGCTGACCAGCTCGACCCGGTTGGTGGTGCTGTCGTCGAGCACGAAGGGGTCGAAGTCCAGCTCGCCCGCGACGTCGTTGAGGCTGCGGTTGTCGATGACCTCTTCCCAGGAGAGGCCGAAGACGTCGACCTTGATCGCCGTGGTCGCCTCCAGCCAGGTGTCGGCCACCAGCTCGCCGCTGCCGACCTCGGGCGTGAAGCCGAGGTTGAGGTCGGTCGGCCACCACAGGTCGGCGTCGCCCTCCATGACGACGTCGGTGCCGCCCTCGCCCAGGATCGAGAAGCGCACCTGCAAGGGGCTGCCGGAGGGCAGCCAGCCGGTGTCGACCTCGGCCGCCTCGAAGACGTTGGCCGTGTCGATCAGGACGACGTGCTGGGGGGTGGAGCTGTAGGTGCCCGCGGCCTGTGCGGTGGACACGGCGCTGGACAGGAGGAAGACGGAGGCGAGCACGGGCTCTCCAGGATGAGGAGGTCGGAACGGTGCCGAACCGGTGACGCGAATCATAGCGCACGGCAGGAGGTACCGGCGACCGGCTCGACTGGGTTGCTTCAGGGAGGGGTTGCCTCAGGGAGGGGTTGCCTCAGGGAGGGGTTGCCTCAGGGAGGGAGCAGGCTCCAGCCAGTCTCGACGCGGTCGACCGCCAGCCCGGCCTCCGCGAAGGCCGGATCGAGCAGGGCGCTGTCCCCGGAGAGCACCCAGATGGCGCGCTCGGGCTCGACGAGCGCCGCGGCCGCGGCCAGGGCCTGGTCATCGGCCTGGAGCGCCGCCCGGGCGTCGTCCCAGACCCGAGCGGCGTCGAGCCCCAGCGCCTGGCGCTCGACGAGGTGCGCGGCGAGGGCCTGGTTGGAGAGCAGCAGGCGGGCGAGATCGCGGCGCAGCCCGGCCTGGACCGGGCTGCGCTCCTCGCCGGAAGGCGGGCGGAGGGCCAGCTCCTCGAGGGAGGCGCGCAGCAGGCGGAGCAGCTCGCCCGCCTGCGCGCCCTCGGTCGAGGTGCGCAGCTCGAACCAGGCGTGATCGGAGAAGGAGCGCACCGAGCCGTCGAGCGCGTAGACCAGGCCCCGCTCCTCGCGCAGGAGCCGGGTCAGGCGGCCGTCGAAGTCGGTGACCAGCGCGCGCAGCAGCAGCTCGATGGCGGGGTGCTCCAGGCGCACGCCGGCCGGCAAGGGCAGGGAGAGGCTGAGCAGGGCGCGGGCATCGCCGGGCTGGTCGACCAGCACGACCTTTGGCCCGGGGAGCGGCGCAGGCAGGGTCGGCGGGGGCGGAGCCGAGGAGCCGGTCAGCATCGGGCCGAGGCGGGCGAGCAGCGCGTCGACGTCGAGATCCCCGACCGCGACGAGGTCGGCGCGGGCCTGCAGCGCCTCACGCCAGGCCTGGGCCAGCCGTCCGGGCCGCAGCCGGGCGAGGGCGCGGGCCGAGGGGCTGCGGGAGAAGGGGTGCTCGGTCGGGTAGCGGGCCTGTGCCAGGGCGGCGAGGTGGACCCGAGCCGGAGCCAGCCAGGCGGTCCGGGCCTGTTCGACGGCCTCCGCGCGCTGCCGGGCCCAGGCCCGACCGTCGATGTCCTGGACCGTCAGCAGCTCGCCGAGCAGGGCGATCGCCTCGTCCTCGGCGCCGCGGACGCCCGAGAGCGACAACCGGGTGCGCCAGGGATCGACCTCGACCAAGAGGCGCGCCGAGGCGGCCTCTTGACGACGGAGCCAGCCTCGCCCCTCGGGTCCGCGCAGGCCGAGCAGGGTCGCGGCCTGCTCCAGGGCCAGGGGATCGCTCGCGACCAGGCTGCCGTGGTGGAGGCTGACGACCAGGTGGAAGGCGGGCACCTCCGGCCGGGCCAGCAGCCAGGCCTCCCCTCCCCCCGGCAAGGTCGAGGCGATCGGCTCGGGGAGGCGCAGCGGTGCGGGAGGGGGCGGGACCGGCAGGGGCTGGGCGAGCGCCGCACCGAGCAGCAGCAAGCCCAGCATCAGCGCAGCTCCGAGGGATCCAGCCGCGGGGCCCCGTCGAGGCTGCGGGCGCCCTGCCCCGGCGCCAGGACGACCAGCAGGACCCGCTCCTGGGGGTCCAGCACCGCTCGGGCGGCGGCCTGGATCTCGGCCTCCGGGACCTCCAGGTGGCGGCCGACGTGGTCCGCGAAACACGTGGGCTCTGCGGTCTCGACGGCGCAGCGCGCCAGGGTCTCGGCCTGGTCCTGCGGATCCTGGCCGACGCGCGCCGCCCAGCTCCGCCAGCGGGCGGTCACGGCCGACAGGCGCTCTGGGGGCAGGGGCTGCTCGTGCAGCTCGGCGACGGCCCGATCGAGCAGGCGGCGCAGGCGCTCGGCCTCGCCCTTCCGGCTGCGCAGCTGCACCAGCAGGCGGCCTCCCCCGGGGGTGAGCTCGACCCAGGCGGAGTGGCGCTCGATCCTGCCCCGGCGGCGGGCCTGTCCCAGGACGCCCTGGTCCTGCTGGCCCAGCAGGTCGGCGAGCAGGTGGGCGGCCGCGGCGCTGGGGTGCTGGGCGGGAGGGAGGGGCCAGCTGGCGTAGAGGGTGGTGCCGCCGATGTCGTCGTAGTGGGTGGCGGCGGCGGGGCGGACCGCCTCGGGGCCGGTGGCGGGGCCCTCCCAGCCCGCGCGGGAGGGGACCGCCCCCAGCGTGCGCCCGACGGACTCGATGGCCAGCGCCGGATCGAGGTCGCCGACCAGGACCAGCACGCAGGAGGAGGGCGCGAAGGCCGCGGCGTGGAAGGCCAGGACGTCCTCGGCGGAGACCCGCTCCAGCTCGGCCTGGGAGCCGAGGACGCTGTGCCGCTCGGGGTGCCCGGGGGCGAAGGAGAGGGTGCGCAGGGCCAGGGAGTCCAGGCCGCCGGGGCCCTCGCGCTCGATGCCGCGCTCCTGGGCGACGACCTGGCGCTCCAGGTCCAGCCGGGCGGCGACGGCCGGCGCCGACAAGCCGGCCATCCGGTCGGCCTCCAGCTCCAGCAGCAGGTCCAGGGCCTCGACCGGCACCAGGGCGGTCAGGGCCATGGCGTGGTGCTCGGTCCAGGCGTTCGTCTCGGCCCCGGCCGCGGCGAGCAGGCCGTCGTAGCTGCCGTGCGGAGTGCGCTCGCTGCCGGCGTAGAGCAGGTGCTCGACGAGGTGGGCCATCCCGGCCGCCTCGGACCAGCCCGGGCCGCCCACATCCCAGCTGGCGCCCGCCGCGGTCTGGAGGTGCATGGCCACCAGCGGGGCGCGGCGGTCGGTCTGCACGACCAGCCGCAGGCCGTTGTCGAAGCGGTGCTCGACGACCTGCACCTGCAAGCGCGAGAGCAGCAGCTCGTCGGAGATCGCGAAGGCAGTGCCGCCAAGAAGGCCGCCAAGAGGGCCGCAGAGCAGGAGCAGGAGCGGGATCACCATCGTCCCGTAATTCGAGCGCCTCGGCGAGGCGGACGAAGGCGCCCAACCGCGATAGTCGCGCGCCACCTCGCGGAGCTGTCGATGCCGGTTGATCTCCAGGAACTCCTCTCTTCGGGAGAGGTAGAGACCTTCAACGCCCAGCGGCCCTCGGGCAAGGTGGACCTCTACGCTGCCGATCTCTCGGGCGCGCAGCTCACCGGGGTGGACCTCTCGGGCGCCAACCTGGAGAACGCCGACCTCTCCGGGGCGGTGCTCAGCGACGGCACCCTGGCCCGGGCCAACCTCGAGGGCGCCGACTGCACCGGGGCCAGGCTCGACGGCGTGATGGCCATCAAGAGCAAGTGGCGCGGCGCCTACCTGGGCAAGGTCGACCTCTCGACGGCCGAGCTGACCGGGGCCGAGATGGCCGAGGTCGAGCTGCCCGACGCCAAGCTCGACGACGCCTCGCTCTCCGGGGCCAAGCTCAGCGGGGCCGACCTCAGCCGCGCCTCGCTGGTTCGCGCCATGCTGGGCGAGGCCCGGCTCAACGGCACCAAGCTGGTCGGCGCCGACCTGACCGAGGCGGTGCTGGAGGGCGCCAGCCTGCTCGAAGCCGACCTCAGCCGGGCCATCCTCAAGGGGGCCGACCTCAGCCAGGCGCGGATGGCTTCGGCGATCCTGGTCGGCGCCGACCTGACCGGCGCGATCCTGAAGGCGGCCGACCTGACCGGGGCGGATCTGCGCGGGGCGCGCCTGACCGGCGCCAACCTGCAGCGGGCCGACCTGACCGACGCCAAGCTCGACGATGTGGACCTCTCGCAGGCGGACCTGACCGACGCCCAGGTCGATCCGGCGGTGGCGGCGACCCTGGGCCTGCGCCCGAAGGCCCTGCCGATCGGCCCGGACACCTTGATCGAGGAGCCCGCATTCGCCATCAGCCAGGACCGGGTCGCCGTGCTCTGGGAGAACGAGGACGACGCCGGCCGCAGCCTGCGGATCATGGTCGGGCCGCTGCGCGGCAAGGCGCCCGACAAGGCCTACGCCCTGCCGGTGCCGATGGACCTGGTGCTCTCGCGGGGGCTGATCCCCACGGACGAGGGCTTCCTGACGATGGTGCTGGTCGAGCGACCAGCGGGCACGATGGTGATGCTGATCCCGGTCGCCAAGGACGGCTCGCCCGGCGTGGCGCGCACGATGCGCCTGCCCTTCACCCCGATGGTTCGCCCGGTGCTGCGCCTGGAAGAGGGCGAGATCCGCCTCTACGCAATCTCGCGCGAGGGCCCCGGGCTGCACGTGATGAAGGTGACGGACGAGGGCCTGGTGCACATCCACGCCAGCGGGATGAGCACGGCCCGGGGCTTCGTCTCGGCCCAGGATCCGGTGGTGCTGAGCAAGGGCGGCGTGCTGGTGGTGCTGCGCAAGAACGGCCCCGACAAGCCGGTCAGCGCCCCCTCCAGCTTCCCCGGCCGCAACCCCTGCGCGACGGCGGTCGAGGGCGGCGTGGCCCTGGCCTGGGCCAACAAGGGCCAGCCCGGCATGTTCTTCCAGATCGCCCGGCCGGCGACGCCGACCGAGGCGGTGCGGCTGGCCCCCGAAGACCTCGCCGGCACCATCGACATCCTGCCCGACGGCGACGCGGCCTGGCTGGCCTGGACCCAGGAGTCGATCAAGCCCGGCGAGCCCGGGACGGCCTGGGTCGCCCGCCTGCCCGGTGGCAAGCCGATCGGGCTGACGGCCGATGGCATCGAGGACTGCGGCGAGATCCGCTTCTGCGCGGGACGGATGGCCAAGACCGACGACCCGGCTGTCGCCGTCTCCACCGGCGATGGCGGCTGGGCCGTCTTCAGCCTGGGCAAGAGCGGTGCCAAGCTGCGCTGGAGCATCCCGGGTCCGGGCTGAGCCGGATGCCGATCACCTCGGTTCGGGCCGGCCTCTGTCTGCACGGCTTCCTGCGTACCGGGCTCTCGATGTTGCCGATGGCGCGGCATCTGCAAGCCCACGGCTACGGCCGGGTGATCTGCCCGACCGTGGTCTACCAGGCCGCCCCGCTGGAGGTTCACGCCGCCCGGATCGCCGAGCGGGCCCGCTGGCTGGCCTCCGAGCAGGGGGTCGCGCGGGTCGACCTCGTCACCCACAGCATGGGTGGGCTGCTCGCCCGCGCCATGCTGGTCCAGGGCGCGCCCATCGGCCGCATCGTCATGCTGGCGCCTCCCAATCGAGGGGCCTGGATGGCGGCCCAGGCCCGGCGCCTCCTCCCCTTTCACCTGCTGGGCTGGGATCCTCTCCAGCCCCTGCTGCCCGGATCGCCCGACCTGCTCCCGCAGCGCGCCGACGGGGTCGAGATCGGCATCCTGACGGGCGGTCGCGGCGATGAGCGCGGGATGTGGCCTTTCGTACCGGGGGACAACGACGGGCGCGTCCGGGTCGAGGAGGCCATGCTGGAGGGCGCGACCGAGCTGCGGGTGCTGCCCTACGGGCACGCGACCATCATGCTGCGCGCCGAGGTGATGCGCCTGGTGACGGGGTTCTTGCGCGAGGGGCGCTTTCCGGTCTAGCCCTACTTCGCCTGGCGGACCCAGGCCTCGGTCCCCGGGTCGACCTGCTCGACCTCGATCTCGGTCCGGATCCCCTCGCCGTCGATGTGCACGAAGCGGCCGCGCGCCGGACCGGCCAGCAGGGCCAGCTCGGAGAGCGGCACCGTGGGCGTCGTGGTCGTGAAGCGCAGGCGGATGCTGGCGCTGGCCTGGCTGAGCCCCTCGTGCGAGGCCAGGGTCGCGTCTTCGCCCACCAGCAGGCGGGCCAGGAAGGCGGGACGCTCGGCGGGCGGGCGGGCGGCCATCTGCTCTCTCAAGGCCAGGACCAGCGGGCCGTCGATCACGACGCTCAGCTCCTCGCCCTCCACGGCGCGCACCAGGGACGAGGGCGCCAGTGCCGGCAGCGCGCGGACCCCCGGGCTCAGCAGCCAGGCGCCGTCGAGCTGGGGGCGGAGCTGCCCCGGGGCGCAGGTCCGGCAGCGGGGATCGAGCACGACGGCGCCCTGGGCGTGGCGCACGACGACGACCGCCAGCGGCCAGTCGGCCAGGCTGGCCTCGTCGGGCTCGCCCAGCGCGCGGGGGCGGGCCGGCACCGGCAGGGCGTCGAACTTCAGCTGGCGCAGGGTGCGGGCCAGCACCAGGGCCTGCTCCCAGGGGTTGGCCCAGCCCGAGCGGCGCACCTTCATCAGCGGCCGCGGGAAGAGGCTGCGCGCGCCGGGCAGGCTGCCGGGGTGGACCTGCTCGCCCAGCAGCTCGGTGATGGTGGTCAGGGTGGCGTGCGGCGGCTCGTCGGGGTCGTGGAGGAGGCCTCGCAGCTCGTTGGGGAGGGAGGGCTCGGGCATGCTGGCGCGGACGGCGAGCCAGGCGACGGCCTGCTCGGCGGCGTTGCGGTCGGCGAGCACGGGCCGCCCGTCGACCGAGGCGAGGCGCCAGCTGACCGGGGTGGGGGTCTCGAGCTCCCTCTCGCGGGCGCTGTACTGCCGGGTCAGCGGGGCGGACTCGGCCAGGGCCTCTACCCAGGCGGGCGGCAGGGCCCCCTCGGGGAGCTGGACGAGGCTGGCGGGCGGCTGGACCGGGTCGTCGTCGAGGCGGACGCGGCGGGGGGCGTCCATCGCGATCTGGGCGTCGGGCACCAGCCAGACGAAGGAGGAGTCCGCGGCCGGAGCCAGCTCGACCCGACCCGAGGCGTCGGCCCGGTCGAGGAGGTATCCCCAGGCGACCCGGCCCTGCTCGGGGAGGGCCCAGGCCCAGAGGCCGTCCTCGGGGCAGGGGGAGCCCTGGTCCAGCAGGGTGCACCAGGCCTCGCTGGCCTCGGGAGGCCAGGTCTGGCGGGCGGGCTGAGCCCCCTCTCGCAGGAAGAGGCGCGCGGTCCGGCTCTCGCCGTCCTGGGCCAGCCCGCGCAAGGGCTTCCGCGCGGGCAGCAGGGTGGCGAGGACCTGGACCTCGGTGTCGGGGAGGGCGGCGGGGCGGGTGTCGAGGGGACGCTCCACGGCGGGGCGGAGGGCCTCGACCACCAGGGTGTCCCCGAAGCGCAGCTCGGGGGTGTGGAGGGTCAGGCCGGGCCGCGCCCCCGCCGCGCCGCTGGGGCCCACCGAGCTGTGCGCCGCGCGGGTCGCGGGGGAGAGCTCGCGGGCCTTTCGCTCGAAGGGCTGGTGCCAGAGCTGGAGCCCCAGGATGGGCCGCTCCAGCGGGCTGTGCAGGTCGACCTCGACGCAGTCGGGCCAGCCGTCCTCGACGTACCAGGTCCAGCGCTCGCGCACCACGGCGGGGCTCGACCCCTCCAGCGGGAGGAGCTCGACCGCCGCAGGCGAGCAGGATGCCTGGGCCTCGGGGCTGAGCAGCAGGAGCAGAAGAGTCAGCACGCGAGCACCTCGGAGCGGTCAGCCTACTGCAAATTCCCTCAGACGGCCGCCGGCCTCACCCCCCCTTCGATACCATGGTGCACCCGAGTACCCCCCAGAGGCCATGTCGCTCGCCCTGATCGTCCTGCTGCCCTTCCTCCTGGTCCTTCCGGTCTGGGCGGCGGGCAACCGAAGCCGTGTGCTGGGAACCGCGCTCGCCGCGCTCGCGCCGATCGGTGGGCTGGCCTTGCTGCTTCCGCAGCTCGCGGGCGTGCTGGCCGGCACGGTCCAGGTGCAGGGCTGGTCCTGGATCCCTCGCCTGGGCCTGGATCTGGCCTTCCGGCTGGACGGCCTCTCGGCCCTCTTCGCCCTGCTGATCCTGGGCATCGGCCTGCTCGTGGTGATCTACGCCGCCGGCTACCTGGGCAAGGACGAGCCGGTCGGCAGCTTCTACGCGATGCTGCTGTCCTTCATGGGGGCGATGCTGGGCGTGGTGCTCAGCGAGAACCTGCTGGCGATGGTCGTCTTCTGGGAGCTGACCAGCATCAGCTCCTTCCTGCTGATCGGCTTCTGGACGCAGGTCCCGGCGGCTCGGCAGGGGGCGCGGCTGGCCCTGACCATCACCGGCGGGGGAGGGCTGGCCCTGCTGGCCGGGGTGATCCTGCTCTCCCAGGCCGCCGGCTCCGCAAACCTGACCGATATCTTCGCCCAGGGCTCGGCCCTGCTGGATCACCCCCAGTACCCCCTCTTCCTGGTGCTGGTGCTGCTGGGCGCCTTCACCAAGTCCGCCCAGTTCCCCTTCCACTTCTGGCTGCCCAACGCGATGACCGCGCCCACGCCGGTCAGCGCCTACCTGCACTCGGCGACGATGGTCAAGGCCGGCGTCTTCCTCCTGGCGCGCCTCTGGCCGACGCTCTCGGGAAGCGCGCTCTGGTTCTTCCTCGTCACGGGAACGGGCCTGCTGACGATGGTGGTGGCGGCCTGGGTCGCGCTGTACAAGCACGACCTCAAGGGGCTGCTGGCCTGGTCGACCCTCAGCCACCTGGGCTTGATCACCACCCTGTTGGGCTTCGGCAGCCCCCTGGCCGGCCTGATCGCCGTCTTCCACATCCTCAACCACGCCGCCTTCAAGGCCTCGCTCTTCATGAGCGCCGGCATCGTCGACCACGAGACCGGGACCCGGGACGCGCGCAAGCTGGGTGGCCTGTACCGCAGCATGCCCATCACCTTCGTGCTGGCGACGCTGGGCTCGATGGCGATGGGCGGCGTGCCGCTGTTCAACGGCTTCATCAGCAAGGAGATGTTCTTCGAGGAGTCCGTCCATCGGGTGGCCGGGCCCTTCCTCGACGGGGCGGCCTGGGCCTGGGCCCTGCCGGCGCTGGTGACCCTCGGCGGCCTGTGCAGCGTGGCCTACTCGGTGCGGCTGGTAGTCGACGTCTTCCTGGGCGCGCCCAAGGCGGAGCTCAGCCGCCACCCGCACGACCCCCCGGCCACCATGTGGGCGCCGGTCGCCGCGCTGATCCTGGTCTGCGCCGCGGTCGGCGTGGCCCCCGCCTTCGTCGCGGGGCCGCTGGTGGCCGCGGCGGGGGCGGCCGTGACCGGCGGACTGGCTCCGGAGGTCCACCTCTCGCTCTGGCACGGGATCACGCCGGCCCTGGGCATGACCGCGCTCGCCTTCGTCGGCGGTCCGCTGCTCTTCCTGGCCTGGCGCCCGCTGGAGCGCGCCCAGGCCGGCCTGCTGGCCTTGGACGCCAAGGCGGGCGTCGAGCGCGCCATCGACGCCCTGGTCGAGCTGGCCGACCGCCACACCCGCTGGGCCGACAACGGCTCGGTGCAGCGCTACTTCGCCACCGCGGTCGGCTTCATCCTGCTGGCGGGCGCCGCCGCCTGGCTCACCAGCCCGGAGGTGGCCCCGGTCGACCCGATCGCTCGCGCCGCCTCGGTCCCCGAGCTGGTCCTGGCCTTCGTGCTGCTCCTGGCGACCGGGGTGGTGGTGCGTTTCCATCGCAACCGCATCCTGGCGGTCGTCTTCATCAGCGTCGTCGGGCTGGTGGTCTCGCTGGCCTTCGTCTGGTTCTCGGCCCCCGACCTGGGCCTCACCCAGATCTCCGTCGAGGTCGTCACCATCCTGCTGATGCTGCTGGCCCTCTACGTCCTGCCGGCCGGCACGCCCAGCGAGTCCAGCCCCTTGCGCCGGGGGCGCGACGCGCTGCTGGCGCTGGGGGCCGGCGGCGGCGTCGCGGCGATGGCCTATGGCGTGATGGTGCGGCCGCAGGAGACCATCGGCGGCTACTACCTGGAGAGCTCCAAGCCGCTCGGCGGCGGCACCAACGTCGTCAACGTGATCCTGGTCGACTTCCGCGGCTTCGACACCATGGGCGAGATCTCGGTCCTGTTGATGGCCTCGCTGGGCGTGCTGGTGCTCCTCGCCGGGTCCGGCCCGGTCGGCCCCCGGGCGCTCACGCCGCTCAGCGAAGACCGCTTCCCGGCCATGTTGACCTCGGTGACCCGGCCGATGCTCAGCCTGGTCCTGCTGATGGCCGTCTACATCTTCCTGCGAGGCCACAACCTGCCCGGTGGCGGCTTCATCGCCGGCCTGATCGCCGTGGTGGCGCTGATCATCCAGTACGTCGCCAGCGGCATCGCCTGGACCGAGCAGCGCCTGCAGCTCGACTTCCGGCGGATGGGGGCCATCGGCGTGCTGATCGCGGTCAGCACCGGCCTGGCACCCTGGCTGTTCCGCCTGCCCTTCCTGACCAGCGGCTACACCTACCTGAGCCCGCCCTTGATCGGCAAGTTCGAGGTCGCCAGCGCCGCCGTCTTCGATCTCGGCGTCTTCCTGACGGTCATCGGCTCGATGATGATCATGATGGGACGCCTCGCCCGCTACCAGAACAGCGACGAGCTTGCGGCCGTGCACGGACGGCGACGATGATCTCGATCGAGGCCATCTACGCCCTGGCCATCGGCGCGCTCGTCGCCGGCGGGGTCTACCTGCTCTTGAGGGCCCGGACCTTCCCGATCATCCTCGGCCTGAGCCTGATCTCCTACGCCGTGAACCTCTACCTGGTCAGCATGGGGCGGCTGGCGGTCGGCCGGGCCGCGTTCACCCTGCCGGGGACCGAGGGTCATGTCGACCCTGTACCGCAGGCCCTGGTCCTGACCGCCATCGTCATCGGCTTCGCCATGACGGCCTTCTCGATCACCCTCGCGGTGAAGTCCTTCGTCGTGTTCGGCAACGACCACATCGACGGCCGGGAGGACGCGTGAACAACCACGCCTTCATCCTGCCCGTCCTCATCCCGTTGATCGCGGCGATGCTCTGCGTGTTGCTGCCGACAGGCAATCGAGCAGGCCGACGGGTGGTGGGAGGCCTGGCCCTGCTGGGGACCACGGCGGTCGCGGTCGGCCTGGTCTTGTTGGCCGACACCGGGGCCATCGGGATCTACCGCTTCGGCAACTGGCCCATCCCCTACGGGATCATCTTCCTGGTCGACCGCCTCAGCGCCTTGATGGTGCTGCTCTGCTCGACGGTCGGGCTGATCGCCTTCGCGCACGCCAGCGTCGGCCCCGACCGCCGCAGCGACCACTTCCCGACGCTCTTCCTCACCCTGGTCGCCGGCGTCAACGGCGCCTTCCTGACCGGCGACGCCTTCAACCTCTTCGTCTTCTTCGAGATCCTGCTGCTGTCGGCCTACATCCTGGTGGTCCACGGGCGTGCCGCCGCGCGAGCCCAGGCCGGGATGCAGTACGTCTTCCTGAACCTGGTGGGCTCCGCCCTCTTCCTGGTCGCCGTGGGCATGCTCTACGGCCTGACCGGCACCCTGAACATGGCCCATATGGCCGTCCGGGTGACCGAGCTCCCGCCGGGTGACGCCGCCCTGTTGCGTGTCGGCGCGGTCCTGATGATGGTCGTCTTCGCCATCAAGTCGGCGCTCTTCCCGGTCTGGTCCTGGCTGCCCCGCGCCTACGCCGCCTCTTCGGCCCCCGTCGCGGCGGTCTTCGCCATCATGACCAAGGTCGGCGTCTACGCGATCATCCGCTACAGCGGGCTCATCTTCGGCGCCGGCCGCGGTCCGGTCGAGGACCTGGTCAAGCCCTGGCTGCTGCCGCTGGCCTTGATCACCACGGTCGTGGCCATCATCGCGGCCGTGGCCGCCCGCAGGCTGAACGTCCTGGCCTCCTGGCTGCTGATCGCCAGCGTCGGCACCATCCTGGTCGGGCCGGGCCTCTTCCAGGACGACGGCCTCGCGGCGGGCCTGTACTACATGCTGCACAGCACGCTGGCGATGGCCGCGCTCTTCCTGGTAGCCGACCTGATCGAGCGCCAGCGTGGCCCCGAGCTCGGGGACTCCCTCGTCCCGGGGCCGGCGATGCCTCAGCAGCGGCTGGTGGGCGTGCTCTTCATGGTCACGATGGTCGCCGTGGCCGGCCTGCCACCGCTCTCGGGCTTCCTCGGCAAGGCCCTGCTGCTCAGCGCCGCCTCGCAGCACCCGGCGGCCCCTGCCATCTTCGTGATCCTGCTCGGCGCCAGCTTCGCCTCGCTGGTCGTGATCAGCCGGGCCGGCAGCGTGCTCTTCTGGAAGACCACGGACTCGCCCGCCCCGGCCTCCGCCTCGATCACCTGGAAGGCGCTGCCCGTCAGCCTGCTGCTGCTCTGCATCCTGGGGCTGACCCTGGGGGCCGGGCCGGTCAGCGAATACCTCGACCGGACCGCCGCCCAGGTCCGCGATCCCTCGATCCTGATCGACGCCGTGCTGGGGGAGAGGCCATGACCCGCAGCATCCTGCCCCGCCCGTTCCTCAGCCTGAGCCTGCTGGTGATCTGGCTGCTGGTCAACATGTCGCTCTCGCTCGGCCAGGTCCTGCTGGGCACCGTCCTGGCCCTGGCCCTGCCTCCCCTCACCCTCCGCTTCTGGCCCGACGCGCCCGCCATCCGCAGCCTGCCAAAGCTGGTTCGGTACACCCTGGTCTTCTTGTACGACGTGCTCATCGCCAACGTGCAGGTGGCGATCTGGATCCTGGGGCCCGTCTCTCGCCTGCGGCCGCGCTGGGTCTTCGTCCCCCTCGAGCTGGAGCACCCGCTCTCCATCACCCTGCTGGCCGCCACCGTCTCGCTGACCCCCGGGACCGTCAGCTCCCACATCTCGGCCGACCGTCGGCTGCTGATCGTACACTGCCTGCACACCCTCGACGACGCCGAGACCGTCCAGCAGATCAAGGAGCGCTACGAGCGTCCTCTGAAGGAGATCTTCGGATGATCCTCTCCACCGCGCTCTCGATCACGACCACGCTGATCCTCGTGGCCGTCCTGCTCAACCTGGCCCGGCTCGTCATCGGCCCGCGGACCATCGACCGCGTCGTAGCGCTGGACACGATGTACATCAACACCATCGGGCTGATCGTGCTGCTCGGCATCCAGCAGCGCAACCAGATCGCCTTCGAGGCCGCGCTGCTGATCGCCATGATGGGCTTCGTCGGGACCGTCGCGCTGGGGAAGTTCTACCTGCGCGGCGACATCATCGAGTAGGGAGGCATCATGCCCTTCATCGCCGAGATCCTCGCTGCCTCCCTGCTGATCGTCGGGGGTGTGTTCGCGCTGATCGGCTCGATCGGCCTGCTGCGCCTGCCGGACTTCTTCATGCGCCTTCACGGCCCGACCAAGGCGACCACCCTGGGGCTGGGCGGGATCCTTGCGGCGTCGACCATCGTCTTCAGCGTTCAGGACCCGGGGCTCTCGCTGCACGAGGTCCTGATCACCCTCTTCCTGTTCATCACCGCCCCCGCCAGCGCCCACATCCTGGCCAAGTCGGCGATGCACGACCGCGTGCCCTTCCAGGGCGGGCAGGAGGACCCCCTGCTGCACCCCGCCAACCTCGTCCCCGAGAGCGCCGGCGAGTACCACGCCGCGGGCCTGGACCTGCCACCGCCCGGTGAGCCGCTTCCGGGCGAGGAGTCGTGAAGGCCCCGTCATCCTGGACCCTGGACCTGCGAGGGCTGGCCCTGAAGGTCTGGGAGCCGGGCCAGGGCGAGGGGCGGCCGGTCGTCCTGCTGCACGGCTTCCTCGACCAGGGCCTGTGCTGGGTGCGCACCGCCCGCTGGCTGCCCGGGCGACGCCTGCTGGCCCCCGATCAGCGCGGCTTCGGGCAGAGCGGCAAGGTCGGCGCCGGCGGCAGCTACCACTTCCCCGACCTGATCTCCGACCTCGACGCCCTGGTCCATCACCTGGGTGGGGGGCCGATCGATCTCGTCGGGCACAGCATGGGCGGCACCGTCGCTGGCTGGTATGCCGGGGCTCGACCCGAGAAGGTCGTGCGGTTGGCCATCGTCGAGGGCATGGGCCCTCCCGCCGAGGTCGAGGACAGCCCGCTCGACCGGCTGCGCCTCTTCCTGGACGGCACCCGTCGCCCTCCGCCGGTGCCGGTCCTGCCGGATCTCGAGCACGCCACCGCCCGCCTGCTGCGCCGTCACCCGCTGCTTGACCCCGAGCACGCCGCCCTGCTGGCCGAGCACGGCACCGAGCCCGCCGGCGCCGTCCGCCGCTGGAGCTTCGACCGCCTGCATATGGTGCGCTCGCCGACCCCGTTTCGGGAGTCGGGCTTCGCCGAGGCCCTGGGCGCGATCACCGCCTCGACCTTGATCGTCTGGGCCGAGCAGAGCTGGTACGCCCCCGAGGTGCGGGAGAGGCGCAGCGCGGCGCTGCCGCAAGCCCGTCAAGAGACGGTGCCGGGCGGGCATATGCTGCCCTACGACGCGCCCGAGGCGCTCGGCCGGTTGCTGGCCGAGCACCTGGGCGAAGGCTGATCAGAGGACCAGGCCGCCGTCCACGTCGATGCAGCGACCGGTGAAGTAGTCGTTGTCGATGATGAACTTGATGGCCTTGTACATCTCCTCGGGCTCGCCGACGCGCTTCAGCGGCACGGGCTGCACCATCTTCTCGAGCATGGCCGGGGGCATGCCTTCCAGGATGGGGGTGCGGGTGAAGCCCGGGGCGATGCAGCCGGTGCGGATGCCGTAGCGGGCCAGCTCGCCGGCCCACAGCTTGGTCATCGAGACGATGCCCGCCTTGGCGGCGCTGTAGTTGCTCTGGCCCATGTTGCCGTGGCGGCTGATCGAGCTGATCGAGATGATCACGCCCGGCCCGCCCTTGTTGGCGATGGCCCAGGCGGCGTACTCGCGAGCGCCCAGGAAGACGCCGGTCAGGTTGACGTCGATGACCTGCTGCCACTTGGCCAGCGAGAGCTTCTGGACCGCGCCGGTCTCCTTGTCGACCTTGACCAGCAGGCCGTCGCGGATGATGCCGGCGTTGTTGACGATGCCGTTGAGGCCGCCCAGCGCTGCCGCCGCGTCGGCGATCAGCTTCTCGACCTGGCCCTCGACGGCGACGTTGGCGACGAAGCCGACGACCTTGCCGGGCAGGCCCTTGGCCTCGGCCTCGACCGCGCGCACGCCCTCCTCGTTCATGTCGCAGAAGGCGACATCGGCGCCATCACGCGCCAGGGAGAGGGTGAAGTGACGGCCCATGCCGCTGGCGCCGCCGGTGACGATGAACTTGCTACCCTGGATGTCCATGAGCTTCTCCGTACTGGAAGAGGGGTTGCCGGGTAACCTGTCCATGCCATGCTCGCGCCATGAGCCCATCGCTGCTCCTCAGTCTGCTGGCCCTCCCCCTGCTGCTGCTCTCCGAGTGGCGGGGGAGCGTCGCTGGCAAGTGGGTCTTCAAGCCCCTCGCCTCGCTGGGCTTCATCGGGCTCTCCTGGGAGCGAGGAGCCCTGGAGCATCCCTGGGGCCAGCTCGCCTTCGCCTCCTTCCTGCTCTGCGCCCTGGGCGACGTGCTGCTGATCCCCGCCGACAAGCGGGCCTTCCTGGCCGGCCTCCTCAGCTTCCTGCTCGGCCACGTCGGCTTCGCGATCGCCTTCGCCTCGCGCGGGCTGGTGCCGACTCCGCTGCTCTGGGCCCTCCCTGCCTTGACCATGCTCGCGGCCATCGTCCTGCGCTGGCTCTGGCCACACCTGGCTCCGAAGATGCGGCTACCGGTCCTTGCCTACATCGTCGGCATCAGCGTGATGGTCCTGACGGCCCTGTGCACCGTCGCCTGGCTGCCCTCCCCCGCCCTGATCGGCGGCGCCACGCTCTTCTTCGTCAGCGACCTCTTCGTGGCCCGCAACCGCTTCATCCAGCCCGGCTTCGTCAACCGGGCCTTCGGGCTGCCCCTGTACTACGCCGGGACCCTGCTCCTGGCCTGGGCCAGCGGGGGGCCCTGACCGGGAGACTCCTGAGCTGAAGATCCGATCGACCTCCTCGCGGGCCTCGGGCCTCAGGACGATGAAGACGTGGTCGAGCGCCTGCAGCCGGGTCGAGCCGCGCGGGGGGACCAGCTCGTGGCGGCGGGCGATCATGGCCACCACCGCCTGCTCGGGCAGGTGCAGATCCCGCAGCAGCGTCTCGGAGGCGAGGCTCTGCTCCTGGATGGTGTACTCGACGATGTCCGCGTCGACGTCCCGCAGGGAGGAGATCTCCAGGGAGACCGTCGGTACGGGCTGGCTGGGCTCCTGCAGGCCCAGGCGGGCGGCCAGCAGGGGCAGGGTCCAGCCCTGGAGCACCGCCGAGGCCAGGACCACGAAGAAGACGATGTTGAAGAGCAGAGGCCCCTGGGGCAGACCCACCATCAGCGGGAACATGGCCAGGATGATCGGGACCGCGCCCTTCAGCCCGCCCCAGGCGATCAGCAGGATCTCCCCCGCGGAGAAGCCGAAGGGCAACAGCAGGGGCACGACCGCCAGCGGGCGGGCCACCAGGATCAGCACCGCCGCGATCAGCAGGCCCTCGCCCACCACGGCGAAGACCTCTGTAGGAGAGCTGAGCAGGCCCAGCACGACGAACATGGTGATCTGCGCCACCCAGGCGAGGCCGTGGATGAAGAGGCCGGTGCCCCGCTGGAAGACCACCCGGTGGTTCCCGATGACGATGCCGGCGATGTAGATCGCCAGGAAGCCGCTGCCTCCGCTCATCGCCGCCAGCCCGAAGGCCAGCGCCCCGCAGGCGCCGATCAGCACGGGGTACAGGGCGGCGGTCTGCAGGTTGATGCCGTTGACGATGCGCACCGAGAGCCAGCCCACCCCCAGGCCGACGACCGTGCCCAGGCCCATCTGCTTGACCAGCAGCCCGAGCTGAGCCAGCCCCGGCTCGGCCTCGTTGGTCAGCACCTGCAGCAGGGCCACCGTCAGGAAGATGGCCATCGGATCGTTGGAGCCGCTCTCGATCTCCAGCGTCGCCGCCAGCCGCGGGCGCAGGCGCAGGCCCTGCGAGCGCAGGACGGAGAAGACCGCCGCCGCGTCGGTCGAGGCCACGATGCTGCCCAGCAGGGCGCCCACCGCAAGCGGCAGCTCCAGGATCCAGGCCGCCGCCAGGCCCGTGATCAGCGCGGTCCCCACCACCCCCACCGTCGCCAGCGCCAGCGAGGGCTTCCAGGCGAGGCGCAGCGCCTTCAGCGGCGTCTGCAGGCCGCCGTCGAACATGATGACCGCGAGCGCGAGCGTGCCGACGGCGTAGGCCACCGAGAGGTTGTCGAACTGGATCCGGCCCGGCCCGTCCTCACCGGCCAGCATCCCAATGCCCAGGAAGAGCACCAGGACCGGGAGGCCCACCCGTGCCGCCAGCTTACTGGAGACGATCCCGATCAGCAGCACCAGGCTGCCGATGAAGATGATCGTGTCGAGGAGAGGCACCGAGGACCCGGAGTTCGAAGCGCAAGCGAGGGGACCCCTCCCTATAGTCACCGTGTGTCCCCCGTTCAACCCTCTTGCATCGTCTCGCGCGCCGTCCTACGGTCCGCGCGCTGCCACACCCCCGGACCTCCTCATGTCGCTGTTCCAGCCCGCGCCCCGCAACCAGGAGGAGGTCGACAAGTGCCGGCCCCTCGAGATCCCTCCCGACCAGGTCCTGCAGATGACCGAGGTGGAGTGGTACGAGAAGATCTACCGGGGCGAGGACATGCCCCAGCTGACCCTGCGCGCGGTCCTGATGGGGTCGGTGCTGGGCTTCTTCCTGGCCTTCACCAACCTGTACATCGGGCTGAAGACCGGCTGGGGCCTGGGCGTGGCGATCACCGCCTGCATCCTGGCCTACGCCATCTGGAACACCTTCATCAAGATCGGCCTCGCCAAGACGCCGATGACCATCCTCGAGACCAACTGCATGCAGTCGACGGCCTCCTCGGCCGGCTACGCCACCGGCGGCACGATGGTCTCGGCCATCGCCGCCCTGGTGATGCTCTCGGCGACCCCGGCCAACCCGCAGGGCGAGCACCTGCCCATCCCGGTGCTGGTCTCCTGGACCTTCTTCCTGGCGGTGCTGGGCACGGTCCTCGCCATCCCGATGAAGCGCAACCTGATCAACCACGACCGGCTGAAGTTCCCCTCGGGCACCGCCGCCGCCGTGACCCTGCAGTCGCTGTACAGCGAGGGCGCCGAGGCCATCAAGAAGGCCCGCGCGCTGATGGTCGCCGCCTTGACGGGAGCCGCCTTCCCGCTGCTGATCGACCTGCCCCTGCGCAGCAACGCCGAGGGCGAGAAGGTCGGCCTGATCCCCGCCAGCTCCAACATCTTCGACTGGCTGCCCGCCCGCGGCACCCACCTCGTCGACGGCAAGCTGGAGAGCTTCAAGCCCTCGGACTGGACCATGGTCATGGACCACAACCCGGTCATGATCGCCGCGGGCGCCATCGTCGGCTTGCGGGTCAGCGTCTGGATGCTGATCGGCAGCCTCGTCCTGATCTTCGCCGTCGGCCCCGAGGCCTACGACGCCGTCTGGATCAGCACCGCCACCGGGGCAGAGCTGCGCGCCGCCACCGCCCCCTACAAGGCCTGGCGCGAGATCGGCATCTGGCTGGGCGTGCCCATCATGGTCAGCAGCGGCCTGCTGGGCTTCGCCTTGCAGTGGAAGACCATCGTACGAGCCTTCAGCGGCCTGTCCAAGAAGAAGACCGGCGAGACCAGCGACCTCGTCACCCGGACCGAGGTCCCCTTCTCCTGGTTCGCCATCGGCGGCGTGCTCAGCGGCGCGGGCGTCATCACCACCGCCCATATGTACTTCGAGGTGCCCTGGATGTACGGCGTCCTGGGCGTCGCCATGACCTTCTTCCTGGCCCTGGTCGCCTGCCGGGCCACCGGCGAGAGCGACATCACGCCCGTCGGCGCCATGGGCAAGATCATGCAGCTCACCTACGGCGTGCTCATCCCGCAGAGCACCACCGCCAACCTCGCCACCGCCAGCATCACCGCCAGCGCGGCGGGCTCGGCCGCCGATCTGCTCAACGATCTGAAGAGCGGCTACCTGCTGGGCGCCAACCCCCGCCGCCAGTTCCTCGCCCAGTTCGCCGGCATCTTCTCCGGCACCGCGGCGACCGTCATGGGCTTCTACCTGCTCGTCCCCGACGCCACCGCGCTGAACGGCGTCGGCGACCAGCCCCCCGCCTTCCCCGCGCCGGCCGCGCAGGCCTGGAAGGCCGTCGCCGAGGTCTTCAAGCTCGGCCTGGAGAACATGCACCCCATGCACCGCGAGGCCATCTGGATCGGCCTGATCATCGGCGCGGTGCTGCTGGCCCTGGAGACCCTGCTGCCCAAGGCGCGGACCTGGCTGCCCAGCGCGACCGGGCTGGGGCTGGGGCTGATCCTGCCCTTCCAGTATCCCTTCGCGATGGTGCTGGGCGCGGCGATCGCCTGGGGCTGGAGCCGAGCGAACGCCAAGCAGAGCGAGGACTACCTGGTGCCGATCTCGGCGGGCATCATCGCGGGGGTGTCGATCATGGGCGTACTGGTGGCGATCTTGAACACGCTGCTGGCGGGCTGAGGTTGGGGAGGAGGGCGGTGGGGCCAGGGGGGGGCTCGGCAATGCCCTGGGAGCCGCCTCGCGGACATACTCGCCGGATTCAAATCCAACTCCCGCACCCGCACGACCACATCCTCGCCCCAGGCGCAGGTCCCCTCCCCTCCCCCCAGCCAGCCGGTCCGCGGCACGTG
>ERZ761602.2784-NODE-2784-length-26355-cov-7.095627_pt1 | contig 26355 bp, 19 predicted proteins | sample MGYA00512165_ERZ761602 | MGnify/ENA primary metagenome ERZ761602 (study PRJEB28899, sample SAMN02445085) | bioreactor sludge metagenome | biome: EBPR sludge; isolation source: Thorneside wastewater treatment plant | place: Australia: Brisbane, Thorneside...
CTGGCGCTGCCCAGCGAGGAAGCGGTCACCATTGCCATGCGCACCCAGCAAATCATCGCCGAGGAAAGCGGCGTGGCCAACACGATTGATCCGCTGGCCGGTTCCTTTTTTGTGGAGCACGAAACCAACAAAATCGAGGCGCAGGTGTACGACTATTGGCAGCAGGTTGAGGAGTTGGGCGGCGTGCTGCCCGCCATCGAGCAGGGCTTTTATCAGCGCGAAATTTCTAATGCGGCGTACCAGTACCAGCGGGAAATTGACGCCAACGAGCGCACCATCGTGGGCGTAAATGGCTTTGTCGATCAGTCGGAAGACATTCGCATTCCGATTTTGCGCATGGATCCGCAGGGGTACGAGCGGCAAGTGGCGCGCATCCAGCGGGTGAAGGCGGAGCGGGACAGCGAAAAAGTCGGCGCAGCCCTGCAAGCGCTGCGCGAAGCGGCGCAGGGCACCGCCAATACGATGCCGTTTATCATCGACGCGGTGCGGGAATACGCCACCCTGGGCGAAATCACCGACGTGTTCCGCGAGGTATTTGGCAAGTACGAGGAGCCAACCTGGATTTAGGGGTGAAGGGGTGAAGGGGTGTGCGATGAGGACATCGCCGGGTGAAGGGGTGAACGGCCGTAAAAATCATTCTTTTTACGGCCGTTCTCTTCCGCTCACTGCCAGGACCGACGCAGGCTGAGCTTGTCGAAGCCGATTGCGACAGGCTCACTCTCCAGCAATTGTGGGCTTTTGCATAAGTCCTGACTACAGCAATCATTCATCCAAACTGACTTTCCGCAGGTGGTCTGGAAAAGAAATAAGCAAATGATCCGTGCTTGGGATAACGGCAAAATCTATTGCCCCATCAAATTGCATTTGGGTCAATAATTTTCCATCAACGCGCCACTCTGCAAGCAGGCCATCAAAGCCCAATGCCCAATATATTGCCTGCATCATCAAAACTCAAAGAACGCGCGCCTATCCCTGGTGTTTCGATTTCGATCTCAACCAGATCTTGCAGCTCAATCAGGTGCAATTTATTCTCAATTACTGCGGCTAATACCTGAATCTCCAACAAAACATCTAACTTATTGGCCGCAGCATACCGACTACAACCCTTTACCTGACTTGCTAAACTAAGAACCTATCCGTAAATTCATTTTCCAGAGTTTTTTTCTTATTATTCATGTCTCTCCTCGTAATAGCTAATGGAACGCAGCCACTGGGCCACCACTGTTTCCCGCCTGTTGTCTGCCTGGCAGGACGAGTACAAAGCGTGGCGCAAACGGCCGTTAAGCCACCAAACCCACACCTACATCTGGGTCAATGGAGTGCATTTTAATGACCGGCTGGCTTGCCTGGTGGTCATCGGCGTCCGGCCCGACGACGTTAAAGAGGTCATTGCTCTGAAAGATGGCTACCAGGAGTCCATCAAATCCTGGTCCAGCCGGCTGCGTGACCTCAAACAGCAAGGACTTTCCGCACCCAAACTGGCCATTGCCAACGGTGCCCTGGGTTTTTGGACCGATCTGCGCCAGGTCTACCCGGAAACAGCCGAGCAGCGCTGCTGGGTGCACAAGATCGCCAAAGTCCTGGACAAGCTGCCGCAGCGACTCCAGCCCCGCGCTAAATCCCAGCTGCATGAAATCATGTTTGCCGCTGGTAAGCCAACCGCGCTGGCTGAACTGGCCCGCTTTCCCCTCCGAAAGAAGTGTGCTATGCCGTTCCTTTATGTCCATTTTTTAGCGGAAGGTCAAGGCTGCGCAATCAGCGAAAATTATACACGTGCGGGTTCTTCTTCAAGGCTGTTGGCTATGAGATTGATACCTGTAGAAAACGAAGCATCGGGAAATTTTACACAATATATTGCAGAGCTGGCGTTTTGAGCCACATCAAAAGACAAGGGCAATAACGCCGCCACTTCAGATTGATAGGCATCTTCTACCTTCCGTCGAATATCAACTAAATCATATTCAGGCGGCACCTTGTTCACGACTAGCTTTATTTCTGGGACGCGCAACCGGCGTGCCACATCCACGGTCACACTCGTACCTTGAAAATCTTGCTGATCTGGTCTCAGGATAATTACTAGGCTGTCCGAAATTGCAATGGAGAGGAGCGTCTCTTCATTCAAGCCTGGATGTGTGTCAATGAGCAGATAATCCAGAGATAAGGCAGGAATCAAGTCGCGAAACGCATTGTGCATGTCGCCGGCATCATACTTTTCTCGCAATATCCGGGCTATGTCATTGGGCTCGATACTAGAGGGCACTAAAAAGACGGCTCCGCCTTCAGGTGCCTCATAAACCGGATACGCGGCTTCCTCGATACTGCAATTTCCCCACAGGAAATCGTTCAAAGTGTATTTAATCTTTCCATCAAAAAGATTGAAGATGATATGTATACCCGGAGATTGAATGTCGGTATCAAACACGCCAACCCGGTATCCTCTATTGGCGAGTGTAGCAGCGATGTTTGCGGTGACATTTGATTTACCAGTACCGCCTCGGAAAGAGTGTGTTGAGATAATTTTTGTCATGAGAATCCTCCATTTTGATGATTAGTCGGCGGCAACGCTTTTAATGTTTGCCCTTAACTGATTAACATTTTGTTCCAATCGTTTGAAGAAATCTGTTTCCATAATTGAATCGAGTCGTTCCTGCTTGCTGTTGGTATCAATTTCAATCCGAAGTTCAGCAACCTTGGCCTTCAGCTTGCTTTCGCGTTCCCATACCCGCGAAGCCATGTCATTAAAGGCGGTGGCCAGCTGGGAAAATTCCTGGAAAGATTTCACTTCGATTTTGTCTGCTTTGCGATCCAGGGTCACCTGCTGCACGCCATCAATTAGCTGCAAGATGGGTTTATGGATGAGCCGGGCCAACACAACAGCCAGGGCAATGGCGGCTATGAGCAATCCGCCAGAAACCATGAGTGCCCGGTTCCGTGTAGCCATGGCCGGAGCAACCACCTGCTCTTGCGGAATCGAAATTCCCAAGCTCCAGCCAGTTTCTGGTATGGGAGCATAGACCAGGAGGGATTCTCCATTTTCGGCGGCATAGTAGCCCAGGCCTTGCTGGCCGTTTACCATTTGCTGCACCAGGGTTTGAAAATCTGGCGAGCCCCACGTTAAGAGACTAGTTTCATCCTGCGTCCCTTTTGAGGCATCAGCATCCTGAAATTCTGGATGCGCTATCACTTTGCCTTCCCTGTCGATCAGAAAACCATAACCGCCACCACCTAACACATTGATACCCAGGGCAATTTCCTTGAGGGATTCGATAGTCACGTCATGGGACATAACCCCCATGAATTCGCCTGTTTGGTCCAGGACGGGCACTGAAGCGGTGACCATCCAGCCTGCGCCAGCAAAATCAACATAGGGGGGTGTCCATTGTGGGGCGAGGTCTGGATTTTGGTCGGGTTCAGCCACGGTATAAAACACAATTTGGCGTGGGTCCCAGCCATCGGGGTAATGGTCGTTAGAGGCCCAGGGGTAGAGTCGCATCATGCCTCGTTCGGTGGTGAGGTAAACCCATTGGGTGTCTGAGTTGACCTGTTTGATGCTGGCAAACACCGAATCAAGGCTTTCTGTCTGGATGATTTCATTGGCAGCTGGTTCCGCCGGCCCCAGAGGGTTGGTCCAGTAGACATTAGAGAGGTCCTCACCAAGAACGGCCGTTCCTCCCTGCGCCTGGTAATACATATCCAATCCCACAATCCCCCGTGCATCCGGCTGATATTTTTCAAGAGAGCTGTTGATTTCTGCTTGAGAAACTGGCTGCGCCAGCGTCGCTGCCGCCAGATGGGCCGCGATGCGCGTGTTATCCATGACCTCGGTCAGCTTCAAGTTAATTTCTTCTGCCTTGGACAACGCCAACTGCTGCAAATTCTCTTCCATCTGTTCAGTCAGCGCTTGCATGCTTTGCTGGGTAAAAAATACAGAAATAACAACAATAGGCACCACGGAAATGGTAATAAAGGCGATCAGTAAAGCCCTATGAATCGAACCTTTTAACCACACAGACAAATTGTTCATAGATTTCACTCCTCTACACCATTGCTCTGGCGGATTGTTACCGCCTTAAACCAAGATCAACTGATGATCAACGCTTAAAGCGACGGCTTCTTGTTTCATTTCTTTCTTTAATTGTGTTGCAAATGCCACAACGGTATCCAAATGGGTATCGAGCGCGGGCTTGGAAACAAAGGTGCGAACGATAGTAACCTGTTCTGTCACCAGACCGCTGTCTTCACTGCGCCAGACGCCTTCGGCATCGCTCTTGGTGGCCCCGCCAAACACCGACCCCAAAAATTGAAGAGCTGACTGCACCTGATGCTCGTTATCTACCGGACAATCAACATCCAGCGTTGACGGTACAAAAATAGCCAGGGCATGATTCAGCGAGAGACGACGGTAAACCTCTCTGATGGCATCGCTGTATTGTGTGGCACCAACGGCCGTTCCGGTTGCCCCATCCTGCCGGGCCTGGCTTTCAACTGAAAGCTGAGGATCATACGGAAGGACGAGGTGAAAACGGGGATCCACTTCTCGCACCTGCTTTGTGGTGCTGCTTAGTGCCAAAAACCGTTTTTGATTGGGAACCGCAAAGGTTTGCCCTTTTTTCAAGCGAGCAAAAACAGCGTCCAGGTTTTCCGGATCGTTGGACAGGGTTAACAAGACATGCCCTTGACCTCGCAGACGCAAGACAAATTCTTCTGTTTCTGTAGCACCTGTATCGCAAATAACATATTCGTAGGTGGCGAGCAGTTCATCCAGCAAAATATCCAGCTGCACCTGGGGCGGATACTCGTGATTTGTTTGTAAAACAAGCTGGTCATATCCTGCGGGATGTGCATAAATGGCAGCCAGGTCTTTTACTTTTCGTGCAGGTTGTCCGCCAGGATTTTCTTCTTTCCCCAGCCAAAGCAAGGTAGAAGCGCTCGTACCTGGTTGTTTATTTTCAAAAGCAATTTGTGCCAGGTTTGTGGCAAAGGTGGTTGCACCAACGGCCGTTTTGACTCCCTCAACCACCCACAGTTTGCCTTTACCACTGGTGACGGCGCTTTTGCAGGTTTCAATTTCCTGGCTCAACTGCTGGCAAATAGCAATAGCCAGTGGCGCATGATCGGTTAAGTAGTTCAGAAAATCTTGTTTGGGCCAGAAACGGAGCGTGGTTTCGGTAACGGCCGTATACGTTTCGTTCGCCACACGGTTACTTAGAATTGAGTTGAGACCAATCCATTCTGTGCGTCGCGCATATCCGGCTTTTTCGCTCAGATGCTGACCCTTTAAGCGTGTGCGAACAATAAGACCTGTTTCTATAACAGCCACAAAGTTAAAGGTTTCACCCTGCCAGGCAAAAACCTCATCCGCCAAAAGCGTCCTCTTTTGGCTAATTTGCGCCAGGCCCTCCAATTCCTCCTCAGAAAGCACCTTTAGCAGCGGGACTTCCAACAGAAAAGATTGCACCCCTTTGGACAAAGCGGACAAAATAGAAACTGGCATGTTCCGCACCGACTTCTGTTCAAATTGCAGCCTCACAGACAGGAGTCGTTTACCCTCCTGAAGCTGTTCTACCAGACTGCCCTGACCAATCATCATATGAACGGCCGTACTCACATCTTCCAGAGACAAACCAGAGTGCACAGCAATCTCATTTACCGTTTGCTTTGGCTTCTTGGTCAGTGCCCGAAAAATAATCTGTTCATTGTCTGACAGCAACAGAAGATCCAATGGAGACAAGATTTTCATAAAAACCCTTAGCTAGAAACCATGAATGTACTTAGGGAAACAACATATCAAGAACGCTGCTCCCTTTCTTGCCGCTATTTTTCTCCGAGCCTTTGTTTTCACTAAACAACACTTCAAAACAAACAGCCTCATTAAGAGTAAGTTGAACAACCCGAGAATCAGAAACCATCTGCTTGAGTAAAGTCTCCAGTTCCTTTAAGGGAATTTTGGTAAAACCCGATATTTCCAGAGCAGTAATCCGGGGCCTCCTGACAAGACAGCGGATAACATCTTGCTCATTGTCAGTAACTGTTAGCAAATCTAGAGGTGAAACAAGTGCCATAGTTTTATCTCCCACGTGATTGAACCCCGACGTTTAAATGTGATATATCATCTGCCCGCTTGATTGGGCGTAAAGACCTCATTACGAGGCTCTGAAGCTATATCAATTAGAATGCTGTCAATTCCAGAAAACGAAAGTAGTAGACCCCTATAATTATCTTCATCTGGATAGATAATTCCTGATTCAGGAATCACTTCTTTGATGTGACCTTAAGAGTTTGCAGCTATGACTTTTAGCCTAAATAAACAGGGGAAGCAGTTGAGAGTTGAAGCGTTTGAAAATGTTTAGGGGATTTACTTGATTTGATTAATGTGCGTCCAAGCTACAGCTTCGGCTCGACTGCGCACGGTAGGAAGCTTATGATACGCTTTAGAAATATGATGATTCACTGTAGACTCAGAAATCTGCAAAATCTCACCTATTTCTTGATTGTTCAGCCCGCGCCCTAACAAAACGAGGATATCTTTCTCACGTTGGCTCAAAGTCTGGTTTAGTGAGGGAATCAAGCCCACCAGTGTCGCCTGCACCGATTGGCTTAAGGCTACCTCCCCCCTGCACACAGCTTCGATAGCCAGGATCAACATATGAATTGTTTCATTTTTCAGCAAGTACCCACTGGCACCTGCGGACAGCATTCCCCAAATGTGATGCTTGTCACGTTGCTCACTAAAAACCAGGATGCGTGGAGCGTCAGCCTGGGCTTGATGGCTCATCAACTGCCGGGCAAGCTGTATACCATTCATACTGTTTAAAGTCACGTCGGTAACCAGGATATCTGGTTTAAGGCGATGCACCAGATCGAGCGCTACATCCCCTTGATCACTCATGCCCACGACAGCTAAATGCTCCCGTTTCTCCACTTCATAACGGATACCGTTACGGATTACTGGAAAGCGATCAGCTATTACTATTCGAGTAAGCTTTTGTCTCGCTGAAGCGGGAATGGATACCTCTTTAAGAATTTCCATTGTAAGTTTTGCCTAATAATTGGTACTGCACCAATTAATCCTCATTTCTATGATGTACCTAATACGCTTCTTGTGAAATCCAGAAGTTTCTTGTTGACACAAGAAACTTCCACTAACATGAATTATCTCCAAGTTCGGCATTTTTTTTTGAGGCATCCTGCACATCTTCACTATGACTTGGTGAACAATATGTTATGACTACCAGATTAGTGCAGACGGTATCTTTGCATGGTGGTACAAGCATTGTAAACTGGCGATAAGTCGAGAAACGCGCTGCAGAGTACAAACTACTCGGCCGAAACCAATCGGTTTTCCCAGGCCCAGGCTACCGCTTCTGAGCGGGTCCGAACATTGGGTAGCTTGCGGTAAATATTGGTGACATGATTTTTTACAGTACCAATTGCAATAATGAGTTCATCCGCAATTTCTTCATTTGTGTGCCCCTTTGCCATAAGACGCAACACTTCAAGTTCGCGCAAACTAAGCTCGTGGTCATCAGACTGCCTGCGCGTTAATAACAGCTTCTGTACTGGCAGACTGAGAGCAGGCTCCCCTCGCATTACCTGGCGAATGCCTGAAACAATACGGTCAGGATGTTCATCTTTTAGCAAATACCCTTTTGCGCCAGCGGCAAAGAGGCTGTAGACATATTCCTGTTCACAATAGGCACTCAAAATGAGCACGTGGGGTGGAAAGGGCAAAGAATTGTCTCGTGTTTGTGAAACGGCCGTTCCCTCATTCAGCTTTTCCGTTACTTCCATACCTTGAATACCAGGCATATTAATATCAAGAAGCAAAATATCGGGCTGTAATTTGCGGGCAAGAGCCAGCGCTTCTTCACCATCTGATGCCTCCCCCACAATCTCAATATCAGGATGCTTCTCAAGCTCACCCCGAATCCCTGATCGCACCACATGATGATCATCGGCCAATACAACACGAATATTCTGCTTTGCCTGTAGCGGCACATTTGTTTTCATTACAAAACCCCCTTTAATTACTCATACTCAATGGAACACACGCGTGAAACAAGGTTCCCTGCTCTAGCACAGAATTAATTTGAAAGGTTCCCCCCATCAGTTCCAATCGCTCCCTTATCCCCACCAGGCCAAAATGATTATCCTGCATCAAACTACCAAGCCGATCAGGCACAATGAAGCCCTGTCCATCATCTTGAATCGTGAGCAAAATTTGACCATAACTTAAGTTTAGATCTACCCGAACATTATGAGCCTGGGCATGCTTACGAATATTGGAAAGGGACTCAACCGTGCATTGGTATAAACAAAGAGAAATATCCTCGGGAATCACAACAGATCGTTCCCCTTCAATGTTGAGGCTTATATCAAAATCCTTTTTGCGCGAAAACCGCGCGACAAGAGACCGGATACTGGGGATGAGGCCAAGATCCAACGCAGGTGGACGCAAATCAGCACATAATTCTCGCGTAGTTTGTATTAATGACCCAATAGTTGCATGTAAATCAACCCCTTGCATACAAATATCGCGGCAACTTACATGAGACAAGTTGGCCGTTTGGTAGTTTAAGCCAACTAACTCCTGAATGACTTGATCATGCAATTCGCGCGCAATTCTTTTCCGCTCCTCTTCCCGCGCCCGAAAGATTTCCTTTTGATATCTTTCATTTTCCATCATGGTTTGAGTAAGTTCCGAAATTAACTGCGTCTTCTGGAAAGCAATACTGACCTGCCGGGAAACGGTGTCCAAAATCTCCATATCTATGTCATTAAATAAGTCACCCCCAAATTTTGCTCCCAGCAGCAGCATGCCCAACGAATCATCTTTGCCTTTTATGGGAACCCACAGGTGATCCAGGTTGGCATATAAAAAGTTTTCTTCGACTTGCGTTAATTGATCTCGGCCAATAAGTTTAAGTAGGCGCTTCCCATAAAGCGGGGTCACCGCTTTTTTTAGCTCCCTGACCACATGTTGAAAATCACTACTTTTTAGGGAATCATAATTCAGCGACGACTCAGGTATGCCAGATACCCAGGAAAACAGGATATCATGGCCGGTTTCTGGCAACAGTAAACAAGACCAGTGTACGCGCATTGTTTGACGTATACCCAAGCAGAATGTTTCTGCCAATACCTTTACATTCACCGAATCTTCAATCGAACCGGCAATCTCGCCAATGACAGTCGGATAATCGTACCAGCCACCGTAAAAAACATAATCTACACCTCTTTGCAACCATACCTTTAGCGGGTTATGCACAGCAATTAATAGAATGATCAACCCAAACGTTAGCAAAGAAGAGGAAAAGTTTTCTGGCGTTAAGTAAACCTGCATCAGGGCGGTAAGGCCAAAATAGAGCAGCCCCATTACCACTAGAACCAAAATATTGCTGGCGGTCCGACTAATATGCCGCTCCAGCTTGATCAATTTGTAATGGCGAATAGCGTAGCTATAACCAAGAGGAATGCCAATAAGAAAGATAAACATCAGTTCAGTAGGCAGGAGGGATCGGTCAAAGAGCATATCCGGCAAAACGGAAAAAATGAGAAGGGGCAGGAGGGAGACAATACCGCTGATCGCAACCAGGCCAACCTGTTGTCTGACTAGCTTGTCGGGCGAAGAGAAGTAGGCTCTTGCCAAAAGAAAAATAACGGCAAGAAGGCCTAGCAAGACCCAGCTAAGGAAATAGATGCCGTAAACCGCATCTAAGCTTTCATTAAATTGAGCCAAATTGGCCATAGCCAGTAGTTCCGCCACACTTACGGCCGAAATCCCATAGCTTAACGGCAGCACCAGGCGCATTTTGAAGCCGCTTTTTTGCAAAGGAAAAAACATATGAAGATGAATAGCAATTGGCACAATCCAAAAGGTGAAGAAAATGGATAGATGGGCTGTCCAGGGCAAATATGTGATATTTCCCAATGAAAGGGCCAGAGCCATCAGCTGACACCACAAGAAAAACAGCCGCCCTACCTTTTTGTTTTTGGGCAGAAATAAAACCATAATCGTGCCAGCCAACCAAAAAGAAAAAGCCACGAGCATTACAGAGACACGGAGCGCAAGGATAAAAGCCGGTGAACGTTCTGAATACTCAACGATGATCTCTAGTGTCTCATTCCCACGGGCCAGGCCGAGAACGATTTGATCATCACGCTGCCATTCAAAATAGGGAAATGAACTTTCTGATGTGGGAACACCGTCAATAGCTATAATTTTGTCGCCAATACGTATTGGTGAAGTTGGTTTAGCATAATAAACCTCGCCCGCTTCATCCCAAAGTACGCCCATGTCTGGTTGGTGGGTAATTACCCACGTTCCCCAAAGCAGAACCCCCAAAACGGCGACGGCAAGCACTATAAAAACGAAATTTGTTAACGGTTGAAGATGTTGACTTTTTTTAATAACCCTAATTAACATGGCACAGCTTCTTTAATATTCCTAAAGGTATGTCCGCTTTCGGTGAGCGAAGTCCCATTTGCTCAACGAGTTTTTGTCCTAGTTGGGAATACTTTGTTAACTGAACGGTTAGATAAAGTCCGGCACCGCTGGTAATTATCATTTCTCTGGCTTTGGCTTCGGCTTGCGGGCAGGTCATCGATTCTTGCAGGTAAGTTTGTAGTTGAGTCTGCTGAAATTCTGGCAACACAGAGAAGGCATAGGCAACGGGGAGTGACCAGTGATACGGCCGTATCAAATCACCGGCCGTCTGTTCCGTGGATCTTAAATCTAGCAAATCATCATGAATTTGATCCATGATGCCAAGAATCTCCCCAAATTCCTGATACAAACGAAGCTGTTCTGGATCCGCTGTACCCAGTCGAGCGCTGGTCCAGGTCATAAGTCCCAAAAAATAGCCGCTCTTTTGCCGGGTGATTTGCCAGCGCGCTTCTAAAGACGGCCGTTGAACCAGCAAATCTTGATGCTGCCCATTACAGGTTTGCAGCAATACCGCATAAAATTGCTTTCTGATAGCTTGCGCCACCACAGGGGCGATTCCTTCACTTTCCAAATTGCTCAGCAACATGCTGGCTGAAAAAATAAGCCCTGTTGAACTATTTAGCAACGTCCCCGCCTCGTGCTCGTCCTCAATTCCCCCATCCTCAAAATCGTCAAGAATCCGGGCCGCCTGACGCAATAAATTCCAGGCAACCATGATTGAGCTGAGCAATCGTGGATCACCCCCAACATGCTCACAAAATAGATGAGGCAGCAAATGTAAAGGATGTTTACTTTGTGTCCATTGTTCAGGGAATAAAGGTGCACAAATCGTATTAAGATGTTCAATAAAATCTGAAGGAAGATCAGCGCTTTGCCAAAGCATCGAAAGCGATTGAGTTAAGACAGATTCCATCAATATCTTCTCATTTCCTCAATTCAAAGCAAATCAGAGAAAGTAGTTTGAAAGACACAGGTCATTGTCTCTGTGATTTGCTCAAGCAAAAACCAATTTTGCGCTCATATTTGTTCAAAATTCTTTGTGGCTTTCACAAAATAGTGGCATTTGTAGATTGGCCATAAATGCAAGTACCTCCCTAAAAAGGGAGGACTTTTATGTGTACTAACTGAGGGAGATCAATCTACCATCAATCTGTTGGTCTGATCCAAAGATCCACCAGTTGAGCTGCTTTTTCATTGATGAAATCATAACCATTAAAGGACAGGGCGATTGTGCCATTTTGCATAACTGTTTGCAGAGCAACCTGCTCCTCTGCCGTTAGTTTTGCATCGGGCGCATTGCCGAGTGAAGCTAGCAAATTCTTCACGCGGGCTGGGTTTTGAATAATTTCATAAACGATGTGATGTAATTGAGACATGTAACACTCCTATATCTTTTATCTTGGTGGGGTTAATAAAATAGCCACATGGCTGATATTTTTTCTTTTAAGTCGCGGTGACTATCAAGCAGATATGAAGATAATTTGGAGATACAATTGGGTAGTTTAGTAACCAATACGCCTTACATCTTTGGGTTACGGAATTAGCAAGCTACTATGAAAGTCATAGTTTCAGCAAGTTTGTAGGCTGTTTTTCTCGGGTAGATGTGCGACATTATAGCGGATGTTAGGATATTTGCATTGATTTTTAAGTCATCAAATGAATATGACTTTCACCCTATTCCTGACAATGTCCAATGCTGGATCTTATTCTTTTGGCGATACAGCCATTTACCAAGTTGTCCCTTCCCCAACCAAAGATAAGTAACGCTTCACCTTTTCTTTTCTGCTACCCCTTCATCACAAATCGAATCCGCACCTCCACAAAGTCCCAATTAAATAGGCCCAAAGTCATAAAAAAAGAGTGATTCTTACATCAAGAATGAAACGCTACTATGACTGATAATAATGCATACACATATTAGGTAGGTTACATTATGTTAAATCTTCCCCAGGTTCAAGCACTCAGCACACCGACACTTTTGCAAACCGATGCCATAGACAGTGGGCCAACTGCGCTAAGCATTGTCTTTCATCATTATGGGAAGGCACTACCTCTACACGAGATTTGTCGGGCGTGCACCACGGAACACGGCTCCGTGAGCACACAAAAAATGATTGAGACCGCAACGGCGTATGGGTTTCAAGCCAAGGTGATCCGCTGCTCAGTTCAAACCTTCATCGAGAACACCTACTTCCTCCCGGCCATTGTTTTACTGAATACCCTGCATTTTGTGGTGGTTGAAGCAGTTTGTGAAGGTGAAGTTTTTCTAAATGATCCGCAATGTGGTCACAGGACTTTGAGCCTGGCAGAGTTTAAGGCTGTTTTTGCGCAGCTGGCATTGCTGCTTACGCCTTCCAGGCAATTTGAGCACACGCAAACTGCTCCGGCCCAAATTGTTCAGGATAGCTTACATCAGGCGCTGTCCAGTGGCGTTAAAGGTACTGTCAGTGCACCAATCGGTAAATTTAGCCAGTTTTGCGAGGATTACGGCCGTATCCTGCAAAAAACACCGGCCATTGTGGTGCGCGCCACCTGTGAAGCCGATATTGTTCACAGCTTCAAAATCAGCCGCGCTCAAAAAATACCGATTCGCATTCGTGGAGCCGGGCACTCCTGCTATGGGCAATCCTTAACCGACGACGGCATCCTGCTGGTCAACGTGGCCGACCATACCGAGTTTCAACTAGAAGAAGATGATCTGGTCACCGTCACCACCAGGGGACGCTGGCGCTATCTGGAAGAGAGCCTCAACCGCCAGCAAAGAAGCTTCCCGGTATTAACCGACAATTTGAACACAGCCATTGGCGGCACGTTGTCGGTAGGTGGCTACGGCCCCGCTTCCATTCGGCTTGGGCCGCAGGTGGCCCAGGTGAAGCGACTGCGCCTCATCAAGCCAGATGGCGAAGCAGTTTGGTGCTCACGCAACGAAAACCCGCAGCTATTCCGCTTTAGTCTGGCCGGGCTGGGACAGGTTGGGTTCATTGAAAAAGTTACCTTGAAAACAGTGCCTTTACAGCGGGGTGATGGCTGGTGGCAGCACCAACTCGCTACCTTCCAGGATTTAGCCGATGTGTGTGCCTTGTTGGAGCCTGAAGAAAATCGGCCAGATTCATTCATGGCCTATTATTTGAAGGGGCGCGGACTTTTTGCCTGCTACAAATTTACCGAGAATCCACCTTCGGCCGCACTCAATACCTATTTGCAACAAGTTGGTGCCAGCCAAAGCGAGTCACCCGTTAACCTGGGTTCTGCCTACCGGCAAACGGACAGCACCCATGTTTTCGCCCCGGCGGTGGATTATTTGCTGCCAATTGATGGCTTGACGCCTTTTCTGGCTTTGCTAGACAGCCAACTGCAACAAAAACAACTGTCCGATTACATTCCGGGCGCATTGATTTTAGGGATTGCCAGCACACCAGAGAACCAGTTCCCCTTTGAAGCAGCCTCTTTTGGCACCGCCTTGCTCAAGATTTTAGTGGGTTTTTACCCTATTGTGCCGCAGGGCGATGAGGTAGGGTTGGCGAAAGTAAAAGAAATGATGAAGGTGATGCTGGCTGAATGCGTAAAGCGGGGCGGACGGCCGTATCTCTACGGCTGGCATGAAATGGATGCCAGCCTGAAATCGCAACTTTACGGGGACGCTTACCAGGAACTGCACCAACTCAGGCAACAGCTAGACCCGGATAATCTTTACAATCCGCACACCTTGTAAATTTACCTACTGGAACAAAGGCCAAAAAATGACCCAAACAACCAGTTACCAACCAAACCCGAGCAGCTTTTCCCAACCACCCGTGGCGCGGCACATGGATGCCTTTTTAGAGGTGGCCAGGCGACATTTACCGGCCCCGCTCGTTTCTGCGGAAGAGTTTGATGCCATCAAAAAAGTGGCGTCCCAACTGCCGTTCGCGCCCCTCACTATTTTTGAAAGCCACCTCAGCCAGGACAGACCGGGGCTGGACTTTCTCATTTGTACGCCACCCAGCTGGGCACAGCAGCCAGAGGTCCGCACGCTGGCAGCCACTTCGTCTGCCTGGCAGAGCATTACGGCGCTTTGCGGCCAATGGCTGGGTGAACCTGCCAGCGCGCCGTTCCGACAGGCAATGGACAGTATCTGGCTAGAGTTTGACACTTCGCAGCAAACGAAAAATCTGATTGTGCCTGGCATTTTGTTTGCCTCGATGGAGCTTGCCGCCAATGACGTTCAGGATCATGCCCAGGCGCAATCCATTTGGGCCACGTTGGCCGCTTTGTGCCCAACTAAAGTTAATGAGCCAAAGTTTGTTTACCACATAGAAAAAATCATAGAGAGCCTGCCGCGAAACGGCCGTATCTACGCCATCGGTGACATGGCCGGGCGTGTTTCTGAATACACCCGCATCGCCATTGCTCGCATCCCTATCCCCGCCGTCATTCCCTTCCTGCAAAACATCCACTGGCCGGGAAACACCCGCCAGGTTGCCGCCATTCTGGAACAAATCAAACCATTCAACGATACAGTCAGCCTCGACCTGGATGTGGGACACGCTATCGGCGGCACGTTGGGGCTAGAGTTGGTCAATCGCCACCGCTTCGACCGGCTCTGGTGGCAACAGCTCTTTGAATTCCTCGTCCAAAATGCGTTGTGCACGCCTGAAAAACGCGCCGCTCTGCTGCAATGGCCGGGCCACAGTAACGAAACACACAACCGCGCCATTTGGCCCAACCAGCTACTGCCTACTGCCCATCTGGCAGAACCAGTTAACTGCTTCCTGGTGCGCTTCATCAACCATGTCAAATTGGTGTGCAAGCCAGATTTGCCCCTGACAGCCAAAGCGTACATTGCCCTGCGACAAACTTGCCAAAGCAAACAACAGAAATCAGCCTGAAAAACAAGAACAAAAATTGAGGTTTCTCATGGAATTTCCAACACATACATTAAAACGCATTGTGGAAAATGGCAGCCCGCTGCACGAGCGGCTCAATGGCAAGTTTGATCGCAGTCAGGCAGCTCAATTATCAACATCGAGTCAAAAAAGGTTAAACGCCTGGACCAAACTGGTTGCCCACGATTCACCGGAACTGCTGCAAAGAAGATGGCAGTGGGATCAGCTAAACAAGGGGGAATTATTTGCAATTCTAGAAAATCCTCAGTGGAAAAAGGAAATCCCCCTGCCCAGCTGGAGCAAAATCCTCTCCCAGGCTGTAGAACTGGCTCAGAATCTTACGCTCGAAGGGCTGAAAAACAAATGTGATTTTTTGGTACCTTCAGCCCCGTTTCCATTTGAAGAGCTACTACTTCCTTTTATTCTGGCAGGCAAGGCAGCGTTGATTAAACAACAGCATCATGAAAATTTACAAATTTCTGCCAAAGCAGAGAAAAAATTACGGCTACGTTTGTTACAACAGTTAGCCCATTTGTCTGAACAGACTTTTTATCTCGAATTCTCAATTTTTAGAGCCCAAAATCGGTATCAGCCCAATCCTAAATCAGCAAACGCCGGGCAAAACAGCCAACTTTACGAGCTGTTTCTCAATAAACTGATCGGGGGTGGATTTGTGGCTTTCTTTGAGGAGTATGCTGTTTTGGCCCGCTTGTTGGCCACGACAGTGCTGCAATGGGTGCAATGGCTATCGGAGCTAAGTAATCGCCTGGATCAAGATTGGTCGGAGATTGCTCGCTTCTTTGATCTGCCAGATGAAGATCCTTTTATCGCGGACATACAGACCGGGTTATCCGATTCGCATCACGACGGCCGTACTGTGGCCATTATCACCTTACAAAGTGGCGCCAAACTCGTCTACAAGCCCAAAGATTTGGGATTTGAGAAAGGGTTATCAAACCTAACTGACTGGCTTACACAACAAGGCATACCGTATCCCACAAAAGCATTGAAAATTCTCAATTATGAAGCATATGGCTGGGTAGAATACGTCGAGACAGCTGCCTGTGAAGATGAAGCCGCACTTCGCCGCTATTTCGAACGCATTGGGGGATTGTTGTGTTTGGTTTACCTGTTGGAAGGCACCGATTGTCACGGCGAAAACTTGATGGCTGTGGGCGAGTACCCTATCCTGATTGATGTCGAAACCTTTCTTCACCCGCGTCTAATGCCCGCCAGCAGCAACGAGCTAAGCAATGGGGCCCAAAATCTAGCTTACCAACAATACATGAGTTCCGTTTTGCGCACCGGCATGCTGCCTGTCTGGATGTTTGGGCGTGGCGGGCAAAGTTTTGATATCAGCGGCCTGGGCGCGATTGCCGGACAAGAAATACCTTATGAGTTTTTGAGCTGGAAGTGCATAAATACGGATGATATGAGCTCTGTACTGGCAACGGCCGTTGCCCAACAAGCTAACTCTATGCCCATCCTCAACAACCAGGCCGTTTCCCCAGAAGGGTATTTAACAGAAATCGTCAAAGGCTTTAGCGAAACATACGATTTTTTCCTGGCTCGCAAAGAAGACGCCCATTTTCTTGCGCAAATGGAATCCTACTTTCAAGCCAAACAAGGCCGCTTCTTGTTCCGCAATACCATTAATTACTTTCTGTTACTGAAAAAATTACTTCACCCTAAATACATGCGTAACGGCCTGGACCGTAGCATCCAGCTTGATGTTCTCTGCCGCTCTGCACTTAGCGCAAAAAACAGACCCTTATACTGGCCCTTATTCAACTCTGAAATCAAATCCCTGGAAAAACTGGATGTTCCTTACTTCATTACCCAGGCAGACGCCCCTCACGTTTATGCGTCAGACGGGCTCGTCGCACAAGATATTTTTAGCCAACCCGGCGTCAATTTCCTCCGGAACCATCTCACTGATTTAACAGAAGCAGATAAAGATCTGCAAATAGGTTTGATCTATTCAGTATTCAGCCTGCGTTTTACCGATAAGGAACCAACACCCGCAAATGCCGCTAGAATAGCCGTCACGCCGGTAAAACAGGTTGACAAAGCGGCAGCCATAAAAACCACAGCCCTGGAAATTGCCGAAAAAATCACCCAAAAAGCCATCGTTGCCAGCAATAGCAGTGCTAGCTGGCTAGGACTAGAATACATGGCCGAATCGGAGCGTTCACTCATTCAGCCCTTGGGTCACAACCTGCACAGTGGTAACTGCGGCATTGCCTTCTTCCTTGCTGGAGCGTATAAGGTTACGGGCGAGAACAGATATAAACAGATGTCATTGGCAGCGTTACATCAAGTTCGAACGGCCGCACAGCAAAACAAAAATAACAAAAACCTCATGTCTGAACGTATGAGTCTAGGAGCTGCTATCGGCCTGGGTTCCATGATTTATGCCCTCAGCCGTATTAGCCAACTGATTCAGGAGCCTGAACTGCTCGCAGATGCCCGGTTAATTGCAGATTTCATAACACCGGAACGGATCGCGCAAGATACAAAGATAGACATTATGGATGGTGCTGCCGGTGCCCTGCTCGGGCTGTTGGCCCTCTATGAGCCAACCCAGGCCGAAGAAATATTGTTATCAGCAAAATCCTGTGGTGATCATCTTCTAAAAATACGCAAGGTGGCCAAAGGAGGAGAACTTATCTGGCCCACCACAAACAATCGCTTCCTCACTGGTTTTTCTCACGGTGCAGCCGGTATCTCATACGCATTATTCCGTCTGTATCAGGCATGTGGCCAACAAGAGTATTACGCGGCCGCAGTTGAAGGCATCGCCTTTGAAACCAGACTGTATAATGATCAGGTTAAGAACTGGCCTGACTTGCTTCGCTCTACAGATAAAGAGATTTTCTACGGCCAAACCTGGTGCCACGGTGCACCTGGCATCGGCCTGGCGCGCCTGGGCGGGATGCCGATGTTCGACAATCCACAAGTTCGCCAGGATATTCGCGTAGCGTTAGAGACCACAAGCAACTTGTTCAACAATGGCCTGGATACGCTCTGCTGCGGGAATGCAGGCCGTTGGGAGTTGTTGCTCAAAGCGGGCACAGAGTTACAAGAGGCCAAATGGGTCGACCAGGCAATTGAAGAAGCATATCGCACAACACAACAGAGAATGATAAACGGCCGTTTCCAACTGCCATATGACATGGGAGACCATGGCGAAATTTTTCAGGTTGGATTCTTCCACGGATTGTCGGGCATTGGTTATCAACTTTTGAGAACCATTAATCCCGCCTTGCCCTCCGTGCTTCTATGGGAATAATGCCCTTCAGCACCAGTAGGCGGCCCGCTAAAAAAGCAGCAACGAATTTTGAGATAATCACAAAGAGAAAAAAAGCCTGAGCGAATCAGGCTTTTTTCATCTCTTTTCTTTTATGTTCACGAAATCTGTTTCTAAAGACCATCTGCTGGGCCAGCTACAAAAGCCAGAAATTCCACCTGCGGACTGGGCCATACAAGCTGCGCCCCTTCCTTACCACCAGCCTCTAGACTTACAGATATACAGGCACGCGGTTCCAAAATGAGCTGATGTGGTAGATCATAAAGAGGAATTGCGGCATAAGTGCCTGGCGTCCACGGTAAATTCAGCTTTCCGGCCTCCGGGCGAGCGCGAATTGGTGGAACCCGGGCAACATCAAAGGCTTCGGTTAGGTGTCCCTCTTGCAATTGGTTACGAACCAGGTAGCTGCGCTCCTGCAACTTCAGATTTGCCAGACGACGCAAACGAATGTTGTGTTCCCTGGCAAATGTTATCAACGTAGCCTGGGAGCCATTTGGACCATTGCCAAAGCGCTGACGAGAACCAAACCAAAATTCAGCAACTTCAACATGCGCGGTGATGCTCTCAAAGAGCTCTGCCACACCCATATCCAAATATTCTTCTTTAAACGAGATAATGAGAACTGCATCCACACCCCGCTGGAAAAAGATTCTCATATTCACATCTGCATCATTATAAGTTACCCAGGTTGAACCAGGCCGGGTTCGTCGTAGTACAAAACTGGATGGCGCTGGATCAAACATCACAATGACGGCGTCAAGAGACTTGTTGTGAGCATCCCTAACAAGCCGATCCATCAACTCCACATGCTCAGGCAGCACGGGGTCCCAGCTCCCTGACATAACCAATGATGGCCTGGTACTGTTTCCATATAACGTAGCTTTCATTTTCTTCCCTCTCAATAGGTCACTTTTTGTAATGGCAAAGGGCTCTTTGCATTCATACGTTTGGCAAATGATATTTGAATCCAGGTATAAGAAATGAAAAATCGGCAGAGATAAAATCTGCCGATTTTTTGGTGTTTACTCTAAAAACTAGTTTGTGGCTACGCTTGCTCAAGGGCAGCGCTGCTGCTACCACAACCCGTGTTACCGCAGCTGGTAACAGCACACGTCCACCAACAATCATCTGCGGCGCCGCCGGCTACCTCAGCCAGCTGTGCATCTGTCAGCTCAACCTCGTCGGGGGAATCAAAGTTGGGCAACACGATGTTAATCGTATCATCGGAATCGCTGACTACGTTTACGGAAACAGGCAGTTCACGGCCAAACGCTTCACTAATTGCGGCCGAGGCATTCCCGCCGGTAAGGGCAGAGCGGAAATCTTCGTCTTTGTAGGCCCGTTCAATAATAGCATTTTCCAGATCGCGCTTCTCTTCAAGATACATTTTTTATCTCCTTATTGAGTTATTTTGGATAACACCTTTTTCTCTTTCATTCTGGCCAGTTAATGAACAGCGAATTGGGTTGTCCGGTGAAGTGATGCGTAAAGTCTACTTTGAATCGCCCGAACCCGCGTGATGTTGTAGTCACAATTCTTTATATGACTTTGGCAACGACTGACCAAAAAATTGTCATTGAATCAACATCTCTTTGGTCACCCAAGAATATGACTTTGAACTCAAAAGGCTAGGAAATCCAGCACAACCTTTTGGTGACTGGTATGTCATGCTAAATCGTTGCAGACAAGTCACAATAAGTTGAAGTCAGAGTAATGAATTTTCTTCTATTGATTAAGGAGCAAATGATGAAGTCAGTTTACCGCAAAGTTTCTCTGGAACGATTATCGTCACCTGAACAGCTTGATATGTTGGTACAGGTTACGGATATACGGGGATGGCTTGGTTTATCAGCTATTGGCATTTTGCTGGCGATGGTCATTAGTTGGAGTATTTGGGGAAAAATTCCTTCACAAATTAATTCGCCAGCCATTGTGCTAACTAGTGCTACCGCCCAGCAAGCGCAATTATATGTGCCTTACGAGACAAGCAGCACGCTCGCTGAAGGGATGGCTGTAACCATCACGCCGCGTAATCATGCGGATACACCGATTGAAGGCAGGATTCGCTCAATTGGGCAGCTACCTATGTCGCCTGCCACAATTGCAGATGAATTAGGCAGCGAGGCGTTAGCGACTTTACTGGTGACCTCACCAACCCCAGTAGAAGTCATTGTGTCATTGGAAGATACGACGCTATCTTCTGGCGTTCTCGCAGATGCCACTATATTGATCAGTGAAATCCGTCCAATTGATCTGGTAATACCCCTGCGATGAGTTACGGCAATGCAATCGAACGGAGGAGTGAAAGATGGCCATCAGCTTAAGCAATTTTGGTTGGAAAAACAAAAAAGAGGGTATAAGAGTTAAGACGCCGACTGTGCTGCAAATGGAAGCAGTTGAATGTGGTGCAGCCGCGTTGGGTTCAGTACTAAGCTATTACCGCACGTATGTTCCTCTTGAAGAGCTACGCGTAGCTTGTGGTGTTTCGCGTGATGGCAGCAAAGCCAGCAACATTTTACATGCGGCGCGAAGTTATGGTCTTGAGGCCAAAGGATTCCGTTTAGAACCAACGAGTCTGTACAATTTGCAGATGCCTATCATTGTCCACTGGAATTTCAATCACTTTCTGGTTGTTGAAGGTTTCAAGGGAGATGTGGTTTACCTTAATGATCCCGCCTCAGGACCCCGCACCGTTTCTCTCGATGAATTTGACGAGTCCTTCACTGGCATCGTGTTAACCTTTAACAAAGGTGAAAATTATAAACCACAAGGCAAAAAACCCAATACGCTAAAAATTCTACGGCAACGTCTGGTTGGCTCAGAAGTTGCCGTAACCTTTGTTGTTCTGGCCAGCCTTGCTCTCGTTATTCCAGGACTGCTCCTGCCCGCCTTTACCCGTGTATTTGTCGATTATTATCTGGTCAATGGACGCCAGGAGTGGATCTTCCCACTCCTTGGAGGCATGGTCTTTACCGCTATAGTTCGATCGTGTCTAACCTGGCTACAGCAATATTATCTGCTTCGCCTTGAAACCAAGCTCTCCTTGCTGAGCGCCAGCCAATTTTTCTGGCACATTTTGCAGCTACCGGTCGAATTTTTTACCCAGCGCAGCGCTGGCGACATCAATTCGCGCATTGGTCAAAATGATAGAGTCGCACAACTGCTCTCGGGGGAGTTGGCGACGAGTCTGATGAATGTCATTCTCATCTTTTTCTACGCGGTACTTATGTTTCGTTACAGCGTGCCGTTAACCATTCTGGGCATCTGCTTCGCGGCGTTGAATTTTGTGATGCTCCAGCGTGTCTCCCGCTTTCGTAAGGATATCAATCTCCGCTTAATCAAAGATCAGGGCAAGCTGGCGGCAGCTACCTTCAGCAGCTTGCAGCAGATTGAAACACTTAAATCGACAGGGGCTGAAGGAGATGCCTTCAGTTCTTGGGCGGGGTACCAGGCCAATGCCAACAACGCCCAACAGCAGTTTGGCAGCACCAACCAGATCCTCACTGTATTGCCGGGGATGTTAGCCCAACTCTGCAACATTTTTATATTGGCTTTGGGCAGTTGGCTCGTTATACAAGGGCAGATGACGGTTGGCACTCTGGTGGCTTTCCAGACCTTGATGGCCAGCTTTCTGGCACCGGTAAATCAGATGGTGCAAGTTGGTGGTCAGTTACAGGAAGTAAATGGCACGATCCAGCGGCTAGATGATGTGTTGAAATACGAAACCGACCCGCAGGTTACACTTACCGCTGAAGCTCCCCAAACGGCCGTTCCCCATGCAAAGCTGTCTGGCCGTTTACAGATTCGTGATTTGACGTTCGGCTACAGTAAATTAGCGGCCCCCCTCATCGAAGGCTTTAACCTGGATATTGAACCGGGAATGCGTGTTGCCCTGGTGGGCGGCAGCGGCAGCGGCAAATCTACCATCGCCCGCCTGATTGCGGGCCTTTACCAACCGTGGAACGGCCAAATTCTGCTCGATGGCACAGAGCGTCATCTGATACCTCGGCCAATTCTCAACAACTCCTTGCGCATTGTGGACCAGCAAATCTTCATGTTCGAAGGCACAATTCACGATAATCTGGCCATGTGGGATCAGCATATCCCCTTAGAACAAATTACTCAGGCCGCTAAAGATGCCCATATCCATTTAGAAATCGCGGGACGGCCAGGTGGTTATGATTCAGAGGTGCAGGAGAATGGTCGAAACTTTAGCGGCGGGCAACGGCAGCGATTGGAAATTGCCCGCGCCCTCGTTACAAATCCTTCTATACTGCTCCTCGATGAAGCTACAAGCGCCCTGGACCCCGTTACAGAGCAAATCATTGATGATAATCTTCGCCGACGTGGCTGCACCTGCGTGATTGTAGCCCATCGCCTCAGCACCATTCGAGACTGTGATGAGATCATCGTGCTCGATGCCGGCAAAGTAGTAGAGCGTGGAACTCACGACTCACTCTGGCGCAAAAACGGCGTCTACTCGCGGCTCATTAAGTCTGAAGGAGCAAAATCAGAAATTTTATTAGATTCGTTAATGGAGCAGCTAATCGCATGAAAACAGAAGATCCCACCCTCACCGAGGCCGGAGAACCAATGGCCATCGAAGAACTCTTTTTGATGCATCTTAGATACAAAGAAGCCAGGATGGTAGAAGCTGGCGGAAATTCTCCAGTTCTGCTTAATGACACGGCGACCAGTTGGATTGTTTACCGCGGTTGGGTGGATATCTTTGCCGTACCGTTGCACAAGGGGCAAATCTCTGGTCCTCGAACTCATCTATTCCGCTGTTCGGCTGGAGAAGCTTTATACGGCATTCAGCAAGAAATCGAACCAGGTTCGTCTTCAATTGGCCTTTTAGCTGTTGGAGGAAAGAAAACCAGCTTGCTTCAAATTCCCACCCATCGCCTGCAAGCATTAGGCCAGGACCCTGAATTTGGGTCGCAAATTGTTCTGCTTTTGGAAAAATGGGTGAATCACTTTTTGCACTATCTCAGCCCGTTTCTGCCTCCTAAAGATTGCTTGCGGCTGGGTGCAGGTGACAGTATTCGGCTAGCTAAGCACAAAAGCGCCTGTTCTCGGCGGGGCTTGCTATGGGTGAAACACCAGGTTGGACATTCGCAATTCGCAGGCGAAACGCATCTACCTCAGTTAAATGGCACCGCCCATTGGCCAATCTCCGAACGAAGTTGGATTGTGGCTACAGAGAGCAGCGTACTGGCCTTGGTAGATACCAACACGCTTCTCAGTCAACAACCAACCTGGCCAGATCTTCTTTATTTCCACCATCAAGTGCTTATGCAAATAGGCAGCCGCCTGGAAACCAACAAGGAAAATGATGCCCAGCGCGTTCAGGCCAAGTTGGAGTCCGACAAAGAAGTTGTTCATCAGGCATTTGACCACTTGCTCCAACCGCTGCTGTTTAAGAAACATGTCAGTCTTGATGAGCCACTTGCGGTCGAACCTATCCTCCAAATCTGCCAGCTTGTAGCCCAAGAGTTGAATATAAAAGTAAAACAGCCCGCATCCAACATAGAAGGGAGTGGTATTTCGTTGGCGAGTATCGCCAGGGTCTCACATTTTCAGATAAGGCAAGTTGCGCTAAAAGGTGTCTGGTGGAAACAAAACAATGGACCCCTGCTCGGCTTTTTGGATGAAAGCAATCAGCCAGTAGCGCTGCTGTTCACGGCAAAAGGATATAAGCTGCATACAAGTAATGATGATAACGGCCGTTTCATCACAGAAGAGCTTGCCACTTCCATTAACGCTTTTGCTTATATGTTCTATCGCCCGCTCCCAGTTAAAGCACTATCAGCCTGGGACCTGGTTCAATTTGGTTTGAAAACACAGCGAGCCAATATCGGCACGATCCTCAAGGTTGGAGTCGCTATCGGCCTGCTCTCACTGCTGGTTCCCCTGGTAACCGGGTATCTTTTTGATCAGGTAATTCCGAGTGGGGAACAAAACATAATTTTCCAGATATGTATCTATCTTGTTGGTTCTATCGTCGCAGTTTCCCTACTACAAATCATGCAAAATTTAGCCGTGCTCAAGCTGCAAAGCCAGTTAGGTCTTGAGGTCCAGGCGGCCGTTTGGGCCAGAGCATTAAGTCTCCCTGTCCCCTTCTTCAGAAATTACTCCGCCGGTGATTTAGGTAGCCGAATACTGGGCATTTCAACCATCCAGCAAATCCTCAGCGGCACAGTACTTGGCGCGTTACTGTCTGGCTTGTTCTCGATCTTCAGCTTTTTTCTTCTATTTTATTATGATCAAAGTCTGGCCTTTCTCGCGTCATTCTTGGTAGCTATTACGGCCGTTGTTCTCTTTGGTGCCGGTCGTTTGCAAATTAAATACCAACGCGTCGTTGCCGAACTCCAGGGCAGATTAACCGGTAGTGTACTTCAGGCAATTGAAGGGATTGCCAAATTCAGGGCCTCTGGTTCCGAAGGGCACGCATTTGCCGTATGGGCCAAAGATTTTAGCCAGATGAAATCGGTGAGCTTCAAAGCTCGCAATATCACCGCCAATCAACAAACGTTCAATGCAGGTTTTCACATTTTCACAATTACAACCATTTTTGCCATGATTTCCTTTTCAACCCGCACTTCATTAACAACAGGTGAGGTCTTGGCTTTTAATGCTGCCTTTACACAGTTTCTTCTTTCTGTGCTTGCCCTAAGCGGCGCTTTAGTAGCAATATTCAACACAGTGCCAATTTATGAGAGAGCTAGACCCATTTTCCAAACCCTGCCTGAAATTGATGAGCAAAAAAAGCATCCGGGCAAACTGGCAGGGCATATTGAAGTAGCTAATGTATCCTTTCGTTACAATGAACACACGCCTGATGTACTCAAAGGCGTGTCGCTAGAAATTGAACCAGGCGAGTTTGTGGCTATAGTCGGGCCGTCGGGCTCGGGCAAATCCACTTTCTTCCGCATGCTGCTGGGGTTTGAAATGCCCCAAAAAGGCAATGTCTATTTTGATGGTCAAGATATTAAACAGGTAGACCTACGTGAATTGAGACGACAAATTGGCGTGGTTCTCCAAAATGGTCAAATAACTGCTGGTGATATCTTTTCAAATATTAAAGGGGCTTCCAATTTAACATTGAACGACGCATGGCACGCAGCTCGGATGGCGGGTCTGGACAAAGATATCAAAATGATGCCAATGGGAATGCATACGGTTTTAAGCCATGGGGGCGGGACACTTTCCGGTGGACAGCGCCAGCGGCTATTAATTGCCCGAGCCATTGTAAACCGACCCCGAATTTTATTTTTTGATGAGGCTACCAGTGCTTTAGATAATAGGACACAAGCTGTGGTTAGTGAAAGCCTGGATAATCTGCAAGCAACCCGGATTGTAATAGCACATCGGCTAAGTACTATAAAAAACGCCGACAAAATCGTGGTTATGCAAGATGGCCAGATTGTACAGTGCGGAACATACAGAGATTTGATTAAAAGTGATGGTCTATTTTTAGATTTAGCTAAACGGCAGATGGTGTAATTGGTAGTGGCTTCGATCATATTTTCGAATGATACTTATCACAGTGTTCACAATAATTTGGTTAACATAACGGGAAGATGAGGCGAAATACGATGCAAGAATCTTATCGAAACGGTTCTTCTCAAGGCTAAAGGCGAAAACCATGAAACTACATTCAGGTAACTATGTGTAACTTAAAGCAGCGTCTAAAAACTTAAACTATAGATTGATCCATGTTCCAAATGGAT
>ERZ761602.2785-NODE-2785-length-26355-cov-5.749278_pt1 | contig 26355 bp, 17 predicted proteins | sample MGYA00512165_ERZ761602 | MGnify/ENA primary metagenome ERZ761602 (study PRJEB28899, sample SAMN02445085) | bioreactor sludge metagenome | biome: EBPR sludge; isolation source: Thorneside wastewater treatment plant | place: Australia: Brisbane, Thorneside...
CGGCGGCATCGGTCGCGGTGCCGAAGCGCGCGGTGACCTGCGCCCACGCGGCGGGCATCGCGAGCCCGGCCTCGCTTTCGAGCGCGAACGCAAGCACGCGCAGCGCGTGCGCGGCCGTCCGGTCGTCGAGTCCGTTCAGCGCGGCCGACGGCGGCTGCGCGAGCCGCGCGGCGAGCAGTTCGCGGCCCGCGGGCGAACGCGCGACGAACCAGCGGATCGAGTCCGCGAGCGTCGGCAGCGGGGTGCGGGCGGCGAGGTCGAGGGCGCGGGGCAGGTCGGCGGCGACCGCTGGCGCAAGGGCGAACCACACCATCTTCGGCAGGAAGCGGTCGCCGGCATCCTCGGCGCGGCCGGCGAGGGCGGCGGCAACCGGCCAGCGGGACTCGAGCGGGAGCGTCGGGATGGCGGAGGCGACGGCGAGGCGGACGTGCGGGGACGGGTCGGATTGCGCGAGACGGAGGAGGGCGGAGGAGGCGGACGGGGACGTCCGCGCTCCCGGGTCGGTCGCGAGTTGCACGGCCCAGGCGCGGACGGTCTCCGAGGCGTGGGCGAACGCGGATTGCAGGCGGGCCGGCTCGAGGTTGCCCGTCGCATGCAGGGTCCAGAGGGCGCGGAGCTGGGAGACGTCGCCGGCCTTGGGATCGGCTGCTTGGTTGCGCAGCGTGTCGATCGCGCCGGGGGCGAGCGCGCGGGTCGCGGCGCGCTCCTGCAACAGGCGGCGCGCGGTGCGGACGTACCATTCGCTGCGGTGCGTATGCAGCGCCACGAGCCCGGCGTCGGACTGCGCGGAGAGGTCGACCTTCACCGGACGATACGACTCGGCCCACGAGATCCGATACATGCGTCCGTTGGTGCGGTCCCAGATCTCGTCGCGGGGATTGTGGCAGTGCTGGATGTCGCTCCAGTCGATCGCGTACACCGCGCCGTCCGGCCCGTACTGCAGGTCGACCGGCAGGTAGGTGGCGTCGGGCGTGAAGAGCACGTCGTAACCGGCGTGGAACGTCTCGTAGGCCGCGCCCTGGCGCACGTTGACCTGGTGGTTGATCTGGTGGCCGTGGAGATTGTGCGTGAAGAGATGGTCGCGGTACGTCTCGGGCCAGTTGTCGCCGAGGTAGATCATCGTGCCGACGTGGGAGTGGCCGCCGTAGACGGCGGTCGTGCCCGGGGCGCCGGCGCCGCCCTCGCCGCTGTCGTAGCGGGCGGACGAGGGGAGGAAATTCTTCAGGCCCGGGGCGAAATCGGGCGCACGGTTGGAGACGAACGGGGCGTAGTCGTTGTTCGCCTGGTTCCAGAAATGGCCGTTGCGAATGACAAAGGTCGTGCCGCCCCCGCCGTGGAAGCTGCGGCAGTGCGTCATGAAGAGGTGTCCGACGGCGTTGAAATCGAGGCCCCACTGGTTGCTGCCGCCGTGCGAGAAGACCTCGAAGAGGTCGCGCACCGGGTGGTAGCGCCACACGCCGGCGCGGATCTTCTGCCTCTGGTCATTGGGAGTGCCGGGCTTGCCCACGAACGAATGCGTGAACACGCCATGGCAGCCGTAGAGCCAGCCGTCGACGCCCCAGGTGAAACTGTTGAGCGTCTCGTGCGTGTCCTGCCAGCCCCAGCCGTCCAGCTTCACCTCGGGCGCCCCGTCGGGCACGTCGTCGCGGTTGCGGTCGGGGATGAAGAGCAGGTGCGGCGCGGCGCCGACCCAGACGCCGCCGAAGCCGACTTCGAGGCCGCTCACGAGGTTCAGGTTCTCGATGAACGTCTTCTTCGTCTCGAAGTGCCCGTCGCCATCGCGGTCCTCCAGGATCAGGATCCGGTCCTTCCCTTTGCCTTCCGGCTGCCGGTTTGGATAGCTGAACGCCTCGGCGACCCAGATCCGGCCGCGGTCGTCGAAGCAGAAGGCGATGGGCTGGTGCAGGCTTGGTTCGGCCGCGACGAGCTCGGCCTGGAAGCCGTGGACGAGCTTCATCCCGGCGACGAGTTTCTGCGCCTCCGCGTGCCCGACGGGCGACGTGCGCGCCGGGTTGTCGCGCAGGTGCCAGAGGACGGGGCTGGCGTGCAGGCGCGTGAGGTCGTCGACGCCGGCGACGCGCCGCAGGGGAGGGTCGCCGTTGCGGCGGGCGGTGCCGATGTTGGCGGCCTGTGCTCCGACTTCCGCCGCGGCGGCGTTCGTGGCGGCGCGCGGCGGCGGCGGCGCGGTGCGGCCCAGGTCGGTGAGCTGCAGATTTCTGAACTGCACCTTCACCGGGCCGGGCCCGCTGTGCAGTTGCAGCGCCAGCAGGCCGGAGAAGTCCGCCGCGCCCGTCTCGTGGTCGTCGAGCACCGACACGCGCCGGCCGTTGATCCAGATCTCGACGTGCGACGCCTGGGCGAGGATGCGGTAGGTGTTCCACTCGCCCGCGGGGCGCATGAGGTCGGCGAAGGCGGCGGGTTCGGCGAACGTTTCCGTCCAGCGCCGGCCGTCCGGGGCGATCGAGACGCGGGCGCCGCGTTCGACGAGCAGCCGGCGGCCGTGTTCGTCGTAGATCCGGCCGAGCCAGGTGGTGCCGAGGTCGAGGTCGGCCTGGTAGCCTTCGGCGTGGCCGGCGGCGTCCTTCTGCGCGCGGTACTGGATGCCGGAGTTGGCGCTGGCGTGGCCGCTGATCCGGAACTCGGCGGTGAACTCGAAATCGGCCACCTCGCCCTGCCAGTAAAGAAATTCGTTCTTCGCCAGCCGCCCGCCGGCGGGGATGGTGCCCGTGATCGCGCCGTCCTCGACCCGCCAGCTCTGCGGATCTCCCTCCCAGCCCGCGAGCGTGCGGCCGTCGAAGAGGGCACGTGGGGCGGGAGGCGCGGCGGCGGCGAGGGCGGAAGCGGCGGTCGCGAGGGCGAGGAGGCGGGCGGCGCGGATCATCGTGACGGAGAAGAGGAGGGACGCGAGAGCAGCACGGCGGTGCCGCGCTTGTTGCCGACGACGATGTCGGGCCGGCCGTCGCGGTTGACGTCCGTGGCGACCACCTGCGTGCCGACGCCCGTGGTGTCGTCGAGCAGGTGCGGCTCCCAGCGGACGTTGCCGCCCTCGCGGCGGAGCAGGAACACGTACAGGACCGGGGCGGCGTTGGGCTGCACGTCGCCCGTCGGGCCGTGCGCCCACCAGCGCTTGCCGGTGAGGATGTCGGGCAGGCCGTCGCCGTCGAAATCCACGAAATCGATCGCGTGCGGCTGGCCGAACTGCACGCCCCCGAGCTTTTCGTTTTCGGCGCGCGAGGTGATCGGGTGTTCCTTGAAGGTGATGCCGCCGTCCGGGGTGGCGACATTCTCGAACCACGACAGGCCGAAGCCGTGGGCGTTGATGCTGGCGATGACGTCGTTGCGGCCGTCGCGATTCACGTCGTACACGTACATCTGGGCGCCGCCGCGCGCCGTGGGACCGGCGCCGGAGAAGGGAAACCTGTGCTGGCGCCACACCGGATCGCCCTTGAGCGACTCCGGCTGCTCCCACCAGCCGTCCTTCTCGAGGAGGTCGTTGCGCCCGTCGCCGTTGACGTCGCCCCACCCGAGTCCGTGCGTGAAGCGTCCCCACGGGCCCTGCGGCGAGATGGGATGGAAGACCCACGGCGTACCCGGTGCCTTGGGCTCCCACGTCGCGTAGCCGATCCGGCCGCGGCTCATGCAGATCAGGACGGGCGGCTGGTCCGCTCCCAGCAGCCGGCCGAAGGTCGGCGATTCGTTGTCGACCGGGAGGAAGACGACGTAGCGGCGCCACGCGCCGCCCTTGTCTCCGGGATTCAGATACCAGGACGCGTCGACCCCCGGGAAGCCGATGATGAGGATGTCGTTCCAGCCGTCCCCGTTGAAGTCGTGGGTGAAGGCGAAAAAGCTGTCCGAGTAGCGCAGCGGATCCCACGGCACGGCCGGGGCGTACTGATGGCGCGTCCGGAAGTCGGGGCCGGCCCACCAGTACGGCCCGGAGATCGCGTCGGGCTGGCCGTCCCGGTTCAGGTCGCCGAAGGTCGCGCCCTCACTGAAAAAATCGGTGTCGAGCGTGAGTTTTTGGTACGCCGCGGGACCCGTGGCGGTGGCGGCGGCGGCGAGGGCCGGGAGGACGAGGCACGAAAGGAGGACGGCGGGGAAGCGCAGGCGCATGGGAGGGGCGGCGGTCAGGCGACGCAGGGGCGGAAGGGGTGGCGGGATGCAATCGGGTGCACCCCGGCGAGGCAATAGGCATGAGCGGGCGCGCGGGTGTTTTCCAGCCCGGCCGGCGGACAGAAACCGCTGTCCAAGGACGCGGCTTGGTGCCACGTTGCCCGGCGTCATGCGCATCGCCGTGATTTCCGACACGCACGACCGGTTTCCGTCCTCCCTGCCGGGCCGGCTGGCCGGGGCCGACGAGATCTGGCACCTCGGCGACGTGTGCGCGCCGGACACGCTGGTCGAGTTCGAGCAGGCCGGGCCGCCGCTCCGCGTGGTGGCGGGCAACTGTGATGCGCATCCCTGGCCGCTCACGCTCGACCTGGAGCGCGAGGGCTGGCGGGTGCACCTGGTCCACATTCCCCCCGCGCGCGCACCCGCTGGCGTCCGGCTCGTGTTGCACGGGCACACCCACGTTCCCCGCGACGAAACTGATCCGGCCGGCGTGCGCTGGCTCAACCCCGGCTGCATCACCCGGCCCAATCGGGGTGCGCCCGCGAGTTTCGCCTGGCTGACGCTGCGGCCCCGGAAAGCGCCGGCGTGGGAGCTGGTGCGGGTGTGAACGGATGCCGGCGGCACGGGTCGAGGCACGTGGCGATGATCAATCCCAAGACCTGGCCCAATCTGCTCAGCGGCACCCGCATCGCGCTGATGCCCGCGGTCCTGCTGGCGGCGATCATGGGGTCGCGTCCGTGGTTCGTGATCCTGCTGGCGGCGTCGCTGAGCACGGACGCCCTCGACGGCTTCCTCGCGCGGCGGCTGAACGCGTTCTCGGATTTCGGGCGCAAGCTCGACAGCGCCGCCGACTACCTGACGCTCCTCGTCGGGCTGGCGGGGATCGCGCTGCTCTGGCCGGAGCACGTGCGGCGCGAGCTGCCCTGGATCGCCGTGGGGCTCGCGGCATTCTTCGGCGTGATCGTATTCGGCCTGATCCGGCTGGGCCGGGTCCCCTGCTATCACACCTGGGCGGCCAAGATCGGGATGATCGGCTGCTCGCTGTCGATGATCCCGCTGCTCAGCGACTGGGCGGCCTGGCCGTTTCACGCGATGATCGTGTTCCAGGTGGTCGCGGCGCTCGAGGAGATCGCGATCATCGGGCTGATTCCGGCGCATACGGGGGAGATCGCCACCGTCTGGCACGCGTGGCGGTTGCGCCGCCAGGGTGGCGGGGAGTGAGACGCTTCCGCCGTGCCCGCCGCGAAGCCGGCAACGCGGTGAACGGAGCGCGGGCGGCGCTACGGCGTTGACGCCGCGCGCGAGATTCTGCTTTGGCATTCCGCGGATGAGTGACGACGGGCAACAGACCCTGCTCGGATTGTTCGCGCCTGCGGCCGGCGTGCATCACGTGCCGCCAGCGCCGCACCACGTCGTCTTCGAGCGCAGCCACCGGGCCCGCAACTACCGGCTTACCCTGCGGCGCGACGGCACGGCGGTGGCCGTGATCCCGGTGCGTGGCAGCGAGCGCGAGGCGCTGAGGTTCGTCGAGCAGCATCGCGAATGGCTCGAACGCGCCCGTCATCGCCAGCGGCAGCGACCGCGTGTGGCGCAGGTGTGGGCCGTCGGCACCCACGTGCTCTGGCGCGGTGAGATGACGGAAATCCGCGTGGCCACGCTGCCGCTCGAGCCGGGCACCGGCGCGAACGCCGCGTTCCGGCCCAAGGTCTGCCTCGCGGCCGATGTTTTCCAGGTGGCGCGGCTCGAAGGCGACCTGCGGCCGACGCTGGAGGCGCACTTTGCCCGCCGCGCCAGGATCGAGCTGCCGGCCCGCACGTGGGAGCTCGCGGCGGTCACCGGCGTCGAGGTGAAGCTGGTCACCGTCCGCAACCAGCGTTCGCGGTGGGGATCATGCTCGGCCAACGGCACGATTTCGCTGAACTGGCGACTGGTGCAGACCCCCGACTTCGTGCGCGACTACATCATCTACCACGAGCTGATGCACCTGAAGGAAATGAACCACTCCGCCCGCTTCTGGGCCCGCGTGGAGGAAGTCTGCCCGGGCTGGCGCGACGCCGAACATTGGATCAAGCGCAACGGAGCCTTGGTGGGGTTGTGAGCCGGGCGTCACGGGTCTACGCGGGGCCGTTCTGACGTTCCGGCCTTGGCTGGACTTATACCGTTCGCCTTCCACGCAGCCATGAAGACGGCCGCCTGCACGGTGGAGCGGCTTGTCCTCAAGCTGCTTGGGACGGGCCCGTCGAACGTCAGCCGCCTGGGGACAGGCGGCTCCACCTCAACGGCATGAGCCCCTCAACGGCATGAGCCCGCCCTTATAGCGCATCAGGTTGACGGGGTCGCCGCGCAAGGCGGGATCCCAAACGCGAAGACGCGAAGGAAAGCCAAGACCCGCCGAGGGAACCGGGGGAAACTTCGCGGTCCTTCGCGACTTTGCGTTTAGGTTTGGGCTGCAGGGGAATTGCGCCGTTAGCGCCAGTCGATCAGCTCCACCTCGAACACCAGGGTGGCCTTGGGCGGGATGGTCGGCGGCCGGCCCTTCTCGCCGTAGGCGAGCCAGTAGGGGATGATGAGGGTGCGTTTCTCGCCTTTCTTCATCGTGGCGAAACCCTCGTCCCAGCCGCGGATCACGGCGCCGGTGCCGATGCGGAAGGTGAACGGGACGCCCTTGCGGTAGGAGCTGTCGAAGGCCGTGCCGTCGAGCAACCGGCCCTCGTAGTGGACGATCAATTCGTCGCCGATGGTGGGCGAGGCGTTGCCGGTGCCGGGTGCGCGCACCACGTAGCGCAGGCCCGACGGCAGCTTGTGCGCGGTGCCATAAAGTTTCACCAGCAGCAGCTCGTCGTCCGCGGTGTACTGCGGGCTTTTCTTGTCGAGCGCTTCGCGCATCGCACTGTTGATCGGGCGGCCGGGGTTCTCGCGCCAGAGCAGGCCCGAGCGGGTCACGAGCGCGGCGGTGCCGAGGAAGACGCCGAGCAGGAGCAGATAGAAGAAGCTGCGCATGGAAGGAGCCCCAATCTGAGACGCGGATCGCGCGCGATGGCAAATCCGGGCGGAGAAGTTTTCCGATGACGCAGCGTGGGTGGAGCAGCCTGTCCCCAGGCTGCTTGCCGGTCGGTCGCCGGCCGGCGCTGAATACGCATCCTCCAGGCGGACAGACTGCAGCATCGTGTTCCTGAGAAAAAGCAGCCTGGGGACAGGCTGCTCCACCAAAGGCTGCTCCGCCGTTACGCGGTGCCGACCCGCGCCCGCTCGATCGCGGTGTTGATGGCGTGGACGAGTGCTTCGGTGAGGAACGGCTTCGGCAGGAAATCGGCGAGGCCCCGGCCCACGAAGCGCTGCACCACGGCCTGCTCGCCGTAACCGCTGGTGAGGACGACCGGCAGGTTGGGCGCGATCAGGCGCAGCGCCATGAGGGTGTCCTCGCCGTCCAGCTTCGGCATGGTGAGATCGAGCAGCACGGCATCGAAGGCCATGGGATCGCGGCGCAGCTTGTTCAGCGCCTCCTCGCCGTCGCCGGCCGTCACGATCTGGTAGCCGACCGAGGCGAGGATGGTGCGCGCGAACTCGCGCACGGTTTCGTCGTCGTCGACGACGAGCACGGTGCCGCGGCCCGCCAAGGCCGCCGCCGGCGCGGGCGCGGCGGCCTTCGGCGGCGTGGCGACGACCGGGAAGAAGAGCTCGAAGGTCGTGCCCACGCCGACCTGGCTGGAGACGCGGATGCCGCCCTTGTGGCCGTGCACGATGCCGATGACGGCGGCCAGGCCGAGGCCGCGGCCCACGAACTTGGTGGTGAAGAACGGCTCGAAGATGTGGCTGATCGTCTCCGGCGCGATGCCGCAGCCGGTGTCGCGCACCTCGAGGCAGATGAACGTCCCCGGCTCCATCTCCGGGCTCGCGGTCAGCGTGAGCATGTCCATCGGCGTGACGTTCACGCGCTCCGTGCGGATCGTGACCGAGCCCGATTCGCCGCCGATCGCCTCGGAGGCATTGGTGACGAGGTTGAGCAGGACCTGGTTGATCTGCGAGGGATCGCCGCGCAGCGGCGGGAGGCTGGCGCCGAGCTGCAGATCGAGCGACACCTTCTTGCTCACGGAAAGGTTCAGCAGCGGCACGGTCTGCTGGATCGCGACATTGAGATCGATCAGCCGGACGACGATCCGGCCCTTCCCCGCGTAGGCGAGCAGCTGCCGGCACAGGTCGGCGGCGCGCTGGGCCGAGGTTTCCACCTGGGCGAGGAGGTGGTCGATGTTGGCCGAGCCGCGCGCGAGTTCGCTGCGGGCGAAGTTGGCGTGGCCGAGCACGCCGGTGAGGAGGTTGTTGAAATCGTGCGCGATGCCGCCCGCGAGCACGCCGATGCTCTCGAGCTTCTGCGATTGCAGCAGGCGCCGTTCGAAATCCAGCCGCTTCCGCTCGGCGAGCTTCTGTGTGCTGATGTCCTGGAACGTCGCCACGCAGCCGCGCGGCTGGCCGCTGCCGTCGCGGGTGGGCACGACGTTGACGAGCACGTCCAGCGTCACCTCGTCCGGCCGGACGATCCGGGCTTCGAAATCCCGCACCGGCGCGTTCTGGGCGATCGCCCGCTGCATCGGCTGCTCCTCGAGGGGCAGTTCGCGCCCGTCATGCACGTACCGCACCTGGCGCGGCGTCTCGAACGGCGGAGCGGAGAGCGAGGTGTTGTGATGCGCCGGCAGCCCCATCATCTCCGCGAACGCCTCGTTGGAGCGCAGATTGCGGCAGCTCGGATCGCTCGCGATCGCCACGCCGACCGGCAATCCTTTGAACAGCGACTGGAGCTCCGTCACATGCGTCTGCAACTCGGTGTTCAGCCGCAGCACCTCCGCCTCCGCCTCCCGCCGCTGCTCCGCCTCACGGCGCAGCTCCTCGTTCACCGCCGTGAGATCCGCGGTCCGGGCCTGCACTCGGTCCTCCAGGGTCGCCTGGATCTGCCGCAACTCCGCCCGGCTGGGAAGTTGCAGCACCCGCGGGAGCGCCCGGTACAGCGCCCAGACGGCCGCGATCCCCACCAGCGCCGTCACCACCCGCGCCGCCGCGGACCACGCCGGCACCGGCATCCAGAGGCCGACCGCGCCCGCGCCGTGCACCGCCGCGTTGGCGAGAAGCAGCGCCGCGAAAATGCCAGACACCTTCGTAAAAAGTGGGCCCAGAGCGGCTTGGCGTCGCACCACGTAGATCAGCATCCCGGCCAGCGCCAGCGATGCCCCGGCGATCACGGCGTCAGCCGCCGCCTGTGCCGTTAGAAGCGCTGGAAATCCTTGCCCGGCGTTGCTTTGCGCAAGGATAAAAGAGGCGGCAAGGAGGCGCATGCGGGTCGGAGTCGGGCGACGCTCGGGAACGTAGGGGCTTTCCCTGTCGCGGCAACGTCACTGATGTAAAACTGCGGTGAGAGTCCGGATCAGTCAGTAGCTTGCAACGGCGCGGCTCGCCGGCCGTCCCGCTCATTTCCGTCCGAGCAGCTCGAGTGCGATGCCGACCATGCCGTTCACGCCCGTCTTGATCGAGGGCTCGGGCAGGGGGGCGAATTTGTTCGAGTGCAACGAAGGGAGCGGAGCGCCCGTCCGCTGGCTCTCCGCGTAAGCCGCCGGCGCAACCACGCCCAGGCGAAACATGCAGATCGGCACCCGTTCCGCGGTGCGGCCGTACCGGCTGAAATCCTCCCCGCCCATCTCCGGATCGATCGTGCGCACGTTGTCCGTGCCGAGCCAGGTGGCCAGGGCCGCGTGCACCCGGCGGGTCAGCGCGGGGTCGTTGTACGTCGCGGGCGTGTATTCGTTCTCTGAGGACGTGATGACCGGCATGCGATCGTCCGGGATGCCGGCGGCGATCGCCTCGCCCCGGCAGATGCGGCGGATGGCGGCCAGCGTCTGCTGCCGCACCTGGTCCGAGTAGGAGCGCACGGTCAGCTGCAGCTTCACCTCGTCGGGAATGATGTTGTGCTTCGTGCCGCCCTGGATCGAGCCGACGGTGACGACCGCGGGTTCGATGGGGCGCGTCTCGCGGCTGACGATCGTCTGCAGCGCCACGACGATGCGCGCCGCGAGCACGATCGGATCCTTCGTCGTGTGCGGATACGCGCCATGGCCGCCGATGCCGCGCACGGTGATGTCGAGCGTGTCGACATTCGCCATCATGAAGCCCGCCAGCGTGCCGACCGTGCCCGCGGGGAGCGTGGCGATATCGTGCAGCGCGACGACGAAGTCGGGCCGCGGAAATCTCGTGAACAGCCCGTCGGCCAGCATCGCGCGGGCGCCGAGGCCTCGTTCCTCGGCGGGCTGGCCGATCATGACGAGCGTGCCCGACCAGTGTTCCCGCAGGGTCGCGAGCAGTCGCGCGGTGCCGCTGAACACCGTCATGTGCAGGTCGTGGCCGCACGCGTGCATCGTCGGCACTTCGCGGCCGGCGAGGTCCTTCATCCGCTTCCGGCTCGCGTAGGGCAGCCCGGTTTCCTCCTCCACCGGCAGGCCGTCGAGGTCCGTGCGCAGCATGAGCGTAAGGCCCGCTCCGTTGCGCAGGACGCCGACGACGCCGAAGCCGCCGACCTTCTCCGTGACTTCAAACCCGGCGCGCCGCAGCTCGCCCGCGATCACGCCCGCCGTCCTTTCCTCCATGAGCGAGAGTTCGGGATGCGCATGCAGGTCGCGGTAGAGCGCGTCCAGCGCCGCATACTCGGCGTCGACGCGGCTCGCGACGGATTCCCGGAGCGCCGCGTCGGCGGCCTGGCCGGTGAAGGTCACCAGCAGGAGTGCGATCAGGGGCAGGTGACGGAAGGCGGCCGGTGTCATGACCAAAGGGTGGGGCAATTTCGGGTCCGACCGCGAGCCCCGGCGTGCGCGTTCAGGGATCGGTCTGGTCGATGAGGCTGGAGACGACTTGCCCGGCGGCGCGATAGACCTCCCGCTGCCGCTGCTGCGCCATGGCCTCCATCGTCGTGGGTGGTGTGGCCGGGCGATCGGGCGGCGTGATTTCCGGCAGCTTCACCTGGGGCGGCGCACCGTGCAGCATCCAGCGGTCGGTGTCGGCGAAGAAGCACGCCAGCACCGCGCCGGCGGGCAGGTTGAGCTGCGCGGGCAGCCCGGCGACGTGTTGCTCAAGCGTCTGGCCGGTCGGTTCCGGCTCGAAGGCATCGAACAGCCGCACGTAGATGCGGCGGCCGGTGAACCGCGCGAGATTGGCGAGGCGGTTTTCGAGGTACTTCGCCTGCCAGTGTTCGGCGGTGCCCGTGCCGCTCTGGTCGACGAAGTGTCGCGGGGGCGTGCGCGACGCGGCGGCCAGCCGGCGCGCGAACGTCGCTTCATCGGTGGCGAAGCGCTGCGCCGCCCGGCCGTGCCGCACGATCTTCACCGTCATCGGGTCGCCGCGCTTGATCTGCGGCAGCACCTCGGCGCCGCGCACCACGCGGCCGAAAATGCTGTGCACGTAGTCGAGATAGCGCGCCTCGCCCAGGGTGATGAAGAACTGCGAGCCGTTGGTGTCGGGCCCGCTGTTGGCCATCGAGAGCCAGCCCGGGCCGTCGTGGCGGAGGCCGGCGGCAAACTCGTCGGGAAACCGATAGCCGGGACCGCCGCTGCCGGTGCCCGTGGGATCGCCGCCCTGTACCACGAAACCCGGCACGACCCGGTGAAACGTGAGCCCGTCGAAGAACGGCTTGCGCGGCGCGGGCCCCAGCGCGCCCTCGGCCAGACCGACGAAGCTCGCCACCGTGAGCGGCATCCGCTCGAAGAACAGTTCGCACCACAGCGTGCCGTGCGGCGTGGTGATTTCAGCGAAGAGGCCCTCGGCGGGCTCCGCTTTCGCATTGGGGGCCGACGCCGCGGGACCGACGGACGACGGCGTCGAAGCGCATCCGGCAAGCACGAGCGAGACGAGGAGCAGGGCGGGGAGGCGAGGCATGCCCGGAAGGTGTCCGACCCGCGGTGGCGCCACAACCCGCGAAAGCCGGCGCGCCGCGCAATTCTTGCGCAGGCCTTGGAGCCGTCACTTGCGGAAGGCCCCCGCTCCTAACTGGGCGCGGTGGGCGCAGTTCGGCACGGCCGACCTTTGGTGACGCCGCTGCTGCAACAACGGTGCAGCGGTCGCGTCCCGCGCTTACCTCCCCATGAAATCCTCCCTGCGCGGACTGTGGCACATGATGCTGGGCCTGCTCGCCCTGGCGGCGGGCGCCCGGGCCCAGGAGGAGCCGCTCGGACTTGCCGGGCCGCACGGAGCGGCCATCGAGTTCGGCCAGGGATCGACCGGCTGGCGCTGGACGCGGCTGGTGGTGCCGGCCGGACCCGCGGAGGGATGGGAAATCGCGGAAGAGGGGGTCGAGGTGGCAACGCCCGAGGGTGCGGCGGTGCTCACCCGGGGCTGGAGTCTCCTCGAGCACTCGGCCGAGAAGGTCGTGCTGGCGCAGGACGTGCCCGAGCTCGGAGTGCGGCTGCGGCGTGAGTTCTCCTTCGGTCCCTCCGACCATGCGCTGCGGATCGAGACCTGGGCACGCAGCCTGAACGACCGGCGGGTGCTGGACCGGATCGGCCTGCTCGACGTGCGCGTGCCGGGCCAGGCCTTCCGCGAGACCGGCGCGGCGCCCGCGTCGTTTCCTGTCTTCGGCCAGGGGCTCTTCCTGGGAGTGGAGCACGTCTCGGCCGATGCGTCGGTCGCGAGCGAGGCCGCGGACCAGGCGCGCCTGCAGCAGCGCCCGCGGCTCGCGCTCACCGACCAGTGGCAGCGGGTCGCGGGCGTGGTGGTGGGCTGGCTGGCGCCCGGCCCGCGGCTGCCGGGGGAGGAGGGCCTGCGCGAGGCGTTCCTCCACTACCTCGACGCCGTACGGCTGAAACCGCGCGATCTCGTGCTGCACACCGACACCTGGTGGACGGTGCCGCTCCCCCTCAGCGAGAAGAACCTGCTGGCCAACATCGACACGCTGCGCCGGGGCCTGCAGGGGCAGACCGGCCTCTTCTTCGACACCTACTGCGTGGACCTCGGCTGGTCCGATCCCCGTTCGTTCTGGGCCATGGACACCCGCCGGCTGCCCAACGCGCTGCAGGCCGTGAACGAGCGGCTCGCCGCCACCGGCGCGCGGATGGGACTCTGGCTGTCTCCAGGCAGCGGATACCCTCCCGCGCTCGACAACGGCTGGCTCGCGGCGCAGGGGTACGAGATGACCCCGTTCGGCGCGGGACTGGGCCAGGTGCCCTGCTTTGCGCTGGGCGGCCGCTACCAGCGCGAGTTCAAGGAGCGGGTCGTCCAGTACGCGCGCCAGTACGATCTCGGTCACGTCATCCTGGATTTCATGGCGCAGAATTGCGACCAGCCCGGACACGGCCACCCCGTCGGCGCGGAATCCCGCATTGCCATCGACGCCGGCCTGGCCGACGTGCTCGACGCGCTGCGGGCGGTGAACCCCGCGATCGTGCTCGAGCCGATGGTGTGCGGGTATCCGCCGAGCCCATGGTGGCTGACGAAGAGCCCCTTCGTGCTCGGCCCGGTCGGGGACGACCTGCCGTACGGCCGCGGCCCGTGCCCCGACTGGATGGAGTCGCTGATCACCGCGCGGGACATCGCGTATCGGGCCGGCCAGGACGCCTGGCTGATGCCCACGCAGGCCCTCGAGACCTTCGACCTCACCGTGCTCACGCCCGGCGAATTCCGAAACATGGCCGTGATGGCGATCGGCCGCGGGCGCTGGTTCATTTCCACCTACTTCGAGCCGACCCTGATGAAGCCGCAGGACTGGGACTTCGTCGCCGGCCTCGTGCGCTGGGCCCGGGAAAACAAGGAACTGCTGGTGAACGCCTGGCAGATCGGCGGCCGGCCCGAGGATCGCGAGGCCTATGGCTACATGTTCCGCAATCCGGTGACCGACGTCTACTGCGTGCGCAATCCCTGGATCGAGGAGCGGACAATCGAGCTGCCCGCCTCCGTGGTCGCCCGCGAGGCCCGCGAGGTGCGCATGATTTATCCCCGGCGTCAGACGGTCGGAAGGATCGAGCCGGGCCAGTCCGGTCTCCGGATCACCTTGGCGCCTTACGAGACCCTGTTGCTGACTTCCGATCCGGCGCCCGCGACGGAGGCCCCGCCCGCCGCCACCAGCCGGCCGGAGGCCGTCGTGGTCGCCGGCGCTCCCCAGGCGCTGCCCGGCGCGCTCTTCGCTCCCGATTCCGGCGAGCCCAGCCGGCTCCGGTACCACTGGCACGGCGTGTTGACGGTGCCGGCCGTCACGGGCGCGGAGCTGTGCGTGCTGGTCGAGGGACCCACTGACATGAGCGCCACGCAATGCGAACTCATGGTGGGCGGCCGCATCGTGCAGCCCCGGAAGGTCAGCAGCACCGGGCAGTTTGCCGCGGCCACGGACGCCTCCCCGGAGAACTGGACGTGGTTCATCGTGCCGGTGGCGGCGGGCGAGTCGATCTTCTCGCTCGATCTTCACCTCTGGGCCGACGAAGCCTCGGTCGGAGTCTTCCTGCGCGGCACGACTCCCGCGGTCAATGATCCGGCGCCGGCCGCCGGGGCGGTCTTTCCCACCCTGCAGCCGGACCGGCGCGGCTGGTCCCAGACGCTCACGCCCCTTCGCCTGCTCGAGATCGGGGCGCCGTGACGATCACTTCCCGGCCAGGAACGAGCAGATGTATTCGCAGAAGCCGGCGCCGACGGCGATGGTGAAGCCACTGTTGGCGGGCACATCGAAATAAGTGCCGGCGCCATACTTCGTCGCCGCCTTTTCGCCGTCGAGCGTCACCGTGCACTCGCCGGCGACGATCTCCATGCGCTCGGCGACGCCCGTCTTGAAATGATAGGCGCCCGGTCGCACGAGGCCGACCGTCTTCTTGGATTGGTCGGGGAAAAGGACCGTGTAGCTGACGACGTTGCCGTCGAAATAGAGGTTGGCCTTGGTGTGCACCGTCACACCGGCGAACTGGGCAGGAACGTTGGACATGGGAGAACGTCGATGCCGGCGGACGCGCTGAGAGGCAAGCGCCCGTTGGCGGTGGCCGGCGGGACTAAGTCAGCGACGCAGGGGAGGCGGAGCCGCTTGTCCCCAGGCCGCTGCGGACCGGTCCATCGCCCGTCAGCCGCCTGGGGACAGGCGGCTCCACCTCAACTGCATGAGTTGGCTCAGGGAATCCGGATGGTCCGCCCGACGACGAAGCTGCGCTCGTCCGGCAGCACATCGCGGTTGGCGGCGAGGATCTCGGGCCACCGCGCCGCCGTTCCGTAGTAACGCAGCGCGATGCCCGAGAGCGTCTCGCCGGGCGCGATCGTGTGCGTGCGGGCGGGCTGTCCGGGCGTGACCGCCGCGGGCCGGGTCGGCGCGCTGGTCGCGGGCCGCGCCCCGGCCAGCAGCTGGTTGGCCCGTTCCGCGTCGGCTCGCGCGGCTTCGGCCGCACGCTCGGCGGCGGCGGCACGATTGCGCAGGGTCTCGAGTTCGGCGCTGGCGAGGGTGACGGCGGAGTTCGCCGCGGTCGTGTCGCGCGCCCGCGCCTCGGCGGCCGTGAGCGCGTTGCTCAGGGATGATTCCCGGGCCGCGAGCGCCGCGACCCGCGCCCGCAGTTCGTCGCGCTCCTGCGTGAGCAGCGTGAAGGAACGCAGCGCGGTCGCGAGCTTGTCCTCGGCCGCCGCCCGCGCGGCGTTGGCTTGGGCGAGTTCGTCGCCGGCGCCCGCCGGCGGGGCGGGCGGCATCGCCGCCTTCTCGGCCTCGAGCTGCCGCACGCGCTGCTCGAGCTCGCGCGCGGCCGCCGCCTGGCGGCGCAACGCCGCGAGTTCCTCGGTCGCTTCAGCGAGACGCTGGTTGGCCGTCCGCACGGTGGCGTCGGCCGAGGATTTCCCGAGCGCGACGCGCCGGTTCTCATCCTGCGCCGCCTGCAGTTCGCGCTCCAGCGCGGCGAGCCTTGTGCGGGTGGCGGCCAGTTCCGGCTCGATGCGGGCCGCAGCCGTGGCGCGGGAGCTGGCGGACTCCGCGGAGGCGGTGGCGTTCGCCAGTTCGGTCTTGGTGCGTGCCAGTTCGCTTCGGGCTTCACCCAGCGACGCTTCGAGCTCCGTGACGCGCCGTCCGAGACGTGCGCCCTCGGTGCCGGCCTGACCACGGGCCTGCTCGAGTTCGCCGCGGACGGCGGCAAGGTCCTGCCGGGCCTGGGCGAGCTCCCGGCCGAGCGTGTCGGTGCGGGCGCCGGTTTCGCCGAGCTGGGCTTGCAGCCGCCGCGACTCCTCGGTGGCCGCGACCTGGGCGCGGTCGGCGGCGCTGAGGCGCGCCATCAGGTCGCGTTCGAGCACGCTGCGGCTGGCGGCGGTTTCGTTGAGTTGCGTCCGCGCCTGCGCCAGCGCGGCCTGCGTCTCGGCATGGGCCGTCCGCTCCCGCTGCAGCGCCGCGGCGGCCTCGCCGGCGGAGGCGGCGCTCGCGCCCTGCGCGGCAAGCGCAGCGCGCGCGGCGGTCAGTTGTTCCTGCGCGCGCGCCGCCTCGCCGCGGGCCGCCGCCAGCTCCGCCGCCTGTTTGGCGAGAGCGGCGTTCGCCTTTTCGAGCTGGGCGGCGGCCGCCGGCGCGCCGGGTTCCGGGCGGCTGGCGGCCTGCGCCTTGAGTTGCTCGATCTCCTTCCAGGCCGCGCTGAGCTCGCCGGAAAGCTGTCGCTTGTCCTCCAACGCCGCGGCGAGCTGGTCCTGCAGCGCCTTGATCTCTCCGGGCGTCAGCACCGGCGTGACCGGCGCCGGAATCAGCGGCGAGCCCGGCGCGGACTGGCGGGCGGGCGCGGCGATGAGCGGACTCGCCGCCGGGGCCGGGACCAGGGCGGGGCCGGTCGAGGCCCGCAGCAGGGGGTTGGCGGCGCGCAGGGTCTCGAGCCGCCGCCGGCCGCCGGCGACCGCCGCTTGCGGCAAGGTTTCGAGCAGCGCCTGCAGCGACGGTCCGCCCGCGCCGTTTTCCGCGGCAATCGTCAGCCAGGCGTAGGCCTCCACCGGGTCCTTCGGCGTCTGCAGGCCCTGGGCATAGGCAAGCCCGAGCTGGTACTGCGCGCCGACGTCGCCCCCTTCGGCGCGGGCGCGCAGCGACGTGAGGTCGGTCGGGGTCGCCGGGCGGGCGCTGACGGTGGCCGCGGAATCGGCGGCGGCCAGGGAAAGCGGCAGGGGCAGGAAGGCGGCGAGCGCGAGGCGGACGGACATCATGCAGGGGTGAAGATACGCCGGAAACACACCGAGACAATGCGCGAAACCGTTTGTTCGCCGGCCCGGTCCGCCGCGCGGAACGGCGTCCGGCCGCTCGCCCGCGCCCGCTTGACCCTCGCGCCTGCCCGCGAAACAACGGTGCACCGCGCCGCGTTCCTGCCCGCGCGGGACGCCCCATTTCCCATGAAATCAACCCGCTGGCTGGAGTGTTGTCACATCGGTCTTGTCGTCGCCTGCCTCGTCGCGCCTCCCGCGGCGCGGGCGGCGGAATTGTTCGACGGCCGGACGCTGCAGGGCTGGGAAGGCGACCCGAAATGGTGGCGCGTGCAGGATGGCGCGCTGACCGGCGGGTCGCTGACCGAGAAGGTGCCGCGCAACTTCTTCCTGGCGACGACGCGTTCGTATCAGAATTTCGAGCTCACGCTGAAGTTGAAGCTCACCGGCGTCCCCGGCACCGGGATGATCAACAGCGGCGTGCAGATCCGGAGCCTGCGCGTCCCCGGCGACACGGAAATGAGCGGTTACCAGGTCGACGCCGGCGACGGGTGGTGGGGCAAGCTCTACGACGAGTCCCGCCGCAACCGCGTGATCGCCGAGCCGATCGACGCCGCCGCGGTCAACGCCGCCGTGCGGAAGGACGACTGGAACGAGTATCGGATCCGCGCCGAAGGGGCGCGGCTTCGCACCTGGATCAACGGCGTGGCCGCCCTCGATTACACCGAGACCGCCCCGAACATCGCGCAGGACGGCCATATCGCCGTGCAGATCCACAGCGGCGGCATGGCGCTCGTCCAGGTGAAGGACGTGCGCCTCCAGGAACTCCCCGACACGCCGGGGCCCCGGTGGCGGGACGTGGGGCCGCCGCCGCCGCGCGCCCCCAAGAAGGCGGCGCCGAAGAAATCCGCCGCCGCGCCCGGGCCCGTCGCCCGTCCGCTGGCCCACAACGCGGTCGCCTCCGGCCCGCGCACGCCGGAGGAGCAGCGCCGGGCGTTCCGGCTGCCCGAGGGGTTCGAGATCGAGCTGGTCGCCGCGGAGTCGGAGGGCGCGGGGAAGTTTGTGACCGTGGCCTGGGACGCGCGGATGCGGCTGTGGACGATGACCGCGCTCGAGTATCCGGTCGACGCCAACGAGAACCAGTCCGCCTCCGCCGCGCTGTTCGCCCGCGGCGGCCGCGATCGCGTGCTGGTGTTCGACGACCCCTACGGGCCGGGGGGCGCGGCCGGTCCCCCGCGGGTGTTCGCCGACGGGCTGGTGATGCCGCTCGGGCTGCAGCCCTGGCGCGACGGCGCCTTCGTGCAGTACGGCGGCGACATCCGGTGGTATCGGGATACCGATGACGACGGCCGGGCGGACCGGCACGAGGTCGTGCTCACCGGCTTCGGCACGCAGGACTCGCACCTGTTTCCGCACCAGTTTCTCCGCCAGCCCGGCGGGTGGATGTTCGTCGCCCAGGGGTTGTTCAACTATTCCGAGGTGCGCCGGCCGGGCGGCGCGGCGTTCGCGGACGGCGCGACGTCGGTGGCGTTCAACCAGTGCAAGCTCGCGCGGTTCCGGCTCGACGGCTCGGCGTGGGAGAACGTCACCGCGGGCCCGAACAACATCTGGGGCCTCGTGACCAGCCGCACGGGCGAGACGTTCCTGCAGGAGGCCAACGACCAGGGGTATCCGGTCATTCCCTACACGCCCGGCATCCTGGTGCGGACCGGTTCGCGCGAGCGATTGCGACCGTATCAGCCGCTGATGCCGCCGCCGCTGCATCCGCCGCAGATGGGCGGGACGGGCCTGAGCGGGCTCGCGCTGGCCGAGGACGGTGACGGGATTTTCTCGCAGGCCGCCGGCGGTGCCGGCGCGGGGGACAAGCTGTTCCTGCTGGCGAATCCCATCACCGGCGCCGTCCAGCGCGTGCGCGCCCGGGAGGAAAACGGCCGGCACCGCTTCGAGAAGTTGCCGGACCTGCTGACCTGCGACGACGGCTGGTTTCGTCCCGTCGCGATCCATTTCGGGCCCGACGGCGCCCTGTACGTGGTGGACTGGTACAATCGCATCATCTCGCACAACGAGGTGCCGCGCGAGCATCCCGACCGCGACCGCAGCCGCGGCCGGATCTGGCGGGTGCGGCATCGCGACCAGCCGCGGGTGCGTCCCCCCGACCTGGTCGCGTTGCCCGACCGGGAGCTGCCCGCCCTCCTGGGCGCACCGAATGCCTTCGTGGCGCGCCAGGCCTGGCTGGAGATCGGCGACCGTCGCGCCGCGGGCCTGGCCCCGGAGCTGGCACGGATCGCCGCGGACCGGACCGCCGCCACCGACCGCCGGCTGGGCGCGCTCTGGGCGCTCGAGAGTCTCCAGCCGGTGGATACGGCGCTGCTGCGCGCCTGCGCCGGCGACGCCGACTTCAACCTGCGCCGCGAGGCGGCGCGGCTCGTGGTGGCCGCGCCGCGCCCGGAGGCGGACGTCGTGGCGCTGCTCGGGCCCCTCGCCGCCGATCCGCATCCGATGGTGCGCGCGGCGGTGGGCGATGCGTTGCGGCGGGTGCCCGGGGCGGGACCGGACTTCATCGCGGTGGCCGCGCGGCTCGCCCGCGGGCCGGACACCGCCGGCGGCGAATGGGATCGTTACGAGCGCGACTTCGAACGCTACCTGGCCCGCTGGGCGTTCGAGACGAATCCGGCGGCGACCCGCGCGCTCCTCGCTTCGCCGGCCGGACGCGCGCTGCCCGGCGAGGCCCGGCTGCTCGCCGCGCTGGCCCTGGGCGGAAGCGAGGCGGCGCGACAGGTGGCGGAACTGGCGCCGACCCTGGGGCGGGCGCTGGGCGCCGAAGAGCTCGGCCCGCTTGCCGCTCATGCCGCCGATCCCGTGCCGCGCGCGGCGTTGGCGGCGGCCCTGGCGCCCGCCGCCACGCGGCCGGCCGCGCTGCGTGCGCTGCTGGAACTGCGGGGCGACCTGGATTCCGCCGCGTTGGGCGAACTGCTGGCCGGCGCGGTCGTCGCCCAGCTTGGCGAACCGGACCCGGCCGGCCGCGCCCTCGGCGCCGAGGTGGCCGCCGCCTTCCGCATCCAGGCGGCGGTACCGGCGCTCGTCGCGCTCGTGCGGGACCCGGCCGCCGTGTCCAGGCACCCCGCGGTGCTGCCGGCCCTGCGGGCGCTGCGCGAACTCCGCGCCGGCGAACCGGAGTTGTTCGCGGAGATCGTCCGCCGCCCCGGCGCCGAGCCGGCGTGGCGCAACGAGGCGCTGGCCGCCCTCGCGGCGCTTCCGGGCGAGGCACCCGCCTCCCTGCAGGTGCGCCTGCTGCCCGGGCTGACCGCGCGCGAGCGCGGCCAGGCCCTGCAGCGTCTCGCCGGTACTCCGGCGGGCGGGCGGGCGCTGCTCGCCGGCATCGCCGCGGGTTCCGTCGTCGCCGACGACCTCGGGGCGAGCACGCTCGACCGCCTGCGGACAGTGCTGCCCGGCGATCCTGCCGTGGAAGCGTGGTGGCGGCAGCGCGGCGGCGGGGTGGCCCGGGCCCTTCGACTCAGCGGGGGCGCGGAGGATTTCGCCGCCGCGCGGCTGGAGCTGCGGGGTGCGTTCACCGTCGAATGCTGGGCCCGGCTCGAGGCGCCGATCGGGAATCAGGACGGCCTGCTCGGAGCGCCGGGGCGCCTGGACCTCAATTTCCACGCCGCGCGCCTGCGCGTCTGGATCGGCGGCGGCGTAGGCGACATCGTCGTGGCGTCGCGGCCTGCGGCTCCCGGCGTCTGGACGCACTACGCCGTGACGCGGGACGAGGCCGGAATTTTCCGCGTGTTCGTGAACGGGGAGCTCGATGCGACGTCGGCCCGTGCGCATGCCGGCGATTTCACCGACCTCGATGTGGGCCGCACCTCGCCGAAAGATGCGGGCACCGACGGCTGGCTCCGTGAGTTCCGCGTCTGGAGCGAAGCCCGGACGGCGCGGGCGATCCGTGATGGTTTCGATCGCGCCTACGGGCCGGGCTCCGGCCGGCCTGCGTCGCTGCGGGTCGTATTCTCCGGCGACGCCTGGCCCGCACTGCGGGGCGCGGCGCGCGTCGAAGCGGTCGACGATGGACCGTTGCTCCTCACGGAGGCGGAGGCGGCGGCCCAGGGGGAGAAGTTCGCGCGCTTCCGGGCGCTGGCCGGCGCGCGCGGTAATCCGGAGCGTGGACGCGAGCTCTTCAGCGCGCTGTGCCTGAATTGTCACCAGGCGGCGGGGCGGGGCGGAAATCTTGCGCCCGCGCTCGACGGAGTCGGACACAGCGGCGTGGAAGCGCTGCTGCGCCACCTGCTCACGCCCAGCGCAGCCATGGAAAACGCTTACCGGACTTTCCGAGTCGTGACGAAGGCGGGCGAGGTGTGGGACGGCTTTCTCGTCGAGGAGAGCCCGGACGCGGTGGTCCTGCGGCTGCCCGGAAGCGAGGATCGCCGGCTTTCCCGGAGTGACTTGCAGTCCGCACGGTATCTGCCGCGCTCGCTGATGCCCGACGGACTGCTGGAGAGCCTGCCGCCCGAGCAGGTCACGGACCTCTTTGCGTGGTTGAAGGCGCTGCGCTGACCGCCCTGCCGGGGCGCGGCCGCGAGCGGGTCTCCGTCCCCCATTTTGCGCTTCATCCTTCTGCCGAGCGCCGGCTTGCGCCGGGGCCGGGCGGGCGCGCGGCCGTGGTGAAACTTCGCCACCGGCCGGGCCGTCCGACCTGCTGCGGCCGCGCGCCCCGCAGGGTGAAACCTTGCGGGGTGGACGATGTCGCACAGCTTACCTACAATCATGAAACACGCGATCGTCGTCGGTCTGGTCCTGGTGGCGTGGTTGCCCGCGCGGGCGCAGTTGCTGCGACCGGAAGCGGTGAATGGCGCGGTGCTGGGCGGGATCGCCGGCGCCGTGATCGGTCATAACAGCGGCGACCTGCGGCATGACGCCTGGCGGGGGGCGGCGCTCGGAGCCGGGGCCGGGCTGATCCTGGGCGAAATCGCAGGGAACGCGCGCGCGGCGGCCACGACGACCGGCGTGCCGGTGCCACGAGTCGGCGGGTATGTTTATCGTGACGCACCCGTGATTTACACGGGAGTGAGCTATCGGTCCGATCCGGTCGTCCGGTATCGGGGGCACGGGTACGGCCGATTCGGGGATCCCTGGTCGTATCGACGTCACGGCTACGCGGGACCGCGGTGGGGCGGGGCGTACCGCGGGCGCGCGCCCTATTACGGCTGGTATCCGGGCTACTCGGATGCCTACCCGTACTACGACGGCTTCGGCGTTTACCGGAGCGGCAGCGCCGCCTCCGCCGGGCTGGTGCTCGGTGCGATCGCGGGCGGCATCATCGGTCATGGGAGCGGCGATTTTCGACACGACCCCTGGCGCGGCGCGGCGTGGGGCGCGGGGGCCGGCTGGCTGCTGGGCTCGATCGCCGATGCGCGGCGGTCGGCGGCGGCATACGAAAGCGTGCCGGTCGTGACCGTGCCCGCGGCTCCGGCCGCGGCGCCGGCCCAGCCGATCACGATCATCAACCACTATCACGGCGCCTCCACGCCGATGAGTTCGGCCAACGGCCTGTTCGGCCGCTGACCGGCCCGCTTCCCCGGCGAGCACTTCGCTGAATATCGGCGGGTCCGCCCGCGTCTCCTCGTCCGCCCGATCCTTTCCGTCATCATGAAACAAGCGTCCCGCTTCCTTTCCGCCAGTCTGCTCGCCGCCGCCGGGCTTCTCGCCGGCTGCGCCACCACTGCCGGCGTGCAGAATCCCGCCGGCGTCCCGGTCACCGAGATGCGCCCCGACGAGGGCGGCTTCGTTCGCGGCACCGGAGTCGAGTCCCAGGACCTGGTCGCCGTCACCGACAAGATGGCACGCAGCATTCTCTCCATCCCGCAGATCGCCCGGGCCCAGGTTCCGCCGAGCGTCGTGCTCGAGCCGGTGGTCAACAACACGCGGTTCCCGCTCAACAAGGACATCTTCCTCACGCGCCTGCGCACGCAGCTCAACTCGAAGGCGATGGGGCAGGTGAGTTTCCTCGACCGCGAGATGATGAAGACGCTCGAGCGCGAGCGGGAGCTCAAGCGCTCCGGCCAGGTCACGGCCAGCGCCGACCCCAACGTCGTTGAGTTCGGCGGTGCGGATTACTTCCTCACCGGCAAGCTCGACGGCATGACGACGCGCACGTCGGCGGGCACGAGCGACTACGTGATGTATAGCTTCCGCCTCACCGATGCCCGCACGAGCCGGATTGTCTGGGAGGACGTGGCGGAGATCAAAAAGCAGGGACTGGAGGACGCGGCCTACCGGTGAGCGGTCTCCGCCGCGCGCCGGCCGGGCTTCCGCGCGAGGAGGATCACGTGCCTCCCGCACGCTGCCGATGAAACTGCCATTCCCAGTGTGGGCCGTGCTCGCGACGGGCCTGCTCGCGGGCTGCGTCGCGCCGCCTGCTTCGCGCCCGACCGCGGCCGACCTCCGCCAGCCGGAGGTGCCGGAGCGCGACCGCGTGCTTCACGCTTACCGGCAGGCGGCCTTCGCGCTGCGGGCGGGGGACTACGAAGAGGCGAAGCGCTGGCTAGACGATGCGATCGCGCGCATCGGCGGCATCATCACCAACGACGCGGAGGCCGCGCGGGCGCGAGGGTTGTTCGCCGCGGAGCGTTCGAAGCCGTTCATCGGCGAGCCGTACGAGCGCGTGATGGCGTATTTCTACCGGGGCATCCTCTATTGGCGCGACGGGCAGATCGACAATGCCCGCGCGTGCTTCCGCTCCGGCCAGGTCATCGACAGTGACCCCGGACCCGAGAGCTACGGCGCTGACTACGTCCTGCTCGACTACCTCGATGGCCTGGCCTCCGCGAAGCTCCTCGCCGACGGCGCCGACGCGCTCGCCCGCGCGCGCGGCACCGCCGGCGAGCGGTTTCACCTTCCGCCCTACGATCCCGCGGCCAACGTGCTGGTCTTCGCGGAGTACGGGTACGGTCCGCGCAAGTATGCCGCCGGCGAATACGGCCAGATGCTGCGGTTCCACGCCGAGGATTCCCCGAGCCGCTCCGCCCGGCTCGTCCTCGACGGGGGCCGGCGGATCGTCCCGCTGCCGGCGTACGACGACCTCGGATACCAGGCAACCACGCGCGGCGGCCGGGTCATGGACCACATCCTCGGCAACAAGGCCTACTTCAAGGCCGGCGCCGACGTCGTGGGCGACGTCGCGCTCACCGGCGCCGTGATCGCCAGCGAGCAGGCCCGCCGCCGGGACCGCCGCGGCCGGGATGACGACGACGCCGAGCGCGCGGCCGTCGGCCTCGGGCTCGTGGGCCTGATCGGCAAGGTTGCCGCCGCCGCGACGCAGACCGAGGCCGACACGCGCCAGTGGAACAACCTGCCGCAGCGCCTGAGCTTCGCCGCGCTCACGCTGGCTCCGGGCACATACTCCGGCCGGATCGAGTTTCTCGATCGCGACGGCCGGGTGCTGGAGCAACGCACCCAGGCCGTGGCCTTCACCGTCGGGATCCCGGAGCGGGACACGGTGGTGTTTTTGAGCGAACTTAAACGCTGATGCGCAGTCTCACCGCAACGCCCTTCCGACCCATGAACACCACGCCCGTCGCCGTCATCCTCTCCGCCTTCGCGCTGGCCCTCGGGCCGGGCTGCGCGACCGAGCCCGGGCCTTTCGCCCCGCTCGACACCACGAAGTTCACGCTGGAGAACACCGACCGTTTCGTGCTGCTCGACAAGCCCGCGCAGTACTCGGTCACGTGCACCGGCCTCCAGGAACGCCCGCTCGCCGACGGCCGCCTGGAGGTCACCGCGAATGTGAAGAATCGCGAGTCCCGCCGCATCCAGGTCCAGATCAACTGCGTGTTCAAGGACGAGCAGGGTTTCTCGACCGGCGACGAGACGCCGTGGCAGACGCTCATCCTGTCCGAGAATTCCACCGAGGCCGTGCGCTTCACCGCGATGAACCCGCAGGCCCGGAAGTACACCGTGCGCGTCCGGCAGGCGCGCTAACTCCAGAAAGGCCGCGCCATGAACCGTCACCTGTTGCTCGCCCCGCTGGCCGGCGTCCTCGCCGCCGCGGTCATCGCCCAGCAACCCGCTCCGCCGCCGCAGCCTCCGCCGCTGGTGCAGGCCCTGCCGCGCGCTCCCGCCGTACCGCAGCCGGTGACACCCGGGAACGGGCAGCAGCGCGTCTACGGTCCGTCCGGGGACACGCTGATCGCGCGCCAGACCGCTGACGGAATCCTCGAGGGGTTTCGTCGCACGTACCAGTCCGACGGCGCGCCGCGCGTCGTGATCTACGTGAATCGCGCCCTGGTCGACACGACTTCGGGGCTGAAGCTGACGGAACGCGTCGAACAGTTCGAAAAGTCCGCCGCCGAGACGAAGACGAGCGGCACGAACACCTACCGGCAGAAGGACGCCCCGGCGGCTACCCTCGCCGACCAGCAGACCGTGCGCGAGATCGAGCGCCTCTTCGGCCGGGCCTTCCGGCATGCGGGCGCCCAGCTCGCCGACCAGCAGGTCGCCGCCTCGCTTCTGCCCGAGGAGCCGGGCTCACATCTGGTCGGCGACCGTGCCGCGAAAGACCGCAAGGCGCTCGCCGACATCGCCGACATCGCGATCGAGGTGCTGATCTCCAGTCGCAACCTCACGGTGCCTGAGGTCTCGGGCGACACCACCTATCCCGTGCCCGACATCCAGGCGACGGCGATCCGGCTGAAGGACGCCGCCATCGTCGGCCAGGCGGCGGCGAGCGACATCATCGGCAAGGGCGTGCAGGCCGGCCGTGTGGTGCGGCAGTTCGACGTCCGCGACATCACCGAGGCCACCGCGCTCGCGCTCATGGAAGACATGCTCACCGGCAAACGGTGACGCGCCGGCGGTCCGACCTGCCGAAAGCGGCGCCGCCTCGCCGCCACGGCCGCGTTCCTCGAGCAACTCTCCTGTGGGGCTACGGTTTCTTCGCTTCGAAACCGGTTCGCTTCTCCACCTCGGCGATCTCCTTGAGGGCGGCGTCGAGCGCCTGCTGGTCCTTGCCATCGACGCGGACGTTGGGATAGCCGGTGGAAAAATCCAGCGTGGCGCCGTGCTGGATCGGGATTTCCGGTCGCGAAGGCAGCGTGCCGGCGGGCC
>ERZ761602.2786-NODE-2786-length-26352-cov-5.485607_pt1 | contig 26352 bp, 19 predicted proteins | sample MGYA00512165_ERZ761602 | MGnify/ENA primary metagenome ERZ761602 (study PRJEB28899, sample SAMN02445085) | bioreactor sludge metagenome | biome: EBPR sludge; isolation source: Thorneside wastewater treatment plant | place: Australia: Brisbane, Thorneside...
GGCCCTACCCGCCGATGGGCGGCCCGCCGATGGGCGGCCCGCAGCAGGGGCCTCCCGCCTACGGCGCGCCGCCGGCCTTCGTCTCCAGAGCCACGCTGAGCGGACAGGCGGGCATCTTCACCGTGCTGCCCGGCATGGAGATGAAGGCAGGACGCGACGGCGCCCTCTGTCAGATCCTCCTCGTCGAGCCGAGGGTCTCCGGAGCGCACGCCACCGTGAAGATCGAGTCGGGGCAGCTGTTCGTACGCGACGACAATTCGAACAACGGCACTTCGATCAACGGCCAACGGCTGCCGCCGAGCGTGTGGTCGCCGGTCCCGCAGGGAGCGCAGCTCCGCTTCGGACCGGTCGAGTTCGCGGTGAGCCTGGAGTAGCCTCGCGGACTCGATGACAGCACCGGCCCACTCCGTCGAGCTGCAGATCGAGGTCGCTCAATTGAGCGATCCAGGGCGAGATCCGAACAAGCAGATCAACGAGGACTCCTGCGGCTACGCCGTCACGAGGCTCGGGCACCTCTGCGTGCTCTGCGACGGCATGGGCGGGCACTACGGTGGCCAGGAGGCGAGCCGACGTGCGATCGCGACGATCTTCGAGCAGATCGACAAGGCCCCTCCCGGCACGAGCCCTGCGCAGGCGCTCAAAGCCGCCGTCGAGGTCGCCGGCCGGAGGGTCTACGAGCTCGGGGGTCCGCCGGACAACAAGGCGCGTCCTGGCTCGACGGTCGTCGCGATGCTGATGCACGACGGCGGGGTCGACGTCGCGCACGTCGGAGACAGTCGCGCCTACATGGTTCGCTCCGGTCAGATCTACCCCGTGACGCGGGACCACTCGATGGTCCAGGCGATGATCGACTCGGGCTTCATCACCGAGGAGCAGGCGATCGGGCACCCGGACTCGAACAAGATCACCCGCGCGCTCGGCATGAAGCCAGACGTCGACGTCGACCTGCGGCCGGAGCCGATGGAGCTCTTTCCGGGCGATCTCCTGCTCAGCACGAGCGACGGACTGACCGATCTCGCGCTCTCCAAGGACATCCTGGGCGCCCTGCGGCAGGCGCTCGCCTCGGGCGGGCTCGATCACGCGTGCCAGCAGCTCGTGCGCATGGCGAACGATCGCGGCGGACACGACAACATCACCGTTCAGCTCGTCCGGGTGGTGAGTACCGCCCGCAAGAAGACCCAGGTCGGCGCCACGGCGCCCGGCACCTCGGCGGGACCGCAGCAAGCGAGCCCGCAGGCGTGGGCCGGTGGGGCGTCCGCGCCGATGCTCGCCGGTGGTGCTGCGGCGGGCGCGGCGAGCTCCCCGCATGCGCCCCCCGGGCCCACCCACGTGCCGCACCAGGGCAGCGCGCAGCCGACCGCCGTCGACACGATCGTCGATCCACGCGGCGGTCAGCACACCTACCCGATGCAGCCGAGCCCGACCGCACACGACGGCACCGGCTCGCGCGCCCACCACGTCCCCGCGCCGATGCAGGAGCTGCCGCACGGTGGCGGCCCCTTCGCGCCGATGGGCGCGGCCGCTCCGGCGAACGCCGGCGCTGCGCACCACGGTCGCTCGCCCCAGCCGCCGGGGGTCCAGCCCACCGTCGTACACGGGGTGCCGATGGGCGGCTCGGCCCAGCAGGGCTCTGGGCTGAGTGGAGGCTCGGGGCTGGGTGGAGGCTCGGGGCTGGGCGGATACAGCCTGTCCGGCCCAGCCGGCCTCGGCCTGCCTCCCGCCGCGATGCACGCGGCTGCCGTGCAGCCGGGCCAGTACGTCGGTGGCGTCGCTCCGACGCCCGCGATGTCACCCACGCCTCCGCCGGTGGGTGGTGTGGCGCCCGATCCCTGGGCAGGCTACCGACACGCGCCTCCCACCGCCGCCGACGATCAGCTCGCGCCGGCCGAGCTGCAGCGCGGCTCGAGCGTGCTCTACCTCGTGCTCGGAGCCTCCTTCGGTGTCGCGGTCGCGCTCATGCTCCTGGTGTGGCACTTCCTGCTCCGCCGCTGAGACCCGCCGCCCGACTTCATCCGCCTCGCAAAGTTCCCAATGCTCCCTGGATTCGGCAAGCAAAGCATCACCGTCGGCAGCGCTGCTGGCTGCGATCTCGTCCTCTCGGCGCCCGGCGTCGCGCCGGAGCACGCGCGCATCGTGCACCAGGGCGGCGGAACCTTGCTGTTCATCCCATCGGCGCCCGGATGCTCGGTGCAGCAAGGTCACGGCGCCCCTCCGCGCCTGCTCGCGCCCGGAGAGCAGGTCCCCTTCGACTTCCGCACCGCCTTCAGCATCGCGCAGGTCACCGTCCCGCTGAACCACCCGGCGCTCTTGCTGATGATCCTGGCCACGGGTCAGCACGCCGCCCCGCGAGGACAGCTCGTCATCGGCCGTGACCCGACGCGCGCCTCGCTCGTGATCCAGCACCCGAGCGTGTCGAGCCTCCACGCCACCGTCGCGCTCGACCGCATGATGGTCACCGACCACGGCTCCACGAGCGGCACCTTCGTCGGCGCGAACCGCACGAAGATCGCCCCGAACCAGCCCGTACCCGTCGAGCCGGGCGGCTTCGTCGCCTTCGGCCCGGTGCCCTTCCCCGTGTCGCTGCTCTCGCAGCTCGCACAGGCGGCGGCTGGAGGCTCGCAGGCTCCGCAACACTCGGCGCTCGCGAGCTCGATGGCGACCGGAGGATCGCCCGGTACGGCTGCGCTCTCTCCGGCGGTGCTCTCCCCCGGCGGCGCGCAGCACCCTTCGATGCCGCAGCAAGCGAGCGGGCCCTCCCCCGTGCCTGCCGGCGCGTCGGCGGCACCGGCAGGCGCGCCGGTGAAGAAGAACAAGACGATCCTGGGGCACCTCGAGTTCGGAGCCGGCGCGAAGCCCGTGCGCACGATCGGCCGCACGCCGGACAACGACATCGTCGTGCAGCACCCGCAGGCGTCGAGCCGCCACGCCCTGCTCCACCAGATCGGCGGTCAGCTCTTCATCGAAGATCGTGGGAGCGCCAACGGCACCTACGTGCGCGGGCAGCGCATCCCGCCCGGCCAGAAGATCGGCATCCAGAGCGGCGAGAAGATCTACATCGGCCCGATGCCGCTGCAGGTCGAGCTCTCGGCCTCGGGCGCGGCCGACATCGTCCAGGAGGACTACTCGGGCGAGAAATGGGCAGGCAAGCCGCTCTACGAGATCGAGGCCTGGAGCCTCTTCCTCGAGGTGCCCGATCGCGACAACCCCGCCGCGATGAAGGTCTTGCTCGACAACGTCAGCTTCAAGGCGCTGCCGGGCGACATGATCGCGCTCATGGGGCCCTCCGGCGCCGGCAAGACGACGCTCTTGCTCGCGCTGAACGGCTACTTCCCGCCGACCAGCGGCATCGTCCGCATCAACGGCGAGGACCTCTACAGCATCTACGACACGCTGCGCGGTTCGATCGGCTACGTGCCGCAGGACGATCTCGTCCACCCGGAGCTCACGGTCTTCGAGGCCGTGCGCTACTCGGCGAAGTTCCGCCTGCCGCCCGACTACTCCGACGACGAGATCGACGCGCGTGTCGAGCAGACCCTGAAGGACCTCGGCCTCGACGGCGTGCGCAACCTGCAGATCGGCAAGCCCGAGAAGAAGATCCTCTCAGGCGGCCAGCGTAAGCGCGTGAACATCGCGCTCGAGCTCGTCACCGATCCGGTCATCCTCTTCCTCGACGAGCCGACGAGCGGCCTCGCCGCCGACGACACCACCGCCCTGATCGAGCTCTTGTCGAACCTCACGAAGGCGACGGGCAAGACGATCATCATGACGATCCACCAGCCCGCGAAGGACGAGTTCGAGAAATTCTCGCACTGTCTCATCATGGGCTACGGCGGCGTGCCGATGTTCTTCGGCTCGACGAAGAACGACGCCTACAAGTTCTTCGGCTCCTTCAAGGAGCGCATCGGTCAGCGCAACGACGTCGACAACCCACGCGACATGTTCGACATGCTCGCGCTGCGCGAGCGACCGATCCACGAGCGCATGCTCGCCCAGAACCCGAACGCCCCACGCGGCGAGGCGCGCCTGCAGGCGGCGCGCGAGTGGAGGGCCGAGTTCTTCCACGACGGCAACCCGGTGTACCGGAAGATGTACTCCGGCCGGCGCGAGATCGGTTCGAGCACCAACAACCGCGCCTTGCCACCCGGCCGCGCCGCGACGAGCGGTCAGCTCCGGCTGCTCCTCTCGCGCTACGCGAAGATCAAGCTCCGCGACGTGGGTGGCACCGTCATCATGCTCGCCCAGGCCCCGATCATCGGCGTCTTGCTCGGCGTGGTCTTCGGCGGCCAGGAGGCGAGCGTGCCGGGCTGGTGCCTCGCCGCCATGCAGCACCTCTCGTCGAAGGCGCAGGGCGACGCGGCCGCGGGCGCCGAGGTCCTCAAGGCCATGACGGCCACGACCGATCACACCGCGGCCATCTTCTTCCTGGTCGTCGCCGCCGTGTGGTTCGGCACCTCCAACGCGGCTCGCGAGATCGTGAGCGAGCGCGCCATCTACCTGCGCGAACGCATGGTCAACCTCGGGCTCGTCAACTACGTGCTCTCGAAGTACCTGTTGCTCAGCCTGTTCTGCATCGTGCAGTGCACCATGCTGCTCGGCATCGTCTTCTTCTGGTTGGGCTTCCACGGAGGGAGCCAGGCCTTCGGGCAGATGCTCGCCGCGCTGGTGTCGACCTCCCTCGTCGCCGTGGCGCTGGGCCTCTTGCTCTCGACGGTCGTGGCCTCCAGCGAGGCGGCCATGGCGCTCACGCCGATCGCCCTCATCCCGCAGGTCGTGCTCGGCGGCTTGATGGTGCCGATGACCACGGTGCCGCACCTCAAGTACATGTTCTACGTGATCCCCGCGCGCTGGGGCTTCGAGGCCTCGATCGTGCCCGAGCGCATCGCGCTCGCCGACGACCCGGCCTGGAGCATCCGGCTGAGCGACGACAACACGAAGTCGAGCGCGGTGGACTTCGTCGACGCGGGGCACTTCAAGTGCGCGACCGCTCAAGTCGCCGCGGACAACTACCCCGGAGCCTGGTCGTTCACGACCTGGGAGAACCAGTGGATGCCCTACGCGACGCTCGGCGCCTTCGCTGCGGTGATCCTGATCGTGCTCTGTGTGGTCCTGCGTCGCCGGGATCCGGTCTGAGAACGCGCTGCGACGAATCCCCATGCACGCCGTTCGTGACGAGCCCGCGAGGTCCTTGCGCAGTGCCATGGTCGCGGTCACAACTCCGCGGGCCTTGGTAGACGGCAAGACGTCCGACCCTGGGGACTGCATGAGCGCCGAGCAGTGCACGGCTCGGTCGCTCGTCCGCCGCCGTGCGCGCGTGGCCGGCGGTGTGCTCGTCGGCCTGCTGCTGAGCGGCTGGAGCCTGAGCGCCGCAGCCCAGGACCAGGGGCCGAGCGGCGCCGGCGTGCCACGCGGTGCCACCGGCGCGGTTCCCACCGAAGACGCGCAGAAGCCGAGCGCCCCGGCGGCCCCCGCGAACCAGCCCCAACCGCCCCGGGTGAAGACCTACGTCGACCCGCTCTACCCAGCAGAGGCGAAGGCCGAGGGCCGCGAGGCGCAGGTCGTGCTCCAGCTCGACATCGACGCCACGGGCAAGGTGACCGGCGCCACGGTGGTCGACCCGGCGGGCTACGGCTTCGACGAGGCGGCGACCGAGGCCGCGAAGAAGCTCGAGTTCTTCCCGGCGCAGCGCGCCGACGGGCGCGCCATCCCCGCGCGCATCCTCTACCGATTCAGCTTCGCCCTCGAGGAGGCGCCGAAGGAGCCTCCCTCGGCGGGTGGCGAGGAGCAGCCAGGCACCGCTGCCCCCAAGCTGCGCGGCACGGTGCTCGGCGTCGCCGACGCCGAAGGCGCGAGCGCCTCGTCGAGCGAAGCTCCGCTCGTCGGCGCCAAGGTCACCGTGCGCCCGCGCGCGGGCGGCGCGGCGATCGAGCTCTACACCGGCGAAGACGGCGGCTTCGTCGTGCCGGCGCTCCCCGCGGGCGACTACGACGTGATCGTCGAGGCCACGGGCTTCGACACGCTCTCGATCAGCGAGTCGGTGGAGCCGGGCGAGGAGCTCGCGGTGAAGTACCGCGTGTTCGTCTCCTCGGACGGTCTCACCGTGTCGGTGCGCGGCGAGCGGCCCCCGCGCGAAGTCGTCAAGCGCACGCTCTCGAAGCGCGAGATCGACCGCATCCCCGGCACCAACGGCGACGCGCTGCGCTCGCTCACGAACCTCCCGGGCGTGGCGCGGCCGCCGGCCATCGCGGGCATCCTGCTCGTGCGCGGCTCCGGCCCCGCCGACACGCAGACCTTCGTCGACGGCACGCCCGTGCCGCTCATCTACCACTTCGGTGGGCTCTCGAGCGTCATCCCCACCGAGCTGCTCTCGAAGATCGACTTCTACCCCGGCAACTTCGGCGCCGAGTACGGCCGCGTGCGCGGCGGCATCGTCGACGTCGGCATCCGCAGCCCGAAGGACGACGGCTACCACGGCCTCGTGCAGGTCGACCTCATCGACGCGCGGCTCCTGCTCGAGGGCCCCGTTCCGCTGCTCGACGACTGGACCTTCGTCGCCGCCGGCCGCCGCAGCTACATCGACGCCTGGCTCGGGCCGACGCTCGAGGCCGCGGGGGCCGGGGTCACGCAGGCGCCCGTCTATTACGACTACCAGTTCTTCGTGGAGCACAACTCCGAGGACGTCGGGCGCTTCCGTGCGGGCTGGTTCGGCAGTGACGACAAGCTCGAGCTCTTGCTCGGCGGAGCCGCCGGCAACGACCCCGCGCTCACGGGCAACGTGGGCCTCTCGACGGTGTTCCAGCGGTTCCAGCTGCTCTGGGAGAAGGACTTCGGCGACTCCGATCGCGTGCGCGCCGTCGCGGCGATCGGCCAGGACGACATCGAGTTCAGCCTGGGGCCGGCCTTCTTCAACCTCGACATCCTCAGCGTCAATACGCGCTTCGAGTGGGCGCATCGCTTCGGCAAGATGCTCACGCTCAACACCGGCATGGATGTGCAGGCGGGCTTCGCGGGCGTGAACCTACGCATCCCCGAGCCCAACGCGCAGCCCGGACAGCCACCGGGTGGCCCCTTCTCGACGCGCCGCTTCATCAACGTCGAGGACACCGAGAGCTACTGCTTCCCGGCGCTCTACGCCGAGCTCGAGCTCGAGCCGGCGCCCGGCGTGCGCATCGTGCCCGGCGTGAGGCTCGATCAGTCGACGATCAACGACGGCGTCGACTGGAGCCCGAGGTTGAGCGGTCGCGTCGACGTGGTGCGGGGCTTCCCGCGCACGACGATCAAGTCCGGCGTGGGCCTCTACCACCAGCCGCCGGCGTTCCAGCAGGTGGTCGCCCCCTTCGGCAACCCGGAGCTCACGTCGAACCGCGCGATCCACTACGCGCTCGGCGCCGAGCAGGAGCTCACGCGCCAGATCGACGTGTCGATCGAGGGCTTCTACAAGCAGCTCGACAACACCGTGGTCGGCACCGCAGGAGCGGACGGAGCGGGCAACCAGTTCCGGAACGACGGGCAGGGCTGGGTCGTCGGCAGCGAGCTGCTCCTGCGTTACAAACCCGACGATCGCTTCTTCGGCTGGGTGGCCTACACGCTCTCGCGCGCGGTGCTGCAGACCGGCCCCGACGAAGAGCCATTTCCGGTGGCTTGGGACCAGACGCACATCCTGACCGTGCTCGGGAGCTACCAGCTGGGCGGAGGCTGGGAGATCGGCGGGCGCTTCCGCCTCGTGTCGGGCAACCTCATCGACCCGAACGTGTGCAACCCCTCCGAACCCACCTGCGACCCGAGCCGCTCGAACGCGATCTTCAACGGCCCGAGCGGCGTCTACGTGCCGATCCCGCTCGGCAACAACAGCGAGCGCCTGCCCATGTTCCACGCCTTCGACGTGCGCGTCGACAAACGCTGGAGGTTCGCGTCGTGGCAGCTCTCCGCGTACCTCGACATCCAGAACGTCTACAACAACCAGAACTCCGAGGCGGTGAACTACAACTTCGACTTCACCGCCCGGCAGTACGTGAGCGGCTTGCCGATCTTGCCGAGCCTCGGCCTGCGCGCAGACTTCTGAATCCCGACCGAGCGGCGCGGCGCCGACTCTCCCCCGCCCACCGCCCTCACCTCCGCACCATGTCGCCCCACGAGACCCTGAGCCCCCGCACGAAGAAGCGACGCCCGAGCCTGCGCGGCGCGCTCGCGATCGCCGGCCTCGCGTTGGGGCTCGGACACGCGGTCGGCGCTGGCTGCGCCGCGCCCTTCGACCCGGCGAGCCTCGTCAATTCGCTGCGGATCCTCTCCGTACAGCTCGACCAACCCTACGCGCAGCCCGGTGAGGAGGTCAGCTTCACGCTGACCTACTTCGACGGTCGCGACACGGGCGGTGAGTTCACGCCCGTACAGATCGTGTGGCTCGGTGGCTGCGTGAACCCGCCCGGCAACCAGTACTACAACTGCTACGAGCAGCTCGCCGAGCTCTTCGCCAGCTTCTCCGGGGGCGGGCCACCGCCGAGCGAGCTCGTCGGCATCGGCCCGAGCTTCACCACCCGCGTGCCCGACGACATCCTCACGAGCCTCGCGGAGCCGCCGGTCCCGCCGAAGCTCGGCACCGGCTTCGTGTTCTTCGCCGTGTGCGCCGGAGAGCTGCGCCCGGTCGAGCCCGAGGGTGACACGGCAGCGGGCGGCTTCCCGCTCGGCTGCTTCGACTCGGAGGGCCGTCGCCTCGGCCCCGAGTCCTTCATCCCGGGCTTCTCGCAGTACTTCGTCTTCGAGGACGAGCGGCGCAACGCGAACCCCGAGGCGGGCCTCACCTGGAACGGTGAGCCCATCGCCGATGGAGAGCGCATCGTCGTCGCGCCTTGCGAGGTGTCGGCCGAGGAGAGACGCCAGTCGGGCTGCGCCGCGACCGACGAGTTCAGCGTTTGCACCACCTACGAGTTCGACGTGGCCGTCACCGACGAGGTCGCCGAGTTCGAGCCCGACGCGACGGACCCGGAGGGCAAGCCGCTGCGAGAGGTGGTCTGGGTGAGCTACCTCGCCACCGGAGGAGACCTCGAGTCAGGCTCCAAGCTCGTGAGCGACGCCAGCGCCGGCCTGCTCGACGATCACGGCACCGTGTGGGTCCCGCCGGAGGAGCCCGGCTCGCACACGATCTGGGCCGTCGTGCGCGACAACCGCGGGGGCAGCCGCACGCTCAGCGTCTTCGTCGACGTCGTCGAAGGCGGCGAGTAGACGGGCGCGCGGCGCGCGCTCAGCTCGAGGCCGCGAGCGCGTGCAACACGCGGGCCGCGTCGACGCTGAGCCTGCCGCGGGTGATCACACCCTCGAGCTCAGGCTCGGCGCGCAGCGCGGCGCGCACCCGCAGCCAACCGCCGAGGTACACCGCCTCGCGCGCGAGCCCGCCTCCCCTGGCGCTGCGCGCGGCCGTGCGCGCGGCACGCTCGGGCGCCACGCCGCGCGAGACCAGCAGACGCACGACCTCGACGAAATCGAGCCCGCGCTGCACCGCTCGCGCGGCGAGGTGGCGGCGCGCGAGCTCGCGTCTGCGGCCGAGCCCGAGGTGAGCTCCGCGCTCCTCGACCGTCAGCGCCCAGCCCTCCTGGTCGTCGGAGCCCCGCGCGCTGCCCAGCGCGTAGAGCCCGATGCGCTCGGCTCGGGCGCGGCTCATGGGCGCGAGGTGGCCCTCGATCTCGTGCTCGACCGTGCGCTCGACGTCGTCGACCCCGAGCTCGATGCCGGCCGCCACCTGCACCACGCCGTCGCCGGCCGCGGCCAAGGCGCCGAGGTCGGAGGCGACGACGACGCGCACGCCCAGCCTGCGCCGCCCGAGCTCCTCGCGCATGCGGCAGACGAGCGAGCGCGGCTCGTGCTCGTCGGAGCTCAGCACCCTCGACGAGGCGGGCGAGAGGCCGGGCTCAGCCAGCCAGCGCTCGGCGACCTCGTCGGCGTCGTCGTCGAAGCCGTCTCGCCGACCGAAGCGCTCGGCCGCGAGCGCGCTCACGCGCGGGCCGCCGAGGGACTCGGCGATGCGCGCCTCGAGCGCGAGCTCACGCGTACGCGCCGCGTAGAGTGCGGCGAGCGGATCCTGCCCGTCGAGGCGCTCCGCGAGTCGCTCGAGCTCGAGATCGAGCCCGCCGAGCTCCGGCCCCGAGGACGGCGGCAGCTGGAGCGAGGCCTCGACGCCCGAGGCCCAGGCCTGCGCCACACGCTCGACCTCGGCGCGGAAGCCCGAGGGCGTGGCGCGCGCCAGCAAGCGGATGCGGTGCGAGGCGGCGGTGAGCGCGCGGTCGAGCTCGCGTCCGAGCTCGACGAGGCCGCGCCCACCCGAGCTCGGACTCACAGGAGGTTGGCGGCGAGCTCGGCGAGCTCGCTGCGCTCGCCCTTGCTGAGCACCACGTGCGCCGCGATGCTCTCGCGCTTGAAGCGCTCCGCCACCACGCTGAGACCGTTGGAGGCGTGGTCGACGTAGGGGTTGTCGATCTGCTGGGGGTCGCCGGTGAGCACGATCTTCGTGCCCTCGCCGCAACGGGTGATGATCGTCTTCACCTCGTGCGGCGTGAGGTTCTGCGCCTCGTCGACGATGAGGTACTGGTTCGGCAGGCTCCGGCCGCGGATGTAGGTGAGCGGCTCGACCTGGATCGTGCCGCTCTCGAGCAGCTCGATGAAGCCTCGCGCGGGGCGGCCGTTCTTGCCGCCGCCCGTCGCGCCGTTGGAGAAGAGGAACTCGAGGTTGTCGTAGATGGGCTGCATCCACGGGTTGAGCTTCTCGTCGACGTCGCCCGGCAAGAAGCCGATATCGCGCCCCATCGGCATGATGGGGCGGCTCACGACGAGGCGTGTGTAGGCGTTGTCCTCGGTGGAGCGCTTGAGGCCTGCGGCGATGGCGAGCAGGGTCTTGCCCGTGCCGGCCTTGCCGAGCAGCGTCACGAGCGCGATCGAGTCGTCGAGCAGCACGTCGAGCGCGAAGCTCTGCTCGCGGTTGCGCGGGCGCACACCGAGCACGCCCTCGCGCGGCACGCGCAACGCCGTGAACTGCCCCGGGCCGCCCTCGCGCCCGGCTTCGTAGCGGCCGAGCGCCGTGTGGTCCTCGCGCCCCGATGCCTTGAGGAAGACCGCGGCGTTCGCGTAGAGGCCGGGCGAGATCGGCGCCGAGACGCGGCCGTCGCGATAGAAGGCGTCGACGTCGGGCTCGGGGACCTCGATCTCGAGGAAGGGCTGCTCGAGCGCCTCGTCGTCGACCCGCTGGTTCTCGTAGGTCTCGGTGTGGATGCCCACCGCGTCCGCGCGGATGCGTAGGTTCACGTCCATCGTCACGAAGACGGTGGGTTTGGCCTTGTCGTTGTCGCGGACGTCGAGCGCCGTCTGCAGGATGGCGTTGTCCTGGGAGTTCTTGTCGAGCCCCAGCGCGAGCGAGGTGCGCTTCTCCGGGATCCAAATGCGCAGCGAGCCGCCGCCGTCGAGCGGTACGCCCTTCGCCAGCGAGGCCTCGCCGGCGCGCTGCTCGTCGAGCAGGCGCGAGACGGTGCGGGCGTTGCGGCCTCGCTCGCTACCCTCTCGCTTGAACTGGTCGACCTCCTCGATGACGAAGATCGGGACGATGACGTCGTTGTCTTCGAACTTGAAGATGGCGCGCGGATCGTGGAGCAGGACGTTCGTGTCGAGGACGTAGTTCTTCTTCATCAGGAGCGTGCGGGTCGACCGGCCGCGCAGCAAGGCGAGCAGCGGGTGACGTCGCGAGCGTCGAGGGTAGTATCGGGCTCGCCCCCACTTCAACACTCCTCGACGCATGTCCACGATCCCCACGCCCGAGCGCACGAGCCCCACCCCACCGAACGCCGGCCCGAGCCCGGCGAGCGATACGCCCGGGCTCTCGGTGCGCGACGCACGCGACGACGACGCGCTCGACGTCATCGAGCTCATCGCCGGCGTCTTCGGCGAGTACCCGGGCTGCATCACCGACGTGGACGGCGAGATGCCCGAGCTGCGGGCGCTCGCGAGCCACTTCGCGGCCCTCGGCGGAGGTTTCCGCGTGGCCGAGCGTGAGGGGCGCGTCGTGGGCTGCTGCGGCTGGACGCCGCACGGCGAGCTCGTCGAGCTGAAGAAGCTCTACGTGCACAGACGCGAGCGAGGCAGCGGCCTCGGCGCCGTGCTGATCGGCGAGGTGGAGGAGCTCGCCCTCGCGCGCGGTGCCCGCGCCGTCGAGCTCTGGAGCGACACCCGCTTCACACGCGCGCACCGCTTCTACGAGAAACGAGGTTACCGTCGCGGCAGCACACGCGAGCTCTTCGACAAGAGCGACACGGTGGAGTTCCACTTCCAGCTCGAGCTCCCCACGGGCGGCGCGCCGTCGGGGGAGCGCTGAGCAGCCTGCCCGAGGAGCGAAGGAGACCACGATGAGCTCGAAGCTCGAGAGCGCGATCGCATTCCTGCGCGGCATGCCACAGCGCGCGCGTGGCGCGCTCGACGTGCTGCTGCTCGACCCGGCCGCGACGATGAACCTCGCCGCGGCGCTGGATCACTGGGCCGCCTCGGCGCCCGAGCGCACGCTGCTCTGGTTCGAGGGCGAGCGGCTCTCCTACGCCGAGGTGCACGCGCGTGTGACGCGGCGCTCGGCGACCCTGCACCGGCTCGGCGTGCGCCGCGGCGACGTCGTGGCGCTGATGATGGGCAACGCGCCCGAGTACCTCGTGACGGCCTGGGCCATCATGAAGCTCGGCGCCGTGGCGAGCCTCGTGAATACGCAGCTCGGCGGCGCGAGCCTCGCGCACGCCATCCGCAGCGTCGCGCCGCGCGCGCTCGTCGCGGGCCGGGAGCACCTCGCCGCGCTCGTCGGCGCGCTCGAAGGCGACGCGGCGTCGACGTCGATCCCGTGGCTCTACGACGAGACCCGCAGCGAAGGGGGCGACGAGCCGACCGGGCGCGCCCAGGATCTCCGCGTGCTCGAGCGCGAGCCCTGCCCCGCCCCACCCACGGCCGAGACCCGCGGCGAAGAGCTCGCGGCCTACATCTACACCTCGGGCACCACCGGGCTGCCCAAGGCCGGGCGCATCACACATGCCCGCTGCTTCACGGCGGCGCAGGGCTTCGGCCGCTTCACGCTCGGCCTCGTTCCCGGCGACGCGCTCTACGTGTGCCTGCCGCTCTTCCACAGCTCGGGCTTCCTCGTCGGCGCGGCCTCGGCACTCGTGACCGGCTCCACCCTCGCGCTCTCGCGCAAGCTGTCGGTGCGCCGCTTCTGGGACGAGATCGCCGACTCGGGCGCCTCCTGCTTCGTCTACATCGGCGAGATCTGCCGCTACCTGCTCTCCGCACCGCCCCACCCGCGCGAGCGGTTGCACCGCGTGACGCGCATCGTCGGCAACGGCATGCGCCCGGACGTCTGGCCTGCCTTCGTCGAGCGCTTCGGCACCGGGCTCGTGCACGAGTTCTACGGCGCCACCGAGGGCAACGTGAACATGACGAACCTCTTCGGCGTCGAGGGCTCCGTGGGGCGCATGCCGCCGATCCCCGGCTACGACAACGCCCTGCTCGCGCGCTTCGACCGCGAGACCGAGCTGCCCGTCCGCGACGCGCGCGGGCGCTGCATCGAGTGCGAGGTAGGTGAGGTCGGCGAGCTGCTCGGCCGCATCGATCCCAAGAAGGCCACCACGCGCTTCGAGGGCTACCTCGGGGAGCAGGCGACGGAGGCGAAGATCCTCCGCGACGTGAAGGAGCCCGGCGACGCCTACTTCCGCTCCGGCGATCTGCTGAGGCGCGACGCGTGGGGCTTCTACTACTTCGTCGACCGCATCGGCGACACCTACCGCTACAAGGGCGAGAACGTCTCGACCAACGAGGTCGGGGACGTCTGCTCGCGCTTCGAGGGCGTGGAGCTCGCCAACGTGTACGGCGTCGCGATCCCCCACGTCGAGGGGCGCGCCGGCATGGTGGCGCTCTCGCTCGCGCCAGGTGCGCACTGGAGCCCGGAGCGCTTCTACGAGCACGTATCGGCGGCGCTCCCGCACTACGCGGCGCCGGTGTTCGTACGCCTCGTGACGAGCGCGCACGTGACCGTGACCTTCAAGCTGAAGAAGAACGACCTGCAGAGCGAGGGCTTCGACCCCTCTCGCACCGACGACCTGCTCTTCTACCGCGACGCCTCGCGTGCGACCTACCTGCCGCTCGACACCGAGGCCTACCAGCGCATCGAGGACGGATCGCTCCGCTTCTGAGCCCGCGCGCGCCGCCTCCGCTCGGGCTCGGTCAGAGCTCGATCGCGTAGTCTTTGATCTTGTAGAGCAGCGCGCGGTGGCTGATCTCGAGCACCTCGGCTGCCCGCGTGCGGTTGCCCTTCGTCTTCGTGAGCGCGCGGCGGATGAGCGTCTCCTCGACGATGCGCGAGGCCTTCTTGATGCTGAGCTCGCCGCTCGCGAGGTAGAGCTGCACCGGGTCGCGCGCGTCGCGGATGCGCTCGGGTAGGTCCTCCACCGTGAGCACCTCACCCTCGGCGAGCACCATCGCGCGCTCGATCGTGTTCTCGAGCTCACGCACGTTGCCGGGCCAGTGGTACTCGAGCAAGACCTTGCGCGCGGCGGCGTCGACGCCGCGGATCGAGGTCGCGAGCCGCTGGTTGTTGCGCTCGATGAAGTGGTCGACGAAGAGGCCGATGTCCTCGCGCCGCTCCCGGAGCGGGGGGATCTTCAGCGTGAGCACGTTGATGCGGTAGTAGAGGTCCTCGCGGAACCGCCCTGCGGCCGTCTCCGCCGAGAGATCGCGGTGCGTCGCGGCCAGGATGCGCACGTCGACCGGCGTGTCCTTCGTGTCGCCCAGCCTGCGGATCGTCTCCTCCTGGAGCACGCGCAGAAGCTTGACCTGCAAGGAGAGCGGCAGCTCGCCGATCTCGTCGAGCAGCAGCGTGCCGCCGTTCGCCTGCTCGAAGAGGCCGGTCTTGTCGGCGACCGCGTCGGTGAAGGCGCCGCGCCTGTAACCGAAGAGCTCGCTCTCGAGCAGGTTCTCCGGGATCGCGCCGCAGTTGACCGCCACGAAGGGCCCGCCTCGCCTCGAGGAGCGCTGGTGGATCGAGCGGGCGACGAGCTCCTTGCCGACCCCGCTCTCGCCCGTGATGAGCGCCGTCGTCTTGTAGTCGGCCACCTTGGCGATCGTCTTGAAGACCGACTGCATCTCGGGGCTCTTCGAGAGCATCTCGCCGAACTGCGCCTTCTCGCGGATGGCCTGCTTGAGCGCGCGGTTCTCGCGCCTCAGCGTCTCGCGCTCCTCGGCCTTGCGCAGGGTGAGCAGCAGCTCTTCGGGCTTGAAGGGCTTCTGCAGGTAGTCGTAGGCGCCGGCCTTCATCGCCTCGATGGCCAGATCGAGGCTGCCGTAGGCGCTCATCACGATGACCGTCGTGTCGACCCCCTTCGCCTTGATCGTGCCGAGCAGATCGAGCCCGCCCATCTTGGGCATGCGCACGTCGGTCAGCACGAAGTCCGGCCCGAAGCTGTCGAGCTTGTGCAGCGCGTCCTCGCCGTTCTCGGCCACCTCGACCTGGTAGCCGTCGCGCCGCAGGTACGTGCGCACGACGAGCCGCAGGTTCTCTTCGTCGTCGACCACCAGGACTCTGCGCATCTGCCAAACCTCGCAATAATTTCTACAAGGGCACTCGACCGTACGCAACCGATGCGATGTGGGGCCGCAGCCGGGCTCGCTCCCTGCTCGAGGCGGCCCGCGGGGCACGTGCAGGGCCGCTCTGGCGGAGCACAGGGACTCACGATTACGAGCACTTACGAGACATGTCCGCCGACGATCCAAATGGCGGGCCAGCCTCGATGACGAACCATTGACGCCCCCCTGGGCTGCGGGCTAAGCCCCCGTGGCCGCGAGGTCGCGGCCACGGCTGCACCCGCAGCCTGCGGAGGGACGATGAGCCTGTTCGAACGCCTCAGCCCCAAGAACCTCGGCGCGCCGGTCGTCATGCGACTGCTCAGCGACGACCGCGTCATGAAGCTCACCCAGGGTGTGCTCGACGCGAAGAACCGCTTCGCCGCAGCGAAGGATCTCGCGGGCCAGGCCCTGGTCGTGCTGCGCGACGGGCAAGAGCTGCCGAACATCGACCCAGGCCTCGACGGCGACGCGCGTGGCGAGGACGTCGTCGAGGAGCACCGCAAGCCGAAGCCCGCGCGCGTGAACGGCTCGCACGCCGGCGCGAACGGCACGGCCGTGGCCGAGCCCCGCGAAGGCGGCGAGGAGCGAGCCGATGCGCCGAAGCCCGTCGGCCCGCGCGACCAGCACGAGCAGGATCTCGCGAAGTCGATGGCGGACCGCGCGAGCCTCTCGAAGGTCGGCGGCAAGGACGTCTTCGACAAGTGCTTCAAGTTCATGACGGCCGACAACGCCCGCAAGATGGGCGTCTACCCGTTCTTCCGGCCGCTCGACTTCAACAACGGCCCGGTCGCGCAGCTCGAGGGCCGCGAGGTCATCATGCTCGGGTCGAACAACTACCTCGGCCTGACGACCCACCCGAAGGTGCGCGAGGCGGCCAAGGCGGCGATCGACAAGTACGGCACGAGCATGACGGGCTCGCGCCTCGTGAACGGCTCGATGCGCCTGCACGAGGAGCTCGAGGAGAAGCTCGCGAAGTTCCACGGCAAGGAGGCCGGGCTCGTCTTCACGACGGGCTACCAGGTGAACATCGCGACGATCTCGGCGCTGCTCAGCAACAAGAGCACCGTCGCCGTCGTCGACAAGGACGTGCACGCGTCGATCTACGACGGCGTGCGGCTCGGACAGGCCAACAAGGCGCGCATGGTGCGCTACCGCCACAACGACCCGGCCTCGCTCGATCAGGCCCTCAGCGAGCTCGACGAAGCCGAGGGCGCGCTCGTCATCACCGACGGCGTCTTCAGCGCGCAGGGCGAGATCGCCAACCTGCCCGGCATCGTCGAGGTGGTGAAGAAGCACAAGGCCCGCCTCATGGTCGACGACGCGCACGGCCTGGGTGTGCTCGGCCCGCTCGGCCAGGGCACCGCGGCGCACTTCGGGGTGCAGAACGACGTCGATCTCATCGGCGGCACCTTCTCCAAGTCGCTCGCTTCGATCGGCGGCTGGCTCGTCGGCGACCGAAAGGTGCTCGACTACGTGCGCCACTTCGCGTTCAGCTTCCTCTTCGCCGCGAGCGCCGCGCCGCCCAACGTCGCCGCTGCGATGGCTGCGCTCGAGGTCATGCAGGAGGAGCCCTGGCGCCAGGAGAAGCTGCGCGAGAACTTCACCTACATGCGCGAGCAGCTCAAGGGCATGGGCTTCGAGCTCGGCACCACGCAGACGGCCGTGATCCCGATCTACATCCGCCAGGATCTGCGCACGGTGATGATGTGGAAGTCGCTGCTCGACGACCACAGCATCTACGTCAACCCCTTCATCACGCCCGGCGTGCCGCCCAAGCAGCAGGTGCTCCGCACCAGCTACATGGCCACGCACGAGCGACACCACCTCGACCGCGCGCTCGAGGCCTTCCAGAAGGTCGGCAAGAAGTTCGGCGTGATCTGAGCGCTCCGCGCCCCTCGCCGTGCCCGCACGGCCCCGGCCCCCGTGAACCCAGGTTCACGGGGGCTTCGTTTTTCGTGGACCTGCATGCCTCGAAGGCATCGAGGCAGGCTGGCATACCTCGTGCGAAGTCGAGCTCCGGAGGCACGATGAACACGACCCGCCACGCTCCGCTCTACGCGCTGCTCGCCGCGAGCGCGCTCCTGTCCGGCTGCATCATCATCTCGAACGGCGACGACGCCGACGACGGTGCTTCGAGCTGCGACGGTCCCTGCGACACCGGCGGCACGGGCCCGAGCGCGAGCTCCGGCGGCGAGCCGAGCTGTGATGCTGAGCAGGTCTCCTGTCCCTGCGCCGAAGACGGCGGCTGCGGCGCGGGCGAGGCCTGCGTATCCGGCGCCTGCGTGCCGGGCTGCGACTTCGACCACCAGTGCGCGACGGGCCAACGCTGCGCAGAGGGCATGTGCCTGCCAGCCTGCGACGCGGAGGGCGGCTGCGCCGAAGGCTCGAGCTGCGTCGGCGGCGCGTGCCTGCCGGAGCCTGGCGAGGCCTGCGGCGACAGCGCCCCCTGCGCCTCGGGCGTGTGCGTCGACGGCTCCTGCCGCGAGAGCTGCGCGAGCCACGCCGACTGCGCCTCCGCCGAGCTGTGCAACGCCGCGACGGGCGCCTGCCAGGCGGATCTCGGGCCTACGCCGAGCTGTGGGCCTACGCTCGCCTGCGCGGGCGCCGGGCAGAGCTGCGTCGAGGGCAGCTGCCGCTACGCCTGCGAGAGCCTGACCGCGTGCAAGCTCGTCGACGCGCGTTTCGTCGCCTGTGAAGCCGGCGTGTGTCTGACCGAGCTCGAGGCCTCGCCGAGCTGCACGCTCTCCATCGGCTGCCCCGAGGGCCAGCTCTGCGTCTCGAACCAATGCCTGAGCCCCTGAGACGGCCGCGGTCCACGCGGCTCGGCGCTTGACCTCGCACGAGCGCTCGTGTCCTGTCGGCTGCATGGCTCGAGCCTCTCGCCTCCGTGCTTGGCCCCTCGCCTGCGCGCTCGCCCTCGCCTCGCTCAGCGGAGCTGCGTCGGCGAAGGCCGACGGGGTGGCCGTGATCGACGTCCAAGGCGCCGTCCGCCAGACCGAGGACGGCATCCGCGCCCAGGCCACGCTGAAGAAGCTCTTCGACAAACGACAGCAGGAGCTCGACGCCCGGCAGAACCAGCTGCGCAAGGTGCAACAGGAGATCGAGAAGCAGCGCGCCTTCCTCTCGCGCGAGGCGCTCTCGAAGCGCATCGAGGTCTGGCAGCGCGACATGATCCAGCTGCAGAGCACCTTCGTCGACTACGAGAAGGAGCTGCAGAAGAAGCAGGCCGAGCTCACCGCGCCGATCCTGCAGAGGCTCATGGCGCTCGTGGCGAGGGTCGCCAAACAGGGCTCCTACGATCTGGTGATCGACAGGCAGGCCGCCCCCTACGCCCGCCCGGACATCGATCTCACCGATCGCGTCGTGCAGCTCTACAACGCCGGAGAGACAGGGTGAGCGTGCGAGGCCCTCGCGAGCCCGGCAGGATCGACATCGCGCGCATCCTCACGCTGTTGCCGCACCGCTTCCCCTTCGTGATGGTCGACCGCGTCACCGAGGTCGTGCCGAACGAGCGCATCCGCGGCCACAAGTGCGTGGCCTACAACGAGCCCTGGTTCCCGGGGCACTTCCCCGGCCGGCCGATCATGCCCGGCGTGCTGATCCTCGAGAGCCTCGCGCAGATCGCCGGCATCCTCGCGTACGCGTCGGACCCCTTCGATCCCGAGACGAACCTCATGTTCTTCCTCGGCATCGACAAAGCGAAGTTTCGCCGCACGGTGGAGCCCGGCGACAGGCTCGACCTCGAGGTGGAGGCGGTGCACCACCGAACCAACGTGTGGAAGATGCGTGGCACGGCAACGGTCGAAGGTGTGCTCGCGGCCGAGGCCGAGCTGCTCGCCTCGGTCGTCGATCGCGCGCCCTGAGCGCCACGGGCGCGGGCTGTGAATGCCGTTCCCCGCTGCCGCTCGCCGTCGACACCCAGCGAGCGTACTGCTCGCCGTCTACACTCAGCGAGCCTACTGCTCGCTGTCTACACCCAGCGAGCTTACTGCTCGCTGTCTACACCCAGCGAGCCTACTGCTCGCTGTCTACACCCAGCGCGGCTTTGCAGTCGCCGTCGTTGAAGGTGCCCGGCGCGTAGTCGGCCTTCAGCCAGGCGACGAGACAGCGGTCTCCGGCCTTGCCTTCGTCCCAGATGCGCCCGCCCTTGTGCTTCTCGGTCAGCCTGGGCTTGCGCACCAGGGTGAGATCCGTCGGCTCGGCGGCCCCGTTCACGACGTCGGTGATGATCTCCGGCTCGAGCCCGCAGACCGCCCGGTAGTTCGCCTCGATCTCCTGCTCGACCGTCGGCACCGTGCCTCCGGGGAAGTACCCGTTCTCGGGCTCGTCGATGCCCGGCAGGCGCAGCCCGAGGTTCGAGTAGAGGCGCAGCGGCCGGCTCACCTGTCCGTGGCAGTCGAGCGTGCCGCAGCGCTGCTCGAGCACGGGCGAGACCTTCTTGAAGTCCTCGTAGGGGGGGCAGATCGCGTCGGTGATCGTCGTCTCGGGGACGCAGGCGGCCTGACCCAGAGGCAGGGCGCCCAGGACGAGCGCGAAGACCGCGAGAGCTCGACGCTTCATTCGGACGCAGCTCCCTTCTGGCGAGGCGGCTTGCCGGCGCAGGTCTCCGCGATGGGCGGATAGGGGTTGGTCGCCGCCTCTTGCTGGGTGTTGCAGTAGATCCAGCCGGTGCTGTCGAGCTGCCGACCGGTGAGCGAGTGGCAACCCGCGCAGGAGCGGTCGCGGCTCACCCAGCTGCCCATCGCCTTGACCTTGAAGATCGGCTTGCCCGTCGGGTCGGTCTTCGGGGTCCCGTCGGTGTTGTAGGTGGGGCAGCGCACCTCGACCGCGAAGGGGAACTGAGGGTCGGCCTCGTCGCGCGTCCAGAAGAAGTTGCCGATGCAGTTCGTCTCCTTGCGGAAGATCTGCCCGACCGCGTCGTAGAGGATGACCTCCGCGCCTTCGACGGGGTGGAAGCTCACGGGGTCGGCGAAGACGGTGCCCGCCACGGCCATGAGCGGATCTTCGCCCGGGTAGTCGTTGTGACAGAGCGCGCAGGGCTGCCCCGGTCGGTGGAACTCACCGGGCGCGACCCCCTCGGCTTCGCCACCGAGCGCCTCGATCTCGGCGTCGATGACCGGGTTGCCGCAGCCGCCGAGCACCAGCCCCAGCGCGAGCACGGCGCCGGCGCCGAGGCGCGCGACGTAGCCCCCGAGCGCCGAGGCGCTCGCTCCAGCCAGGTGGGTCAGGGGAGAGCTCATTCGAACTCGACCTCCGCGCCGAGCGCCGAGAAGAAGGCGAGGCGCTCGAGGATGAAGAGGTGATCGAGAAAGCGTGTGTAGACCATGTCGGCGGTGAGGATGAGCGCGACCGTCTTGTGCTCCCCGAGCGCGACGCGCCCACCCGCGCCCACGGTCGTGCCCAGCATCGGGCCGAGCTCTCGATCGCCGGTGCGGATGTCGCGGACCTGGATGCCTTGCGGGGTGCGGATCGACTCGTAGCCGATCTGCCAGAAGCTCGCGCCCGTCTGGGCGTGGAAGCGCAAGTGGGGCCAGACGCGGAAGCGATCGTCGAGGTCGATGAAGTATTTCGCGTCGGTCGTCGACGCGAGCACGCCCCAGCTGTCGGTGTAGACGCGCTGGTCGGCGCGGATCGTCGAGGACTCGAAGCGGTGCGCGATGCGCCCGGCGAGCGCGAAGCGCTGCCGATCGAGCGGCAGTTGCTCGCGCACACGCTCGGGCTGACGCACCTCGTCGACCGTCTCGCGCGAGAGCCCCGGCGGGAGCAGCGGCACCACCTCGGGGTCGAAGAGAGGGAGGTAGCGGTAGGGCTTGGACTGGTCGCCGTTCTCGAAGACCGCCGTGATGCTGGCGGTGAACACCGTGGCCTTGTCGACGACGATGCTCACACCACCGTCGATCGAGTTGCGGATGATGTCCGAGCTGAAGGTCGAGAAGCTCGTGCCCGCGCGCCCCTGCACGTCGTAGGAGAACTCGTAGACGAGCGTGGGCGTGACGCGTTTGTCGAGCAGGTCCATCGACCACGACAGGCCACCGGAGCCCGAGGTGTAGTCGCTCTCGATCGACGCACCGCCGCGCAGGCCGAAGGTCATGTCTCCGAACTTCTTGCTGCCGTTGAGCGCCGGCACGTAGCGGACCTCGGTCCAGCGCGGCGAGGCGGTGGCGACGATGTCGGTCGAGGCCGTGGTCACGACGTCGACGAGGAAGCTACCGCCGAGCGTCCAGCCGTCGGTGGGGTTGGTGATCGTCGTGAACACGCCGGGCGTGATGACGTCGGTGTTGTCGGTGTCGGTGTAACCGGACACCTCCATGCCGACGAGGATGTTCGTAGGCTGGCCGACGCCCTCGCCGATGCAGGCCGCGAGCTCCTCGCGCGACTTGGACTGCTCGAGACACTTGAGGATGCGGTTGTCGTAGACGCGCGACTCGGCGGGCACGAGCTTGATGTCGACCGCGACGCTCTTGCCCTCCTCGAGCGTGACGTCGCGCTCGAAGGAGAGCTGCTTCCCTCCGATCGTGCCGTCGGCCACGATCCTGCGCTGGCCCGGGTCGACCCAGATCTCGCCGCCGAGGCGATCCTTCGCGACGGGCTCGCCGTCGAGCTCGACCGTGAGCTCCTCGTAGTTCGCCGGCGGGCGCAGGACGAGCTTCGGCACGCGGGCCGTGAGATCGTCGAGGCGCTCCTTGGCGGTCTTGCCGGTGTCGCGCATGCCGATCGACGGAGCCTCGCGCGCCACCACCTCGTAGTCGTTGATCGCGTCGACCCACTTGCCCGCGCGCTCACCGCACTGCGCGCGGATGAAGCGCGTGCCTACGCGGTTCTCGACCTGGAAGGAGTCGCTCGCGTAGCCGTTGCAGAGCGCCCAGGCGCGCTCGCTCTGCGCCTTCTGAGCTTCGTTGTAGTACCACCAGCCTTCGGCGGTCTTCCAGCCGCGCGGCGCGCGGAAGCCGCCGGGGTACTTCTTTCGCTCGATCTCGGCGGGCTCGGCCGGCCCCGCGGGCCCCTTGCCGCGCGCGGCCTCCCAGGCCTCCTTGATGGGCCCCTTGTCGAAGCCCTTCACCAGACCGACACGCGGATCTTCCTTCAGGGCGATCTTGAAGACCTCGATCGCGTCCTGCTTCTGCTGCAGCCCGCCTGCGAGCACCGTGGCGACGGCGACGAGCACCTTCGCGCGCGTCTTCGCGCTGCAGCTGCCTTCCTGGCAGACGGTGGCGGCGAGCTGGAGGTTCTCGAGCGCCTCGACGTAGTGCTTCTTCGGGTACTCCGACTCGAAGACGCTCTGGACGAGGATCTCGACCTCGGCGTCGTTCTGAGAGGTGTCGGCGAGCGCGGAGCGTGGGCCGAGGGCCGAACCGAGCGAGCTCGACGTGCGGCTCGTGGGCACGGAGCTCGGCGCGAGCACGAAGACGAGCGTCGCGACGAGCACCGCGAGCGTGCGCGGCAGGCTCGGGCTCGCGGCGGCGAGGAGCGAGCGCCACGCAGTGCGTGGATGGGCGCGCTCGGTGCCGTCGGACGAGCGAGTGCGGGCGGTCTGGGTTCGGAGCAAGGGCCGCGAGTCGAGGGCGTAGAGTTCAGTGGCGGCCGTCGCCTGCGGCGACGGGGTTCGGCCAGGGCGTGTGGGCGGCGCGCGAGGCCGCGCTCAGTTGCAGCCGCAACCGCTTCCGGTGCCGCCGCTACCGCCGGTGGCGCCTTCCGAGATGGCGCGCAGGTGCCCCTCGCCCATGCTGGAGATGTCGGCAGCCGACATCGTCGGGTGCGCGAGCTTGCCTCGCTCGTAGGGAGCGACGGGAGCGCAGCCCATGCCGGCGAGCGCGAGCACGAGAAGAACGCTCGTCGAGACCGCGGCGCGCGCGACGCGCATCAGCTTCACCCGACGCGACACGCGCTCGTTCGCAGCCCCATCGCCCGTCGACCTGCTCGGAAGTACGGCAACCATGGCTGAACTATACACAGAACACGCGCCGTGCGCGCTGACAACGAACCCCGGTGCGGAGGGCGGATGGCGCTCAGCCACCGCCGGCTCCACCGCTACCACCGCCGCCGCCAGCGCCGCCACCGCCCTGGCCACCGCCGCCCGAGCCGCCGCCGGACTCGAACATGCCGCAGCGGATCCACTCTCGCAGCACCGCCTCGTCGTCGTCGTCGTCGTCCGAGATCGGGTCGTCGACGAGGCCGGAGGGGTACGGCATGGGCACCCCGCCGCCGGGCTCGGCGAAGAGGTTGCAGAGGAACCACGAGGTCGGCGTCTCGGCGCCGACGTAGGGGTCGCCGATCGCGTTCGTGTACGAGGTGAGCGTGGCATAGAGCGCCGACGGCGTGACGTCGGGCGGGATGAGCATCTTGGCGCCACCCAGCGTGCCGGGGCCGTGACAGCCCGGAGAAGCGCAGTTGCCGCCATCACGCGCGATGAGGATGGGGTAGACGTCGAGCTCCCAGTCGACGGTGCAGTTCGCGTAGTCGAACTCGACGAGCGGGCACTCGCGCACGGCCTTCGACTTCTGCGGACCGCCCGGAGGACCGTAGGGGCAACGGTCGTCGCGGTCTTCTTCGCGGGTGTCGTCGGGGCAGGACTGATCGCCCACGGTGCACGCAGCCGCGAGCGCGGCCCCACTGGTGGCCAGGAGCAGGGCGGCGAGCGCGAGGCTCGCGGACATGCTCGACGGAGGCGTTGCCGGAGGCTTCGAAGAGGGCATGCGCGATGGTCATTGTGCTCGGTCGCGCCTGCTCTGACAACGCCTCGATGCGGATCGCGGAGGTAGGTTCCAGCGGAAAGTTGCTCCGCGATCGACTAGGCTCTCGGCGCTCGGGCCCGAGGGCCCCCCAACCCGGCAGCACGCAGTCCGAGGCGCCGGTACCCCGTAGGAGACCATCGACGATGAAGAACATGCTCGCCTCCTCGTTCGCGACTTGGTTGCGCAGCCGAGCCGTGCCCCTCTGCGCGGCAGCGCTCGTGGGCGGTGCGCTCGTGGGCTGCGGTGGTGGCGCTACCACCGGAGGAGGCTCCGAGGCGCCGGCGATCGCGACCGGAACGAAGGCCACCGAGCTGAGCGTCACGCCCGTGACCGGTGAGGGCCCGACCTCGCTCGCGGACGCCGCCGGCAAGGTGGTGATCGTCGACTTCTGGGCGACGTACTGCGCGCCCTGCAAGAAGTCGTTCCCGAAGTACCAGGAGCTCGTCGAGCAGTTCGGCGGCGACCTGGCGGTCATCGCCGTGAGCCTCGACGATCCGGAAGACGTCACCCCGGCGCAGCTCGAGGAGTTCGCACAGGCCACGGGCGTGAAGTTCGCGGTCGTGTGGGACAAGGAGAAGAAGACCGCGGAGAGCTACAAGCCCCCGAAGATGCCGACGAGCTACGTCATCGACAAGGAAGGCAACATCCGCCACGTGCACGCCGGCTACGAGACGGGCGAAGAGCAGAAGATCGCCGACGAAGTGAAGGCGCTGCTGGGCAAGTAGGCAGCAGGCGCACTTCGGGTGCATCGAGCCCGCGCGCTCCCTGGGGGAGCGGCGCGGGCTTCGTCTTTCGTCGTCGGCGCGTCAGGCGATGCCGCGGCCTGCGCGAGCGTGGGGCTGCTCGCTCACTCGGAGCGGCCCGCGCCGCAGCGGGCGTCGCCCGAGGTGCCGACGACGACGTCGTAGTCGCCGGCCGCCAGGTCTCTCGGTACGACGACCGAGCCGTCGTAGACGCCCTGCTCGTCGGTCGAGAGCGAGCCGATGACGACTCCACCCGGGCGGGCCTCGCCGGTGATGAGCACGTCGACGCGTAGGTTTCGGCAGGGCCCCCGCGCGCTCACCTTGCCGCGGAGTCGCAGGCTCTGGCCTCGCCGCACCGAACGCTCGATCGACTCGAGCTCGACGCGCGAGGGGGGCCCGCTCGAGGCGGGTGGCGGCGCAGCGGAGGCGCTCGAGGTGGGCGCCGGTGGCGCGCTCGAGCCACCAGGGTCGACGGCGCCGTCGCCGTCGCCAGCGCCGTTCGCGTCGGTGCTCGGTCCGAGCTCTCGCTGCTCACGATCGGCGAGCCCCTGACCGGACTGATCTTGCGCGTTCTCGGGCCAGGCGTAGGGGTCGTCGGGCGGCTGGTGTTGTGGGCGCGAGGGGTCTCGGTCTTGGTCGAGATCGAGCGCCGCGCCGCCCAGATCGACGCGGTGCCAGAGGCTCCCGTCGTTCACCTCGACCCAAGCGTGCGCCTCGTTGACCACCATGCGTGCGGGCAGGCCGAGGTTGATCGCCGTCACGAGGAACGCGAAGGCGCGGTGTCGGCAGACGCCCTTCTTGGAGAGCGCGAGGTCGAGGTAGATGTCGCCGTGCACGCGCGGCGGCTCGTTCGACGCGGCGAAATCGCGGAAGTAGGCGACGAGGCGCTGCACCGCTTCGTCGGGGCGCTGCGCGCGAGAGACGCCGACCGCCTCGAGCACGCGCGCCGCCTGCGCAGGATGCCGCGCCGAGGCTCTGGGGACGAGGCGCTCGAGGGTCGACCAGTCGACCGAGGGGTCGAAGCGACTGCCGAAGGTCGCGCGTGGGATCGACAGCTCCATGACGAGCCGCACCCTGCGCTGCTCGGTGCCGCGGATGAACCAGTTGTCGGCGCCGTCGCGCAGGAGCACCGGCTGCTCGGCGGGGCTGGGGCTGAGGTGGAGCTTGAGGGGGCGCGAGCCAGGGCCGACGGTGGGCAGACGAACCGGCTCGTTGGGTGAGAGCTCGACGCTCAGATCGGCGTAGAACGGCTC
>ERZ761602.2788-NODE-2788-length-26318-cov-201.015535_pt1 | contig 26318 bp, 18 predicted proteins | sample MGYA00512165_ERZ761602 | MGnify/ENA primary metagenome ERZ761602 (study PRJEB28899, sample SAMN02445085) | bioreactor sludge metagenome | biome: EBPR sludge; isolation source: Thorneside wastewater treatment plant | place: Australia: Brisbane, Thorneside...
CAGGTAATACGGCAACTTGTTCGTTTAGTGTAACGGTGAACGACACCCAAGCGCCTGTTGCGAATTGTCCGAACAATGTTGTAGCTGTTAGTGCATCGGGAGTGTGTGGTGCAAATGTAAGTTTCAGCGTACCGGCGGCAACGGATAATTGCGGTGCGAGTTCTGTAGCAGCGCCTGCCTCTGGCAGTTTGTTTAATGTTGGAGTAAATACAGTAACAGTAACGGCAACCGATGGGGCAGGTAATACGGCAACTTGTTCGTTTAGTGTAACGGTGAACGACACCCAAGCGCCGAGCATAACAAATTGTCCTGCCAATATAACCACCTGTACTGCCACTGCCACGTGGGCACCACCTACAGCAACAGATAACTGTGGAACACCAACACTTATTAGCACCCATACGCCGGGGGCAACCTTTAATAGTGGCATTACAACAGTAGTTTATACAGCCATTGATGCATCGGGCAATACTACCACTTGTTCGTTTACGGTAAATTCAAGCCAGTTGGCTTTGAATATAACGCCTTCAGACTATAACGGCTTTGGGGTAAGTTGCAATGGAGGCAGTAATGGTTCAGCAACAGTTACCCCATTGGGGGGCGCTACGCCATACAGTTATGTCTGGAGTAACGGACAAAGCGGTAATAATACCATATCGGGATTAACATCGGGAAATTATTCTGTAACCGTAACTGATGGAAATAATTGCAGCGCTGTTGTTTCGGTAATCCTGAGCCAGCCCACTCCATTGAATTGCAGCGCTACAGTAACAAATGTTACCTGCAATGGCAGCAATAACGGCAGCATAAATTCCAATCCTACAGGTGGCATCATGCCCTATACTTATACATGGAACGGACCGGGCGGACCTTATGGCAACAATGCTTCCATAAGTGGTTTAGCCGCTGGGACTTACAGCGTAACTACTACTGATGCGAATGGTTGCAGTTGTGCCAGTACACTGACAGTAACCGAGCCGGAAGCAGTGCCGCCGTTTGCGGGAACGGTAAACGAAAGCAACCCGGGTGGCATTGTACCCACGCTGTATGAAAGTAGTATTATTTTATTCAGTGGTGGAACAGCGCCGTACAGTTATAACTGGAGTACGAGTGGATACGTTCAGTATGCGGTTTTATCGACTGGGCAAGTACAGGTATTATATGCAACCGGCTCTGTGTGGAGTGTAACCATTACCGCCGCTAACACTTGTGGCAATAATGTACTGGTATTCAGCAGCGCCGGAAACGGTGGCGGCACAAACCCATTGGCAATTACAAGTTCCAGCATTACATCGGATAACGGAACGGGCAATGGAGCCATTAGCATTACCATAGCAGGTGGAAACCCCTGTGCAGGTAATAGCTACTATACTTCCTGGCAGGGACCCAATGGGTGGACAGCAGACGGCTTTAATGTGGTTTCATTGAGCAATTTGCCTACTGGATGGTATGTAGTATATGTAACCGATTGCGGACCCGATGGTATGTTTAACACAGGCGACGAGCAGCAGTTGATTGAATGGTTCTGGCTACCCAAGCAACACAGAGGCAGAGGAAAGGCAGCAATATGGACAGCCGATAATTTAAAGGTATTCCCCAATCCGTTCAGTACAGCTACCCAAATTGCATTTACCCTACCCGAAACAGCAGAGGCTAATGTAATAGTTTATGACCTGACAGGCAGGGAGGTTGCTACCCTCTTTGGAGGGACAGCCTCAGGAGGTGAAACGGTTGAATTGCAGTTTGATGCCCAGATATTGCCTGCCGGAATATACCTATGCCGGTTAACAGTAGCAGAATGGGGCGTATCGGTACAGAAAGAAATACTGCTTGTGAAGTAGCGTTTTTGTAAAAGCATCAAAAAAGTCCTTGCGGCAATGTTGTTGCAAGGACTTTTTTGATGTCACATTGGAGCAGAAATCTTTTTCCTGTTTTCGACACTAATTTTCAATAAAGATTGAAACATACTGATAATGAGGGAGAAACACATTTAGAAGTGGGTTTTGTTGGGTGTCCCGGCGCTTTTTTTTGCTTTGGGCTATGTTTGTGAGACGGAAGAAAATCCAAGTGGACTTATCAGTTTAGACTTTGTACAAAATTTTTGAGATAGTGCGTAAAAGAGGCAGTCCAAGTGTTAGGTATTGATGCAAACAAAATACGCAAAAACACTCGGGTTCTGCCTCCAAATCTTACTGTCGGGCACATCACGTGCCCGTTCGTTGGTAAACTATTTGATGAGTTTAGCAAGCGGAGGTCATTTATGCAAACACCCTGTTGACCTTACGCTACAACCCCATTGTCACTATACATATAGTAATTTGACAAAGGTAGTGAAACATTTTCATTATACGGAGGCTATCCTTCGTGATTTTTTTACAGCCTACGCCGACCCACCCAAGGTATTGCACAGTGGCAAGAATTATTACACTATAGGCTATGATTTCACCAAGCTAATCAAAGCCTACTCCCACAGTTTGGAGTCAAGGGTGTATGTGTTAATGTCAAATCCGGTAGTAGGAAAGGTATGTGTAACGGCGGGATATGTGTTGGGTGCGCTGCACTATTTGAGTGGCACCGGTGGGTTTGCGCCAATACTATGTTTTGCAACAATGAAAACTAAGACAACCCTGCGCAAAGGAGTAACCACAACCATTATGCAGCAAAGTATCACAGACTTAACTGCCGATGATGAACAAACCCAAAAATACCAACTGCAAAATGGCAAATGGGTCATTGTCACGCTGCGCCGTTACAACAACCTGCTTATCAGAACCAAGGGGGGCGCTAATATGAAAGACAAACCCTTTGATTTGGTCATGGTAACGCTACAAGATGCCGATAGCGGAGAAATGGTATTTACCAGACCGCTTTTCATAGCCATTACCGGTGAGCTTAAATCCGATGTAAGCACTTGGGAAGCCTATAAGGAGTATCTACAGCGTTTTGATGTAGAAAAAACCTATCGGTTTAGCAACAACAACCTGCTGATGAACGCTTTTCAGACTTGTGAGGCAACCCATTTAGACAGTTGGTTGTTAATGACCCAAATGGCATATTGGTTATTGTATGTTGCCCGAGACGAGATAGAGCAGGTACAGTGTCCACCATGGCAAAAATACCTGAACAACAATAAAGCGGCAAATGCCCCCCAAAATCAGCAAAGCGGCAAGCGTACACTCACCCCTGCACAGGTTCAAAAGTCTATTGGGGCTATTTTTTACACTTTTGACAAAAGCCTGTTTATGCCAAAAGTGCAAAAAAATGGCAAAGGGCGTACCAAAGGCACCAAACTGCCCAAACGCCCCAAGCATTCTATTGTAAAAAAGCATAAGAAAAGCCCAAAACAGAACCCCGAACAGCTAAATTCTTAGCCAAAACACAACATATTAAAATTAATTAATTCTCAAACCAAGTGCGGGGGCTATAGGTGCTTGTCCAAAGTCTAAGCAATTTGGGTGGAAAAGTTCCATTATTGCAATTAAAAGTTCAAACACAACCCCGCTCCTGCCGGCGATAATTTTATGTGAATAGATGTGCCATATTCACCGCTTCTGATTTTTTTGTTAATTCTTTGGGCAGAAATAGGGGCGTCAAAAACAGAGTATATATGCGTAGCGCTTGTTAAGCTAAGTCCAGCCCAAAACAACCAATCGCCAAACTCGGGGTCTATGGACTCATAAATCCAACCCGCACCTGCGCTTGCCATGGTGAGACCTATGGCTTCAACAACTAAAATAGAAATGCCTTTTCTTACTTCTCCGTTATACATTTGCCCGGCGGCGGGAACTGCCAAGGAGAGGATATACGCCGCTGCCGGATTCTTCTCTTTCATTACAAACTGATAACTTGGTTTAGACGGAAAGGCTGTTTTTTGTGCGGGCTCCTGCACCTGCATTTCTTGTGCGGGCTCCTCTGGTGTAATGACTTTTATTTGTGCTAAACACTCGTTAAAAGCAAAATAAAGGAAGGTTATGAGTATTATGCGTTTCATAGCGGTAAATTTTGTTGGTTTGTTTGTGTTTATTTTTGCTCAAAGATAGGGTAAAAACCGCAATATATGTTAATGGGCAGGAGGGGTTTTTATTCTTCCAAGTCATAAGCCCATATACCTCGTTTATTTGTTCGGGCTTGTTGCTGTAATTGATAGAAAAGGTTGGCATACTTTATGTTGGGGGGAATTGTCATGAGTATAGCATACCCATTTTGTATCATTTCCGCGTTTACAAATGTGCTGTCCTCTAAAAATACATAGGCTAAGGTGCGGTTATATTGGTCTTTTTTGCGAACATCATATTCCAAGTACACCTTTTTGCCTTCTACTAATTTACGTAAATAGCGAGTGGCTTCGGGTCCGAAAGGATGAGCCTCTTTGCGGAAAGCACTTCTACTTTCGGGTGCATCTATCCCGATAAGTCTTACTTTTTCCCCTTTCTGGGTAGAATCGGCTACGTAAAAGGTGTCGCCATCGGTAATTTTGGTTACTTGACGCAGGGGTGTAAGAAATATGACACAGGGTTTTGTTTCGCTTAAACAAGCTGTATTACATAAGCCCCAGTAAATTGTAATAACCCAAATTACCCCTCTCATCTTTTTTGCTTTTTTCCTTTGGAGCGTGGTCCGGGGCGGCTTCTGGTAGCCATTATGGTATAGCTTGTCATTAACTCGTGCGACCCCCAGTTTGAGCCAAACGTTTTAAGATTGTAATCAAAACCGTAACCAAACTTAAATCCTAATGGCGCCCAGTATTGAAATAAAACAGCTATTCTTTGAGCGGTTTGATAGCCTACGCCCACCCCAAATTGTTCCTGAATAATTAAATTTGCATTAAAATCGGCTACTACCTCCGGCAGCTCATTATATACCGCCTTAATCAATATGCTTGGACGCATTTCAATTAAATCGGAAATAGGAAACCTAGTTTCACCGGTTAAAAAGTAGTTGGTGTCAAGCAGGAAATCCTTATCCACCAAAGCTGTAAGATGACGAGCAGATATGCCTACCCAAAATTTTTCTTTTAGTTCAAATAATGCACCTATCTCGAAATCGGGTTTTAGTATTTTGTTGTAAGCAAGTGATGGGTCATCTAAATCCTGTATATTATCCAGTTTTGTCCAATCAGATGTTTGTGATAATAAGCCTCCTCCTACGCCCATAGATACACTTACCTTGCCCAGTGTTACCTTATAAGCATACATGCCGTAAAAATTGAGCCGGTTGTGAATGCCTATTACATCGTTTTCGAGTAACATTCCCACATTCACTTTTCCTTTTTTATTGAGAGACCCATAAACACTGGTAAAAAAAGTTTTGGGTGCGCCATTTAAGCCTGCCCATTGTTGCCTGTATATTGCGGTGGCATCTAATTTTTTTAGTGATAGCCTGCCAATGTATGCAGGGTTAAATATGACCGTGCTAAACATGTACCGATTGTACTGTGCGTCTTGCTGTGCACAAAGGTTTGAAAAACAAAATAGACATAAAACGAGTAAGTATTTGTTCATTCGGATTTATTTTTGTATTATTCAACTTCTCCGGGCATTTTAAACTCCTCGCAGGTACAGGCAACTATTACTCTCACAATATCGGGATTAGAAGGTCCGCCTTCTTCTTTAGGTAAATAACCCACGATATGTGTTTTGATTCTTTTCTTACCTACACTTTTTAGCAACTTTTGCATTTGTTTGGCTCTGTCCTCTGCTATTTCTCTTGCTGTTTTGAGAACGGTAGTGTCTGCGGGCTCGCTGGCATAAGCAATAATATGTACTTCGTGCGCTTTTTGGTCTGCCACTTTCTTTTTAATCTCTCTGATATATTGCTGTGCCTTTTCTTTAGAAGTGATGTTTTTATCGCCAGTATAATTAGGGAAGGTGATGTGCTTTTTGGTATCTTTGGAGCTGTACCGCTCGAAATTGAAAGTCTCCTTAGCCTTATCGAAAACACCTACTGTAAGCGGTGGTGCTACAAAGTTCTGCTCTTTTTCCTCATCTGCACCTGCTGTTTGGTTGCCTTTAATGGTTAGTCTATAAACATACCCTCTATTGGCTGCGAACCAAATGGTTGAATCGTTTTGTACTGATACATGATGTACAGTATGAAGTGGAAAAGCGGTGTAGGTATCTTTATTAATTCTTCTAATACCTTGTGTCCGACAGGTATCGGGTTCATACTTTGAAAGCTTGGAACAGGTAGCCTGCAAAGTGTAAAAAACAAGTCCATTAGCGGTGGCTATCCACAAATCTTCCGATGAGGTTAAGTCAAAATCGTAAGGTTGTTCCGATGTTTGTCCCAAGCAATCAGACTGCAAAAACAAAGTTTCATTAGTGGCTAAATCTACTACTAATTTTCCGGCTATGGAGGAAGAACCATTCCAGCCTATCAGCCAAAAATAAGCACTTTGAGTAATGGTACTTTTTTTAGACGGCAATACTTTGACTGGTGCATCGGGTAAATTAATATCTTTTGCAGATACTTTTTTCAGCTTCCAATTCTCTTTTTTGGATTGCCCGACATACAGACCATCGGCTCCACATAAAACAATCGAGTAATTTTTATCGCGCTCCGGTTTTTGGGCATATACCGACATAATAGTTTGCACATTTGTTGTTATTTCTGTTCCAAACAAAGGGTTAGGTTCCCCAAATGAACCTGATGTGAATCTGATAATTAGTTTATCATCGGTGCCAATATAAATCTGGTCGTTGTAGGCAGAAAGACTGGTAATAGAAGGAGTGTTCTGGTTTTGCTTATAGCTGTTAAGGTAAAAAAAAGGTGGTTGAATAACAGTGCCATCAAAAGTAATACGCCTAACCATATCACCGCTTGTTATAGCCCAAATTTGATTTTCGCTACCCTTAATGATAAAGCGAACCGAAGTATCGTTTAAAACCGTTTTATTCAAAATAGGACTATACAATCCCTCATTGGTAGCCACCCAAACCCCTTGTTCATTGGTAACAATGCCCGATATGGCACCAAATTTGTATCCAAGCGTTTCTATCTGATAATTGTTTTGTCCATTTACCTGTGTAGCATACACCAAAACAAACAGAATTATCCAAAATAGATTTTCATTCAACCTTACCTGTGTAAAAACCGTGTTTATTGATGTAAAACTCATAAGCCTTTTCATTTTTTTTATCCGGTGAAACTGAATTTGCATTGCTAATTAGGTTTTGTTCTCCATAATAAGTAACTATAAATAGAGGCACATTACTATAATTATCGGTTTTTTTTGCAATGCTATTTTTGGGTATAGCAAAGCCCCTTCCCACAGCAACTTGTTTGTAAAGTTCTTTAATTACTTGGGGATTTGATTCAAGATGTTTTGTTTCAGGCAACACTATATCTTGTATCATTATCTTAAAAGGTATTTGAGACTTTTCAGGAAATAAAACGGGTTTCAAGGGCAGCATTACATAAATATTTTTAACCCTTGGACTTTTGAATTTTTTGAACTCTTTCTTTGTCAACCCGTCTTTAGTGAGGTGAATGCGCACATCCTTTTCCCCCTTTTTCCTTCTTCCTGTTTCATTTGCTATAAAGTAAACTTCCACTTTTGCTGTTCGGGCTTCTTCCATTTTTGCTTCGTAGTCGGCAATTTCATCACTCATTAGTTTAATTAAGTTCTTTGTATTTACAGAGTCTAGTATTTCAATCTTTTGTTCTGAAGGTTTGGGTAGTATAGGTATAGATAGTTTATCGGCATATTTTTCTGCTACCACCTTTGAAAATGGTACGCTGCCAGTACCTGTATTTTGTTTCACCTTAAAATCGAGCGAGATATTTTTTCCGTCTTCTAAATAACGGCGGAGCATTGTTTCACAATTTTCATTGGGTTTAGGTGTTATGCCCAATGATAAAAGTTTATCGCAATCAGCGCGCTTCATTAGCTCTTTTACATGCCTATCTATAGCGGCGGCGCAAGTTTCGTTGTCTTGCTTTTGTATTTGCAGAGCTGCCATTCGGGTGCAGTTGGCTTGCTCGGTAAAATGCCTAATGATGGCATTGGAGCAGGTTTCGCCCGGAAGTGGTGAAACGCCAAGGGAAGCGCAGTCTATGCGCCCCCTAAACTCGTTTAAGTGACGCAACAGCGCACTCTTACAACTTTCCCTGCGCTGCTGTTTTATACCCAACAAAGGTAAACTGGCACATAAATCGGGAATTAATTTGGGGCATGGTGGGCAAGGGGTTGTTGTTGTTGGGGGCTTAGGAGTTGGGGATGGGGTGGGAGTTTGTACTACTAACGGTGGCTTGGGTTTAGGTAAAGTTGGAATTTTGACACCCTTTGTAAGTTTTGGCGAGTCTTCATAAAAAACCGAAGCTAGGATTTTATCAATAGAGCCGTTTTCATTAACCGATAATTCAAATATTTTTGTAGCCGGTAGCACCGACATCCCTGAACAATTAAAGGTACATAGTACAGGCACTCTTGCAAAGGGATTGTTTTGCTGGTTCTTCAAAAAATCAATTTCGGAAGTTATAGGTTGATAACTTACCTTACAGCCAAAGTCTCTTATTTTTTCAAGATACTCCTTAGTTTCTATTGTTTTTGCTGAAGTAGTACTTGCAGGATGTTTAGCATTAAAATCATCTTCTACTACAAGTGGGAAGTATTGGTTGACTATGGTAGTTATTGCTTGTTCGTAATTGGGTGAACCGGAAAGTTCGTTTACCTCATTCTCCAGCTTTGTAAAATATGCTTTGATTGCCGTGGAATTGGTATGTTGGGCAATAGCTTTATGCAAAGGCATCAAAAGCAAACATATAGCCATTACATAATGGCGCATCTCTCTTTTTCTATAGTAGGAGAAAAAGACACTTCTAAAAGATTTATTGTAAATAATAAACATGATTTATTATTGTTTAGAAGTTTCCAAAATGCGTAATGACTTTATATGGGTTTTGTTATTACTGGTTACAAAACCACACATAAGAATTGTAATATTGACATTTTCAGATAATTCAGTAAAGTAAGTTTGGGCTGGTACTTGTTTTATTATCTCCCCATTTTGCTTGAAAACCGTTACCATATCATTAATCTCGCCAGCATAGAGTTTGTTAATGACTCTTATTACATCCTGTTTCTGAAACACCCCTGATTGTTTTTGCTTTATTAGATTCTGTAACTCAAATAATTGATTGTTCCTAATATCGTATTCTTGGTTTCCTGAAATCGGAGACTCAATTTTAACACTGTCTAAAGTCCATTTGGCAATATCGGTAGGAAAGAGTATATCTGAGCCTATACTATCGACTACCGGTGGTGGATTGCTATCAGGATTAGTCCCTATTGATTTGGGTGGTACATCATGTGGTGAACTAAAATACTTGTAGGTTTGCCATCCTCCTAACGCAAGTATTAATACCAATAATAAACCGGCGACAATGAGCCCTGCCACTTTAGCATTAAGACCAATCCTATCTATTATATCTCCAATTACGTTGCCAATAGAGCTATTGTAAGGACTAAGGGCATTTTGACAGGAAGGACATTTTCCATTATTTTTTGCCGAATTAACAATTTTATTATAATTCGGGCAATATGCGTTGGGGCATTTTCCTTTCATAGTTTTTTAATGAGTATAAGTATTAATTTCCGATATTCTGCGAATATCAAGAGCAAAATTACAATTTTCACAATCCCGCCTAACAAATGTAATGACACCAAGTGCCTCGCCTTGCATATTCATCAACGGACCGCCACTATTACCGGGAGATACTGCCGCATCTGTTTGGATATATCCATCTTTTACCGTGTTTATACCCGATATAATTCCTCGGGTTACCACGCTTTCCATACCTCTTGGATTGCCTATAACAAATACATCCTGACCTCTTTCGGGAGCAGCGGAAGCAATTCTAAGGTAAGGAAAAGTAACAGCATCTGTATTGGAAACAGAGAAAATAACGTAATCCAATTCTTCACTGTACGCAAGCACCCTATCTATTTTGTACATATCTCCATTTAATAATTTGATTCCACCGCTATTTGCAGATTGTAAAACATGGTAGTTTGTTAAAGCAATACCTGCGCTGTTGATAAAAAAACCGGAGCCTTGCGAATCTATAAATTCACCGTTGGAGCTTGCAAGAACAAAAAACACGCAAGACTCTACCTGTTTTACAACTTGCGGTAAGGCTACGGAGGGCGTTGTATCTTGAATAATTGCATGGGGAGTTTCTGTTTTATTGTTGGGGGGAGGAGCACTTACAGAACTGTATGTTTTGTACTGCTCTAAACTATCATACATATATGATACATCCACCTGCGCCAATTGCTGGCTTAACAACTCTGAGTTGATGCACTTGCCGGTACCGGCAAAGCATAAATACGCACTTACATAATCAGGATTTAGTGGGGCAGTATAGTCATTCAGTATTAAGACCGGTTGAAACAGCACATTTTTTTCCATCCAAACCTGCGTAGAGGGATTACCGGCTACTCCCAACAGTTTCACTTGCACACCATTATTTAACGTTACCATATCCCCACTGACTATCTTGCTAACTGTGTAGTCATCTGGCGGGCAAGCACAAAACAAAACAAGAAAAAACAACAAAATAATCTTATCCATTTTATTAGATGTGTTTACTTCAGTAAAATTCTACCTCAATTTTATTGTTGCCTTCTATTTTCCAATAGCCTGTAGATGAGTCCCAAAAAACCTTGCCGGATTTTAACACCTTAATGTTTGTTTCTCCAGAGAAGGGAGGTTTTTTAAAGGCGAAAGCGTACTCATAAACATAATATGTTTTTACTATGTAATTTATAGTATCGGCAGATAAATCTACTTTTAGTGTAATATCACCTTTATTAGACTTAGAATCAAGTACTGTAATCTCAAACATTGATAGTTTTGATGGTTCGTTTTCTTGATAGAAACCAAAGGTGTCAGAATATAAGTACGCAAAATATTTTGTTTGTTGACCAATAGGTGTTGTAGAATTTCCCGTAGGAATATTCGGGTCAGGATTCTTATGACCTTGATTTTGTAACCTTTCTTTTAAATCATCTATCTGACTTTGTTTTTCTTTAACTGTATTTTCCAACTCTTTCGATTTTATCTCTAATTTATTGTGTGCTTCTTGTAAGAGAACCAATTTATTACAAGCATCAGGTTTAGTTTTTTTGATTAAACCCCTCAATAGGAAGCCTGAAATAACGCCAACTACCAAAAGGAAAGGAATTGCCAGCCAGTAGTACCATGAGAATTGTTTTAGGAGTTCAAGTGGACTGAACTTAGTATTTATTGATGGTTTACCCTTTTTAAGCTCTTCTAATTCGCGCTTAATTTCTATAAGTTTTGTGTTACAGTTAACTAATTGAGTTTTGTAGTCTGTAAGTTCATCTGGTCGGTTTGATGTTTCCGAATGACTTTTCCATAATTTTTCACTCTCTAACTTAGTTGTAGCGATGTTGTGATCATTAATCAACTTGCTTTTAAGTGCTGCTTTTATCTCCTCAAATTTTTTATCTTTGCTATTTTGGTAATGAGCAATCTCATTGATTAATTTTATTGTATTTTCGGCTAATTCTTTGTTCCTTTCATATAGATTGTAAGGGTTACTGTTTTTATCAACAATTCTTGCCTTGAATGTATTTCCATCGTCGTCAAAGGTGATACCTAATTTTAGCTTAGAATTTAACTCAGACTTAACAATAGATGTTTTGAATTGTTGTATTTCTTTTAAACTTCTTGCCATATCTTTTTCCCCCTTATCTTCTAGCACAATAGCTACCGCGCTAACCAATAATTGATTAATCTTCTCCTCACTATCATTTTCGGAGGATTGGGTAGTGGAGGATGTTCTACCGTAAAGATTAGGAACTTGTTGCAAAAAAAGCAACAACCACCAAAACATTAGATACTTATAATAGAAAGTGATATAAGAAGTCATGTGCTAATAATTCTGGTTAGATATAATGTTATAAATAGTGGGCACTACTTTTCGAGTTGGAAACCCAATGCGTAAATAGCACCAATAAAAGGATAAAAAAAGAGGGTCTCTTCAAGAGAATTGTCCATTTCGTCCTTTCGCAGTAGGTTTATCCCATTGTCTATATAAGTTAATGTGTTTTGTTCAAACTCGCTGCGAATAAAATCGTAGTCACTTATTTGAATATTGAAACTATTCCTGAAATTCAAATCCTTACTTAACTTAATGAATAAGTCAACATAGTTCATTACATTAACTTTAACACCCTGCTTGATATCATTGGAACTAAGCACTTCCTCATAAGATTTATCTCTGCAAGAATTGTCATTATCGCCAGCAATTATGAATTTTGTTGGACGTTTTGTTTTTTGCTTTACATCTAAAAAAATGCCTCCTTTACATGTGGCTTCTTTGGGCTTTTCTATTTCTGCCTTTATGCTTTTGAAATTATTAGCATCTTCCAAAATATTACATAATATTTTTTTTGTAAATTCATTTAAAGTGGTTTTGTCCAAAGAAGAGTCTAAAATATTCAAAATGCGGCTACCGTTGCCGCTAAAAAATATGTATTGCGGGCATTTAATTTTTTCCAGCAACATCATTTGAGCCGCATGATAAATTATTGCACCATAATAAAGTAAAAAAAGCATGTTATCTTTTCCATCATTCCTTAAAGTCTCAGTCAATTTAAAGATGTAATCATTTGTAAAAAGAAAATTTATGAAGTCAACCGACTTGCTATTTGGGTTAAATTGACTAAACATAGCTATCAAATTGTTTTTAGTTGAACTACCATCAGATAATGCGTTCAATTTCTCACGACTTTTAGACAGGTGTTTTATCATTAGCCTGTTCTGATTGTCATGCGTTATACTCTTAACATAAGCAGTTCCATACAAAATATTAGCACCAAAATAGACCGAAGTTGCTTTTTCAGGGATATCGTTGGAAAAAAACACATAATCGGTAGTTCCACCGCCAATATCTATTGACAATACTGATGATCTATCTAAATCATGTAATTTTCCAGATATGTAATAATATGGTGCTTCACTTTCAGAAATAGGATACACTTTTCCATTACTCGGAATAAATATTTTTTTATAATAATCAGACCACGTTTGCGCAAGTATGCCATATGCGAATTTAGTCATGCTAAGTGGGTAAAACCAAACTAAGTTTACTTTTGATGGATCCCCATGTTTTAATAGAATTTTAGTTCGTAGTAGGAGTAATAATTCCTCAAAAATAGCTTTTACCCGTTCTTCAGCTCGCTGGTCCTCTTTGCGAATACTCCACTTGTGATTGTTCACTATGAGTGAATAGTCCAAGGTTACTGGAAGTTTAGAGTAAAGAAAACAAATGCTTATATTGCTAAATAGACTCAACGCACTATTCAAATTCTTTTGCTCAATAGTTGTGGTTCGGGTAGGGAATTTTACTTTGCCGGTTCCAATATCACCACTGATAATAGTAGGGATAAAAAACTCATCTCTCCTTGTATATTCCCCCAAATATCCTATCACACAGTCCTGACCTTTATTTGTAAAAGATAGCGGCTCATGAGTATTAGCATCATTGCCATTCCCATCAGTTTGTATATCTCCTTCAAGTAGTTCAATATGGGTGTTGGTAGTCCCAAAATCAATAGCCGCCGTAAATTTATTCGAAATAGCTTTAATCTTGCGCTCTATCCACTTTGGTATCAATAGCCCACTATTACCTCCCTCCAGTTGCAATTTGACATAATCAAAATGGGTATTCTCTACCGTCCATACATCAATGCCCCCACCCCCACCTACATTTGTAGTTGTATCATTACGGGGAATTCGGTTTAAGTAATTATAGACTCTGCCCTGCTGAAATTCCGTACTGTTGTCAAATAAAATAGTTTTATAATTTACGAAAAAATCAATGGTAATCGGGGCAATGGAATTAACCATAACCTTAAAAAGGTCATTATATTTGTAAGTGCCTGTTTCATCTATTGCTTTTACAAAGGGAAAAACTGCAAGACTCGCTGTCGTTCTTTGAAAATTACCTAAATTCTCCTTATTGTTAGCAGAAGGGGTTGCTATGTATTTTCTTTCCAACTGTATACTGCCTCCTTTAAGTGGGACTACTAATGATACTTCTACATAACCTTGCATTTTGCCATCTACAAATCCATTACCCCTCGTTATCTTTATTCCTTGCATGAGATCGCTAATGGAAAAATATTCAAAATATGCATCTTTTACTGGCAATAAATAGCTTTCAGGTTTTGAATCGGGATTTATTAAATTACCGTTAAAAAAGAACGTGCCATCATTTGCGTAGGGCAAAATGACCAATGTATCTTCCAAGAAATCATTTACATACAAGCATGGGTATTGCTGCGGTACGCCGGGTATAATGCGCTGATCTAGCGGAAGTGGGTCAGAATAGGGTATTGTGGCTTTCACATTGCTATTATTAAAGGGTTGAGTCCAGTATTGCCATCCCGCAAAATCTTTTCCACCCACCAACACCATTGGAATAGGGCTATGTGTTACACCTGCACGCAATTTAGTATTATCTATGAAGAAGCCACTATTGGGAATCAATACATTTTTATCCTCATATAAAACTATCCCTATGGATTGTAGTTGATTGCCATTTGAAATGACAGCGTTATAGTCATTATTAAATTGCTTTTGACCGTAATTTAAAATATATATATTACTTAAATTATTAAATGAAGTTAAGTCTGATTGTTGCAAATAATTTAGGCTGTCTTGCGTATAGTCAAAAAATGGCTTTATTCTACCTGTTAATGTAGGATTATTTTTGACGAATGCTGATATAAACCTATGAACATATTCCTGAAAATTAAAGTCACGTTTGTGTAGAGGTACTATGGTAGTGAAATAAGCACTGCCATCGGATCTGTTTAGGGTTATTTGCAAATTGCTTAAATTTTTGAGGAGGTCTTCCGGGGTAAAAAACAATGTAAGGGGTGATGTACAACCAATAATGATACCATCAATGGTGATAAAATAGAGATTGCCATTGGGCAGTAAATTAAAATTAGCAGTTTGCATACCTGCAGTCAAAAATGTTGACACGGTATTGGCTACATTTTTATGGGCAGCATTTATACTACTTTGCATAGTATTCATGCTAGTTTGTATGTTATAGGGCACAAAAGCTAATGTTTTACCCTGTGCTTTAAGTGCAGCACTTATTTGAGTAAAACGAAACATGATTTCCCATACATCTAAGCATTGTGAAACCATCTCATGGTATCTGCTGGGCACGCGAGGATTAGTGCTATTTTGCCTAAAACCCTCGTGATTACTTGTTTTATTGGCAAAATTTGGAACATCGCTGCTTTGTACCATTGTAAAAGCTGTTTCAAAAAGATGTAAGCGAGCAAAAGGAGAAGGAATGGCAGTAAGTATGGAACTTGCCCCTGCTCCTTTTGTATCATCTATAGAATTGATATCGGGAATTGTGTAAATGTTTCGTGCTATCCAGTCTTGTCCACTTATAACACCGGTAGTTACGTGTGATAACTTGGTCATGGTTGATGTTTTAGGAATTAAGAAATTCAGGTAAAAGAGTTATTTAATTGTTTTAACCCATTCGTCATAAACCTTAGAAATGCCTATCCACATAAGTGAGAGGAACTTTTTGTCTGTACCGGTAAGATTACTAATAGCCTTACTATTGTAAACACGACCATAAGCTCTATCAAAAGTGTCCTTATCAAAATTTGATACTAACCCATCTTTAATGGGCTTACCTGATATTATATTTTTGATTTCGGCATTACTATCAAGATTAAAAGGATTGAATTGGCGCTGGTTTTGTTGCATTTCGTATAACCACTTTAGATATTCTCTTAGCACATACTTAATACTTTGGTAAGTGGCTGATCCTAAATAGGTGCTATTGTAACCTATATTTATTGCCCATGCTTGTCTCAGGCTATTGGATTCTAAGTGTCCGTCGGATTCGCCTGAAATTGATGTTTTATTGTTATTGATACGAATATTATTGTATTTTAGTAGTAAGCGAGAAAGGTATTTTAGTTTTACTAATGGTTTACCAATGACCTCGTTAGCCGAGACCCTCCCTAACTTTTTAAGGTTAATATTAGCGTCTGCATCCTGCAAAAAATGCTCATAGGCTTGTGGGTTGGCACCTGTACCACCAGCCGATGGCAATACACCACTTGCCAAAGCGCAAAAATGGATGATTGAGCTGGCACCCAATAGTTCTATGAAATGCGCATCATTTGCTTGCGTTTGCCCACCGAGGCTGGGGTCCTGAGGATTTGATAAAACAGTATCGCTCAAATAGTAAATAGCATCTAAATTATTAAGGTTGTTCTGGTAATACGACAATGCTGCTTTCATTTTTGTAACAAAAATAGTAGGGTCAATGGCTTGTTGCCCGTCAATTTTTCCATCGGTAGGAGGTTTCGCTATATTAAAATAAGGACCTACCGACAATGCCCCAATCGGTGCTTTATTTACATTGTGATTGGGGTCTGTCCTCATCAATTGAACCAATAGCGGGAAGCCCGCTGCCCCGGTGCCACCAAAAATAGAAGAAATAACAAAAACTCGGTCAGTTGTATTACTGAAAACATTTTTAAAGCAAGCAAACTCTGCAGAATTATTAAAAGTATTTAGTACAATAGTTCCTACATTGGGGTGTCCTTTAAAACCTATGCTAAGATTACTTCTTAAATTGTTTTGAGAGAACAAGACATTCATAAACATTTGGTCTTGCGAGTTCATTGTATTGTAGTTGATAAAAGCATCAAAGTTAGTGTTTATACCGGCACCAAAATCATAAGTAAAACTGTCTCTGGTAATTGTTGTACCTCCATCTATATCATATAGCGTAGAAATTTTAGGGCGGAAAAAACAATCCCCACTAACGGTGTTGCCGATACAGTTTTTGTTAATAGTCCGATAGTGTTTTAGGAGTTGCTCTGTATCAGTCAGATTGCCGTTTTGAATATCGGGGTCAATAATGATGACTACAATTTCTTGCGCATTGATAGGTGTACCGCCGGCAAGCAACATAACTAATGCTTTCAATACTCTGGAGCCGGTGCCCCCAATGGCAAATAGGAATAAGCGATTTATCATGAGTTTAGATTTTGAGCGTCAAAGATTATTTTCTAAACCATTTCCAGTTAATGGGTATTGTATTAACATTAGCTCTAAATGGCGAAACAAGTAAAGAGATGATAAAATATAGTATAAAGGCAATAAAAACATTGGTTATGGCATATTTAATCATGCCCTCTGTTATGGCACTGGTAAATGCAACATTTCCAACTCCAGCTGTATAGGCTTTTGCTACAGCACTCCATTTATTGAAAAATGTAAATAAACCTGCCGCCATTGAGCCAACAAATCCTGTTACAAACCAAATTTTAAACACAGCTAAGTATGCGCGAAAATTTGATATAACAAAATAAAAAAGTAATAGGCACACAACAGCAGTTACTATTGCCACTAAGAAAAAATTTTGAAATAGGTTGTCATTAAAGAATGTACGTAAAGTAGGGAAGTTGCTAAAGTCTATTCCCCATGGATAAAGTGATTTCATAGTTATGATTTTATCGGAAGTGAAACAATGATGGTTGGATTATTGGGGTCTTGCGCTTGGGCAATACCTCTTAAAAGGTAAATTATGCCCTCTGTTTTGTTCTCTTCTAATACGCCACTTTTATCGTGTGTCCATGCATTATACCATGTATCATTATTTTTAAACTTCAAAATGCAATTTTGCCCTATAGGCGGACTTTTGTATTCTACCAATACCACATGGGTAGCTTTATTATACTTACCTTTATCCATTGGTGCATATAAGCTGTTGATGAATTTGTCTTTGGTATAAACCACAACTGTATCTGCCATCTCTACCTCCACCATATTTGCAAGGTTCTTGCTGTCTTTCGGTGCAAAGCTAAACATATCTAATAAGAACGCAAATTTTACACCCGCTTTTGTGCTATTTATTTTTAAATAATCGTTGTTACTCTGTGGTTTGGTCACAAATTCCCAATCACCGGGATTATTCGTTATGGAGTTGTCTGCACCAATAAAACTGTTCGTAAGCGTGGCATTTACAATTAGCAACTCTTCAAACTCATATTGGGAAGGCTTAACAACATGTTTCATAAATAAACTGATGTCTTTATTTTTCCCCACAATAAATAAGTAATAGGGGTATCGTTGGAGTTGTGTGGGGTATCTATTTCTGGTTTGATAAGCAGATTTGCTTGCAAAAACATAACAAGCAGTTGAATTATCTTTAAACACGTTGCTACCAAAATATGCGCCAATTTCACCTTCCATTGAATACTTGGAACTCCCCGCATTATCAGGAATGAACACCCCATCGGTAATAAAAATCCGAAGATCACCCTCGCTGATACTTGCAGCAACATCTTTTAAAGTTTTGATAATATTGCTGGTTCTCTCAGTAAATGTAGGAGTAACAAGTTTTTGTAAAAAATCTCCTGCATCAGTATAGGTTGGATTTGTTGTACCCCAAAATTTAAATTCGGTTGCATCAATATACTTGCCCTTGCTACTTCCAATTGTTTTCACCAAACGACTGGCAATATTTTGATAAAATTCGGTAGTCCCACTGTACATATAACCTTTCATACTACCGGAAGCATCTATGGTAAGTGTTACTTTCTTCAATGCTGTGACGGCACTAGTGGTGTCAGATACATCACCTGTTTCACTATTGATGCTACCACTATTACAACATTCGCAAGCACTTAAACAGAGTAATGCAATGGCAGGTAGGATACCTAAAAAAACAACTATTATGTGAGTTGGTTTCATTTTGTTTTATTGGCATTAGTTGCAAGACAGAATTTTTAATTTCACGATTAGATTTTCAATATTCTTATTGCCATTTTTTGGTGCTGCACTTTTTATGCCTTTCACCAAACTGCTCAAACCAAAAGTTTTCCCCCTTATGGAGTCTAATGCAGAGTCATCATCAATTGACCATTCTTGGTACCATTCGGTATTATGGAAGCTCACTTCTACTTCCTTATTACTAGGGGGGGGTACTGTAAACTCTGCCAATAAAACGTGGGTTGCAGTTTGGTACTTGTTTTTATTAATCGGATCAAAAGTTTTTATAAAATCCTCTTTTGTATAAGGAGTAATCTTATCAGCCCCAGTTACTGAAAATGAATTTGCTAGTTTTTGTGCATTGGCAGGAACGAATTGGTACATGTCAAGCAGTATTGCAAATGCAACACTTTTGGTAGTATTTCTAATGCAAATTTTATTTTTGTAAAAACTCGTTGGGCAGGGTGCTATATCAGCATAGCTTTGCCACTCGCCGGGTATTATATTTCCCTTAGTCATTGAATTATCTACCTCCACAAAAGTGCTCTCCATATTGGCGTTAAAAATTAAGGACTCCTCAAATGTATAGTCATCTGATGCTTTAATAACCTTTTCAATAAAGAAGTTCAAATCGCTGTTTTCTCCAAATAAGAATAAGTAGTAGGGTCTGTCAGGTAGTTTAGCACTGCCGACAAGACCGACCGGATGTTTTGTGTTTTTATAGTCAAAATACCATACATTTTGGGCGGCATTGCACTCAAACTCAGCTTTTGAGGCTAATACATAACAGCCAAACCCTTTATTAAAAACATTATCTTTTATTCTGCTGGAAATTCTAGTTTGCAGAGTTGGTAAATATGTTTTGTTTATTTCACGATTATTACTTATCTCAACATTGTTATGAGACAACATGCCATCTGTTACAACTATGGCAACATATCCTGGCTTTATTGTTTGTGTGACACTATCTAACATTTTATCCAATAGAGACTCTGTGCCACTAAATTTCATATAATCAATATTAGATGTCAATTCTATAGGACTTGAAAACGAAGGTAGTGGATTTAGTCCATACAAAACATAATCAGTACTAACAATACCGTTAGGTTTACCTTTCATATTGTCAATAGCGGTTACAAATGAGGCAATAACATTTGCCTTAAATCCACCATTAAACATATATCCCCTCATGCCATGAGATACGTCGAAATATACTGTTACATTATCTAACTTTTTAGGGCAGCCGATTTCATCTACGATGGTTCCTTTGGGTGTGGACGGGCATTTTATGTCAATTGAATCTGTTACCCCATCACAATCGGCATCTTCCATATATACAGTAGGGCATTCGCAACCACAAGCACCCAAAAGCATAATAGAGACAGTTAAAATGAACAGCAATAAATACCTTATAATACCCCCCTGATTTATTCCCATTATTAGTTGAATTTGATTAGTGCGCAAATATACGCATTCCTCCCAATACTCCAAACATTTAATACAAAAAAAATTTCGCAAACGCATAATTTACCAACAAATGACATAGTTGCACACATAATAGCTGTTTTGCCATTAACCCCCTCCTGCGCCTTAGTCATCACCTCCGGCAGTTTGTTACCTCCCTCCTCTAAAAACAGATTGCCAAAGTACTTCATCTTGTAAAGCAAAAACTGGGTTTCATGTTCCCGCCACCGGACAAATGTATAACGGAGAAGTAAGAAAAGGCATTTCCATTTTAGTTGTTGAAGCCATAGGTCTCACCATGGCAAGCGCAGGTGCGGGTTGGATTTATGAGTCCATAGACCCCGAGTTTGGCGATTGGTTGTTTTGGGCTGGACTTAGCTTAACAAGCGCTACGCATATATACTCTGTTTTTGACGCCCCTATTTCTGCCCAAAGAATTAACAAAAAAATCAGAAGCGGTGAATATGGCACATCTATTCACATAAAATTATCGCCGGCAGGAGCGGGGTTGTGTTTGAATTTTTAATTGTATTAATGGAACTTTTCCACCCAAATTGCAGTTATACCAAAAAAACACTACCATTTTTTTCATAAACAAAACCGCCGCCTATGAAACCCATTTATCCTCTCCTGCTATTGGCATTTTCGTTGGTTAGCGCTTACTTTGTGTCATGTGGCACAGGCGCTATAACAGATATGCGCCCGCGTTATACTGTTCTGTTTGAAAACAATCCCCAGTTATCTAAAACAGAAAAGGGTATTTACTACAAAGGTTATCAGATAGGCGATATTGTAAAAATAGAGCTGGCGCCAAATGGGCAGTACGTGGCTGTAACCATAGCCATAGACACCAAATACCGCGATATGATAACCGAATACGCTACTTTTTACCCACAAAAAGGAGCATTACAGTACGACACATTTGCCGAAGCCGGCAGCCCACTTCCGGCTAATGAGCATATTGTTGGGTTCAGCAGCCAAACAGCTTTTTTAGGCGCTAAAACCATGTACTTTTTAGCCGATAACTTGGAGGGTGGCGCAGCACAGTTGCTTAAACTGACGGTTAAAATATTGGAGGCGTTTGAAAAGTAACTTGCCCTATGAGCGTTGTGTAGGTTTGCAGGCAGGTTATTATTGTCCACTTTTGGGTCATATGGCACATAATTTAGGCAATGTATGAACAGAAACGTATAGGGCATATACCTAAAATTGCCTTATCTTTGCCTTTCCCAAAAAACAATATCCCATGCTCTCCATACCCGCCGAACTTTTAGAAAGCGTACAGCGGCACATACGCATACACCAAGATTATTTGGTAAAGGTAGCCCGTGCCGTTTTAGAACAAGGCATTTCGCAGTATCCTATATTTGTGCTACACCGCGAGGCAGCCATTAATATAGGTAAGCCCATTATCATAGCCGCCGAAACCGATGCCGAGTGGTCGGTAAATGCTTCGCTCATAGAAGAGTTTATAAGGAAAGGCATCATTACTCCCGGGCATATAGACGAGTTTAAAGAAGTATATCGCAATCCCTACGAGTACTTGTGCGTATTTATTATTTCGGGACAGAGCGATGCGGGGTTTGCTTTTTGTCCGTATTCCGACCAAAACGGGTAAAAGCCCCCGTTGCCAATGTTGTGCAGTACTAACAACTACATTTTACCGTTTAGGCTCAATAAAAAGATAATCGGGTAATTTCTTGTAAAGAAACATCGGGTTTATACAGTTATCCTTTATCTTTGCCTCTAACCGTACATTAGTAGGTATTAAATTGTTAAAAATGGCTCGTTTTTTGTAAAATAACTTACCAATTTGGAAAGAATTGGGTAAAAAAAATAGGGTAAACGCTTTTTTTTAAACAAAACAACTATTTTTGTACGCATTATTGCCAACCTACCCAAAATACGCCGTATTTTGCCTCACTAAAAACGCATTTCAAAGACACAAAAAAATAGCGCGAATGATGAAATTCTTTACACGCCTGCTACTTGTTGTTGCCCTGCTGGCAACTGTGCGCACTATTCAAGCGCAAGACATCCACTTCTCCCAGTTTTACTCGCAGCCGCTGCTGCTCAACCCGGCTATGACCGGCAACCTTAGCGAGCATTACCGTGTAGCCCTCACCTACCGAAACCAGTGGGCTTCTATTCCCGCGCCCTACTCAACCGTTGCTGCTGCCATTGATGCTTCTTTGTTGGGCTGCCAGTTGGGTTCTGACCATGTGGGCGTTGGTTTTGCTTTCTATAACGACCGCTCCGGCGATGGTATCCTTAACGACCTAAGCGCTATGCTCTCTGCCGCTTACCACAAAGGGCTTACCTCCGACCGCCGCTATATGCTCTCTGCCGGTTTGCAGGCTGCTATTAAGCAAAAATCCATCAATATCCAAAACTTGTTTTTTGAAAACCAAATTAACTCAAACTTGGTTTTTGATGGTACGCTGCCCAATGGCGAACCTTTCCAAAGCAACCGCTTCAGCTATTTTGACCTTGCCGGCGGTGCCGTGCTTTCGGGCTCTCCTACCGATAGAGCTAATTTTTACGTAGGCGGCGCTTACTACCACTTTACCAAACCCAAAGAAACTTTCTTAGTAGAGGAAGTACTCAACGTAGAACCCAACTTGCTCGATGGCAGAATGGTGTTTCATGGTGGAGGTAGCTTTATGCTTGGCGACCAGTTCAGCATTTCGCCCAGCGCTTTGTATATGAACCAGAGCGCCAGTCAAGAAATTGTATTTGGTACCGCCTTTGGTATGAACTTTACCCAAGGAAGCCGCTACCGCCGTACCAACTCCGAAGACAATACCTCTTTATATATAGGTAGCTGGTACCGTTGGGAAGATGCCATTATCTTTATGATGGGTGTTGATTTTAAAGGTTTCCGTTTTGGTTTCTCTTACGATATTAACATTTCGCCCCTTAAACAAGCCTCTAATAGCCAAGGCGGTATAGAACTTGCCCTCAGCTTTGCCGGAAGAATGGCAGAGTGTAAGCGCAGAGCGCCGGTTTACTGCCCGCGTTTCTAAGCCTAACTGCTTGTGCGTGTAAAAGCGCTTGTTATTTGCGCTTTGTATCACAAAAGCCATACTTTATAAACGGGTATGGCTTTTGCAGTTTAATGCCTCTGTGTAATAAGTACGGGTTGTTTTCACTCCGCTTAGTGTTGCAGCAGTTCCAAAATAAAGGCAACTACTTAGGTGCGCCCACCATTTCAAGTTCATGGCGTATTTACATGCTAATGTGTAAGATTTCACGCAAAGAACGCAAAGGTGGCAGAGCCGTTGCGTTCTTTGCGGTTAAAAAAAGAAATTTAGTTAAAATTAAGGCACATGCGGAGTAGTTATAAGTAAAGAACATAACCAGAGGCTGCAAAAGTTGGCTATGCACGCTACAAACAACATGGGGCGAAACATAAGCAAATTAAACGGGTTTCTTTTTCAGCCGGCAAAAAGCCGATTTATGCAGGTGAGATTATGAAACACAAAAACATAAAGCAATACAAAAAGCGCCCCAAAAAAATGTATTGGGCAACATACTAATCGCTACAAATTTGCCAACTATCTTACTTCGTTAATGGTTATTCGGCTCGCATTGTTTTGAATCAAATTAAAATCCAGCGTATTAACGGCGCCATTTAGGTTTACATCGCCGCTTAAATAGCCGGTTTGTCCTGATTGAGTTTGAAATTTATTGAAATCGGCATAAGTAATAACGCCATTCTGTTCACAATCGCCGGTAAAAAGGGCATAGGTATTGGTCGCAACCTGATTTACCTGCCCTTGTCCGCTTACATTAACAATGTTTGAAAAATCATAAGCAATTGTATTAGGTAGGTTAATTAAACCGGCAGACAGTGCGGCTAAATGGTTTCGATGGTAAACCGCCAATCTGTAGTTGTTGCCCGATACTATGGCAGAGGTAAATAAAACACCCATAGAGCCATCAACATCAATTAGTTGTCCGTCGTTTCTAACAAAAGCGGCGCGGCGGGCTAAGGTATTGAGTGAGGCATCGCGCAATTCGAGCAGCACCCAGTCCACAATGTTGGCAGGAAAACTTAAAACATTCTCATTACCGCCATAGTTCCACGGAGAGCCGCTGTAAGGCTGCAAGTTGGGAATAACACCTGCCATTTGGAGGGTGGTATTCATAGCGCCGGTAGCTAAGTTGAAAGCTCCTTCTAATAAAACCTTGGCGCGCAGCCTAACGCCCGGTGCAGTTAGGGTGGCAGTTGCTGCCAATGAATTGAAGCCGGTTGCAGCGGGCGATTTGTAGGTTTGCAGTATTTCTTTAGTGCCGGTGTTTTGCACAAAAACAACGGTTCTTAAATTGCTTGCATTAACAAAGGTGGGGAAAGTATAAGAGGTAGAAAAGGTAAAGGTTTGTCCGGCTGACAAGGCGGGTAAAATAGTGCCGCCGGTAGGCAGTAGTTTCCTAAAAACATCGGGAAAGTTTTTTTCGCCATTGCTGCCGGGCGCAGTAGTATAACTTACCATTTGTTCAGTAATGGCAATATGCAACCTGTAATTGCCGGGTTGCATGTTGGCAAACGATTGGATAGTTACATTGATGGTTGCTGTATTGCCGCTAAGACTTTCCTGTAAAGTAACCTTTAATATAGAGGGTAAAGTTTGTAGTTGATTGATTAGGCTTGTGGTTACAATACTTGGTGCGCCTTTTCTTGTACCTTCTACAATGATGGAGGGAACCCCGCTAATGCCGTAAAAACTAACTCTGGCATCGGAGTCGGTTGAACTTTGGTTATACATGGGGTCAGTACCGGGCCAAGAGGTGTGGTAGGAAATTCTCGCATATTTTCCGGCGTTAGCCGGCTGTGTTAATACAGATTGTAAAGCAGGGTTTTGGGCAGCGCATGGTCCACAAGAAGCCTGGGTAAAATGCTCAATCATGACGGTGCGGTTGGCAAGTTCAAAAGCGGCAAATACGCTTTTGGTTTGTTTGTCGTTATTGGGGTTCATATCTGCCATGCCATCAAGATTTGAAGCCCAAACTTCAACCGTATGATTGCCATAATCTGCTAACCAAGGGATACTGTGGGTAAAATTATAACCGGCACCTGGAGCAATACTCGCGCTGATAGACTGCGTTTGCACAGGTCCGCTATTTATGCGATAGTTTAGGGTAAAATAGTTTACCGTTGTGGCGCCTAAGTTTTGCAGGGTTCCGGTTATGGGGTTGCTGCCGGCAAAAATATAGTTTAATAAAGAAACGTTTGTAACGGCAAAATCTTTGGTTTGTGGCGAAACGGTAAAAATATGGCTCATTTTATCGGTAAATTGCCCGCCGCTTGCTAAGGTTAAAGAGCCCGATGTTACGGTGTAATAACCATTGCCATAACCACAGCAAACACCATCGCCAAAGGAATCAAAAATTTCAAACATAAGGGTGGCGGTGTTTGCTACGCAAACGTTTGCAGTGTAAATGGTATTAGCGGAGGAGTAAGGTCCGCCGCTTGCCAAAACAGCTCCACTGACAAAGTTTTTTAAACTCCAGGTAGTTTCAGATGGGTAATTGTCTGTTTTAATGGTTACCGTTACCTGTGATTGTCCGCCCGGGCATTGGGCAGCCATGTTGTTGTGAAAAAACAGAGAGGCAAGGAGGTATAAGAGGATTATTAAGTTGGTTCTTTTCACAAATCGACTATTTAATTAGTAAAAAAATGGATAATGTTTAATGGCTTTTTAGTGGAAGTTGCTAATAAGGGTGTTTTTCAAGAAAGTTAGGTTGAGGTGAGAGGAAAATCTAATGTAAGGAGCAAGTATTGAAATGCTATTGGTAGATTTTGGTTTTTTTATTGGTATCATTTTGTATAAAGATTTTGCGGGTTTGGTAAAGTTATAGAATTTAACCGGCAAGTTATCTGAAATCAGCCATGAATTTATTAAAAAAAACTGTTGTAACATTCATTATTTGAGAAAAAAATGGCAAGCCCTTCAAAGACTTCCCTTTCAAACAATTTTTCATACTTCTTATAATTCTTGAGTTCACTAAAAAAAGGCATTTTGGTTATTTGTTAAATTGCCGATATTTTTG
>ERZ761602.2789-NODE-2789-length-26316-cov-4.617189_pt1 | contig 26316 bp, 26 predicted proteins | sample MGYA00512165_ERZ761602 | MGnify/ENA primary metagenome ERZ761602 (study PRJEB28899, sample SAMN02445085) | bioreactor sludge metagenome | biome: EBPR sludge; isolation source: Thorneside wastewater treatment plant | place: Australia: Brisbane, Thorneside...
TGAGGAGGGGTGGGAGCGCGTGCCGCGCCTTCCTCAGGATGGGGAGGGGTGGGGAAGGCGAGGGGGAAGTGGTCCTGCCGGTCCCCCTCGCGTCCGGTCCTTACGGATAGACCAGGCTGATCGTCTCGGCGATGCAGGCCGGGCGGTCCTTGCCTTCGATCTCGATGGTGAACTCGTTGGTGATCTGCAGCCCGCCGCCCTTGGGCTCGACCGAGACCAGCTTCTGGCGGCCGCGCACCTTCGAGCCGACCGGCACCATGTTGGTGAAGCGGATCTTGTTGGAGCCGTAGTTGATGCCGCGGCTGACGCCCTCGATCGACATGATCTGCGCGCCGAGGAAGGGGATCAGCGAAAGCGTCAGATAGCCGTGGGCGATGGTGCCGCCCATGAACTGCTTGGCGCGTTCGACGTCGATGTGGATCCACTGGTGATCGCCGGTCGCGTCGGCGAATTTGTTGACGCGGTCCTGGTCGATGGTCAGCCAGTCGCTGACGCCGATTTCCTGGCCCGCGAGCGAGGCGAGGTCGTTGTAGTGCACGGTCCTGGGCATGGCTTTCTTCCTTCCTAAAGCGGATCGCCGGGTTCGCCGGTCAATGCGGTGACGGCCGAGAATAGCGCCTCGACATAGGGGTCATCTACGCCCATCCGGCGCAATTCGCCCCGGCAGCGATAGAGATAGTCGCGGTTGGAGCCGGTCTGCCCCTCGGCGGTGGCGATGAGCCTCGCCTGCGCTTCCAGCGCCATCGGCCCGGCATAGCGCTGGTGCGCCTTGTTCATGACGAAGGTGACGGCGGGCAGGACGCCGTCCTGGGTCTCCGCCTCGACCCAGACCGGGATATAGGCGCCCGACAGCATCTCGCGCATCCACAGGATATGCGTCTCGCTTTCCACGTGGTCGGCGTCGATGCGGTGGGCGATACCGGTGAGCGCCTCGCCTTCCTCGATGGCCAGCATCAGGCCCGGCTTGTCGGGCATGGCGCGGCCGATGATGAGCTGGAGGCAGAAATTGCGCGTCCAGCCCTTCACATGGGCGGTGCGGCTTTCGGTGACGCGCAGCGCCGGGTTCCACATCAGCGAGCCGTAGCCGAACACCCAGAGATCCTCGCCGGGCGTATGGCGGGCGAGAATGGCGCGCCGGGTCGCCTCGCGCTCCTCCTCGGAGATGAAGGTCCACAGGCCCGACTTGTGGACCTGCTCGGTCAGCCAGGCGATCCGCTCGGGCGTGAAGTCCTCGCGGCGCAGCAGGCCGTTTTCGTCGCGCCGGAAGGGCGAAAGGTCTGGGCCGGGATCGGCGGCGGAGTCGTCGCTCATGCCTTACTGTGCGGTCCGCCACCTACGGCTGCAAGCGCAAGCTGGCGCGCCGGATCAGACGCGCGCCGGGCGCGCCCCGGGGCCGCTGGCGGTCTGGAAGACATGGTCCCAGAAGGCGGTCGTCACGCCGAAATTCGTCGTCCCGCCGCGATAGTGATGCGCCATGTGACGGGCCCGCGCCGCGGCGAGCAGACGTCCGGGCCGGGCGTGATGCGACATGTGGTGGATGGTCATGTAGCCCAGATACCCGGCCAGCAAGCCGCTGGAGAGACCGGCGCAGAAGGCGGCCCCGGCGATCGGGTAGAGCGCATAGCCGATCAGCAGCAGGCCGCCGACGAGGAGGAAGGACGGCGCCCCGATCAGCGCCACGGGATCGTCGTGATGGGCCGCATGGCCCTGCTCGAACCAGGGCAGGCGATGATAGACCCAGGCATGGACGGCGTATTCGATGAGGGTCCACAGGGCGAAGCCGCCGGCCAGCGCCGCCAGCCAGAGCCCGGCATCATAGGCGCTTCCCCCGGCCAGGGCCGCCGTCGAAACGGCGACGATCGCGGCGGGCGCCGCGACGAAATCGCCGTAGTAGAGAGTCTGGCTCAGCTTCATGGATGCCGCTCCATTGTGCGATGCAGCACCCTGACCCGGTTTGCCGCCGAACGCCATGCGCATGGCGTCGCAGCCCAGACGGCTTCGGTCAGGCGCGCCGCCTGACCGGCCGGGCGGCGCCGGATCAGACGATCCGGCTGTCGCGCTTGCCCCAGTACTGGTCGCGGATGAGGCGCTTGTAGAGCTTGCCCGTGGGATGGCGGGGCAGCTCCTTCATGAAGTCGATCGAGCGCGGGCACTTGATGTGCGAGAGATGGGCGCGGGCATAGGCCATCAGTTCGGCCGCCGTCTCGTCGTTGGCGTCGTCCCAGTGCGCGGGCTGGACCACGGCCTTCACTTCCTCGCCGAAATCCTCGTTGGGGACGCCGACCACCGCCACGTCCGCCACCTTGGGATGGCCGATGAGGACGTTCTCGGTCTCCTGCGGGTAGATGTTCACCCCGCCGGAGATGATCATGAAGGCCTTGCGGTCGGTGAGATAGAGGAAGCCGTCCTTGTCGAGCTTGCCGACGTCGCCGAGCGTCGACCAGCCCTTGGCGTTGCGGCTCTCGGCCGTCTTCTCGGGCGCGTTGTGGTACTGGAACTCGGGCCCGCCCTCGAAATAGATGACGCCTTCCTCGCCGACCGGGACTTCCTCGCCATCCTCGCCGACGATGTGCGGCACGCCCAGCACGGCGCGGCCCACGGTGCCCGGATGGGCGAGCCAGTCGGTGCTGTTGCAGTAGACGAAGCCGTTGCCCTCGGTGCCGGCGTAGTATTCGTGGATGATCGGTCCCCACCAGGCGATCATCTTGTGCTTGACGTCGACCGGGCAGGGCGCGGCGGCGTGGATGGCGACCTGGAGCGAGGAGAGGTCGTGCCTGGTGCGCGCCTCCTCGGGCATCTTCAGCATGCGCACGAACATGGTCGGCACCAGCTGGGTGTGGGTCACCTTGTAGCGCTCGACCAGCGCCAGATACTGCTCGGGATCGAAGTGCTCCATGACGATCACCGTGCCGCCGAAGCGCCCGACCGACATGCAGTAGCGCAGCGGCGCCGCGTGGTAGAGCGGCGCCGGCGACAGATAGACCATGTCCTTGTTGAAGCTGAAGAGGTGCTGGGTCACGGCGATCAGCGTGCCCGGATCGGTGATCTCGAGCCCCGACAGCGCGGTCTTGACCCCCTTGGGCCGGCCCGTGGTGCCGGACGAATAGAGCAGGTCGCTGCCCGAGGCCTGGTCGGCGATGGGCGTCCTGGGCTGGGCCTCGAGGGCCGATTCCAGCCGCTCGAAGCCGGGAAGATCGCCGTTGACCGCGAACAGCCTGACCCCGGGGATCAGCGGCGCGACCTCGGCCGCCGTCTTGGCGAGATAGGCCGAGGTGACGAACGCCTTGGCGCCCGAGTCCTTGACGATGTACTCGACCTCGCCGGCCGTCAGGCGCGAGGAGACGCAGGCATAGTAGAGCCCCGAGCGCTGCGCCGCCCAGCACAGCGGCAGATAGTGGACGTTGTTCTCCATGAAGATGGCGACCACGTCGCCGGTCTTCAGCCCGAGCGAGCGGAAGAGCTGCGCCCCCTGGTTGGAGCGCGCGTCCAGCTCGGCATAGGTCATGCTCTCGCCGGAGGCCGCCATCACGAAGGCGGGCTTGCCGGGCGTGGCCTCGGCGTGGAGCGAGGGATGGTACATGGCGTTTCCCCAAGGTTTGTTCTGACCGGCGATGGAATAGGACAGCCTGACGCAGGCGTCAAAATCTGAAGGCTCGCCATTCTCCGCCGCCGGACGCTAATGTCGGCGCGCACAACATCGGAGGAGCCCCATGGCCTATACGGAAATCACCTATGACGTCGCGGAAAAGATCGCGACGATCACCCTGCACCGGCCCGAGAAGATGAACGCCTTCACCGGCACGATGGCGGCCGAGCTGATCGACGCCTTCGACCGCGCCAACAAGGACGACGGCGTCGGCGCGATCATCGTCACCGGCGCGGGCAAGGCGTTCTGCGCCGGCGCCGATCTCAGCCAGGGCGCCAAGACCTTCGACTACGACGCCCGGACCGACCGCCAGGAGAAGGCGGGTGCGGTCGCCGCCGACGGCAAGATCGACTGGTCGAACCCGGCGGTGCGCGACGGCGGCGGCCTGGTGACGCTGAAGATCTACGAGAGCCTGAAGCCGGTGATCGGCGCGATCAACGGCGCGGCGGTCGGCATCGGCGTGACGATGCAGCTGCCCATGGACATCCGCATCGCTTCGGAAAACGCCCGCTTCGGCTTCGTCTTCGCCCGCCGCGGCATCGTGCCGGAAGCCTGCTCGTCCTATTTCCTGCCGCGCATCGTCGGCATCTCGACGGCGACCGAATGGTGCTTCACCGGGCGCGTGTTCGGGGCGCAGGAGGCCAAGGACCGCGGCCTCGTCACCCACCTGGTCAAGCCCGAGGAGCTGATCGCCACGGCCCGGGCGCTGGCCAGGGAAATCGTCGACAACACCGCCCCCGTCTCGGTCGCGCTGACCCGCCAGATGCTGTGGCGGATGCTGGGCGCCGATCATCCGATGGAGGCGCACAAGATCGACAGCCGCGGCGTCTTCGCGCGCGGCCGCCAGGAAGACGCCAAGGAAGGCGTCATGTCGTTCCTGGAGAAGCGCCAGCCGGTCTATCCCAACAAGGTCTCGACCGACATGCCGGACTACTTCCCGTGGTGGGACGAGCGGACCTATAGCTAGCGGCGCATCGGGGCGGACCTTTGACGGAACCGGTACTTGTGGCAGGCGGAGGGATCGGCGGCGCGGCGGCGGCGCTGGCCCTGGCGCGCGCCGGGTTCGCGGTGCGTCTCTTCGAGGCCCGCCCCGACCCGGCCGAGGCCGGCGCCGGGCTGCAGATCGCGGCCAACGGCGTCAAGGCGCTGCGCTGGCTCGGTCTGGAGGACGCGGTCGCGCCGTTCGCGACGCGGCCCGAGCGGCTGGAACTGCGCCTGCCGGGTTCCGGCCGGACGGTCAGCCGCGTGGCGCTGGGCGTGGCGCATGCCGGGCGCTATGGCGCGCCCTATTTCCACCTGCACCGGGCCGACCTCCACCGCGCGCTGTTCGAGGCGGCGCGATCCCATCCCGCCGTCTCGATCGAGCTCGGCCGCCGCGTGACCCGCGCCGTCCAGACGGCCGGCGAGGTGAGCATCGAACTGGACAATGGCGACACCGCCGAGGGCCGTGCGCTGATCGGCGCCGACGGCGTGCGCTCGGGGCTGCGCGAAGGCGTCGCCGGCATCGACGCGCCGGTCTTCACCGGCATGACCGCCTGGCGCGCCGTGGTGCCGGCGACCGATGCCGATCTGGCGCGGCCGCCGGTCGCCACGGTGTGGATGGGCCGGGGCCGTCATCTGGTGACCTATCCGCTCGCCACCCGCCGCGAGATCAATCTCATCGGGGTGGTCGAGGAAAAGCCGGCGACGGACGAGTCCTGGCTGGCGGCCGGGGCCCCGGCCGACATGGCGGCGGATTTCGGCGGCTGGCACGCCGAGACCGACGCGCTGCTGCAGCGCGTCACGGCGCCCTGGCGCTGGCCGCTCTACGAGCGCCATCCCTTGAGCGTATGGAGCGCCGGGCGGGTCGCCCTGCTGGGCGACGCCTGCCACGCCATGCCGCCCTTCCTCGCCCAGGGCGCCTGCATGGCGCTGGAGGATGCGGTGGTGCTGGCCCGCCGGATGGCCGCCCGGCCGGGCGATGTGGCGCATGCGCTGCGCGACTACTCCGAGGCGCGGCGCGAACGCACGATGAAGGTCCAGCGCGCCTCGTGGGCCAATGCCTGGCGCTTCCATCTGGCCCATCCGGTGCTGCGCACCTGCGTCTATGGCGGGCTCGCCGCGATCAGCGCGCTGGTGCCGTCCGGCCCGGGGCGGATGTATGACTGGCTCTACCGCTACGATCCCGCGACGGCCTGACCCCGCCCTTCCAACGCCCGCCCCGCAGCACCGATGACCGACGCCACCGCCGTCACGGCCGACCAAGTCGAGGCGATCGCCTATGCGGTCGCCGGGGTGACGCTGCTGCTCGGCGCCTCCTCCCTGCTGATGCCGGCGGCGCGGCGCCTGGCGCTGCCCTATACCGTGCTCGTCGCCGCCTTCGGCGCGACGATCGGCGTGCTGCTGACCGTCGCGCCCAGCTGGGGCGCGGAGGCGGCGCATGCCGTCTCGCTGTTCTCCGAGGCCGAGATCCCGAGCGAGGCGCTGCTCTACCTCTTCCTGCCGCCGCTGCTCTTCGCCGCCGGCCTGCATGTCGACATGCGCCGGACGCTGGACGACATCTGGCCCATCCTGGTGATGGCGATCTTCGCCGTCGTGCTGTGCTGCGCCGCCGTGGGGATGAGCCTCTTCGCCTTCATGGAGGCCGACGGGACGACGGTCCTCGGCGCCGAATGGCACGAATTGCTGCTGCTCGCGCTGCTCGCCGGGGCCATCGTCGCGCCCACCGACACCGCTGCCGTCCTCAGCGTCTTCCGCGACATCGGCGCGCCGCGGCGGCTGACGACGATCGTCGAGGGCGAGAGCCTCTTCAACGACGCGGCCGCGATCGCGCTGGTCGTGGTGCTGATCGCGGCGCTGGGCGGCGACACCACGGGCGGCGTCGCCGGCGCGGCCGGCGTCTTCGCCTGGCAACTGGGCGGCGGGCTGCTCTTCGGCTATGCCGCCGGGCGGCTCGCCGCCTATGTGGCGCAGCTGGCGCGCGGTTTCGTCGTCGCCGAAACGACGCTGACGCTGACCCTGGCCTACGTGGCCTTCGCCGTCGCCCAGCTGGCGCTGGAGGTCTCGGGCATCATCGCGGTGATCGCTGCCGCCATCGCCTTCGGCGCGCGGGCCCGGACCCGCCTGACGCCCGGCAGCTGGGAGGCGCTGATCGCGTTGTGGAAGCAGCTCGATTTCTGGGCGATCACGCTGATCTTCGTCTTCGCCGCCATGGAGGCGCCGGCCGTCCTGGCGGACCTCAGGTGGAGCGACTTGGCGGCGCTGACGGTTCTCTATCTCACCACCCTTGCGGCCCGGGCTCTGGTGACCTTTGGCGTCATGCCGCTGCTGGTCGCCCTTGGGCTTTCCGAGCCGTTCAACCGAGCCTATCGCGCGGTGCTGACCTGGGGCGGCGTGCGCGGTGCGCTGACCGTCGTGCTGGCGCTGTTCGCGGTCGATTCGGAGGCCGTGCAGGCGGCGGGCGCCGAGAATGCGCGCCTGATCCTAGTGCTGGCGTTCGGCTATGTGTTGATGACGCTGTTCGTCAACGCCTCGACTTTGCGACTCCTCATCCGGTTGCTCGGCCTCAATGCGCTGGAGGGCCGCGAGCGGATCGTCCGAGACCGGGTTCTGGCGATTTCACGCGCCCGGGTCGAGCAGGCGACGTTCGATGCGGCCCAGGGCTTCCGCCTCGGCCTGCCTCCTCCGCAACCCTACGAGGCGAGCGCCTGGCGCCTTTCGGAGGAGGAACGGCTGCAGGTCGGGCTGCTCGCCCTCGTCAATCGCGAGATCGAACTGATCCGGCGGGGCCTCGAACGCGGCGTGATCGAGCAGCGCATCGCCGAGATCCTGCTTGCCTTTGCCGGACACCTGTTCGATCTCACGCGGGCATCCGGCGCGGCGGGCTACCAGGAGGCCGCGACGCGCGATCACCGGATCACCGAGGGATACCGCACGGCGCTCTGGCTGCATCGCCAGTTCGGTCTGGAGGGACCGCTGTCGGAGCAGATCGCCACACGCTATCTGGTGATGCTGCTGAAGGGCCGCGTGATCGGGCAGTTGCGCGAATTCGCCGTGCGCCAGCTGCCGCCCCTGATCGGCCCGGACGCGATGTCGACGGTCCTGCGGCTCATCGACGACCGCTCGAACGCCGCCCAGGCGACGCTGGACGCCATGGAGAAGCAGTACACCGGCTACACCACCAAGGTCCGCGAACTTCTGGTGGCGCGCCTGTCGCTGGCGCTGGAGGAGGCCGAGTACCGCGCGCAGCGCCAGGAAGGTCTCATCTCGGAGGACATCTTCGATGACCTGGAAGCCGACCGCCTCGGCCGCGTGAAGGCGCTCTCGCGGCGCCCGCCGCTGGACCTCGGGCTGGAGATCAAGGACATGGTGGCCCGGGTGCCGCTGTTCCGCGATGTCGGGGCCGAGGATCTCGCCTCGATCGCCAAGATGCTGCGCCCGGAGCTGGCGATACCGCGCCAGACGATCATCAGGGCCGGCGAGATCGGCCGCGAGATGTACTTCATCGTCTCCGGCGCCGTGGACGTGATGGTGAAGCGCGCGCCGGTCCGGCTGAAGGACGGCGACTTCTTCGGCGAGGTCGCGCTGCTGACCAGCCAGAAGCGCAATGCCGACGTCGTCGCCGTCAGCTATTGCGAACTGCTGGTCCTCAGGAAGCGCGATCTCGATTCGCTCTTCTCCAGCCATCCGGCGCTGCGCGCCCAGATCGAGGCGCATGCGTCGGCGCGGCGCAGCGCGCCCGGGGCAGCGGACTAGGGCGCCTCAGAACTGGTCGAGCACGCCGAGCCTCACCGGCACGGCGGCGAGCAGGCGCTCGAGCTGGGCGCGCGCCTGGGCGTTCGACTTCTGGACGCGCTCGGCGAGGATCAGCTCGTTCTTCTGGGTGTGTTCGAAGCCGGTGAACTCGGTGAGTCGCACCTTGTAGCCGTGCGCTTCAAGGAGCAGCGCCCGGATCGTGTTGGTGATGTGGGCGCCGAAGGCGCGGCGCTGGACCGGGTGGCGCCACAGCGCGTCGGAGGGTCCGTGCACGTCGTCGAGCAGACGCGCCGCCTCGGCCTGGCAGCAGGGGACGAGGGCGATCGCCGCCGCGTCGTGCTTCAGCGCGAAGCGGATCGCGTCGTCGGTTGCGGTGTCGCAGGCGTGGAGGGCGGTGACCAGAGAGGCGCGCCGTCCGCCCATGGCGGCCTCCGCCGCCGCCGACAGGATCGGCGCGGCGACGAAGCGCACCCTGTCGAAGCCCGAGTCGCGGGCGATGGCGGCGGCGGTCGCGGCGAGATCGGCGCGCATCTCGATCGCCGCCAGCGACCCGCGCTTCGCCGGGCCGATGACGAGGTCGTAGAGAATGAGACCGAGATAGGACTTTCCCGCTCCCAGATCGACGATCAGCGGATCGGCCTCACGCTCGTAGAGGCGGTCGAGCGCCGGCCTGAGCTGCTGAACGAGGTGCTGCACCTGCTTCAGCTTGCGCCGCGAATCCTGGTTGAGGCGGCCTTCGGGCGTAAGGATGTGCAGCGCCTTGAGCAGCTCGACCGACTGTCCGGGCCACAGCTCGGCGAGATCGTCGGGCGCAGGCGTGGGCACGGCGGCCCTGCGGCGTCGGGCCACGATCAGCGCCCCATCTCGCCGCCGCAGGCCGAGAGGCCCGACGCAAAACCCCGGCGATAGAGTTCGGGCTGGCCTGCCGTCATCGCGGCGCGGGCCTCGCGCTTGGCATGCGCCATCGAGCAGCCCGCGTCATAGCCGGCGCGGAACACGGGATCGTCGATCGCCCCGCCCGAGGCGCAGGCCGCGAGCAGGAGAAGGGCGGCGAGCGCGCTGAATGTCTTCATGCGTCGGATTCTCGACGAAGTTGAACGAAAAGCAATCGCCCGCCTTGAACACGGTTTAAGGCGCGGTGGGCATGTTCGATGCCGACGTGCCGCCGGATATCGGGCTTGCACGGATTTTGGAGGCGCGATGTTATCCTTTCACGCAACGCCGCCGATGCGGGTGATGGTCTTCGCCTCGCAGAAGGGCGGTTCCGGCAAGACGACCCTGGCGGGCCATGTCGCCGTCGAGGCCGAGCGCAGCGGCGCCGGGCCGGTGGCGTTGATCGACGCGGATCCGCAAGGCAGTCTCGCCAAGTGGTGGAACGCCCGCGAGGCGCGCACGCCCGCCTTCATCCAGTCGCAGTTCTCCTCGCTCTACCAGGATATCGAGTCGGCGCGCGAGCAGGGCTTCCGCCTGGTGGTCATCGACACGCCGCCGGCCGTCACGCGGGCGATCAGCGAGGTCGTCGCCCATGCCGACCTGGTGGTCGTGCCGACCCGGCCGAGCCCGCACGATCTGCGGGCCGTCGGCCCGACGGTCGACATCATCGAGGGCCGCAAGAAGCAGATGATCTTCGTGCTGAACGCCGCCACGGCGCGGGCCAAGATCACCATGGAAGCGGCGATCGCGCTGTCGCAGCACGGAACCGTCGCGCCGGTGACCGTGCACAACCGCCTCGACTTCGCCGCCAGCATGATCGACGGCCGCACCGTGATGGAGATCGATCCGGTCGCCAAGTCCTCGGCCGAAATCGGCGATCTGTGGCGCTATCTCGGCGAGCGGCTCGCCCGGCTCGATCCGCCGCAGGGCCTGAGCGCGCTCGACGCCGCGCGGCCGCCGGCGCTGCGCCCGGTCACGACGTTCGGGCGCGCCGGATCGGCCTTCGGCCGCCGTGCCTTCGGTTGAGCGCAGGGGGAAGTGCTTCCATGAGCTATCGTTTCGCTGCCCTGACTTCCGGTCTGCTGGCGCGCAAGGGCGCCGCCCAGCCGGCCATGGCGACGCATTCCGGCGGCAATCCGCGCATGTCCGCCGAGCCGCCGCCGCCCGTGGTGGCCGAACCGCCCTTCCGCCCGGCTGCCGTCCTCGCCCGGGCCGGCTATGCCTATGAGGTGCCGCCGCTGCGGTCCGTTCCGCCGCCGGCCGCGGCGCCGGTCCAGGGCGCCGATCCGGCCGCCGCCTGTGCCGGCAGCACGGCCTGCGCCATCGAAGCGGCTGGAGTCGCCGACCCGGCGCGGCGCTTCCATGTCTCGGTACGGCTGCGCCAGTCGCATTTCGTGCGCCTGAAGATCGCCTCGGCCCAGCTGCGCAAGCCGAGCCAGGACATCGTGGCCGACGCGCTCAGCGCCTATTTCCGCACGCTCGATCCCAACGTCTTCGGCGACTGCGCCTGCGCCCGCGAGTAGGGCGCAGGACCTCACGGTCCGCTCAGAAGAAGAGGACCGTGTTGAGCGCGAAGAGCGGCAGCAGGATCGCGCACGACCAGATCATGTAGCCGAAGAAGCTCGGCATCCGGACGCCGCGCTCCTCGCAGATCGTCTTGACCATGAAGTTCGGCGCGTTGCCGATATAGGTGACCGCCCCGAAAAACACCGCGCCGGCCGAAATCGCGGCCAGCGTCGGGGCCGCCTCGCTCATCAGCGCCGCCGCGTCGCCGCCGGCCGTGTTGAAGAAGACGAGATAGGTCGGGGCATTGTCGAGGAAGGACGAAAGTATGCCCGTCAGCCAGAAATACATGGCCGGGTTGTGCGATCCGTCCGGATTGTTGACCAGCGCGACGAGCGGCGCGAGGGCCCCCTTGTCGCCCGCCTGCAGGATGGCGAGGGCGGGAATGATCGTCACGAAGATGGCGACGAAGAGCAGCGCGACCTCGACGATCGGATCCCAGTTGAAGGCGTTCTCGATGCGCACCGAAGTCCTGGTCGTGGCGAGGCTGATCGCCGCGATCACGATCAGGCCGGCGCTGCGGGCGAGGCTGTCGAGCGGCATATGGACGCCGATCAGCTCGATGCCGAGCGCCGGGTTGATGAGGCTGCTGGCGACGACGATGCCGACGACGCCGAAGAGCAGCAGGACGTTGTGGGCGCCGAGAATCTCGATGGGCTGCTCGTCCGCGTCGTCGTTTGCCGAGAGGACGGGCGGTTCGCGCCGGGTCTGGAGCGTGTCGATCGCATAGAAGAGGCCGAGCAGCACCGCGCTGGACAGCAGCATCGGCAGGAACAGGTGCTCCGCGGTCCAGAAGAAGGACACGCCGTTCAGGAAGCCCAGAAAGAGCGGCGGATCGCCGAGCGGGGTGAGCGAGCCGCCGACATTGGCGACCAGGAAGATGAAGAACACGAAGACATGCGTGTTGCGCGGGCGCCGGATGTTGGCCCGGATCAGCGGCCGGATGAGCAGCATCGCCGCCCCGGTCGTCCCCAGCAGGCTGGCGACCATGGCGCCGAACGCCAGGATCGAGGTGTTCGAGGCCGGCGTGCCGCGGATGTCGCCACGCACCAGGATGCCGCCGGCGACGGCGAAGAGCGTGTAGAGCAGGATGATGAAGGGCACGTACTCCAGCGCCAGCGTGTGCCACACGGCGGTGGCCGCAGCCCCCGGCCCGTAGACGACGCCATAGGGGACCGCAAAGGCCAACGCCCAGAACAGGGCGATCTTGCCGAAGTGGCGGTGCCAGATCCGGGGGGCGAGCAGCGGCACCAGCGCGATCGACAGGAGGATGCCGACGAAGGGGGCGACCCAGACCAGTCCGAGCGCCGCGCCGTCGGGCCCTTCGGCCGCCTGGGCCGCGCCGGCAAGCGCGAGGATGCCCGTTGCGAAGGCGGCTGTGGCCCGGACCATGTGGAGTGCTCTTCTTCAATGCGTGCGGGGCTGTCTTATCGATCCGGCGGCGGGGCGCAAGGCCAGCCATGAACTCCGTATACGGACGAACGGAGCGGCGGATCGACTCTGCGGCCAAGGGTCGAATCGGTTTCGAAACAAAAAAATCATTAGAATCAGGAAGTTAGGAGATTTTCCGCTTGCCGCGTCGGGCGATTCACCGCATGGTTAACCAGTCGTGAATGACGGGGGTACGTCGTCGCGGCGCGGGCGCGGATCGGGGGATGACGCGGATGGGGGCGATGGGTTTTTCGTTGCAGGCGGACGCCATGCTGGCCGACCAGCGTGAGGTGCTCGCCTACTGGACCAGCCTGAAGCGCGGCGCCGCTCTGCCCTGCCGCAAGGATTTCCGTCCCGGCGCGCTGTTGCGTCGCCTGCCGACCATGAGCCTGGTCGATGTCGGCGCCGGCGACGACAGATTTCGCTTTCGCCTCGCGGGCACCGGACTGAGAGACGCGTTCGGCGAGGAACTGACGGGCCGCGCGCTCGGCGAGATCGCCTTCGGTCCGCAGCTGGAGGACTGGCAGTCGATCTATGCCTATGTGGCGGCGAGCGCCGCGCCGGCCAACGGATTCCTGCCGCTGCTCTGGCGCGACCGGCCGGGCGTCGTCCAGGCCTGGCTCAGGCTGCCCTTCGCCGACACAGACGGACGGGTGAACATGATCCTCGGCTATGATCGCTTCCTGCCTCTGGAGCGCAGCGCCCAGCGCGCGCTCGCGACCCGCGCCCCGGCCTGGAGAGGCGGCGTCGCCATGGCGGCCGCGCCGGCCTGAAGACGGTTCGCCGGACAAGGAAAATAGTCATATTTCGCTTGCCTTGCACGAGCATAGGATGTATATCCTATATCGGGCGGGCGCAGCGGGCGGCTGCGCAACGAGGAGCGCGGCGGCGATGGGCAGTCTGGCGGCGGAACGGGAAATCGAGCGCGAGGGCGCGCGTGTCCTGCGGCATCTGGCGAAAGGGCGGCTGGAGCGCCGCCGCTCGGGCGACTACGCGCTGGCCGCGCGGGCCGGGGGCAAGGCGCGTCTCAGCGTGGCGGCGGACCTTGTCGCGGCCTTCGAGGCCCGCGGCTGGATCGGCCGGGAGCCGGACGGCCGGTACGGGCTCGCAGCGGGCGGCGAGGCCTGGATGAGGCGGGCGCGGGCCGCGGCGCCCGATGCCTTCCGCCGCCAGCATGGCGCGATCGAGGACCTGGGCGCCGGGCTGGCGATCGACCGGGCGGCGGCGCCGCTGGACGCTCTCAAGCGCCTCGCCGGACCGGACGGCCGGTCCTTCCTGACGCCCGAGCAGGCGGCCGCCGCAGACCGCCTGGCGGAGGATTTCGAGCGGGCGCACCTGCGTCCGCGCCTGACGCGCGATCCCGGGGCGCTGCCCGGCGGCGCGGTCTGGGCGACGAATACCGCCGACAGGCTGGGGGCGGGCGCGTATGACGCAAGGCGGCGATGCCTCGCGGCGCTCGATGCGGCCGGCCCGGGGCTCGGCGATCTGCTGTTCGACGTGGTCTGCCTGGGGCGGGGGCTGGGCGAAGCCGAGCGCGGGTTCGGCTGGCCGCAGCGCTCGGCAAAGGCGATCCTGCGCCTCGGACTCGACCGGCTCGCCGTGCACTACGGGCTGGCATCGGGGCGGCGGCCGCCGGGGCGGATCGAGGTCTGGCGCAGCGCGCTCGACAGCCCGCCCGACGCCGCGGCCTAGAGGCGCCGCCGGATCAGATATCTGTGCATGCCATCGAGCACGAGTTCGCCGTGCTGGTTGTGTACGGTGGCGCGCATCGCGCAGATCCCGGTCGTGCGCTGCGGCGTCAACTCGACGATCTCGAGCGCGGGATAGAGCGTGTCGCCGGGGAAGACGCCCTTGAGGAATTTCGCGCTGACCTCGATGAAACCGAGCAGCGCGTCGCCGATCTGATGCGGAAACAGGCCCGCGCCGGCCGCAGTGAAGCTCAGCACCTGAAGCCCGTGCGCGAGAGGGCCCTTGAGTCCGCGCCGCGCGCAGTACGCGACGTCGTAGTGGATCGGATGGTTGTCGAGGCTGACGGTCTGGAACGCCGTGAAATTGCCGTCGGCCAGCGTGCGCGAGGGCAGGCGGAAGATCTCGCCCAGGGCAAGGTCGTCGAACCAGCGCGCAGGCGCCACCTGATGGGCTTCGGGGTCGAAGGACATGGCAGCTCCACGGCCAGGATCGGCGCGACCATGGCATGGGGCAGCAGGGCCGTCACGAGCGGACCGGCGGACATGGGTGCGTTCCGGAGGGGGGAAGACCGGAACGCACCCAGGCCGGCGTGCGAGCGGTGGGGATGGCTCGCGCGGGGTACCTTCAGTTGCTGGCCGCCGCCCCGTCCTCGGTCAGCACCAGCGCCAGGGCATCGAGACCGGCGACGGCCAGAGCCTGCGCGTCGTCGATCGCGTTGGCCCCGGACGAACACAGATCGGGACTCGCAAGGCAGACATCGACGACGGCCTGGTAGCTGTCGTCATAGGCGACTTCGGCCGCCGTCATGGCGGTCGCGCGCGCCGACCCGACGATCGCGTCGGCCGCCGGATCGCCCGGCATGAAGACGGCGACGACGGAAATCCAAAAGACGGCGCGGCACAGAAACAACATGGAACAGGTCTCGCGTTCTACATCGCGATACTGCCCGTGCCGTCCTGAATTGACGTAAATACAGTCCGTAAAAATCTATATAGACGGAATTACGATGCCAGAAAAATAAACATCAATTATACAGCGTGCAATTACAAAGCGAAACTGTATTCAAATTATCAGATATATTGACCTTAAGTTTTCGACAATTTCGCTCAAATACGATCTATTTACCTTTGTAAACTGTCGATAACCATGTTCTCATTCAGTCATCCTTAACGCCGATGAGGCAATCGTAAACCACCCAGATGGGGCGGTTGCAGACAATGGCGGTTTTCCGGTCGATTTCGGCGATTTTAGGCGCGGCGCCGCGCCAGGCGCCCGACCGCGGATTCGTGCTGGGCCAACTGCTGGGCGGCGCCAGCGGCGTCGGCGCATTCATCCTTTATGCGGCGTTCATCGGTTGGCCGGGCTGGGCCGAGGGCATCGCCTTCCTGTGGCTGGCCGGCCATGCCGGCTTCGCCATCCTGGCCCTGGAACCCGAGCGGGACGCCGCCGCCAAGGCGGGGGCGCTCGCCAGCCTGACCTTGTTCATCGCCTATCTGTCGGCATTGACCGGCGGCCTTGCCTCGCCGTTCCTGCCCTGGCTGCTGGTCCTGCCGGCCGATGGCGCGCTGACGCGCCAGCCGCGGTCCATCGTGCTCGGGGCGGGCGCGGCAGCCTTCGGGATCGTCCTGCTGGCGCTCGCGGCGCCCGAGGGCTGGACGGCGCTGCCGCTGATTCCGGAATCGGGAAGCGCGCTGATCCGTGCCGCCGTCACGCTGGCGGCCGTCGGCTATGCGGGCGCGGCGATCTACTCGGTGACGCTCGCCGAGCGCGAGGCGCAGGCCCGCGAGCGGCGCGGCGCGCTGGTCTTCAAGGCGGTGACCGAGGGGGCCGGCGACCTGATCCTGCGCCTGTCGCCCCAGGGCGACGTGCGCTTCGCGTCTGCCGCCAGCAAGCTGCTGCTGGGCCTCGCACCGGACGAGATCGTGGGGCGCAGCGTGTTCGACTTCGTCCTTGCGGGCGACCGTGCGGTGCTGGCCGACTCACTGCGCGACGCGGCCTCGCTCGGCCGTCCCGCATCGGCGGAAGTCCGCATGGTGCGGGCCGGCGGCGGCGTCGCCTGGATGGAGTTCCGCTGCGATCCGGCCCATGACGGGGCCTGGGGCCGGGACGCCGACATCGTCGCCGTCGGACGCGACACCTCGGCCCGCCGGGCCTTCGAGAACCAGTTGGCGCGGGCGCGGGATCTGGCGGAGCGGGCGAATACCTCGAAATCCCAGTTCCTTGCCAATATGAGCCATGAATTGCGGACGCCGCTCAACGCCATCATCGGCTTCTCCGACGTGATGCGGCAGGAGATGTTCGGGGCGATCACGGTGCCCAAGTACAAGGAATATGCCGGGCTCATCCACGACAGCGGGCGGCATCTGCTGGACCTGATCGGCGACGTGCTGGACATGTCGAAGATCGAGGCCGGCAAGTTCGAGCTGTCGCCCGAACCGGTGGATTCCGCCGAACTGATCGCCAAATGCCTGGAGACGGTGAAGGTGACGGCCGAGAACAAGAAGGTGAAGCTGACCGCCAACCTCGCGGCCGCCGAGGGCCTGGTGGCCGACCGCCGGGCGCTGAAGCAGATCCTGCTCAACCTCCTCTCCAACGCCATCAAGTTCACCCCGGCCGGCGGCACCGTCGAGGTCGCCACGGCGAGCAAGGCCGGCTGGTTCTGGCTGGGCGTCGCCGACGACGGCGAGGGGATCAGCGAGGAGGATCTCCAGCGCCTCGGCCGGCCCTTCGAGCAGGCCTCGACCGCCTATACCCGCGAGCGCGAGGGCACCGGCCTCGGCCTCTCGCTGGTGCGCTCCTTCGTCGAGATGCATGGCGGGCGGCTGGAGATCGAGAGCGCGCTGGGGCAGGGGACCACCGTCCGGGCCTTCCTGCCGATGACCCCCCAGGCCCGCGCGGACTTGGCTGAGGCCGCCCAATAGGTGTAAGAGCGCCGCCCCGTTCATCCGCCGTCCATCTTCGGCGCGGCAGAATGGGCATTCGAGCTGCAGAAGGTTTCTACGCAATATGATCCGCCAGGTTGTCTATCTGAGTTCCGCCCGCGCCGGCACGGGCGACGCCGAGATCGCCGCCATCCTCGATGCCGCACGCGCCGCCAACGGCCGCAACGGCCTGACCGGCATGCTGGCGGCGGGGGGCGGGGTCTACCTGCAGATCGTCGAAGGCCCGGCCGAAGCCGTGGAATCGCTGCTGACCCGCCTGCGGGCCGATGCGCGGCACGAAAACCTGCGGGTCCTTCAGGACGGCGAAGCCGCGACGCGCAATTTCCCCGGCCGGCTGATGGGCTTCCGCGTCCTTGCCCCCGAGGCGGCCGGCCTGATCGCCGCGCAGCTGCGCGTGCGGACGATGACGGCGGCCGAGATCGCCACCGCGCTCGGCAACCCGGCGGCGGTCGGCCTCGCCCAGGTCGCGCTGGCGGCGTGAGCCGATTCACCATTCGCTAAGACGGACGGCCCTAGGCTTCCGCCTTGCGAAAGGGGCTCGCAGCCATGATCCGTCAGCTCTGCTATCTCAGCACCGCCACGAGCGATTGGGCAGAGGGCGATCTGGCGCGCCTGTTCCAGAGCGCCAGCCTCTACAACGAGGCGGCGCGGGTCAGCGGCCTGCTCGCCTATGGCGGCGGCGTCTTCTTCCAGGTGCTTGAGGGCCCGCGCGACAATGTCGGCGCCGCCTTCGCCCGAATCTGCCGCGACCCGAGGCACCACGACCTGCGCCTGCTGCAGGACGAGACCGTCGCGAGCCGCGACTTCGGCAGCTTTCCGCTGGCCCTGCGCTCGTTCGACCCGTCGGCCGTTCCCGGAATCGGCGGATTCATCGCCGCCAGCGCCATCCCGGCGATCGTCGCCGGCCTCGGCCACGATCTGACGGCGGCGCTGCCCAGGCGCGCCGCGGCCATCGGCATCCAGGCCGCCTGAGCCCCCGCCCGGCCCGGCGTCCAGCACCACGTCCCCCGCCGCGTCGGATGGCCGCCTTTGCGGGCGGCCATGAGGGTTCAGACGCGGCTCCGGCTGGGGGCGCTAGGGCTTCTTCAGCGCGGCGATCTCGGCGCGCAGGCTGCGCAGCTCGGTGAGGAGGTTGGCGTTGAGCTCGCGCTCGACGACCTCCAGCTTCTGTTCCTCCTCGCTGGCCGTTTCCTCCATCGCGGCCACGATGACGCCGATGAACAGATTGAGGACCATGAAGGCGGTGATCACCAGGAAGGGAATGAAGAACGCCCACGCGTTGGGGTGAACGGCCATGACCTCGCGGGCGAGATCCGGCCAGCCTTCCAGCGTCATGACGGTGAACAGGCTGAAGAGCGAGTCGCCCAGCGTTCCGAAATATTGCGGGAAGGTCTCGCCATAGAGCTTGGTCGAGACCACCGCGCCGACGACGAACAGCATCATCAGCACAAGCACGATCGAGCCCATGCCGGGCAGGGCGCGGATGCCGGCCTCGACCACCCGCCTGAGGCTGGGAATGATCGAGACGATGCGCAGCACGCGCAGGATCCTGAGCGCGCGCAGGGCCGAGAGGCTGGCGGCGGCCGGAACCAGCGAAATGCCGACGATGAAGTCGAACCAGTTCCACCCGCTGAAGAAGAAGCGATGGCGATAGACGGCGAGCTTGACGGCCAGTTCCACGACGAAGATGCCGAGGCAGACATTGTCGATGACATGCAGGACATGCATGTAGCCGCCGACCGTCTGAGGCGCGGTTTCGAGCGCCAGCGTCGCCGCGTTCAGCAGGATCACGGCGATGATGAAGTTCTGGAATCGGTCGCCTTCCAGGAAGCGCCGGACGCCGGCGAGGGGGCCGGAAAGACCCGGAGCGCCGGTCTCGGTCGTCGACATTGAATCACATCTCCATGTTGAGTCGGCGGAAGCTAGGCGATCCGGCCTCGCGCGATCAATGTGGCGCGATTGCAATTCCGAGCCGCGCCGCGTAACTCGCAGCGACCGGCATGAAGGACACCGCGATGGCGACCAGAACCAAGGCTGCGGCCGTTGCGGCAGACCCGGGCACGACCGCCCCGCCGCGTTTCGCGAGCGTTGCGGCGGCGATCGAGGCGCTGCGGCCGGACTTGCCGGTCTATGCGCTGTTCCCCAAGCGGATCACCCGCTCGGTCAGGAAGTTCATGACCGGCTTTCCCGGCCGCACGCTCTATGCGGTCAAGGCCAACCCCGCCCCCGAACTGCTGGACCTGATCTACAAGGCGGGCCTGCGCGACTTCGATACCGCCTCGCTGCCCGAGGTGAAGCTGATCGCCGAGCGCTTCAAGGACGCGACCTGCCACTTCATGGCCCCCATCCGCATCCGCGGCACGACGGGCGAGGCCTATCGCAAATACGGCGTTCGCTCGTTCGCCATCGACGACGAGCGCGAGCTGCAGCACCTGGACGAGGAGACCGGGATCACGCTGCCCTCCGAGCGCAAGAAGGTGACGGTCTTCGTGCGCCTGTCGACGCCGGTGGACGGCGCCTTCCTGGAGCTGTCGAGCAAGTTCGGGCTCGACGCCGCCGACGGTGCGGCGCTGCTGAAGAAGGTGGCGGCGGCGGGCTTCACGCCGGCCCTCACCTTCCATGTCGGCTCGCTCTGCATCCGCCCGATGGCCTATCGCCAGGCGCTGGAGTTCTGCCGCGACGCCGTGGAGATGGCCGGCGTTGAACTGGGCGGGTTCGATGTCGGCGGCGGCTTCCCGGCGCCGTATCCGGGCGTCCCCGCGCCGCCGATGGACGATTATTTCTACGCCATCCGCGAGGCCCGCAAGACGCTGCGCCTGTCGAAGAAGGCGGACCTGATCTGCGAGCCCGGGCGGGCGCTCTGCGCCGAAGGCATTTCGGCGATCACCCAGGTCATCCGGCGCAAGAACGACCGCGTCTATCTGAACGACGGGGTCTACGGCTCGTTCGACGAGATGACCCTGCCGGACTGGAACATCGACTATCCCCGCCGCGTCTATATGCGCACCGGCGCCGGCAAGGTGGTCGAGGTCGGCGGGCCGCGGCGTCCCTACCGCGTCTACGGACCGACCTGCGACACGCTGGACAAGATGCCCAGGCCCATCCTTCTGCCCCAGAATCTGGGCGACGAGGACTGGATCGAGTTCGGCATGCTGGGGGCCTATTCCTGCGCCCTGAGGACCGGCTTCAACGGCTTTTATCCAAACCGCTGGGTCGAGGTGCAGGAGGCCTGAGGCGGCGGGTATTTGAGGCGATACCCCCAAGTCTCGACGATCGGCGGAACGGATTGTTTACGCCGATGGCTCATTTTGAGGGCAGAAAACCCTCGCCAGCCCCGAGATCCGCCCCGATGTCGCAGCCCAATCGCAACCTTCTTCGCCTGGTCGACCTGGCGAAGGAGCCGTCGAGCGAGAAGCGGCGCGAATTGCTGCGCGAGATCACGGACCTCTTCATGGAGGCGCCCGAGCAGCACTCGGCCGTCCAGACGGAGCAGTTCGGCGAGGTGCTGGGCACCGTGGCACGGGAAATGGAGATGGAGGTCCGCCAGACCCTGGCGACCCGCCTCGCCAGCGTGCCCAACGCGCCGCGCGCCCTGATCGTCCAGCTGGCCAATGACGAGATCAACGTCGCCCGGCCGGTGCTGACGCAGTCCATCGTCCTCCAGGACAGCGACCTGATCGCGCTCGCCAAGCTGCAGACCCAGGACCACCTCCACGCCATCGCCGGCCGCAAGACGGTCAGCGCCGCCGTGTCGGACGCGCTGGTGGAGCGCGGCGACGAGCGCGTGCTGGTGCGCCTCGTCTCGAACGACGGCGCCGAGCTGTCGCGCGACGCCATGGAAACCCTGGCCGACAAGGCCGATACGGTCGAGCCGCTGCGGCGGCCGATGGTGACCCGCGCCGACATTCCGCCCGACCTGCTGAACCAGATGTTCTTCGCCGTCTCCTCGGAACTGCGCCGGGTCATCATGAGCCGGATGGAGAACGTCGATCCCTCGGTCATCGACGGCGCGATCCGCCAGACCGAGCGGCGCATGAAGATGCGCGCCGCCGCGCCCGATCCCGAGCAGGCCAAGGCCGACGCCTTCATCCAGGGCCTGACGAAGTCAGGGCCGATCACCGAGCAGCTTCTGGTCAATCTCGCCAAGCAGAAGCGCCACGCGGAAGTGGCGATCGTCTTCGCCAAGCTCGCCGATCTCGACCTGAAGACCGCCAAGCGGGTGATCGGCGACAGCAATCCCGAAGGCTTCGCCATCGCCTCGCGGGCCTGCCGCTTCGACCGCCAGACCTTCTCGACGCTGGCCCTCGCCCGCGTCGACGAGACGCGCTCGCTGCAGGCCGCCTACGACCTGCTGGAACTCTACGACAAGGTTCCGGTCGAGGCGGCGCAGCGGGTGATGCGCTTCTGGCGCGTGCGCCAGAACGCCGGCCAGCAGGCCGCGGCCTGAGTCATCCTATTCGGGCAGAGCGACCGCGATTTCTGCGCTGTAGACCGCGGCGGGATCGCCATAGTCCTCGATCGTCTCCTCGATCGTCGCCGCGGACCGTTCCACAAGGCCTTCATGGAGGACGGTGCCGTCCTCGGCCAGGATGGTGACCGGCGCATCGAGATCGGCCATGTCGTCATTGAGACGGACGAGGACCGTGCGTCCCGGGGGGCCGGAGAGCGTGATCGTCTGCCCGTCGCGCTCCGCGGCGATCTCGTCGCCGATCACGGCTTCGTCCGGCGGGACAGCCAGCCAGTAGAAGCGCGCATAGACGACGCCCTGCTGGCGCCAGACGATGCGGTCAGGCTGGGCTTCGCGCGCAAAGCCCTCCATCCAGGGCACGGCGATGCGGTCCTCGCCGTCCATCCAATGGCCCTTGCCGTCGTGGATCTCGGTGAAATGCTCATAGCCGCCGGGATCGGCGGCTTCGAGCGCGTCGAGCATCTCGCCATACTGGCGCGCCACGGCGGCGCGGTCATAGGCGGTGTCGAGCGCCCCGACCTGGATCGAGAAGGGCAGGTTGCGAACCCCGGCGAGCGAGATGCCGTTGGGGTGGCCTGCCATCATCGAGGCCGCGGCGAACCGGTCGGCCATGCGGGGGGACAGCGCATAGACGCCGTCGCCGCCGGCCGAGTACCCCATGAGGTAGACGCGGTCCGGGTCGACCGTGCCCGCCGCCACGAGCGCGCGGATGAGGCGCTCGAGCAGCGGATCGACGGCCGCGCTGTGCCAGCAGTCCCAGGTGTCGGTCGGCGCGCGCGGCGCGAGATAGAGGCCCTCGCGCGGCGCGTAGGCGGCGCCGAGCTCAATCTGGTTCTGCCATTGCCGGTCGTTGACCTCCGGCGTAGTCCCGCCGCCGCCATGCATCGAGATGAAGAGCGGTTGCGCCTCGCCGGTGGGAGACTCGCATGGCGCGGCACAGGGCTGGCCCACGCCTTCGGAGAACTGCACGATGCGGAAGCGCAGCCTGTGGCTTGCGGACTCGATCGCTTCGGCTTCCAGCTCGGCGGCCGTCTCGGCGGCGTAGCGTTCGGCATAGTCCGCCCAGAGCGCTTCGGTGAGATCGGCCGCCTCCTCAAGCGTCAGCTCTGCCAGGGCCGGACCTGCAAGGAGCGCCGCGAGCGCCGTTCCGGCGAGCAACCGCATCAACATCGGACCTAGCCCCGTTCCTTGGTCGCCGTGAACCGGATGGCGGGGTTGCGGTCGGCGATGTAGCCGAGCTCCCAGCCGCTCTTGGCGAGAAACACCGGGGCGCCGTCGCGGTCCTCGGCCATGTTGCCCTTGTTGGCGTCCATGAACTTCCTGAGATCGGCGGGATCGGCAGCCGCGATCCAGCGCGCGGTCTCGAACAGCCCGCCCTCGAAGCCGACCTCGAGCCCGTATTCCTGGTGGATGCGCTGCGCCAGCACGTCGAGCTGGAGCTGGCCGACGACGCCGACGAACCATTGCGAACCGAGCATCGGCTTGAAGACCTGGGTGACGCCTTCCTCGGCGAGGCTTTCGAGCGCCCGCTGGAGGTGCTTGGCCTTCAGCGGATCGGCGAGGCGCACGCGGCGCAGGATTTCCGGCGCGAAGTTCGGAATGCCGGTGAAGACGAGATCCTCGCCCTCGGTAAGCGTGTCGCCGACGCGGAGCGTGCCGTGGTTGGGGATGCCCATCACGTCGCCCGGCCAGGCCTCGTCGACGATCTCGCGGTCGCGGGCGAAGAAGAGGATCGGGTTGTGGATCGACATGACCTTGCCCGAGCCCGAGGGCTTGAGCTTCATGCCGCGCCTGAAATGGCCCGAAACCATGCGCATGAAGGCGACGCGGTCGCGGTGGTTGGGGTCCATGTTGGCCTGGACCTTGAAGACGAAGCCGGTGACCTTGTCCTCGCCCGGCTCGACGGTGCGCTTGTCGGCCTTCACCGGACGCGGCGGCGGGGCGTAGGCGCCGAGCGCCCGCAGCACCTCGGCGACGCCGAAATCCTTGAGCGCCGAGCCGAAATAGACCGGCGTCAGATGGCCCTCGCGGTAGGACTGCAGATCGAACGGCGTGCAGACGCCGCGCACGAAGTCGAGATCCTCGTCGAGCTTCGCCTTCTCCTCGGCCGAGAGGAGGCCGGCGAGGGCGTCGCCGCCGAGCGGGACCGCCGCGCCGTGCTCGCCCAGGCGCGCGAAGGGCAGGAACGTCTCCGATTCCAGATGCGCCGCGCCGCGGAAGCCGAGGCCCATGCCGGCCGGCCACATCATCGGCGTGGTTTCGAGCTGAAGCTTGTCGGCGATCTCGTCCAGCGTCTCCATCGGATCGCGCGCCTCGCGGTCCATCTTGTTGACGAAGGTGACGATCGGGATGTCGCGCAGGCGGCAGACCTCGAAGAGCTTCAGGGTCTGCGGCTCGATGCCCTTGGCGGCGTCGATCACCATGACGGCGGAATCGGCGGCGGTGAGGGTGCGGTAGGTGTCCTCGCTGAAGTCCTCGTGGCCGGGCGTGTCGAGCAGGTTGAAGGTGCAGCCTTCGAACTGGAAGGTCATCACCGCCGTGGTGACGGAGATGCCGCGCTCCTGCTCGATCTTCATCCAGTCGGAGCGCGCGCGGCGGCGCTCGCCCTTGGCCTTGACCTCGCCGGCGAGGTGGATGGCGCCGCCTTTGAGCAGCAGATGCTCGGTCAGCGTCGTCTTGCCGGCGTCGGGGTGGGAGATGATGGCGAAGGTGCGCCGCTTCGCGGCCTGGGCGGCGGGCGTGAGGGCGTCGGGAGCGTCGGACATGAACGGGAGCTTTCGCAGAAGGCGTGCAGGCGTGCGGGCGGGCTGGCGGCGTGGCCAGCGCGTTACAATCCGATCGCCGCGAAACCCTTCATGTATCTCGAATCCCCGTGCGGCCGAAACGGCCAGCGCGGGGGATATGGGCGAATGCGCCGGTGAGGTCAAGCGGCGCGCGATGCCTTGAATCGATCGCAGGGCGGTGTGACCATGCGCGCAATCCCCCGCGATCCTATGCAGGCCCCGCCGTGCCCAGACGCGACAGAGATACCAGCCTGCCGTCGCCATTCCTGCGGCGGCTGACGGTCGTCGGCGAGCGGCTGGCGGGGCACACCGGCTATCCCTTCACGCTGAAATGGCTTTGCAATCCCGATTTCGAACTGACCTTCGAACAGCCGGTGACGGTCATCGTCGGCGAAAACGGCAGCGGAAAATCGACCCTTCTCGAAGCGGTGGCGGCGCTTGCCGGTTACGACCCGGCGGGCGGCGGCAAGGGCTATCACGCGGTCAGCCACGCGAACGCGCGTGAGGGCAGCGGCGCCGACCTCGCCCTAGTGCTGCGCGGCGCGTGGCTGCCCAAGGTGACGAAGGGATGGTTCTTCCGGGCGGAGAGCTTCTTTTCGGTCGCGCGTTATCTCGATGAAGCTGCGATGGGGACCGGCGCCCCCGGTCCCGAATTCCTGTCGCACAGCCATGGCGAGGGGTTCCTGCGCTTCTTCGCGGAGCGGACGCGGCAACAGGGGTTCTACGTCCTCGACGAACCCGAGAGCGCGCTCTCGCCGCGCCGCCAGATCGAACTGCTCCGGCACCTTGCGGGCATTCAGCAGGACCGGCGCGCGCAGGTCATCATGGCGACGCACGCGCCGCTGCTGATGACCATTCCGGGTGCGACGCTTCTGATGGCGACTCCGGACGGGCTGACGCCGACGACGTTGGAGCAGGTTCCTCATTTCCGCCTGCTGCGCGCATTCTTCGCGGACCCCGAGGGCTTCGTGAACTCCGCCCTCGCCGGCGACGAGGACCTCTTGTTCTGAGGCGTCCAGCGTCTCAATACTCGTCGAGGAACGCTTCTCCGCTGCGGCTTTCGACGGCGACGATCCAGAGGTCGGGGTCGAATTTCGTCTGGCGGTCGAGCGCCGCCTGGACGGCGGCTGCGTCGGTCCATTCGGTGAGCGGCGCGAAGACGAGCGCGCCCTTGCCGTCGCGGACGCGCTCGAAGACCCGCGAGGTGCCGTCGAGCCGGTCGATGACGACAAGCACCGCGCCGGCGTCCGGGTCTCCCTTGCGGGTGACGAAGGCCGGGGCGCCGGAGGTGTGGCAGCGCCGGACATAGGCGCCGACCCAGATCTCGGTCTTCAGACGGGCTTCCATGGTCAGCGCGAAACCTCGCCATGCCAGCGGCGCAGCAGCAGCCATTCCAGAAAGGTCAGCGCCGCGTAGATGAGGACGCCCATGAGGGCGAGGAGGATGAGGGCGGCGAACATCTTGGCGATCTGAAGCCGGTTGCCGGCCTCCAGGATGCGCCAGGCGAGGCCGCCCGAGGTGCCCGAGGCGGCCGCGAACTCCGCCACCACCGCGCCGATCAGCGCGAGGCCGCCCGCCGTCTTGAGGCCGGCGAGCAGGTAGGGCAGCGAGGACGGCACGAGCAGGCGGCGGAAGGTCCGAAGCGGGGTCGCCCGGTAGAGGCGGAAGAGATCGCGCAGATTGGGATCCGCCGCCTTGAGGCCGGCGGTCGCGTTGGCGAGCACCGGGAAGAAGGCGACGATCCAGGCAAGGATGAGGACGGCGAGCCAGGCATTGTCGAGCCCGACCCAGATGACGACGAGGGGCGCGATGGCGACGACCGGCGTCACCTGGAGGATCACCGCGTAGGGCGAGAGCATCGCCTCGGCGAGGCGGCTGGAGGCGAAGAGGGCGGCGAGCGCGATGCCGGAGACGGCGGCGAGCGCGAAGGCGGCGAACGTCGTCTTCGCCGTCGCGCCGGCCGAGGCGATGATCTGGAAGCAGTTGAGGATGCGGTAGAACTCGAGTTTCTTCTGATCGACGGAGAGGCCGGAGGCGGCGCTGTAGCGGTCGTAGAACTCCTCTTTCGGGATCAGGCCGCAGATCAGATAGGTCTTCCCGTCCTCGGCGTAGTGACCGAAGCTGGGA
>ERZ761602.2790-NODE-2790-length-26301-cov-11.673436_pt1 | contig 26301 bp, 24 predicted proteins | sample MGYA00512165_ERZ761602 | MGnify/ENA primary metagenome ERZ761602 (study PRJEB28899, sample SAMN02445085) | bioreactor sludge metagenome | biome: EBPR sludge; isolation source: Thorneside wastewater treatment plant | place: Australia: Brisbane, Thorneside...
ATCGACAAGGGCGAGGTCACCGACAAGGGCTCGATCAACCAGCGTGCCGTGCTGGCACACCGCGAGGCCCTGGTCGAGGCCCTGTACGAGGGCAGCGACAGCGACCCGTTCCTGATCCTTCCCCAGGTGCCGCAGGCGGCGCCGGCACCGGGCTGACCCGCGGCACCGTCCGCTTGCGCACCGCCACCACCCCCGCGTTCCCCCACCGCTCCACAGGAGACAACCCGATGAAGCTGTTCCACAAGAAGACCCTGGTGACCGCCGCCGCGGCGCTGCTGACCAGTGCCGCCGCCTGGGCGCAGGTCAACATCGGCGTGAGCCTCTCGCTGACCGGTCCGGGCTCGGGCCTGGGCATCCCGATGCAGAACCAGATGAAGCTCTGGCCGCAGACCATCGGCGGCGAGAGGGTCAACGTGATCATCCTCGACGACGCGAGCGACCCCGGCAAGGGCGTCAGCAACGCGCGGCGCTTTGTCACCGAGGACAAGGTCGACCTGATCATCGGCTCGTGCCTGACGCCGGTGGCCGCGGCGATGGCGCCGGTGGCCGCCGAGGCCCGCACGGTCCAGCTCGCCGCCTCGCCGGTGGGCGTGCCGCCGGGCCAGGACCAGTGGCTGTTCCGCCTGCCGCAGGGCAACGACGTGATGGCCCACGCCGTGGTCGAGCACATGAAGAAGCAGGGCATCAAGACGGTGGGCTTCCTCGGCTACGTCGACGCCTACGGCGAGCTGTGGCTCAAGGCCTTCACGCCGATGGCCGAGGCCGCCGGCATCAAGCTGATCGCCACCGAGCGCTTCCAGCGCACCGACACCAGCGTGACGCCGCAGGCGCTGAAGCTCACCGCCGCGAACCCCGACGCGATGCTGATCGTCGCCTCCGGCTCGGGCGCGGCGATGCCGCACAAGGCCATCGTCGAGCGCGGCTTCAAGGGCAAGATCTACCAGACCCACGCCGCCGCGACGATGGACCTGATGCGCATCGGCGGCAAGGACGTCGAGGGCTCCTTCGTCGTCTCCGGCCCGGCGATGGTGGGCGCGCAGCTCGCCGACAACCACCCGTCGAAGAAGGCCGCGATGGACTTCCTGGCGGGCTACGAGAAGGCCTACGGCGTGGGCACCGCGAACCAGTTCGCCGGCCACAGCTACGACGCGCGCATCGTGCTCGAGAGGATCATCCCGATGGCCAAGGCCAAGGCCAGGCCCGGCACGCCGGAATTCCGCGCCGCGCTGAAGGACGCGCTGGAGACCATGGGCCGCACCGTCTTCGCCCACGGCGTGATGAACTGGACCAAGGACGACCACTGGGGCTACACCAAGGAGACCGGCGTGATGCTGAAGGTCGTCGACGGCAAGTTCGTCGTCGAGAAGTGAATCGCCAACGGCGATTCACTTCCGTCGAAGGCTAACTTGGCGCAGCCAAGTTAAGGGCCGCAAGGCCCGGCCGCAGACAACCGCCAAGCGCGCCCGAACCCGGCAAGCCACATGGACCTCACGATCGCCAGCATCCTGGCCCTGGACGGGCTGACCAACGGCGCCATCTACGCGCTGCTGGCCGTCGCCACGGTGCTGCTGTTCGCCGTCACGCGGGTGATCTTCATCCCGCAGGGCGAGTTCGTCGCGTTCGGCGCGCTGACGCTGGCGCTGCTGCAACTCGGCAAGGTCCCGGGCACCGTCTGGTTCCTGCTGATCCTGGCCGGCGTCGCGGCAGCGGCCGACGTGCTGCACGGCGTGCGCCATCAGCACGCCGCGTCGCGCATCGCGCGCACGGTGCTGCGCACGCTGGCCTACCCGGTGGCCATCAGCCTGGTGGCCATCTGGGTGGCGCCGATGGGCTTGCCGCTGCTGGCGCAGGCCGCGCTGACGCTGGCGCTGGTGACCCCGTTCGGCGCGCTGATCTACCGCCTGGCCTACGAGTCGCTGGCCGACGCCAGCGTGCTCGTGCTGCTGATCGTCTCGGTCGGCGTGCACTTCGCGCTGCTCGGGCTGGGCCTGTTCTTCTTCGGGGCCGAGGGCTTCCGCAACCCGAGCTTCTGGGACGAACGTTTCGCGGTCGGCCCGCTGACGGTCACCGGCCAGGCCCTCATCATCTTCTGCGCGTCGGTCGCGTTGATCGTGATGCTGCGCCTGTACTTCGAGCGCACGCTGGTCGGCAAGGCGCTGCTGGCCACGGCGGTCAACCGCCTCGGGGCACGGCTGATGGGCATCTCCTCGGTGACCGCCGGGCGGCTGTCGTTCACGATGGCGGCCTTCATCGGCGCGCTGTCCGGGCTGCTGATCGGCCCGACGACCACGGTCTTCTACGACAGCGGCTTCCTGATCGGCCTGAAGGGCTTCGTCGCCGCGGTCTTCGCCGGGCTGTCGAGCTACCCGCTCGCGCTCGTCGGCGCGGTCGGCGTCGGGCTGCTCGAGAGCTTCGGCTCGTTCTGGGCGAGCGCCTTCAAGGAGGTCATCGTCTTCGTCTCGATCCTGCCCGTGCTGCTGTGGCGCTCGCTGCGCGACCCGCACGGCGAGGGGCATTAGCATGGCCTCGCTGCGCCGCTGGGCCTTCCCGGCCTTCGCCCTGCTGATGCTCGTGCTGCCGGCGCTGCCGGTGCCGGACTTCTGGATCACGCAGAGCAACTACATCGGCCTGTACGCGATGGTCTCGCTGGGCCTGGTCCTGCTGACCGGGGTCAGCGGGCTGACGAGCTTCGGGCAGGCTGCCTTCGTCGGCATCGGCGCGTACACGGCCGCCTTCCTGGTCACGAAGATGGGCGTCTCGCCCTGGCTGACGCTGCCCGTCGGGCTGCTGCTGGCCGTGGCCGCGGCGCTGGTCGTCGGCGTGATCACGCTGCGCATGTCCGGGCACTACCTGCCGCTGGCCACGATCGCCTGGGCCCTGGTGCTCTACTACACGATGGGCAACATGGATGCGCTGGGCAAGTACGACGGCCTGCTGGGCATCCCGACGCTGAAGCTCGCCGGCATCGACCTGGGCACCGGCCGCGGCCTGCACCCGCTGATCTGGTCGATCGCGCTGGTCGCGGCGCTGGCCGTGACGCACCTGCTCGATTCGCGCCCCGGCCGGGCGATCCGCTCGCTGAAGAGCGGCTCGATGATGGCCGAGGCGATGGGCATCTCGACCTTCCGCTACAAGCTCACGGTGTTCGTGGTCGCGGCGATCCTCGCGGCCATCTCCGGCTGGCTGTTCGCGCACTTCCAGCGCACCGTCAACCCGACGCCGTTCTCGCTGGCCAAGGGCATCGAGTACCTGTTCATGGCCGTGCTCGGTGGCGTCGGCCACGTCTGGGGCGCCTTTCTCGGCTCGGCCGTCGTGCGACTGACCACCGACGAGCTGCAGGTGCTGCTGCCGAAGCTGATCGGCACCAGCGGCAACTTCGAGGTCATCGTCTTCGGCATCGTGCTGGTCGTCGTGTTGAAGTACGCGCCCGACGGCCTGTGGACCTTCGTCGGCCGCTGGCTGCCGGCCACGCGGCGCGTGCGCGACTGGGAGGGCGCGGCCCCGCTGCCGGCGCGCGACAAGCCGGCGCGCGGCGAGCTGCTGCTGGACGTGCAGGCGGTGCGCAAGACCTTCGGCGGGCTGGTCGCCGTCAACGACGTCAGCTTCCAGATCCGCGCCGGCGACATCGTCGGCCTGATCGGCCCCAACGGCGCCGGCAAGTCGACCACCTTCAACCTCGTCACCGGGGTACTGGAGCTGAGCGGCGGCGCGGTGGCCTTCCGAGGCGAGCCGGTCGCCGGCCTGCCCTCGCGCGCCATCGCGCGGCGCGGCATGTCGCGCACCTTCCAGCACGTGAAGATGATCCCCGACATGACGGTGCTGGAGAACGTCGCCCTCGGCGGCTACCTGCGCACCCGTGCCGGCACGCTGCGCGCGATGCTGCGCCTGGACCGCGAGGAGGAGCGGCGCCTGTTCGCCGAGGCCGAGCGGCAGCTGCAGCGCATCGGCATGGCGCACCAGATGGACGAGCTGGCCGGCAACCTCGCGCTCGGCCCGCAGCGGCTGATGGAGATCGCCCGCGCGCTGTGCACCGACCCCGCGCTGCTGCTGCTCGACGAGCCCGCGGCCGGCCTGCGCCACCGCGAGAAGCAGGCGCTGGGCCAGGTGCTGCGCCAGCTGAAGGACGAGGGCATGAGCATCCTGCTCGTCGAGCACGACATGGAATTCGTGATGGGCCTGACCGACCGGATCGTCGTGATGGAGTTCGGCACCAAGCTGATGGAGGGCACGCCGGCCGAGGTGCAGGCCTCGCCGGCGGTGCGCGCGGCCTACCTCGGGACGGAGCACTGACATGCCCGGCGCCCTCCTCCAGGTCAGCGGCCTGCGCGCCGGCTACGGGCGTGCCGAGGTGCTCGGCGGCCTCGAGTTCCACCTCGACAGCGGCCAGGTCGTCACGATCATCGGCCCCAACGGCGCGGGCAAGTCCACGACGCTGAACGCGCTGATGGGCGTGCTGCCCTCGCGTGGCCGCGTGGTCTTCGACGGCCAGGACCTCGCCGACGCGACGCTCGAGGAGCGCGTGATGCTGGGCCTGGCCCTGGTGCCCGAGAAGCGCGAGCTCTTCGCGACGATGCCGGTCGAGGACAACCTCGTGCTCGGCGGCTTCCGCGCGATGAAGCTGCGCGTGCCGAACTGGCGCCGCGAGCTCGATCATGTCTACGAGCTCTTCCCGCGCCTGAAGGAACGGCGCGCGCAGATGGCCGGCACCTTGTCCGGTGGCGAGCGGCAGATGCTCGCGCTGGGGCGCGCGCTGATGTCGCGGCCCAAGCTGCTGATGCTCGACGAGCCGAGCCTCGGGCTGGCGCCGCTGGTCGTGCGCGACATCTTCCGCACGATCCAGCGGCTGCGCACCGAGGGCACGGCCATCCTGCTGATCGAGCAGAACGCGCGCGCCGCGCTGGAGGTGGCCGACCACGGCTACGTGCTCGAGACCGGCAGCATCGCGCTGCAGGGCCCGGCCGCGCAGCTCGCCGGCGACCCGCGGGTGATCGAGTCCTACCTCGGCGCCGCACGCAAGCCCTGAGGCCCCGCCATGTGGGAGTACCGCGCCCCGGTCGGCGACATGCTGCACGTGATGACACGCGTGCTCGATGCACCGGCCTCCTGGGCCGCGCAGCCGGCCTTCACCGGGCTCGACGAGGCGACCGCGGGCGAGGTGCTGGCGCAGGCCGCACGCTTCGCGCAGGAGGTGCTCGCGCCGACCAACGCCCCCGGCGACCTGGCCGGCTGCCGCTGGAGCGCAGAGGGTGTCGCCACGCCGCCCGGCTTCCGCGAGGCCTACCGTGCCTTCGTCGACGGCGGCTGGCCGGCGCTGGCCTGCTCTGCCGAAGCCGGCGGCCAGGGCCTGCCGCAGTTGCTCGACGCCGCGCTGTTCGAGATGCTGACCGCGGCCAACCACGCGTGGACGATGTACCCGGGGCTGCTGCACGGCGCCTACGAGGTGCTGCTGCACCACGCCGTGCCGGCGCTGCGCGAGCGCTACCTGGGCAAGGTGGCCAGCGGCGAGTGGCTGGCGACGATGAACCTGACCGAGCCGCAGGCCGGCAGCGACCTGGGCCTCGTGCGCACGCGGGCCGAGCCGGCGGACGGCGCGGCCGTGGCCAACGGCGTCGCGCTGCGCCTGAGCGGCACGAAGATCTTCATCTCCGGCGGCGACCACGACCTGACCGACAACATCGTCCACCTCGTGCTGTGCCGGCTGCCCGATGCCCCGCCCGGCACGAAGGGCCTGTCGCTGGCGGTCGCGCCGAAGTGGCTGCCCGACGGCACGCGCAATGCGATCGTCTGCGACGGCATCGAGAAGAAGATGGGCATCAAGGGCAGCGCGACCTGCCAGATGCGCTTCGAGCAGGCGCAGGGCTGGCTGGTCGGCGAGCCGCACCGCGGCCTCGCGGCGATGTTCCGGATGATGAACGCCGCGCGGCTGCACGTCGGTGTGCAGGGCCTGGGCCACCTCGAGGCGGCCACGCAGAACGCGTGGCGTTACGCGGCCGAGCGCCGGCAGATGCGCGCGGCCGAGCGGCCGGCGGGCGCCGGCGCCGCCGAGGCGGACCCGATCGCCTGGCACCCGGCGATGCGCCGCACGCTGCTGACGCTGCAGGCGCGCACCGACGCCTGCCGCACCATCGCCTACGCCACGGCGCTGCTGCTCGACGAGTCCGAGCAGCACGCCGACCCTGCGGCGCGCCAGCGGGCGGCCGACGCGGTGGCGCTGCTGACACCGGTGGTCAAGGCGCTGTTCACCGAGCTGGGCCACCGCAGCGCCGACGAGGCGCTGCAGGTCTGGGGCGGCTACGGCTTCGTGCACGAGTACGGCATCGAGCAGACCGTGCGCGACAGCCGCATCGCGATGATCTACGAGGGCACCAACGAGATCCAGGCCATCGACCTGCTGCTGCGCAAGGTGCTCGACGACGGCGGCCGCCGCTCGGCGGCGCTGCGCGATCGGCTGGCCGCCGATCTCGACGCGGACCCGGCACTGGCGCCCTTCGCCGAGGCGCTGTCCGCGCAGCTGGAGTCCTGGACTGCGGCCGAGCGGGATCTGCTGGACGGCCGCGCGGCCGACCCGCAGTGGCCGCTGCGCGCCGCCGACGACTTCCTCGCGGGCGTCGGGCACGCGCTGATGGCCTGGGCCTGGTTGCGCATCGCGCGCGCCGCGCTGCGGCCCGGCGCCACGCCGATCGACGGGGCGCGGCCGGCCGCCGACTGGCTGGCCGTCGCGCGTTTCGGCGCCGACTGGCTGCTGCCGCAGGCCCAGGTGCACTGGCAACGTGTGCGCCAGCGCGGGGCCGCCGTGCCGCTGCTGCGGGGCTGAGCCCGGCGATGGCCGCCACCCGCCGCTCCCGCCTGGCCGAGCCGCCGCTCGGGACGGGCAGCGCGCCCGACAACGGCAACGCCACGGCTCGCGAGCTCGACTTCGGCGCGCTGCGCGGCATCGCCGGCTTCCACCTCGCGCGGGCGACGGTCACCGCGATGGACGCCTTCGAGCGTCACATCGGCGAACCCTTCCAGCTGCACAAGGTCGACTTCTCGGCGCTGACCCTGCTCGACGCCAACCCCGGCGCGTCGCCGAAGCAGCTTGCCCTCGCGCTGGACATCGCCGCGCCGAAGCTGACCGCGCTGCTCGACCGCTTGCAGCAGCGCGGACTGCTCGAGCGCCGGCCGAACCCGGCCGACGGCCGCTCGCAGTGCCTGGTGCTGACACGCCGCGGCCAGCAGCTCGCCCGCGACGCCGCGGCCGCGTCGCGCCCGATGGAGGACGAGATGCGCACGCGGCTCAGCGCGGCCGAGCACGCGATGCTGATCGAGCTGCTCGCCAAGCTCGCCCGCGGCGGCGCGTCGGGCGGCACGAGCGGCGGCTCCTGAGCGGTCGTTCAGGCCGCCGGCACGTGCGGCGCCGGCTCGACGGTGCCCACGCAGCTGCCGAAGCCGATGCGTCGCGCGCCGCGGCGCTCGCACACGGCGCGCAGGATGACGCAGTCGCCGTCGAGCAGGAAGCTGCGCGTCTCGCCGTCGGGCAGGATCAGCGGCTGCCAGCCGCCGGCACTGAGCTCGAGCAGCGAGCCGCCCTGCTCCGGGCGCGGCCCGGACAGCGCGCCGCTGCCCAGCAGATCGCCCGTGCGCAGGTTGCAGCCGTTCAGCGTGTGCTGCACGATCATCTGCGCGATGGTCCACCAGGCGGCCTCGGTCGTGCGGCAGTGCGACAGGCGCACCGGCTCCTGGCCGCGCTCGCGCATCGCGGCCGTTTGCAGCAGCACCTCGAGCCCGATGTCGATCGCGCCGGCCACGCGGTTCAGCGGCGAGTCGAGGTAGGCCATCGGCGGCGGGCCGCCCGGCCGCTCGAAGGGTACGCGGAAGGGCTCGAAGGCCTCGCGCGTGATCACCCACGGCGAGATCGTCGTCGCGAAGCTCTTGGCCTGGAACGGGCCCAGCGGCTGCGACTCCCAGGCCTGGATGTCGCGCGCGGACCAGTCGTTGAGCAGCACCAGCCCGAACCAGTCCTCCTCGGCCTGCTCCATGGTCTTCGGCTCGCCGGGCGCGTTGCCCACGCCCACGAGCACGCCGAGCTCGAGCTCGCAGTCCAGGCGGCGCGTCGGCGCGAGCACCGGCTCGTCCCGGCCCGGCAACCGGTACTGGCCCCAAGGGCGCCGCACGCCGGAGCCGCTGGGCTGCAGCGACGAGGCGCGGGCCGCACAGGCGATCGGCAGCCAGGCGTAGTTCGGCGACAGCGGCCGCTGCGGGTCGAAGAGCTTGCCCATCGCCGTCGCGTGGTGGATGCCGGTGCAGAAATCGGTGAAGTCGCCGATCGTGCACGGCAGGCTCATGCGCGCCTGCGCCATCGGCACCAGGCACAGCTCGAGGAACGGCCCCTGCTCGCTGCCCTCGGCCAGCGCCGCCGACAGCGCCGCGCGCAACGCGCGCCGCGGTCGCATGCCCTGCGCCATGAAGCTCGCGAGGTCGCCCGCGGCCAGCGGCGTCAGGAAGTCGGAGATGCGGGCCGGCCAGGGGCACAGCTCGGCGGCGAGCTTCAGGTCCAGGACCTGGTCGCCGATCGCCACGCCGATGCGCCAGGGTTCGCTGCCGTGGGTGCGGAAGCGCCCGAAGGGCAGGTTCTGGATCGGGAAGTCGGTCAGCGGATCGTTCGCCGACTCGACCCAGCTGCGCAGCGCCGGGTCGTGCGTGGAGTCAGGTCCCAGCATCGGCGGACTCGCCCCCGGCGACGCCGCTGCGCGCCAGCGCAAGAGCCTCCTTCAGCACGTCCAGGTTGCCGATGTGATTGGCCAGCAGCAGCACGAGGCGCGCGTTGAGCAGCTCGCTCTGCTCGTCGCCCAGCCCGGCATGCGCGGCGATCAGCATCTCGTAGAAGTCGTCGCCCGGGCTGTACGCATGCCGCGTGCGCACGCCCGGCCACCCGAAGTTCGGTTGCACGTTCAGCTGGCTCATCGTCGGACTCCTCGTCAGGTTCGCCGTCCGGCCGCGCACGTGCGCCGGCCACGTCGACGGCAAGCATTCAGCCGGCGGGCTGCGCCGTCGCACGGGCCACCGCGGCCCGCACCGATGGCAGGTCGGGCGTGCGCCAGCGCGCCGCGACATGCTGGTCGGGCCGCAGCAGCACCGCGGTCCCGTCCCGGGCGTCGAATCGCTGCCAGGCCAGCCCTTCGACATCGTGCACCGCGTCCAGCCCCGCGGGCGCCGGCGCGCCGTGGGGCAGCACCAGCAGCAGGTGCACCGGGATGCGGTCCTGCGCGAGGCGGGCGGCCAGCTCGCGCACGGCGTCGGCCGGCGCAGCGGCGGCGAAGCACAGCAGCACGAAGCGGTTGCCGGTGTGCTCGAGCAGCCAGCCGGCGCGTCCGCCGGCGCGCACCGGTGCATCGTCCATCGGCGCGCCCGGCACCATCCAGCCGGCGAAGGTGTCGCGATCCGGCGTGTTCAGGCTGGAGCCGGCGTAGGTGGACGGCACCGACAGCCGACCCGAGTTGACCAGCGCGCGCCCGCACGGCACCTGCCGGGCCAGCGACAGCACGGCATTGCGCATGACCTGCGAGACGCGGCTCTTCGGCGTGATGAAGTCGGTGGAGCGCGTCGAGTTCATGATGTTCTCGTCGGCCGCGGCGGCGCGCTCCTCGCTGTAGGTGTCGAGCAGCGCGTCGGGCGCGAGGCCGTCGTGCACCAGCTTGAGCTTCCACAGCAGGTTGTCGGTATCCTGCAGTCCGGAGTTGGCGCCCCGGGCGCCGAAGGGCGAGACCTGGTGCGCCGCGTCGCCGGCGAAGAACACCTGGCCGGCCCGGAAGTCCTTCATGCGCCGGCACTGGAAGGTGTAGACGCTGACCCACTCGAGATCGAAGCCGATGTCCTGGTAGCCCTGGCTGTCGAGCATCGCGCGGATGCGCGGGCGCACGCGCTCGGGCTGCTTCTCGGCCTCCGGGTCGGCCGCCCAGCCGAGCTGGAAGTCGATGCGCCAGACGTTGTCGGCCTCGCGGTGCAGCAGCACGCTCTGCCCGCCGTGGAAGGGCGGGTCGAACCAGAACCAGCGCTCGGTCTTGTCGGCCGGGAACAGTTCGCCGTCGAGCACGACGTCGGCGATCAGGAAGCGGTCCTGGAAGACCTTGCCCTCGATGTCCAGCCCCATCAGGCGCCGCATCGGGCTGCGCGCGCCGTCGGCGACGATCACCCGCCCGGCCTGCAGCCGGTACGCGCCGTCGATGGTCTCGACCTCCAGCGTCACGCAGCCGGCGTCCTGCGCGAGGCCGGTGACCTTGTGCTGCCAGCGCAGGTCGATGCCCGGCAGCGCGGCCGCGCGCTCGACCATGAACTGCTCGAGCCAGTACTGCTGCAGGTTGACCATGCCCGGGCGGCGGTGGCCGGCCTCGGGCAGCAGGTTGAACGAGAAGACCTCGGTGTCGCGGTGGAAGGTGCGGCCGACGTTCCAGGTGACGCCCTTGTCGACGACCGGCTGGCCGACCCCCAGGCGGTCCAGCACCTCGAGCGCGCGCTTCGCGTAACACAGGCCGCGCGAGCCGATGCTGACCGTGTTGTCGTCGTCGAGCAGCACCACCGGCAGGCCCAGCTGCGCCGCGTCGATCGCCGCGGCCAGGCCGACCGGCCCCGCACCGATGACGACCAGCGGCACGCGGCGCACGGCGGCCTCGCCGAGCTCGGGTGCGCGGCGGTACGGGTAGCAGGGATAGGTGTAGGTCTTCAGCATGGCCTCGTCTCCGGGCTCGTTCCCAGTCCGCCCGCGCGGGACGCGGGCGGCCGTTCGCCCGGCGAGGCGCCGTCCGCAGGGGACGCCGCCACGTCCGGGCTCACCCTTCCAGGGCTTTCCACATGTCGATGTCGCGCTGCGCGGTCCAGATGCGCGGGTCTCGGTGCTGCGTGGCCTCGTCGTAGGCGCGCGTGACGTCGAAGGGCATGCAGTGGTCGAAGATGACCCAGTGGCCGTACTTCGGGCGCACCGCCGCCATCGTCTCCTGGTAGACGGTGCGCAGGTCCTTGCCGGCGGCCGCGCCGGCCTTGACCGCGGCGAAGACGTCGCTGACGAAGTCGCGCGTGCCCTGCAGCCCGGCCGCCACCTGCGCCTCGGTCTGCAGCGCCGCGCCGCGCCCGGGCACCAGCTGCAGCGGCTTCAGCGCGGCGATCGCGTCGAGCGTCTGCGGCCAATCGCTGAAGTACGCGTCGCCGGCATAGGGCGTCGCGTCGAACTCGACGAGGTCGCCGCTGAAGAGGATGCGCTCGGCCGGCAGCCAGACCACCGTGTCGCCCTTCGTGTGCCCGCGGCCGAGCTGCAGGATGTGCACCTCGAGCTTGCCGAGCCACAGCCGCAGGCGGCCGCTGAAGCTCAGCGTCGGCCAGGTCAGCCCCGGTGGCACGCTCTCGACGGCGCGGAACAGGCGCGGGAAGCGCCCGATCTCGCTGGCCTTGTCCTGCTCGCCGCGCTCGTGGATCAGCGCGAGCGTGTCCTCGCTGGCGATGATGTGCTCGGGACGGTAGGCGCTCGCGCCGAGGACGCGCACCGCGTGGTAGTGGCTGAGCACGACGTACTTGATCGGCTTGTCGGTGACCTCGCGGATGCGGCGGATCACGTCCTGCGCCATCGCCGGCGTGGCCTGCGTGTCGATGACCATCACCGCGTCGTCGCCGATCACCACCCCGGTGTTCGGGTCTCCCTCGGCGGTGTAGGCGTAGGCATGGTCGGACAGCCGCGTGAAGCTGACCTTCTTCTCCTCGAGGTCGGCCTGGCTGGCAAAGGCTTTGGCGGTCATGGGACGGATCCTCCTCGGGCGGGGGGGCGGGGGTCGGGCAGCGTCAGCCCTGGGCGGCCGGCGCCGCCGCCAGGCGCGCGACGTGCCACTCGACCAGGCGGCGCATGTGGCGCAGCGACATCTGGTGCGCGTGGATCAACGCGATCACGCCGTTGCGGTGGAACTCGACGACCTTCGCGTCGGGCAGCTCGGCGAACTTCTTCTCGTCCACCGTCATGAAACCCTCGACGGCGAGCTTCTGGCCGCCCGGCAGCTCGGCGTCGAAACGCATCGGCTGCAGCAGGCCCTCGGCCACCAGCAGGCCGCCGAAGGCACGCGTGCGCTGGATCTCGGTCTCCAGCGCGTCGAGGCGCTGGCGCACGTCCTCGAGCAGCGCGGTGGGCTTGTGCTCGGCATCGAACAGCAGCTCGCCCTCGGTGGTGGACCAGCCTTCGTAGGCCTCGTCGAGGACCACGATCGCGCGACCGTCGTCGGCGCGGGCGATGCCGAAGGGATAGGCGCGCAGCATCGCCGGCACGTAGGGCGTGCGCCACTGGCCGCCCTCGACGAACAGGTTCTGCTTGTCGACGAGGCCCAGGGCGGCGATCGGCGCGACGAGCTGCCGGCCGCTGGCGTCGTCCTTGCCGGCGTCGACGAACAGCAGCGGGTACTCGCTGCACGCGTCGCCGAACTCGGCGGTGGCGACGAACACCGCGTTCAGCCCGGAGGCCAGGCTCCAGTCGCGCGGCAGCCTCGCCAGGCGCAGGCCCGCGTGCTTGGCACTGTCGACGGGGACCGCGTTGCGGTACAGGTTCAGGTTGATCAAGACGTCCACTCCATCAGGCATCGTCGGGCGGCGGTGCCGGCGCCTGCAGCGGCGTCACGAGCACCTTGTCGACGCGACGACCGTCGATGTCGACGACCTCGAAGCGCCACGCGTCCCATTCGACCACATCGGCGGTGGCCGGCAGCCGGCCGAGCAGCAGGATGATCATGCCGGCCAGCGTGTTGTAGCGCCCGCGGTCCTCCTCGGGCAGCTCCTTGATGCCGAGCCGGTCCTTCAGCTCGGGCACCGGGATCAGGCCGTCCATCAGCCAGCTGCCATCCTCGCGGCGGACGGCCCAGGCGTCACCGGCGGCCGGGCTGCTGAACTCGCCGGTGATGGCCTCCAGCACGTCGCGCTCGGTGATCACGCCCTGCACCGCGCCGTACTCGTCGACCACGAAGACCAGGTCGGAGCCGGCGCCGCGCAGGTGCTCGAGCAGTTCCATGCCGCTGAGGGTCTCCGGCACGAAGACCGGCGGGACGAGGTGCGCGAGCAGGTCGAACGGGCCGCCGCCGGCCAGCGCCGGGACCAGGCGCGGCACGTGCAGCACCCCGACGACCTCGTCGAGGCCGCCGCGGCAGACCGGGTAGCGCGAATGGCCGTTCTCGGCCAGCGTGCGCACGAGGTCGTCGACCGTGGCGCCGGCGTCGATCCAGGCGATGTCGGCCCGCGGCACCATCATCGAGCCGATCTGCCGCTCGTCGAGGCGGAAGACGTTGCGCACCATCTGGTGCTCCTGCGCCTCGATGACGCCGGCGTCGACGCCCTCCTCGAGCTGCGCGGCGATCTCCTCCTCGGTGACCGAGCGCCCGGCGGTGTCGCGGATGCCCATCAGGCGCAGCACGGCGCCGGTGCACGCGCCGAGCAGCGCGACGAAGGGCCGGGTGGCCAGCGACAGCCCGTTCATCGGCGGCGCGACCAGCCGCGCGACCGTCTCCGGGTACATCTGGCCGAGCCGCTTGGGAACCAGCTCGCCGAAGATGATCGTCAGGAAGGTGATGATCACGACGACGAGCGCGGTGGCCGAGATCTGCGCCCACTGCTCCCCCATCGGCAGGTGCTGCTGCAGCCAGTGCGACAGCGGCGCGGCGAAGGCCGCCTCGCCGACGATGCCGTTGAGCACGCCGATCGACGTGATGCCGATCTGAACCGTGGAGAGGAACTTGGTCGGGTTGTCGTGCAGGTCCATCGCGGCCTGCGCGCCGCCCTGCCCCGACTCGACCATCACCTGCAGCCGCACCTTGCGTGCCGCGGTGAGCGCCATCTCCGACATCGCGAAGACCCCGTTGAGCAGGATCAGGAAGACCAGTAACGCAACATCCATGCGGGCCGTCGGCCGGCAGCGCGGCAATCGGGGGGAAGGGACGCGCAGCGTAGCAGAATCGTCGCGTGATCCTGCTGATCGGTGACATCCAGGGCTGCGATGCGGCATTCGGGCGGCTGCTCGACGTGGCAGGGTTCTCGCCGTCGCGCGACCGTCTCGTCGTGCTCGGCGACCTCGTCAACCGCGGCCCGCGGTCGCTGGCCGTGCTGCAGCGCATGGAGGCGCTGGGCGACAGCGCGCGCTGCCTGCTCGGCAACCACGACCTGCACCTGCTGGCCGTTGCGCACGGGCTGCGCGCGACGCACCACGACGACACGCTCGACGAGATCCTGCGCCACCCGCGACTGCCCGCGTGGATCGACCGCCTGCGCCGGCTGCCGCTGGCCCTGCAGGTGGAAGGCTGGCTGTGCGTGCACGCCGGGGTGCCGCCGCAGTGGACGGCGCAGCAGACGCTGGAGCATGCCGGCGAGGTCGAGCGCATGCTCGCCGGCCCCGACCTGCATGGATTCCTGGCAGTGATGTACGGCAACCAGCCCGCGCGCTGGAGCGACACGCTGGCCGGCGCCGACCGCTGGCGCTTCGTGATCAACGCGCTGACCCGCATGCGCTTCGTCGCGCCGGACGGTGAGCTCGACTTCAAGGCGAAGGAGGGTGCGGCTCAGGCGCCACCGGGGCTGCTGCCGTGGTTCGAGGTACCGGGGCGGCGCACGGCGGGCACGCCGATCGCGTTCGGGCACTGGAGCACGCTCGGGCTGCTGGACCGCCCGGACCTGCTGGGCCTGGACACTGGCTGCCTGTGGGGCGGGCAGCTGAGCGCGGCCCGCATCGACGGCGGCCGCCGCGAGATCATCCAGGTCGAGTGCCCGCAGTCGCGGCGGCCGGGGTTGCCCCCGTAGCCGGCGGACCGGGGCACCGCCCCGGCGGCCCGGGCGGCCGCGGGCTCAGGCGCCCGCGCCGGGCGGCCCGATCCACACCCAGGCGGCCAGCAACCAGGGCAGCGCCGCGCCCGCCACCGCGGCGACGCGTCCGGCGCGGCCCGCGGCTCCGGCACCTGGCGCGGGCGCGCCGGCCGCCACGACGCTGCGCGACCAGACGAGCGCGGCGACACCCGCCCCTGCGGCGCCGATCAGCACGCGCAGGCCGCCCGGCCAGCCGTGCCAGACCTCGAGCCCGAACATCCAGGCCAGCCAGCCCGCCAGCGCCAGCAGCCCGAGCGCGGTCTGCCGGCGCGAGGGTGGCCGCTGCAGGCCCGCGGCCCGCCGCAGCGCGCCCCAGCGGCCCGGCGCCGGCGGGACCAGCCACGCCGCGTGTGCCACGACCAGCAGCCCGGCCATCGGCGGGATCCAGCGCTCCAGCGGCGATCGCGCCCGCTCGCCGGGCGCGGCCAGCGGGTGGCGCGGATCGATGAGGTGCCAGCCCAGGTCGTCGACGGACTCGTCGCCGCTGGCGAGCACGGCGACACCGACGCCGCGCGACGGGCTGAAGCCGAGCCAGGCACTGAAGCCGCCGGTGCCGCCGTTGTGCCAGACCGTCTCGCCGCCGGCCGGGCCGCGGACGATCCACCCGAGCGCGATGCGGTCGGCGCTGCTGTCGAGCGGGACACCGGCCCGCAACGGGGCGCGCGGCTCGAGGTCCTGCGGCGCGAACGGCGCACCGGGCCGCAGCAGCACCTGCAGCAGCCGCGCCACGTCGTCGGCATCGGCCCTCAGCCCGCCGGCGGCGGCGAATTCGCCGAGCGTCCAGGAGGGCACGGGCCGGCCGCCGCGGCTGCCCACCGCATCGCCGTCGCGGCGCTCGATGCCGGCACGCTCGAGACCGGCCGGGCGCAACAGCTGCTCGGCCAGCAGCTGCGCGTAGGGCTGCCCCGCAGCCGTCTCGAGGACCCGCCCGAGCACCGCGTAGCCGAGATTGGAGTACGCCACCTCGGCGGGAAGCACGGCCGGAGCCGTCCAGCCGGCGAGGTAGGCGTCGATGTCGGCACGGTCGATGCGCGCGTAAGGGTCGTCCGGGTCGGCCAGCATCGACCACCAGGCGGCGGCCGACATCGGCAGCCGCGGCAGCCCCGAGCGGTGGGTGACGAGGTCCTGCACCCGCACGGCCGCGGCAGGACCTGGCGGGCCGCCGCCGAAGCCCGGCAGCCAGCGCACGATCGGATCGTCCAGCGACAGCTGCCCTTGCCCGGCCAGCCGGGCCGCCAGCGTCGCGCTGAGCGGCTTGGTGATCGAGCCGAGTTCGAAGCGCGTGCGCCGGTCGATGGCGCGGCCCGCGCGCGGATCGGCATGCCCGGCGACGATCTGGCGGACCCGGCCGGGCTCGACGATGACGACCGCGAAGCCAGCGGCCCGCCCCGCGGCGATGCGCTGCTGCAGCAGCGCCACGATCGTCTCGTCGGGCGGCGGCGGTGGCGGTGGCGCGGCGCTCGCGGCGGCGCCGGCCCCGCAGCCGCCCAGGAGGGCCGCCGCGACCGCGGTAGCCAGGCGCCGGCGCAGCGCGGGCGTCACGAGGCCACCCCGGCATCGACGGCCGCGAGCACGGCGAGCAACGGGACGACGCGCTCGGCCGGCAGCTCGACCTCGCCGCGCCGTGCCGGCCGCAACCAGCCCGACGCGCCGAGCTTGTCCAGATGGTGGTACAGCTGCCCGCTCGTGCCGAGGCCCGGCAAGGCCTGCAACGCCTTCGTCGAGCGGCAGCCGTCCAGCACCGCCTTCAGCAGCGTCAGCCGCACCGGGTGGGCCAGTGCGCCGAGCGCTTCCGCGCAAGGGGCCCAATCGGCGGCCAGCAGATCCTGGGTAGCCCGCGTGATCTGCCAGTGCAGCTCGCGCCCGCCGGCCAGGCGCACGACGCCGGCATAGGCCACCGCGCCGGCCGGTGCCGGCAGCGTGCGCAGGTGTTCGACGGCCCAGAGGTCCGAGGCGGCTGCGGGTGCCGCCGCTGCACCGGCAGGCGCGGCCGGCGGCACGGGCCGTGCCTGCCCGCCGGCAGCTGCATCCCGGGAGTGCACCCAGGCCTCCAGTGCCGCGACACGTGCTTCGAGTTCACGGGCCCGGGCGCTTGTCGGGTCATCGCCTGATTGATTACGGTCTTCCATAGTTACGTAGTTTAATGATGAAGCGATGACGATGGCAAGCCGTCGCGCCAGGCTCGGGCGACCTGCCGGCCGCCAGCCTGGCGGGCCGGTCCGCGACGTGACCAGGGTCACGCCGGCGCGCGCGGTGACCGTCCAGCCGCTACAGCCGGCCGCCCGGCGGCCGAAGCCGAACGCATCGAGCGGTTGGCGAGCCCCCGGCCCGCCAAGCCGCCATGCCTGCCTGGAAGCGATGCGACCCGACCTGCTGATCGATCAACTGGCCGAACTGGCCGGCCAGCGCAACCAGGATGCGCTGGACGCGTGTTTCCTGGACCTGTTCCAGGACCTGCTCGAGCCGCGCTCGGTGGCCATCTGCCGCATCGCCGGGGAACGGCCCGCGCCGCACTGGAGCCTGCAGCGCCGCGCCCGGCGAGACAACGGCGACGTGGTGCACGAGGACGCGCAGCGCCTGCCGCTGGCCGCGCTGCCGCTGCACCTGGAGGCCTGGCACAGCGGCGAGATCTGCCAGCAGGAGGGCGCGCTGCCGACGACGGCGATCCCGATGGGCAGCCACGTGGCCACCGACTGCGTGATCGAGGTGCAGACGGCGCAGCCCCTCGGCACGGCCGAACTGCGCCTGCTCAACGGCGTGCAGCGCTTCCATCGCCACCTGCGCGCGCTCGTCGACGAGAACGAACGCGACTCGCTGACGCGTCTGCTGAACCGCCGGTCCTTCGACGGCAGCTTCGGCAGCATGGCCCTGAGCCCGGCGGGCGCTGACGTCGAGGGCGCGGGCTTCGACGGCGACCGCCGCCGCGGCACCCTGCACCGCCGCTGCTGGCTCGCGGTGATGGACATCGACCACTTCAAGCGAGTCAACGACGAGCACGGCCACCTGATCGGCGACGAGGCGCTGATCCTCGTCGCGCAGCTGCTGCGCGCGGCCTTCCGCGGCAGCGACCGGCTCTACCGCTTCGGCGGCGAGGAGTTCGTCGTGCTGCTGCACGCGCCCGGCGCTGCCGCCGCGGCCGTGGCCTTCGAGCGGCTGCGCCGCAGCGTGGAGGACTACGCATTCCCGCGCGTGGGCCGCCTGACGGTCAGCATCGGCTTCACCGAGGTGCGCCCCGAAGACTCCCCCACCAGCGCCTTCGAGCGCGCCGACCAAGCCGTCTACCACGCCAAGTCCAACGGCCGCAACCAGATCGCCTGTCACGAGGAACTCGCCGGCGAGCGCCCGGCGCCCGAGCGCACCACGGCACTGCTCTGGGCCTGAGGCGCTGCCCGCGCGCGACGCGGCACGCAGCGGCGCGGCACAATCGAGCGCCCCTGGAAGCGTGGCCGAGTGGTTGAAGGCACCGGTCTTGAAAACCGGCAGCCCGCAAGGGCTCGTGGGTTCGAATCCCACCGCTTCCGCCAGCGACGCAGTCGAGATGGCCCCCGGTGGCTGAGGATTTGCGCGCGCTTCGCCGCGCGGCCGGCGTGCAGCCTCGCCCACATGTCGACATCGCACCGTCAGCCCGGCGTCTGCAGCCGCGCCCCGCACGGTGGACACCGACAACGGCCCCTCCCTGCTGGCCCATGACGAAGCGGCGACCCGGGTGTCCATCGAGGCTTCGCTGGACTTCCTCCTGAAGCACTTGCGCGTGGATTGACGGCCCCGGGCCCGGCGCTGCCCGTTCAGCCCGCTACCGCACGGATGAATCCGCGCTGCGATAAGCTGCGCGCCGCTGCCGGGTCCTGGAAACCCTGGGCACGGCGCAGCGCGCCACGCAGACGATGGGCGGGGTCACCGCGAGACACCCCGCGCGACGTGTGCGACCGCAACGCCGGCAACGCCCGAGACCGCCGGAACCCCGCAACGCCGATCGTGTCAACCCCGCTGCTGCCATGACCCCTCGACCCCAAGCCCCCCGGCAACCCGCTCCTGGCGCCTCGCGCAGTCCGCGGGTGATCCTCGGCGTGATGGCGCTGCTCGTGATCGGCGGCATCGCCGCGCTGGCCGGCTGGTTCACGGCGCAGGACCGCCTGGGCGCCGAGGTGGCCCGGCTCGCGAAGCCGGGCGACATCCACATGATCGCCTCGCAGGACTGCACGGTGTGCCACGTGGCTCGTCGGTGGTTCGACGAACATCGTGTCGCCTTCTCCGAGTGCACGATCGAGCACGACGCGCAGTGCCGCGCCGAGTTCACCGCGCTGCGCGCCCAGGGCACGCCCGTGCTGCTGGTGCGCGGCCAGGCGGTGATGGGCTTCGAGCCGCACCGCGTGCGGCAGCTGCTCGGCGGCTGACCCCGCCGGTGCCGGCGGCGGGCCACCGGCACCGCCGCTCACGCCATCGGCGTGCACAGCTCCACGAGCGTGCCATCCGGGCACCGCACGTACGCCACGGTCTGACCCCAGGGCTTGGTCTTCGGCGCGTTGAGCAGCCTGGCGCCGGCGGCCACCGCGCGGTCGCACGCGGCGGCCACGTCGGGCGTGACCAGCCCGATCTCCAGGCCCAGCGGGCGGGCCGAGTCCTCGGCCGCGAGGTAGTCTTGGCCGAGACTCTCGCGCGCGGTCGCGTGCTGGCAGAAGGCAAGCGAGGTGCTGCCGGTGGCCAGGGCGCCGAACTCGCCGTCGGGCGAGACGAAGGCGCGCTGCAGCCCGAAGGCGCGCTCGAAGAAGTCGATCGACGCGGCAACGTCGCGCACGTAGACGATCGTGTAGCCGAATTGCATGGACGGGTTCCTTTCTCGATCCGGCGGCTCGACATCCGCGGCCTGCAGGCGTCGGCGGCGTGTCATCTTGGCCTCGCACCCGGGCTGCGCGCAAGGGCCGGCCGGCGGTCGCCGGCCGTCCCCCCCGAGGGACGACGTCGCCCCGACAGCGGCCTCGCCCACCTAAGATCCGCCGTCGCGGGGCCCTTCGCCTCCGCGTCCGCCACCCCCCTCCTCGGACACCGGCTTCACCTCCGTGTCGCACCGCAAGCCTCCGATGACCCGGACGCGACAGGCGCTGTACCTGGCCGTGGGCCTGGCGGGGGCCTGCGTCGCCGGCGTGCTGGCGCTGGAACTGCTGCTGGGCAACTGGTGGCACGCGGATCCCTGGCTGGCGGTCGCGCGCCTGAACGTCGTGCGCGACCGGCGGGTCGACTTCAGCGTCGAGCACCTCTACGCGTCCGCCCAGCCGACGATCCGCTACTCGCGGGACGCCAACGGGCTGCGCGGGTCCTGCGCACAGCCGCGGGAGATCGAGATCCTGACCATCGGCGGCTCCACCACCGACCAGCGTTACGTCGGCGACGGGCACACCTGGCAGGACGGGCTGCAGCAGCGGCTGACGGCCGCCCTCGGGCGACGGGTCTGCGTCACGAACGCCGGCGTCGACGGCCACAGCAGCTTCGGCCACCTGGCGGCACTCGACCACTGGTTGCCGCTCGTCGCCGGCCTGCGCCCGCGCCTCGTCGTCCTGTACATCGGCATCAACGACGCCGGTTTTCGCCTCCAGCCCAACGAGGGCTACGACACCAGCCCCGACCAGCCGGCCGATGACCTGAAGAGCCTGCTGCGCGAGCGCTCGGCACTGGTCCACCTGGCCATCGCCGCCCGCAGCGTCTGGCGGGGCCTCGGAGCGGGTCCGGCTTACGCCGAGCACGCCAAGCGCCGGCTCGCGGCCGCGGACTACGTCGTCGAGGCACCCTCACCCGGTGTCGAGGCGCTCGTCGGGCGCAACACGGCCCTCTTCGAGCAGAGGCTATCGGCGATCCTGCTGCGCATCCGCGAGCGCGGCGCGACGCCTGTCTGCGTGTCGCAGCCGCACCGCTTCGTGCAGGATGTCGGCGGGCGGCGGCGGGGCATCGCGGACGTGTTCCGCTTCGAGAACCGTTCCTTCAGCGGCTTGGACTATGCGCTCTCGCTCGACGCGTTGAACGCCGCGATGCAGCGCCTGTGCACGGCGGACCGCGGCCACTTCGTCGATCTCGCCGCCCGGCCATTCGCGCCCGACGACTTCTACGACCCCGTCCACCACACACCGGCCGGCGCCTCGCGGATCGCCGGGCACCTCGCCGAGGCCTTCGAGCGCCAGGGCATCGCGGCGCTGCTGCGCTGAGCGGCCATCGCCGGCGCGCTCCCCGGCCGGCCGTTTGACGCAGGTCCAGACGGGTGCACGCAACAGGCGCAACGCCCCCGGCCGCCCCCTTAAACTGCCCGCGCTCCGGTGCGGCCTGAACGCGCGGGGTATCCAGGAGGCCGGGAATGAGCGAACGCTGGGACGAAGGGCTGCGCCGAGACCACGAGATCACCGAACGCGTCTTCGCCGCGATGGACAAGGCGTTTGCGTCACCCGCGGGGCCGACACCCGCGCAGGTGGGCCGGCTGCTCGCGTTCGTGCGCGACTACGTCGACGCCTGCCACAACCAGAAGGAGGAGCAGCAGGTCTTCCCGCGGCTCGAGGCCGCCGGGCTGCCGCGCCACGGCGGGCCGCTGGGCGTGATGCTGGACGAGCACGCCCGGGCTCGCGAGATCCTCGGGCGGCTGCTGCCGCTGGCCGAAGGCTACGCCGCCGGGCAGACCACGCATCGCCGCGAATTGCACGACACCTTCGCCGAGTACGCCGAGCTGTGCCGCCAGCACTTCTGGAAGGAGAACGACATCCTCTACCCGATGGCCCTGCGCCTGCTGGACGACGCCGACGCCGCCGACATCGCGACCGGCATCGCGGCGGTGGAGGACGCGTGCGGCCCCGGCACGCGCGAGCACCACTACCGGCTGGCCGAGCAGATCATCCACGAGGGCGAGTTGCGCGACCTGTCCCACGACCTCGACCGCGACGTGCTCGCGGCCATCCTCAACACGCTGCCGGTGGAGCTCTCGTTCGTCGACCACGAGGACCGCGTGCGCTACTTCAGCCACGAGCACGGCCACAAGATCTTCGGCCGCACGCGCGGCGCGATCGGCATGCTGGTGGACAACTGCCATCCGCCGAAGAGCCTGCACCGCGTGCGCCGCATCATCGACGACTTCAAGGCCGGCGCCCGCGATGCCGCGGAGTTCTGGATCGACATGGGGCCGCGCAAGGTCTTCATCCGCTACGTGCCCGTGCGCAGCCCCGAGGGCCGCTACCTGGGCACGCTCGAGACCGTGCAGGATGTCACCGCGATCCGCGCGCTGGAGGGACAGCGGCGGTTGCTCGACGAGCCCTGAGGCGCCGCTGCCACGTGCGGGTGGCCAAGCCGCGGCCGCGCGGCGGCTACGTGCTGATCGCGCTGGTGAAGGTGAGCCGGTTGCCGAACGGGTCGGTCACCGTCATGTCGCGCGTGCCCCAGGGCATCGCGTGCACCGAGGGCCGCGACTGAGGATAGGCCTTCGCACTCAGCTCGGCGCACAGCGCGTCGACGTCGGCTGCCTCGATGCGCATCGACGAGCCCGGCGTCGCGTCGCCATGGTGCCCCGACAGGTGCAGCGTGCAGTCGCCGCGCTGCACGCCCATGTACAGCGGCAGCCCCGGCTCGAAACGGTGCTCGAAGACGAGCTCGAAGCCGAGGAAGCCGAGATAGAACTCGCGCGCCCGGTCCTCGTCGAAGATGCGCAGGATGGGCGTGGTGCGGGACAGCGACATCGAAGGCTCCGGCTGGGCCGCGGGCCGACGCGCGCACGGCATTCGTGACATTCTGCACGGGCGAGCGCCGCGCGGACCGCGGCCCACCGCCGGCACCCGCGCATCCGGGGGCTGGCGCATCCGCCGGCCGACCTCTAACGTCCGGGTCGAACGGCATGCGCGGCGGGTCCCGTTCTCCAGGGGCAGGCCCGCAGCGGATCGGCAACGGAGAAGCGGCATGACGGTGACGAGCTCTTGGATGCAGGCGGGTGTGCTGGCCATGGCACTCGCGACGGCCGCCGCCGCGGCCACAGCCGCGGGCCCGTCCGCCACCGCGTACCCCGGCGCGCGCGAGCTCGCCGCGCGCCACGACGACACCACGCTCGCCGCGCACGACGCGGCCGCCCGGCGGCATGCCGACGTGCATGCCGGGCAAGCCCTCACGGACCCGGGCGAACCCGGCGCCCGGCCGGCCACCGCGGAACCCTCCACGCTGGCCCTGGCTCTGGCCGGCATCGCGCTCGTCGGCTGGGCCGTGCTGCGCGGCCGCCGCGACACGGCCTGAGGCCGGCGCGCACGGCGCCGCGCGCCTCACCAGGGCCTCGTCCAGCGCGCCGAGACCAGCCACGCCCGCGGTGGCGCGGGTTCGAAGAAGCGCTGGTTCGCCTCGTTGACGATCACGCTGCCCACCACGCGCCGGTCGGCCAGGTTGTCCACGCGGAGCAGCCACTCGAGCCGGCCGCCGCCCAGCGGCACCTGCCACTGCGCTCGCAGCGCCAGCAGCCCGTGCCCCGGCGCGCTCACGGTGTTCGCATCATTGGCCGGCACCGACGACTGCGCACGCCCCTCCAGCGCGAGCTCGAGGCGCGGCGCTGCCCGCCACGCGATCTCGGCGTAGGCCGAGCCGCGCTGCGTGCCGGCGATGCGGGCGCCTGGCGCGAGCGCGGCGCTGGCCACGACACGCGCATCCAGCACCGTCAGCGCGAGCTGCGAGCGCAGCGACGGGCCGAGCGGCCAGCGCAGCCCGAGTTCGGCGCCGCGCCGCTGCGTGCGGCCGATGTTGCGGAAGGTCGTGCGCCCGCCGCTGGCGCCGAGCACGCCGATCTCGTCGTCGCTGCGGGCATCGAACACGGCGATGTCCGCCGCACGACCCGCCCCCGGGCGCCACTTGGCACCCAGCTCCCACTGCCGGCTCGTCTGCGGGCGCAGCGCGTCGTTGAAGCCCGTGAGGCCGTCGGGACGGTAGGCCAGCTCGTTGAGAGTCGGCGACTCGAAGCCGTGGCCGGCGCTGAGGTACAGGTTCAGCCGCGGTGTCGCACGCCACAGAAGCGAGGCGACCGGATTCGTGTAGCGGTAGGCGAGCGCGCCCGAGTCGTCGGGGTTCAACGGCGGGGCGCCGGGCACCGCGCCGGGCACGATGTAGCGGTCGTCGGAGCGGAATTCGACATGGCCACGACGCACGCCGAGCGTGGCCGACCAGCCGGGCGCGAGCTCCGCCTCCGCCTGCGCGTACAGGTCGCGGCTCGTGACGCGGTTGGTCTCGTCGCGGCGCAGCGCGCCGGTGACGCCGAGAAGGCGCTGCGCGCCGCTGCCGCTGAAGTTCAGGTAGCCGCGCCGGTCTTCGGCGCTGCGGTCCGTGCTGGCACCGGCCGTCAGGCGCAGCGCGCGCTCGCCGGCCAGCGTCCAGCGCCACAGCAGCCTCGCGTCCAGGCCCTGGCTGCGGCGCTCGAAATCGATCACGCCGCCCGGGTGGGTCGGCGGCAGCTGCACGGCGTCCGGGATCGACTGCCACTGTGTGACCGCGCGCGTGCCGCCGTAGGCCGCGATGCGGCTCTCGAGCAGTGCGCCGTCGCCGCCGAGGCGGTGGATCCAGGCGATGCCCGCCTGGTCCTGGCGCGTGGTCTTGCGCGTGCCGTAACGCCCCGGCTGGCCAGGCTGCGCCTGCGGCAGCGCAACCGTCGCGGTCTGGTCGGGATCGGACGCGAACTGCGCGGGGGTCAGTCCCAGCGGGTCGAGCGCCGGCTGGTCCAGGTGACTGGCGACCACGGTCACGCGATCGCGCACGCCGTCCCAGCCCAGGCGCAGGTGGGCGAGCGTGCGCCGTGCCTCGCTGTGCGGCCGGAAACCGTCGGTCGCGAAGCGGCTCGCGCCGGCCGAGAGGCTGAAGCCGCCGGCCAGCGGCGCGGCGATCGCTGCACGCAGCTGGCGCAGGCCGTCGCGGCCGGCATCGGCCGCGAGGAGCGCCTCGCGCGCAGTCGGCCAGGCGCCGATCACCGAGATGACACCTCCCGAGCTGTTGCCGTACAGCGCGCTGAACGGCCCGCGCAACACCTCGACGCGCTGCGCGCCGGCGAGATCGACGTGCGACACCTGCCCCTGCCCGTCGGGGCCGCTGGCCGGGATGCCGTCGGCGATCAGCCGCAGCCCGCGCACGCCGAAGGTCGCGCGTGCGCCGAAGCCGCGGGAGTGCAGCTGCAGGTCCTGCGCGTAGTTGCTGCGGTTGTTCGCGACGATGCCGGGGATGCGCGACAAGGCCTCGGAGAGGTTGATCAGCGGCCCGGCGGCTCGCAGCTCGGCGGCATCCACGCTGCCCACCGCGTAGGGCGTGTCGGCGATGCGCCGCTCGGCCCCGCTGGTGGTGACGATCACGCGCTCGACGGCGTCCGCAGGCGCCGGGGCACCATCGTCGGACTGGGCACGGGCATCGCGCGCTGGCGAGGTTGCGGCGATCGCCAGGACGGCGGCGGCACAGGCGCAAACGGAAGGGCGGCGGGACGGGGGCACGGGTCAGGTCAGGACTCGGTGGAGCCGGTCGCAGATGCCGGGCCTGGCAGCCGGCGGGCTCAGCCGGGCCGCCTGGCACGAGTGGGGCCCCCGGCAGGGACCGGTGCGTGCCGGACGCGAGCGAGGACGCGAGCGAGGACGCGAGCGAGGACGCGATGATGGCAGCTCGCGGGGCCGCGCGGCGGCCTGCCTAGAATGCCCTCTCGTCACCTGGGATCAGCGGGCCCGCCCGAGCACATCCCGCCCGGAGCAACTCATGGAAGCCCTGCTGGTCTCGACCGGCATCGTCGCGCTCGCCGAGATCGGCGACAAGACGCAGCTGCTGACGCTGCTGCTCGCGGCGCGCCACCGCAAGCCCTGGCCGATCGTCGCCGGCATCCTCGTCGCGACGCTGGTCAACCACGCGATCGCCGGCGCCGTCGGCGCCTGGCTCACCACGGTGATCGGCCCCGAGGCGATGCGCTGGATCCTCGGCCTGTCGTTCCTGGCGATGGCCGCGTGGATGCTGATCCCGGACAAGCTCGACGACGACGCGGGCGCGTCGCGGTCGATCGGCGGCGTGTTCCTGACGACGGCGGTGCTCTTCTTCTTTGTCGAGATCGGCGACAAGACGCAGGTTGCGACGGTCGCGCTCGCAGCGCGCTTCGACGCGCTGGTTGCCGTGGTCATCGGCACGACGCTGGGCATGCTGCTCGCCAACGCGCCGGTGGCCTTCTTCGGCGAGGCACTGGCCAGGCGCCTGCCCGTGCGCATCGTGCACCGGATCACGGCCCTGATCTTCGCAGCGCTGGGCATCGGCGTGCTCGTGCTGCGATAGTGCCTCGTTGGGGGTCACGTTGGGGGTCAGGTCTTGCCTCTTGCCCCCGCGGCGACGCGCGGGCATGTGCGGGGGGCTTCTGTCCGGTGAACACGTCCACGCGGGCGGCCAGGGTTCCTGCAGGCGCCTGGAGAGGCAAGAGGCAAGAGGCAAGACCTGACCCCGGAT
>ERZ761602.2791-NODE-2791-length-26297-cov-4.941697_pt1 | contig 26297 bp, 24 predicted proteins | sample MGYA00512165_ERZ761602 | MGnify/ENA primary metagenome ERZ761602 (study PRJEB28899, sample SAMN02445085) | bioreactor sludge metagenome | biome: EBPR sludge; isolation source: Thorneside wastewater treatment plant | place: Australia: Brisbane, Thorneside...
GCCGCCGACGACCCGGCCCTGCGGGGCTACGTGATCACGGCCCGCAATATCAGCGAACGCAAGATCGCCGAGCAGCGCATCCGCTATCTCGCCCGGATCGACTCCCTCACCAAGGTGCCGAACCGCATGCAGTTCCAGCACCTGCTCCAGCGGGCCATCGCCCGGGCGCGCCGGGGCGACCACCGGCTGGCGCTGATCTACCTGGACGTGGACAAGTTCAAGGAGATCAACGACACCTTCGGCCACACCGCCGGCGACCTGTGCCTCGAGACGATGACGGACCGGCTGCGCAGCATCCTGCCGGACTCCTCGGTGATCGGGCGACTCGCTGGCGATGAATTCGGCGTGATCCTCGACAACCTGGATCCCTCCCGCAACCTGCGGGCCGAGGTGGTCGCCACCACCCGCCTGCTGCAGGAAACGATCACCGAGCCCCTGCACTTCCAGGGCCACCAGCTCTACGTGAGCACCAGCGCGGGCATTGCGCTCTATCCCTCCGATGGCAACAACGTCATCGACCTGATCCGCAATGCGGACGCAGCGCTGTACCGGGCCAAGCGCCAGGGGGGTGGCGCGCTCGAGGTTTACCACGCCGACATGAACGCGGCGGCCGTCGAGCGCCTGATGCTGAAGAGCCGGCTGCGCAAGGCCTTCGAGAAGAACGAGCTGCGCGTCCACTACCAGCCGAAGGTGAACCTGCGGGACGGGACGATCGCCGGCGCGGAGGCGCTGGTCCGCTGGGAGCTGACGGACCGGGGCATCGTGCTGCCGTCGGAGTTCATCCCCCTCGCGGAGGAGAGCAACCTCATCCTGCAGATCGGCGAGTGGGTCCTCGACCGGGTCTGTGCCGACTTCCAGAGCTGGGCCCTGCGCCCCGACAACCCCGGCCGGGTGTCGGTGAACCTGTCGCTGCGCCAGCTGAAGCAGCGCGACTTCCTGAACCGGGTGCAGGCGGTCTACGCGCGCCACCAGGTGCCACCCACCGCCCTGGAGCTCGAGATCACCGAGACGACGCTGATGGAGGACCCGAAGCGCACCCTGCACCTCCTGAAGGAACTGCATGGCCTCGGCCTGCGCCTCGCCATCGACGACTTCGGCACGGGGTACTCGTCGCTGTCGGCCCTGCAGCAGTTCCCGATCAGCACGCTGAAGATCGACCAGTCGTTCGTGCAGAACGCCACGAAGGACCACGACCAGGCGACGATCGTCGCGCTCATCATCGAGATGGGTCACAGCCTCAAGCTGGAGGTCGTGGCCGAGGGCGTCGAATCCGAGGAGCAGCTGCGCTTCCTGCGGGCGCTCAACTGCGACTATGCCCAGGGGCTGCTGTTCGGCCGGGCCATGGCCGCCGACGACTTCCGGGACCTGGTGCTGGACCAGCGGGGTGGCCCGGGGCGGTACCGGCCCCTCTTCGCCCGGGGCTGAAGCCTGCGGCATAATCCGCGGACGTCTTCCCCGCCGGAGCCCCGCCATGCGCCATCGCATCACGCTCGCCGCCCTGGTCCTTGCCTGCAGTCTCGCGCCCCAGGCGGAGGCGGCCTGTGAATACCCGGGTGACGTCAAACTGCCCGACGGCGCGACCGCCACCGAAGCCGACATGACCGCCGCCAGCGCGGCAGTCAGGCAGTACGTCGCCGCGATCGAGGCCTATGCCAACTGCCTGGACACGGAGTTCGCCGCCCTCCCGGCGGAGCAGCAGACCCCGGACGCCAAGGCCATGGTCAACAAGCGCTACAACGCCGCCGAGGATGCCAAGGTGGCCACGGCCAATGCCTTCAACGAGCAACTGCGGGCGTTCAAGGCGAAGAACCCCTGAATTACCCGTAGGAGCGCCGACCGGCGCGAATCCGCCCGGGATCGCGGCTGAAGCCGCTCCTACGGGCTAATGCCGGCTGGCTTGCGCCGGACCCCCGGTTTAGAATCCGCGGCCCCAACCGAGGACCGCCCATGACCAAAGCTGCCCGAGTCACCATCACCGGCGCCGCCGGCCAGATCGGCTATCAGCTCGCCTTCCGGATCGCCTCCGGCCAGCTGCTGGGGCCGAACCAGCCCGTCATCCTGCAGCTCCTCGAGATCACCCCGGCCCTCGGCGCCCTGAACGGCGTGGCCATGGAACTGGACGACTGCGCCTTCCCGACCCTGCAGGGCGTGGTGGCCACCGACCAGGCGGACGTCGCCTTCCGGGACACGGACTACGCCCTCCTCGTCGGCGCAAAGCCCCGGGGTCCCGGCATGGAGCGGGGCGACCTCCTGCGCGACAACGCCAAGATCTTCTCGGTCCAGGGCAAGGCCCTCGACCAGCACGCCAGCCGCCAGGTCAAGGTGCTCGTGGTCGGCAACCCGGCGAATACCAATGCCCTGATCGCCCAGGCCAATGCCCCGAGCCTGAATCCCGCGAACTTCACGGCCATGACCCGCCTGGACCACAATCGGGCCCTCGCCCAGCTGGCTGCCAAGACCGGCACCCATGTGAGCCAGATCAGCCGCATGATCATCTGGGGCAATCACTCGGCGACCCAGTACCCGGACATCAGCCATGCGCTGGTCAACGAGCGCCGCGCCAGCGAGCTCGTCGACCAGCAGTGGCTCACCGGCGACTTCATTCCCACCGTGCAGCAGCGCGGCGCGGCCATCATCAAGGCCCGGGGACTGTCCAGCGCCGCGTCGGCGGCCTCGGCGGCCATCGACCACATCCGGGACTGGGCCCTCGGGACCCCCGGGGACGACTGGGTCAGCATGGCCGTGCCGTCCGACGGCAGCTACGGCATCAAGGAAGGGGTCATCTATTCCTTCCCGGTGCGCTGCACGAAGGGCAAGTACGAGATCGTCGAGGGCCTCGCCATCAGCGATTTCAGCCGGGAGCGGATGCAGGCGACCGACGATGAGCTCCGCCAGGAGCGCGACGCCATCGCCGCGTTGCTGTAAAACCACACTTTGGCCCGTGGGAGCGCCCAAAGGCGCTCCTACCGGCTATAGTCAGGGGCCATCCGCAGGGATCTGGCCATGGCTGACGTCCTGATCTGGTTGCTCTGGACCGCCGGACTCGCGGCGGTCGTCATCACCGTCGCCTACCGGCGGGTGGACCTGCCCACGTCCACCCTGGTCCTATTCTTCGCCCTGGCGGTGTACTCCCTGTTCGGCACCGGCTGGCTCGCCTGGAAACTGTTGCTCTGGGTGCTGCTGGCGGGGCTGGTCGTGCTGAACTCCACGGGGTTCCGGCGGGAGCGCATCACGCTGCCGCTCCTGCGCTTCTACCGCACCGTCGTGCCGACCCTCTCCGACACGGAGCGGGAGGCCCTCGAGGCGGGCACGGTCGGCTGGGACGGGGAGCTGTTCACCGGCCTGCCGGACTGGGGCAAGCTCATGGCCCTGCCGGCGCCGGCACTCTCCGCCGAGGAACAGGCCTTCCTGGACGGCCCCACGGAAGAGCTGTGTCGGATGGTGGACGACTGGCAGATCACCCACGAACTGGCCGACATGCCGCCGGCGGTCTGGGCGTTCATCCGGCAACACCGCTTCTTCGCGATGATCATCCCGAAGCGGTACGGGGGACTCGAGTTCTCACCCGTGGGTGTCGCGGCGGTTCTGGCCAAGCTCTCGAGCCGGAGCGCCGTGGTGGCCTCGACGGTGGGCGTCCCCAACTCGCTGGGACCGGCCGAGCTGCTGCTCCATTACGGCACCGAGGAACAGCGCGAACGCTACCTGCCCCGCCTGGCCGCGGGTGACGAGATTCCCTGCTTCGCGCTGACCGGCCCGCGCGTGGGTTCCGACGCGGCGTCCATCCCGGACACGGGCGTCGTCTGCAAGGGCCTGTGGCAGGGCCAGGAAATCGTCGGCATCCGCCTCAACTGGGACAAGCGCTACATCACCCTCGCGCCCGTCGCGACGGTACTCGGCCTGGCCTTCAAGCTCCACGATCCGGACCGCCTGCTGGGCGGTGAGCCGGACCGGGGCATCACGGCGGCACTGATCCCCGTCCGCACGCCGGGAGTCGAGATCGGCCGCCGGCATTTCCCGCTGAACATCCCCTTCCAGAACGGCCCGACCCGGGGCAGGGACGTCTTCGTGCCCCTAGACGCGATCATCGGCGGGCCCGAGCGGGCCGGTCAGGGCTGGAAGATGCTCGTCGAGCAGCTGTCGGCGGGCCGCGGCATCACCCTGCCATCCAGCGCCATGGGTGGCAGCAAGGCGGTGGTCTATGCGTCGGGCGCCTACACGCGCCTGCGCAAGCAGTTCAACCTGCCGGTCTGCGAGTTCGAGGGCGTCGGTGAGGCGCTGGCCCGCATCGCCGGCTACACCTACATCATCAATGCCGGCATGACCGTCACCGCCACGGCGATTGCGCGCGGGGAGAAGCCCGCGGTGCCATCCGCCGTCCTGAAGCACCACTGCACGGAGATGGCCCGCAAGGTCGTCAACGATGCCATGGACGTCCATGGCGGCAAGGGCATCATGCTGGGGCCGTCCAACTACCTCGGGCGCGGCTACCAGGGGGTACCCATCGCCATCACGGTGGAAGGCGCGAATATCCTGACCCGCAGCCTGATCATCTTCGGCCAGGGGGCCATCCGCTGCCATCCCTTCGTGCTGAAGGAGATGGAGGCCGCGAAGGACCCGGACTTCAATCGCGGGCTCCGCGACTTCGACCGGTACCTGTTCGCCCACGTCGGGTACGCCATCAGCAATGCGGCCCGCTCGTTCGTGCTGGCCCTGACCAACGCCGAGGCGAGTGGGTCACCCGTCGAGGGACCCACCGCGCGGTACTTCCAGCACGTCAATCGCTACAGCGCGGCCTTCGCCCTGGCGGCCGACGTGGCCATGCTGGTGCTCGGTGGCAAGCTGAAGCGCAAGGAAGCCCTCTCCGCCCGGCTCGGCGACGTGTTCAGCAGCATCTACCTCGCGAGCATGGTGCTGAAGCATTTCGACAACCAGGGCCGCCAGTCCGGCGACCTGCCGCTGGTGGAGTGGGCCTGCCGCACGCTGCTCTACCAGGCGCAGGAGCAGCTGCATGGCTTTCTGCGGAACTTCCCGAACCGCTTCGTCGCCGCGGCCCTGCGCGTGTGCATCTTCCCACGGGGACGAATGTACTCGGCGCCGTCGGATGAGCTCGGTCGTGAAGTGGTCGAGCTGATCACCCGCCCGACCGCCACGCGGGAGCGGTTGTGCGAAGGCATCTACGCCGCACGCCTGCCGGACTCGCCGCTCGGCCAGCTGCAGACCGCCCTGGAAGCCGCGGAGCGGCTGATCCCCGTCGAGACCCGGGTGCGGGAGGCCATCCGGGCCGGCATCCTGCCTGCGGGCGCGGTGCACGAGCGCATTGACGACGCGCGGGACCGGGGCGTGATCTCCGCCGACGAGGCCCGCCAGCTCCGGGACTACGACAACCTGGTCCTGACGATCACCGGCGTGGACGACTTCGACCCCGCCGAGCTCCGGCGGTTCACCCAGCCGGCGCCCGCGCCGTTCCATGACACCGCGGGGGTCGTCGGTTAATATGAGCCGATGAAATCCGGCAGGGCGGACTGAGCGAACCGCCATCGCCCCTCCGACGGCACGCCATGGCGCCAATCTCCCGACGCAATACGAAAACTCCACCTGCTCCCGGTGTCCCCGGGTTGAGCGGCATGGCTCTGTACCTGCCCGCCTACCGGGTGGACCTGCGGGCGTGGTGCGACTGGACCGGCAATGACTGGCGGAAGATCGGCCAGGTCGTCGGCTCCGGATTCCGGCTGCTCGGTCCGAACCAGAGCGTCTACACCATGGCCGCCAACGCCGTGCTGCGGTTGATCCGCAACTACGACGTCGATCCCCGGCGGATCCGTTACCTGGCGCTGGGCACCGAATCGAGCACGGACAACTCGGCCGGCGCCATCATCGTCAAGGGCATGGTCGACGAGGCGTTGCGCGCCCTCGGGATGGCGCCGATCGCACGCCACTGCGAGGTACCCGAGTTCAAGCACGCGTGCCTCGGCGGCATCTATGCGCTGAAGGGCGCCGTGCGCTTCCTCGCCACCGACGGTGGTGATGGCGTCGCGGTGGTCGTCTGCGCCGACAAGGCCCTCTACGAGCTCGGCAGCAGCGGCGAGCCTACCCAGGGCGCGGGCGCCGTGGCGATGTTGCTCGAGCCGGAGCCGCGCATCGCGCGCATCGACCTCGGCAAGGCCGGCACCGCCTCGGAGTACCGGGGCATCGACTTCCGCAAGCCACTCACGGGCCGCCTGAACGGCCATGCGCATTCACTCGACATTCCCGTCTACAACGGCCGCTACTCGACCAATTGCTACGTCGACGAGGTCCGCCACGCCCTCGATGACCTCTATGAACGCCGCCAGGTGCCGGCACCCGCCTACCTGCGGAGCGTCGAGGCGATCTTCATGCACCGTCCCTACGCGCGCATGCCCGAGACCGGCCTCGGCGTCGCGTACCTGTTCGCCCTGGCCCGCGGCGATGCCGCCGACCAGGAAGAGCTCGCCACCTATTGCCGCGGCGCCGGCCTGCTGCCTGCGGACCTGCTGGCCGAGATGCGGGGGCCGGCCGAACTCGGCCTGCTCGCCGTCTGCGACCGGATCCAGGACGAGGTCTTCCCGCTGACCATGTCAGTACTGAAGGTGTTCCGGCAGAGCGAGTCCTTCGCCCGCCACGTGCACGCCAAGATGGAGCTCGGCGCCAACTGGATGCGCGAAGTGGGGAACCTCTACACCGGGGCGCTGCCTGCCTGGCTGGCGGCCGGGCTCGCCGACGCCGCCCAACGGGGCACCACGCTCGCGGGCCACGAACTGCTGGCCATTGGTTATGGCAGCGGGAATGCGGCGGACGCCATCCCGCTGGAGGTCGTCCCCGGCTGGGAGGCCGCGGCCCGGCGGATCGGCGTGACCGAGGCGCTGTGCCCGGCGCTGGACCTCACGAAGGAGCAGTACCTCGCCCTGCGCGAGGGGCAGGAGCCCGAAGGGCTCGCCATCCACCCGGCGGCGGAGTTCGTGGTGGAGCGGATTGGCGCCGCCACCAGCCAGGCATTCCAGGACGCCGGCGTCGAGTACTACCGCTACGTGAACTAGTCGCCTGCGCCAGGTCAGGCGTGGCGGAGGCCGCCCCTGGGCGCCTCTCCATGCACGGCGAGTCCCGGCGCGCACAGGTCCGCCGCCAGCAAGTCCACGCCGGCAGCCGCGAAATCCGCCCGCAGTGCCTGCTCGACCTGGCGCGAGTCGGTGAGCACGATGCCGAAGTCGCCGCCGCCCGCTCCCGACGGCTTGTACACCGCACCCCGCGCGACGGCCATGGCGCGCAGCCGCTCGTGGGCCGGCGAGAAGATGCCGATGCCGGCAGCCTCGTCGAGGCGCCGCAGGCCGCCCTCGTAGTTGGCTATCGCGCCGAGGATCTTGCCGGTATCGCCGGCCTGCCAGGCCGCGACGGCCTGGCCCGCGTTGGCTCCCAGCCGCTCCATGTGGCCCTTGAAGCGCACCGGGTCCCGCTGCCGGAAGGCGCGCAGTCGCCCGAGCATGTTGGGGGTGGAGGCACTCTGGCCGGTCCAGGCCGCGAGCATCGACAGGTGCCGGGGCCAGGCTACCGGGCGGGCCTGCGGGACGCCCGGCTCGATGGCGGGCCCGCGGCCGAATTCGATGGCGACCGTGCCGCCGGTGATGGCCGTCGCCACGTCGATGCCGCTGCCGGCGCCGCCCTGCAGGCGGCGATGGGCTTCGTGGCAGATGGCGATGAGGGTCTGGCGCGGCAGCGCGCCGGCGCCGGTGAAGCGGAGCAGCGCCCCGGCGAGGGAGACGACGATGGCAGCGCTGGAGCCAAGGCCGAGCTTCACCCGCTGGCCGTCGGCTCCAGCGCGCTGGAATGCCGCGGTGGCCAGCTCGACCTGGCAGGCGTGCAGGTCCGCGGCCCGGGGCAGGAGCCCCCGGGCATCGAGGATCTCGGCACAGGCCTCGAGGGGCAGCCCGAAGGCGCCCGGGGACTCGCCCTCCCAGCGCGGCCCGCTGCCCGGCACCCACCGGAAGCGGAAGGCCTGGCCCGTGTCGGGGATCAGCAGCTGGTTGCCCGATCCCGGCAGCTGGCGGATGGTGGCTCGGGCATGGACGTCCACGGCCACGGCGAGGCCCGGCGAACCCTCGAGGACCGCATACTCGCCGACGATGACGAGCTTGCCGGGGGCTTCGGCTTCAATCACCGCTGGCACGGAGGCGGGCTCCCTCACCCAGGGAACTGCGCAGGATCCCGAGCACGCCCGGCAGGCTGCCGAGGGCGTCCGCGACCGTCGCTGCGGCACCCGGGAGACACACGGCCTTCACCTGGGGTCCGGCATCCACCGTGAAGAACACGGGCACGCCGTCCCGCCGGAGCTCGCGGATGCGGTGCAGGCAGGCCACGGTGGCGGGCGTCCAGTACATCAGCGGCGGGCGGGTGGTGAGCATGACGGCGTGCATCTTGAGGCAGTTGTGCTCCGCAAGCTCCGCCAGCGCCGCGAAGTCCCGGGTGCGCACGGCGGCCAGCCCGTCCGCCAGGTCGGCGGCGTGGGTCTGCACCCAGGCATCGTAGTAGGGCGAGGTCTGCTCCGAGAGCGCCATGCCGGCCCGGGAGCTGGTGTCCTTGGGTCCCGTGGTGGTGATGGCGACGACGATCTCGAGGGGCCAGCCGTCGGGATCGACCACCTGCTCGCAGACGGTCGTCGAGTCCCGGTTGGTCAGCAACACGACCCCGCCGAGCAGCGACCGGGGCGCCGAACCGGAGCCCAGGCGGGCGATCTCGGCCAGGCGCTGGGCGGGCAGCCCGAGTCCGAGGGCGCCGGCACCGGCCGTCACGAGCGCCGCGAATCCGGACGCCGAGGAGGCGAGCCCGGCGCCGGTGGGGAAATCGTTGCGGGATTCGACCCGGGCCCGGGTGGTCACGCCCGCTTCGCGGCGCAGCTCGTCGAGGCAGGCGGTCACCCGGGCACTGGTCTCCGCGTCCGCGCGGCCGTCGAGGAGCACCTCATCCTCAGCCAGGCCAGGGTCGAAGCCCACGCGGGTCACCGTGGCCAGCCCGCCCAGCACCAGGGACAGAGAGCCCGTTGCCGGCAGGTTGCCGGCCCGGGCGCGCTTGCCCCAGTACTTCACGACGGCGACGTTGGGGTGTGCCACCGCAACCGCCTGCATGGGACCTCCGCGGGTCAAGCTGCCAGCCGGGAAGTATAGCTGCGGGCCGCCCCCTGGCGGGGTTGGCTCGCTCCCGGCCTACCCTCTATCCTTGGCCGGTCTCCCCAAGGCCAGACCCCAGCACCGCATGAGTTTCGCGACCCGCGCCGACGACTACGTGGCCCGCATCGAGAGCGTGCTCGACCACCACCTGCCCGCCGCCACCGTGGCCCCGCAGCGCCTGCACGAGGCGATGCGCTACTCGTGCCTGGGCGGGGGCAAGCGCATCCGCCCGCTGCTCGTCTACGCCACCGGCGAGGCGCTCAAGGTGCCGGTCGAGGTGCTGGACGCGCCGGCCGCCGCGATCGAACTCATGCACGCGTTCTCACTGATCCATGACGACCTGCCGGCCATGGACAACGACGACCTGCGGCGTGGCCGGCCGACGACGCACCGGGCCTTCGACGAGGCCACCGCCATCCTCGCGGCGGATGCCCTGCAACCGCTGGCCTTCGAGATCCTGGCGACCCACCCGGCGCTCGTGGCCCGGCCTGCGGCCCAGGTACGCCTGGTGGCACTGATCGCCGACGCGTGTGGGTCGCGGGGCATGACGGGTGGCCAGTCGATGGACCTTGCCGCCGAGGGCCGGCGCCTCGACGCCGCCGAACTCGAGCACATCTACCGCCTGAAGACGGGCTACCTGCTCAGGGCCAGCGTGCTGGCCGCGGCCTGCTGGGCCGACGAGGTGCCGGATGCCACCCGGGAAGCGCTGGAGCGGTTCGTCGATGCACTGGGCCTCGCCTTCCAGGTCCGGGACGACATCCTCGACATCGAGGGCACCACGGCCGAGACGGGCAAGACCGGCGGTTCGGACCAGGCCAAGGACAAGGCCACGTATCCCCACCTCTTCGGCATGCCCCGGGCCCGCCAGCGGGCCGACGAACTGCTGCAGCAGGCCATGGGTGCCCTCGGCGCGTTCGGCCCGTCGTACGACGGGCTGCGTTGGGCAGCGCGTTATATCGTGCTGCGCCAGCGGGGCTGAGGGCTGCTAGGCTGGGCGGGGATGTACACCAGTTTCTTCGGTCTCAGCGAGAAGCCCTTCTCGATCACGCCGGATCCCCGCTACCTCTACCTGAGCGAGCGGCACGCGGAGGCCCTCGCCCACCTGATCTACGGGGTCAAGGAGAGCGGCGGCTTCATCCAGCTGACCGGCGAGGTCGGCACCGGCAAGACCACCCTCGTCCGCAGCCTGCTCCAGCAGCTGCCGGACTTCGCCGACGTGGCGGTGGTGCTGAATTCCCAGCTGTCCCGGGTGGAGTTCCTGACCTCGATCTGCGAGGAACTGCGCGTGCCGCTGCCGGAGCAGCGGAGCAGCATCAAGGCGCTGACCGACGCGCTGAATGCCTACCTGCTCGAGAACCACAGCCGCGGGCGACGCACGATCCTCATCGTGGACGAGGCCCAGAACCTGCGGGTCGAGGTGCTGGAGCAGGTCCGCCTGCTGACCAACCTGGAGACGTCGAAGCAGAAGCTGCTGCAGATCATCCTCATCGGCCAGCCCGAACTGCGCGAGCTGCTCGCCCGCATCGACATGCGCCAGCTCGCCCAGCGCATCACGGGCCGCTACCACCTGGAGCCTCTCACCCGGGACGAGACCATTGCCTACGTGGAACACCGCCTGAAGGTTGCCGGCGCGATCGGCCCGATCTTCTCGGCTGCGGCGAAGCGCGAGCTCTACCGGCTGTCCGGCGGTGTGCCCCGCATGATCAACGTCATTGCCGACCGGGCCCTGCTCGGCGCCTATACCGTGGAGGCCCGCGAGGTGACGCCGGAGCTGGTGCGCTCCGCGGTGCAGGAGGTCTTCGACCGGCCACCCGCCGGCTTTGCCGCCTGGCACCGGCCCTGGTGGGCCCACCCCGCGGCCCTCGCCGGCCTCGGCCTCACCGGCCTGCTCATCGTGCTCGCTTCCGCGTTCGCCGGCCTCCAGTGGCTGCGCACCAGCCGGGAGCCGGCCCCGGCGACTGTTGCCGCAACCGCCGCCGGGGCCGCGACGACGCCCGGCACGGGCCAGCCCGCGCCCCTCGCTGCCCCGGGGGACCAGGTGCCCGTGGTGCCGCTGGCCCCGGTCCTGCGCAACAACGCCGGGCGCACGGGGACCGACACCGCCTTTGGCCGCCTCTTCAGCCTGTGGAACGTGGATCTCGCGACCGACGCCCGCCGGCCCTGCGTGCAGGCCGAGGAACACGGGCTGCACTGCCTCTACCAGCGGGGCACGCTGGACCAGGTGCGGACCCTCGGCCGGCCCGTGATCCTCACGCTGCGGGACGCGGACAGCAACCCGCACCAGGTCGTGCTCTCCGGGCTGGGGACCAAATCCGCGAGGATCGACGTCGGCGGCACGACCTACCGGGTCGGCAACCGGGACCTCGAGCAGCTCTGGTTCGGCGAGTACCTGCTCCTCTGGCGCCCCGGCACGACCAGCGTGAAGTCCTTCCTGCCCGGCATGCGTGACCCGGACATCCGCTGGCTGCGGCAGAGCCTCGCGGAGATCCAGGGCCAGCCCGTGGAGCCGATGGACTCGGACCTCTTCGACGAGAACCTGGCGGCCCGCCTGCGGGACTACCAGCGGGACCGGCGCCTGCCCATCGACGGCATGGCCGGGTACGCCACCCAGGTGGCCATCAGCTCCGACCTGGGCGGCACCGACATGCCGCGCCTGGCGGACGCCGGCTAGGAAGCGCCCTTGTCCTTCATCCTGGATGCCCTGCGCAAGAGCGATGCCGAACGGCAGCGGGCCGCGACGCCCGGCCTCGCGGACGTCCGCTACGCCCGGCCGGACACCAGCCGGCGCAACCTCTGGCTGCCGGTCCTGGTGCTGGTGCTGGCGGCGAATGCGGTCTTCCTGGGCATCCAGTGGTTTGGCCAGGAACCCGCGCCCGTACCGCCAGCACCGGTGATGCCGGGGCCGCCTGCCGTCGCGCCCGCCACGGATGTCATCCGGCCGCTGGCGCGGGAAGCCGAACTGCCCGGGACCGACGTGGAGGCCGAGTTCGCCCCCGCACCGGTGACAGGGCCGGAACCGGTCCCGGCCCCCGTCGTGGTCGAAGCGGCCGAGCCGGACCCGCCCGCAACGATGGCCGACGCGGTGGCACCCGCCCCGGCACCGGCCGCCCCGTCCCGCATCGTGCCGGGGGACGACCTGCCGACGGCCGAGGAACTCATGGCCCGCGGCGGGCTGAACGTCCCGCTGCTCAACCTGGACCTGCACGTGTACAGCGATGCCCCGGCGGGCCGCTTCGTCGTGATCAACTCCCGCAAGTACAAGGAAGGTGCCCAGACCGCCGAGGGTCCCACCGTCGACACCATCACGGCGGACGGCGTGATCCTCTCGAACCAGGGCCGGCGGTTCACGCTGTCCCGCCGATGAAGCCCCGCCTGCCCCTACGCGTGGCCTATCTCGACGGCCGCCGCTTCCAGCGGCTGCTGCTCGGGGGTATCAGCCGGCTCATCGGCGAGCGGGGCCACCTGGACCGCATCAACGTGTACCCGGTGCCGGACGGCGACACCGGCACGAACCTGGCGCTGACCTTCACGGCGGTCGGCGAGCGGCTGGCGGCCGCCGACACCCGGCATGCCGGTGAACTGCTCGGCATCGCCGCCGATGCGGCGCTGGACGGCGCGCGGGGCAATTCCGGCGCGATCTTCGCCCAGTACCTGCAGGGCCTGGCCGAGTTCCTGGCCGGCCACGATCGGGTCCGGCCCGGCGAGCTGGCACTGGCCCTGGCCTCGGCCGAGGGCTTTGCGCGGAGCGCCATCCAGAATCCGGCCGAGGGCACCGTGCTGACGGTGATGCGGGACATCGCCGCCGCCGTCGCCCCCGGCCGCCTGCCGCCCGATTCCGACTTCCTGACCCTGCTGACTTCACTCCTGACCCAGGCGCGGGAGGCCGTGGCCGCCACCCGCAGCACGCTTGCCAGCCTGCGCGATGCGGGCGTCGAGGATGCCGGCGCCCGGGGCCTGCTCGTGCTGCTCGAGGGCATGGCGGACGCCCTGCAGCCCGGCCTCGCCCCGGCCATCGCCGTGACCGAGGACGGCGATCCGGCCGCGCGCAGCCCGGCGGACTACAGCCACGTGGGACCGCCCGAGCACCGGTACTGCACCGAGTGCCTGGTGACCGGCGCCCGCGTCGACCGGGACGGCCTGCGAGCCGAGCTGGCCGCGATCGGGAGCAGCGTCGTGGTGGTGGGCGGCAGCACCAAGGCGCGGCTGCACGTGCACGTGAACGATCCGGCCGAGGCCTTTGCCATCGCGCGCCGCTATGGCGCCGTGACCTCCGAGAAGGCCGACGACATGCTGCGCCAGGAGCGCTCCCTGCTCGCCGACGGGCGGCGGGTGGCCATCGTCGCGGACTCCGGCGCCGACCTGCCCGCCGCGGCCTGGGACGAGTTCGGGATCCAGATGGTGCCGCTGCGGGTGAACTTCGGCAGCGAGAGCCACATGGACAAGGTGGGCATGAATGCCGCGGGCTTCTGGGCCGAACTGGCCCGGAATCCCGTCCACCCGAAGACCTCCCAGCCGCCGCCGGGGGATTTCCGGCGGTCCTACGAACTGCTCTCGTCCCACTTCGAGCACGTGGTGTCCGTGAGCCTCACGGGCCGGCTGAGCGGCACGCTGCAGGCTGCCCTGTCGGCAGCTAGCCGCGTGACCAGGCCCGTGCAGGTCACCGTGGTGGACAGCCGGAACGTCTCCGTGGGCATGGGACTCGTCGTGCTCGCCGCAGCGGAACACGCCCGCGCGGGCGCACCGGCCGAGGCCGTGGTGGCCGCGGCCGAGGGCGCAGCCGCCCGAACCCGCACCTACGGCGCGATCCCGGACCTCAGCTACGCGGTCCGCGGCGGCCGGATCCGGCAGCCCTGGCGCTGGCTGGCGGGCATCCTGCCGCTCGGCTTCCTGCTGTCGATCGACTACCAGGGCGGCATCCGGGTGCGGGGCATGCTCGCCCGGAACGGGGACCGGGTGTCTGCCCTGGTGCGGGTCGCGACCCAGGACCGGCTGCTGAAGGGCGGCGAGATCCCGCTGCGCCTCGCGATCGCCCATGCCAGCTCACCGGAGCTCGCGGACGACTTGCGGGCCGCCTGCGAGGTCGCCTTCCCGAACATCGAGTCGATCCGCATCGCCGACCTGGGCCCGGCCTACGGGGTCCACGCGGGGCCCGGCGCCCTGGCCCTGGCCGTGCAGGAGTACGAGGCCCCGCCCCCGCCGGCTACTCCCTGATCCGGTAGCCCCGCTGCAGCAGCAGCACGCAGGTGGCGAAGAGCACCGCAAGCGAGGCCAGCATCATCGCCCAGGCGAACCCGATCGGCACATCCGACACGCCGAGCATCCCGAAGCGGAAGGCATTCACGAGGTAGAGGATCGGGTTCAGGCGCGATACCTGCTGGGCCAGCTCCGGCAGCAGGGAGATGGAATAGAAGACCCCGCCGAGGTAGATCAGGGGCTGGAGCACGAAGGACGGGATGATGGACACATCGTCGAAGTTCTTCGCCACGATGCCGTTGATCAGCCCGCCCAGCGAGAAGATCGCGGCGCACATCAGGAACACCGACAGGGTGATGAACGGGTGGGCGAAGGGCAGCGGCGTGAAGAACAGCGCCACGAGCGTCACCGCGAGCCCGACCAGCACGCCACGGATCATGCCGCCGACCATGTGGCCAAGGACGATCGTGACATTCGACATGGGCGCGACGAGCATCTCCTCCAGATGGCGGTTGATCTTCGCCGAGAAGAACGACGAGACCACGTTGCCGTAGGCGTTGGTGATCACGGCCATCATGATCAGCCCGGGGGCGATGTACTGCCGGTAGTCGAAGCCGTCCATCCGCCCGATGCGGCTGCCGATCAGGTTGCCGAAGATCACGAAGTAGAGGGCCATGTTGATCACTGGCGGCAGGATGGTCTGCCCCCAGATCCGGACGACCCGGTGGTATTCCTTGCGGCTCAGGGTCCCGAGCGCGACCGCCTGCTGCCTGAGGCTCATGGCCTCGCCCGTCCCGCCGGGGGTGCCGCCTCGCCCTTGCGCTCGGTAAGGGCCAGGAAGAGTTCCTCGAGCCGGTTGGCCTTGTTGCGCAGGCTGAGTATCTCGATTCCGGCAGCGGAGAGCGCGGCAAACAGGTCATTCACGCTCCGGGCCCGGGGCATTGCGACCTCCAGCTCCTGCGGGCCGTTCAGCCGCACCTCGAAGCCCGCCAGTGAAGGCGGCACGTCGACCGGCTGGCGGGGCGTGAGCAGGAAGACCTCCTCGTTCAGCTTGGCGAGCACTTCTGTCATGGGCCCCCGCTCGATCACCCGTCCCCGGTCGATGATCGCGATGTTCCGGCAGAGGTTCTCCGCCTCTTCCAGGTAGTGGGTGGTGAGGATGATGGTGGTGCCCGCCCCGTTCAGTGCCCGGAGGAACTCCCACATGGAGCGGCGGATCTCGATGTCCACGCCGGCAGTGGGTTCGTCGAGGATCAGCAGGCGGGGCTCGTGCATCAGCGCCCGGGCGATCATCAGGCGGCGCTTCATGCCGCCGGAGAGGGTACGTGCCGTCTCGTCGCGCTTGTCCCAGAGCTGCAGCTGCTTCAGGCACACCTCCGCCCGCTGGCGGGCGCGGGCAGGGGGCAGGCCGTAGAAGCCGGCCTGGTTCACGACGATGTTCCCGACCTTGTCCCACAGGTTCAGGTTGATCTCCTGGGGAACGACGCCGATCGAGGCCTTGACCGCGCTGGCCTCGGTGTCGAGGTCGTGGCCGAAGACGCGCACCTCGCCGCTGGTCTTCCTGACCAGCGAGGTGACGATGCCGATCAGGCTGGTCTTGCCGGCGCCGTTCGGCCCGAGCAGCGCGCAGAAGTCACCGCGCGGGACCTCGAGGTCGATACCGTCGATGGCCCGGACGCCATTTGCATAGACCTTGGTGAGCTGGCGGACCGAGAGCGCGTGCATGGCGCGGCATTGTGCCTGCTGCGCGCGGGGAAACAATGTCGCCCGGCGCTTCTCAGCCGCGGCTCACCAGGGTCAGCTGCACCACGGACAGCCGGGTGGCGACCAGCACCTCCGGATCGGCCCGGGAGGCGGCCCGCACGAGGTCAGGCCACAACCGCGGGTGACGGCAGAAGCGCGCCTCGAGGGAATCGCCCGCGCTGGCCGCCGCCCGCTGCAGGTCGCGGACGCCCGCACCCGCCAGCTGCCGCGCGGCGCCCGGGCCGGGCCCGATGCACAGGGCCGCCAGCAGCGGATCTTCCCGGGAGGTGTGCCAGAGCCAGGTGAGCAGGCCCGCGGCGTAGAGGCGCAGGGCGTCGGTCCGGGCCGGCGGTCCGCCGTCGGCCACGACCCCGGGCGGCCAGCGGGGGGGCAGCACCGCGAAGCCGGCCAGCAAGCAGGGGGTTTCGGCAATGGCGTCGAGCTGGGTGGGGTGCAGCCCGGCGAGGCGCTCCCGGAGGGGGTGGGCGAGTCCCAGCGCGAGGCCCGGCCGCAGGTCCGCCCGGGCCAGGTCGAGGAACTCCCGGTTGAAGTCCCGGATCTCCTGGCACACCTGCGTATCCGGCCATTTGGCGTTCATTTGGGGCTTTCGGGAGGAACGGATCCGGACTATAAATGCTCCAAAAGGACCAAATAAAGGTCCATAAACTCCAGAATTGATCAAAAAGGACCAAAACCAGTGGCAATGGGGGGAAAGATGCGAGCCACGGACAACCGCTACGCGGCCGAGCGGGAGCGCTTCGACCTGGCGGTACGCATGATCGGGCACGAGGCCCGGACCGGGACGATCCGCCTGTGCACGGGCTTCACCGAGGACCGCATCCGGAAGATCTACACCAGCTACTTTCCCGGCCACGACGCGCTCCGCCGCCGGCGGGGCAAGTCGCCGACCCAGATCGCCCCGTTCCTCAGCACGGCCCGGCGCCAGGGCGAGGCCAGCCTGCTGGCCGGGCTGTTCATCCAGACGGGGGTCGTTCGGCTCGGTCCGGACAGCCGGGTGCTGCCGCATCCGGCGGGCCCGGGTCCGGCCCTGGGCCACGGCCTGTGCGACGCCTTCGAGGCCTACCTGGCCCTGCAGCCGGGTCCCCAGCTGTCCTTCGAGTGGGCCTGGAACCTGCAGCGCTGCCTGGCTGCACGGCGGGAGCTGAAGCTGGTCTGGTGCGGGCTCTGCGGCGGGTCCTACGTGCAGGACGCCTATGCCCTCGACTACGCCCGGTGCCCGTTTTGCGAACTCAAGGATCATGCGTAACCTGCACTGATGCAGCGCATGACGTTCACCGGCTCCGGCATCGAGCGGCTCTCGCCCCTGCGCCAGCAGGCGGAGGCACTGGCCGCGGCCTTCGGCGCTGCCGACACCGCCTTCGTGCCCGTCTGGCAGTCCCGCTGCCTGCTCCGGGATGGCCTGGTGGTCTGCCGCCGGGAGGAACTCGGCGGGCTCGCCACGGAGCCCGGGAAGGCGGTGTTCCTCGGCCGCCGGGGGGGGCAGGCCCTGTTCGCGGTGGGCGTCGAGGCGCTCCCCCCGGACCTGCCGGGGGACCTCTTCGTCGGCCTGCGGGAGGTGGTGAGCCAGGTGAGCGAGGCCGACGCGGCCCTCCTCGCCTACGCCCGCGCGATGGTGCTGTGGCAGGAGCGCCACCGGTTCTGCGGCGTCTGCGGGGCGCCGAACCGGCCGACGGACGGGGGCTTCGTGATGGCCTGCACCCGCGCCACCTGCGACCACAAGAGCTTTCCGCGCATCGATCCGGCGGTGATCGTGCTAGTGCACCGGGGCGGCAGGTGCCTGCTCGGCCGCCAGGCCAGCTGGCCCGAGGGACGCTTCTCGACCATCGCCGGCTTCGTAGAACCGGGCGAATCCCTGGAAGACGCGGTGATGCGGGAGGTCCACGAGGAGACCAACATCCGGGTGGGCGAGTGCACCTACATCGGCTCCCAGCCCTGGCCCTTCCCGGCGGCGATGATGCTGGGCTTCCATGCGACCGGGCTCAGCGAGGACATCTGCTTCAACGACGGCGAGCTCATCGAGGCCCGCTGGCTCAGCCGGGACGAGCTCCGCGCCGGCGCCGTGCTGCTGCCCCCCGCCGAATCCATCGCCCGGCGCCTCGTCGAGGCCTGGCTCGAGGCCGCCTGAGTCCATGTGCCTCGTGGCCGTCGCCTGGCGGGCCCATCCCCGCTTTCCGCTGATCCTGGCCGGCAACCGGGACGAGTTCCACCGCCGGGCCGCCACCCCCGCGGACTGGTGGCCCGAGGCCGCCGACGTCTTCGGCGGGCGGGACCTCCAGGCGGGCGGCAGCTGGCTCGGCATCACGCGCCAGGGTCGCCTGGCCCTCGTCACCAACAACCCGCTGCGGCCACCGGCAGACGGGCGGCACGCGAGCCGCGGGGCGCTGGTCCGGGATTTCCTGCTGGGCGAGCAGCCCGCCGGCGAGTTCCTCGCGACCCTGCAGGCGGCCGTGGACCGCTACGCCGGTTTCACCCTGTTGGTGGGCACGGTCGGCGACGGCCTCCACGGCATCGTGAGTCCCGCCGGCGACCTCGGGGCCCGCTGGGCGCTGCCGGCCGGCGTCAGCGTGCTGTCGAATGCCCCGCGGGAGCAGCCCTGGCCCAAGGTCACCTGGCTCGAGCAGGCACTGACGGAATACCTGGCCCGGCGCGCGGCGGCGGCCGAACCGGACCCGGACGAACTGCTGGCGCTGCTCGGCCGGCGCATGCCGGTGGCCGAGCCCGAGGCCGACACCCTGCCGGCCCGCGCCCGGGTGACGCCCTTCATCGCCGGCGCCGAGTACGGCAGCCGCGCCTCCACCGTGATCCTCGCCGATGACCGGGGCGGCTGGCGTTGCATCGAGCGCCGCTTCGGGCCAGGCGGGGTACCGGCGGGCGAATCTTCGGCCCGGCACCATCCGTGAGGGGGCTCAGGGCTCCCGCGCGCGCAGGGCGCGGGCCACGGCCGCCTGGGCCTTCGCGAGGCCCTCCGGCGTGAGCCGCCGGGCGACTCCCTCCAGGTTCTGCTGGGCGGCCGGGTGGCCCTGGAGGGCGGCGAGGGTCCACCAGCAGTAGACCGCGCTGAAATCCGGCTCCCCCGCGACGCCGTTGTAGAGGAGCGCCCCCAGGTTGAACTGGCCCTTGGCGTGCCCCTGCTCCGCGGCCGCCCGGAAGCAGGCCAGCGCCGCCGCGTCGTCCCGCGGCGTGCCGGAGCCGTTGAGGTGCATCAGCCCCAGGTTCACCTGGGCGTCGGCCAGGCCCTGGCCGGCGGCCAGCCGGTACCAGTGCACCGCCGCCGCCGCGTCCTCCGGCACGCCGTCCCCGGCGTCGTGCATGAGGCCGAGGTGCAGCTGGGCAGCCGGGTGGCCCTGCTCGGCAGCCAGGCGGTACCAGCGGGCGGCCCCGGCGGGATCCCGGCCGGGACCCTGCTCGTTATCGAGGGCGAGGGCGAGCTCGTACTGGGCTTCGGGGTCGCCGGCCGCGGCGGCGGCATGCAGATCGTCCGGCATGGGTGGGGATCAGCTGTCGCCGGTCCCAGGCGACTGCCCGGTGAGCCAGGCCTTCATGAGCAGCTTGATCTGGGTCTGGTAAGGCCGGCCCGCGAGGCGCGACTTGATCCGGAAGGCTTCGAGCAGGTCCCCGGGCACCTTGAGGCTGATCAGCCGGGACTTTGCCGGTGCAGCGCCCGCTTGCCGCCCGCCATGCAGCCGCCGGAAGTCTTCCAGGAACCGGAGTATCTGATCCGGCGTCATCTGTCGGCACTGTTCCAGGTATTCCGGGGTGAAGTGCTGGACCGGCCTCACGGGAGCTTCTCCAGGGCGGCAACGTCGGCCAGGTCCTGGGGACGCCCGCTGGCCCGCTTCATGGCGATCAGGTCCTTGCGGGACAGGACCCGCAGGGTGCCGTCGGCGGTCTCGATGGACTCCACCTTCTTGCCCTTGAGGTCCGTCGCAATGACGATGTCGAGCTGCTCGGAGAGGTCCCGGGGGTTGTAGAAGTTCCAGGCAATCAGGTTCCGGTTGCGGATGTACTCGTCCCGGAACCTGAAGACCTCGTCCGCGGTGACCGGCAGCCGGGACTTGAGGCCGATACCCGCGAGAGCCGCTTCCGCCGCCCGCAGCGATCGGGCATCCCAGGGCAGGATCACGTCCACATCGACCGTGCCGCGCACAGCGCCGTGCAGGGCGACGGCGTAGCCGCCGACCAGCGCGTAGCGGACACCGGCAGCGGCAAGCGCGACTCCGACCCGGGCAAGGAATGACATCCTCAGAGAATATACCGGTATATACCGATATGTCCACAGACGTTCCTGCCGACGCGGTCCTTGACACCACTGGCTTTCTGGATACTATGCGCATCCCTTGACGGTTATGTGCATGGAGACGGCGTGCCCATATCGGCCGAGCAACGCGAGCAGCGCCAGCAGGCGATCCTGAAGATCCTGCGGCGCCAGCACGTCACCCGGCAGGAGGAGCTGGTGGAACTGCTCCGCAGGCGGGGCATCGAGGCGACCCAGTCGAGCATCAGCCGGGACCTGCGCCAGCTCGGGATCACCAAGCTGGACCAGGAGTACCGGCCGGTGGGCGCCGAGGACGACGGCGAGGCCGGGCGGGACCTGGCGGTACTGGCGGAGTTCGTGGCGGACATCCGCACGGCGGGCCCCTACCAGACCGTCGTGAAGACCTCGATCGGCGCCGCGGCCCAGGTGGCCCTGGCGCTGGACCGGTCGGGCTGGCCGGAGATCGTGGGCACGGTCTCCGGCGACGACACGATTTTCATCGCCACCCGGACCGGTGGCGAGCAGCGGCGGCTCGTGGCGAAGCTGCGGGCCCGTTTTTCAGAGTAGGAGCGCCTTGAGGCGCGATTGGCTTGCTTGAATCGCGCCTCAAGGCGCTCCAACAGGGACACCCGATGACCACCGACACCACCATCCAGAAGAAGCACGTCTCCCCCATCATCCTCGGCTTCTCGGGGGGGCTCGACACCTCGTTCTGCGTGCCCTGGATGAAGGAGCACTACGGGCGTCCCGTGGTCACCGTGACCATCAACACAGGCGGGATCGATGCCGAGGCCGCCGCAGACCTCGAGCGCCGCTCGAAGGCCCTCGGCGCCATCGAGCACGTGCTGGTCGAGGCCCGATCCGTGTTCTTCGACCGGGTGCTGAAGTACCTCATCTTCGGCAACGTGCGCCGGGGCCACCTGTACCCGCTCTGCGTCGGCGCCGAGCGGGGCATCCAGGCCACCCTGCTCGCGGAACTCGCCAAGGAGCGCGGCAGCCAGACGGTCGCCCACGGCTGCACGGCCGCCGGCAACGACCAGGTGCGTTTCGAGGTGGCCCTGCGGACCATAGCCCCGGGCCTCGAGGTGCTGGCCCCCGTGCGCGACCAGGGCTTCATCCGCACCGAGCAGCAGAAGTACCTGGAGCAGCACAACTTCCCGGTGCCCGTGAAGGGCTCCGCCTACTCGGTGAACCGGGGCCTCTGGGGCTGCACCGTGGGCGGCCGGGAGACGCTGGACTCGAAGGACTCCATCCCGGAGGACGCCTGGGTGCTCTCGCCCGACGCCTTCGACAAGCCACTGCCCGCGTCCCGGCACACCGTGACGTTCACCCAGGGCGTGCCCACCGCGCTGGACGGCAAGGCGATGGATCCCGTGGCGCTCATCGAGGCCCTCGAGGCCCTCGGCGGACCCTACGGCATCGGCCGCGGCATCCACGTGGGCGACACCGTGCTCGGCACCAAGGGCCGGGTGGCCTTCGAGGCCCCTGCCGCCGACATCCTGCTCACCGCCCACCGGGAGCTGGAGAAGCTGGTGCTGTCCGGGCCCCAGCAGCGGATCAAGGACCAGGTGGCCGCCCAGTACGGCGACTTCGTGCACGAGGGCCGGCAACTCGACCCGGTCTGCCGGGACATCGAGGCCCTGCTCGCCTCCGCCCAGCAGCGGGTCACCGGGGAGGTGAAGTTCCTGCTGCGGCCGGGCAGCCTCTTCATCGAGGGCGTGGTCTCACCGCACTCGCTGCTCGCGGCCACCAAGGGCGTGTACGGCGAGAAGGCCGGCGAGTGGACCCCCGCCGATGCCCTCGGCTACTCCCGCATCCTCTCGCTCCCCGGCATCCTGCAGACGCGGGCCGCCGGCAAGGCAAAGGCCCCGTGATGAAGACCGTCATCGCCGACAAGATCGCCTCGATCGCCCAGCACCTGAACCTGAAGCGGGAGCTGCGGGTCAGCGCGGACATCCCCTGCGAGGAAGGCGTGGTCATCGCCGCGGAGGTGCTGAACAACAAGAGCACCTACAACCAGCTGGAGCTCACCAGCGGGCGCATGGCCGTGGTCAAGAAGGGCGACATCGTCGTCGGCGCGCTGGGCCACCGGAAGGCGCTGTTCGGCTACTCCGGCCACATCCCTTCGACGCTGGCGGTGGGCGACACCCTGCAACTGCTCAACATGGGCGGTGTCATCGGCGTGTGCGACTCCATCAACGCGAGCTTCGGCCAGCCCTTCGATGCCCGGGTCCTGGGCGCGGTGCTGGACTTCCCCTACCTCGGCGAGCGCATCGGCGTGCCGGCCCGCATCGGCATGCAGAAGCTCGCGGCCGAGCCGCCGGTAGAGACCCAGGGCGTGCCGGTCGTGGCCATCGCGGGCACCTGCATGAACTCGGGCAAGACCGCGGCCGCCTGCGCGATCGTGAGCCGGCTCCGGCACCACGGGCACACGGTGGACGCCTTCAAGGCGACCGGCGTGTCCCTGCGGCGGGATATCCTGGCAATGGAAGATGCCGGGGCCCGCAACACGCTGATCTTCACGGACTTCGGCGTGGCCTGCACCACGGGCAGCAACGGCCCGGCCGCGACCCGCACCATGCTCACCCGGCTCGCCACCGGCAAGCCGGACGTCATCGTGTTCGAGCTGGGCGACGGCATCCTGGGCGCCTATGGCGTCGAGGCCATCCTGCGCGACCCGGTCATCCGGCAGGCCCTCACCTGCGTGGTCCTCTGCGCCAACGACCCGGTGGCGGCCTGGGGCGGCGTCAAGCTGCTGCGGGACGACTTCGGCATCGAGCCGGCCGTCGTCACCGGCCCGGCCACGGACAACGACGTGGGCAAGGACATCATCACCGACAGGATGGGCGTGAAAGCCATCAACGCGGTGACCGAGTCCATGCAGCTCGGCGACGCCGTGACGGCGCACGTGGGCCTCAAGGTCACGGAGCCCGCATGAGCGGCCGGATTCCCACGCTGATCATCGGCGGCACCGGCTACGTGGCGGGGGAGTTCCTGCGCCTCGTGGGGCAGCACCCGGACCTCGAGCTGGCCGGCGTCTCGTCGGAGAGCCAGGCAGGTACCCCGGTGCGGGCGGCCTTCCCGCACCTCGCCCCCGTGACCGGCGACCTCCCGTTCATCAGCCAGGAGGAGCTCGCTGCCCGCATCCGCGGCCCCCGGGTGGCGCTGTTCTCCGCCGCGCCCCACGTGGTGAGCGCCGGCGTGATCGGCACCATGGTGAAGGCCGCCGCGGCCGCGGGTACCCGGCTCACCGTGGTGGACGCGTCCTCCGACTTCCGCTTCCGTCAGGCCGCGGACTTCGAGGCCGTATACAAGCATTCCCATGGGGCCCCGGAGCTGCTCGGCCAGTTCACCTGCGCGCTGCCGGAGCACGTGGCGGGCATCCCGGGGCCCCACGTGGGCCACCCGGGCTGCTTCGCCTCGTCCATGCTGGCCGGACTCGTGCCCCTCCTGAAGCTCGGCCTGCTGGACGGGCCCGTGTACGCCAGTGGCATCACCGGCAGCACCGGCGCGGGGCGCACGCCCATCGCGACCACCCATCACCCGGAGCGCCACTCCAACCTTTTCGCCTACAACCCGCTCGGCCACCGGCACGCGCCGGAGGTGGTGCAGATCTGCCGGGAGCTGACCGGCACGGGGCCGGAGCTCAACTTCGTCCCCCACTCCGGGCCTTTTGCCCGGGGCATCCACATGACGCTCCAGGGCCGGCTGGCCCGGCGCGCCACCGCCGACCAGCTGCGCGAGGCCCTCGCCGGCTTCTACGCGGGCCAGCCCTTCGTGCGGGTGGTGGATGGCGCGCCGCGGGTGAAGGACGTGGCCGGCAGCAACTACTGCCACATCGGCGTCGCGGCGAGCGGCGGCAGCTTCGTGGTGCTGGTCGCCCTCGACAACCTCATCAAGGGCGCCGCGGGCGGCGCCGTCCAGTGGATGAACCGGCTGCTGGGGCTGCCCGAGACGGCGGGCCTCGCCGCGCCCGCCCCGGGCTGGATCTGACGATGGCGACGCACTCCCAGGCCGCCGAGGCCCGGCACCTCCTGCAGGTCTACGGCCAGCTGCCCCTCGAGACCACCGCCGCGGAAGGCGTCTACCTGCACGCCGGCGGTCGGCGGATCGTCGACTTCTACGGCGGCCACGCGGTGGCGGCGCTCGGCTACGCGCACCCGGACCTGCTGGCCACCCTCACGGCCCAGGCCCGCACCATGTACTTCCAGAGCAACGCAGTGGCGCTGGAGGTGCGGGCCCGGGCGGGCGACGCCCTGGCGGCCTTCGCCCCCGAGGGCCTCGACCGGGTCTTCTTCGTGAACAGCGGCGCCGAGGCCAACGAGAACGCCCTGCGCATCGCCTGCCGGGCCACCGGTCGCAGCCGCATCCTCGCCCTGGAGCACGGGTTCCACGGCCGCACGGCCGCGGCCGCGGCCGTCACCTGGGGGGCGGACAAGGGCTGGTACGGCTTCCCCCGCACGCCCTTCGACGTGGACTTCATCCCGCGGGACGACGCCGCCCGGGCCGAGGCCATGATCAACGGCGAGACGGCGGCGGTGATCATCGAGCTGGTCCAGGGCCTCGCCGGCGCCTACGACCTGGACCCGGGCTTCGTGCGGACCGTCGCCGACGCCTGCCGCCGCCACGGCGCCCTCCTGATCGTGGACGAGGTCCAGAGTGGCGTCGGCCGCACGGGCGCGCCCTTCGCGGCGGACCTCTACGGCTTGCGGCCGGACCTGCTGACCACCGCCAAGGCCCTGGGCGGCGGCTTCCCCTGCAGTGCGCTGCTGCTCACGGAGGCGCTCGCCCGGACCCTGAAGTCCGGCGACCTCGGCACCACCTTCGGCGGCGGACCGATGGCCTGCGCGCTGGTCGCGACCGTCATCGAGGTGATCCGGCGGGACCGGCTCCTGGACAACGTCCGGGCCCTGTCCGACGAGATCCGGCGCACCTGCGTCACCGGCCCGGTGGAGGCGATCCAGGGCCGGGGCTTCCTGCTGGGGCTCCGCTGCCGCCGCCCGGCCAGGGACATCCAGGCGGAACTGCTCGACCGGGACCTGCTGGTGGGCACCAGCGCCGATCCCCGGGTGGTGCGACTGCTGCCACCACTGACCCTGGAAGCCCGGCACGTCGCTACACTCGCCGGCGCCCTCTCTGAACTCGACCGATAAGGAACCTGCATGGGACTCAAGCTCTTCAACGACCTCGCGGACTTCAGCATCCCGGAGGTGGAATCACTGCTGAAGCTGGCCAGCCGGCTGCAGTCGACCCCCGAGCCCCGGGCGCTCGAGGGCAAGGTGCTCGCCATGCTCTTCCTCAGCCCTTCCCTGCGCACGCTGTCGTCCTTCCAGGCGGCGATGGTGCGGCTCGGCGGCGGCTCCTTCGTGATCTCGCCGGACATGTCCATCCACGGCATCGAGACCCGGTCCGGCATCGTCATGGACGGCATGGCCGCGGAGCACCTGCGGGAAGCGGTTCCCGTCATCAGTTCCTACGGTGACGCGCTCGGCATCCGGGCCTTCGCGAACCGGGTGGACCTCGCCACCGACCTCGCGGACACCGAGTTCCGGGCCATGCGGGAGCTCGTGAAGGTGCCGCTCATCAACATGGAGTCGGCGATCCAGCACCCCTGCCAGAGCCTCGCGGACTGGAAGACCCTCGACGAGCTCGCCGTGCCGAAGAAAGGCGGCAAGTTCGTGCTGTCCTGGTCCTGGCACCCGAAGGCGCTCCCGCTGGCCGTGCCCTCCGCGACCCTGCACATGGCCGCCCTGCGCGGCATGGACGTCACGGTGGTCCGGCCCGACGGGTTCGAGCTGCCGCCCATGATCATGGACAAGGCGCGGCACGCGGCCACGCTCTCCGGCGGTTCGGTCCGGGAGACCAACAACCGGGCGGAGGCCTACGAGGGCGCCCACGTGATCTACGCG
>ERZ761602.2792-NODE-2792-length-26295-cov-14.337157_pt1 | contig 26295 bp, 20 predicted proteins | sample MGYA00512165_ERZ761602 | MGnify/ENA primary metagenome ERZ761602 (study PRJEB28899, sample SAMN02445085) | bioreactor sludge metagenome | biome: EBPR sludge; isolation source: Thorneside wastewater treatment plant | place: Australia: Brisbane, Thorneside...
GCTACAACCGCCAGTACGGCCGCGACTACCGCAGCGCCATGCCCACCAACCTCTACGGCCCGGGCGACAACTTCCACCCCGAGAACAGCCACGTCATCCCCGCGCTGATGCGGCGCATCCACGAAGCCAAGCTGGCCAACGCGCCCGAGGTGGTGATCTGGGGCAGCGGCACACCGATGCGGGAGTTTCTGCATGTGGACGACCTGGCCGAGGCCGTGGTGCATCTGCAGAACATCTCGCAGGAGCGCTACGCGAGCGAGACCGAGCCGATGCGCTCGCACATCAATGTGGGCACGGGAACGGACGTAACCATTCGCGAACTGGCCGAGACGCTCGTAGAGGTGATCGGTTACGAGGGCAGGCTGGTGTTCGACACCACCAAGCCGGATGGGACGCCGCGCAAGCTGATGGATGTTGGCCGACTGGCGAGACTGGGGTGGCAGGCGCGCGTTTCACTGCAGAAGGGCCTGGAAGAAACGTACGAGTGGTTCGTGACATACGATAGCGCAGCAAGGACTTAGCTGAGCAGATTCAACGCTTTCCCCTCAACCGCGTCCTATCACCTTCGTCCAATGTCATCACACCGCCGATAGGTGGGATAATCCGGGTTTTGCCGCACCATCTCGCCGACATGCAGAACACCCAGCCGCACGCCCAGCCCTACGACGACGAGATCGACTTGCGCCAGCTCGTTGCAGTACTGTGGCGTCAGAAGGTGATGATCACCGCCATAGGTATCCTTGGCGCTGCCATTGGGGTGGGCGCGAGCATCAGTTCTACGAAGCATGTCGCCGAGGGGCTCTTCATCACCCCAGGCGTCTCGGCCAGCAACTACAAGCGTTACGAGAGCGTCTTCTCCAACGGCGCCCGCCTGCAGCAATACCTCCAAAGTACCAACCAGGCGACCATCCACGACGGCGCATTGCTCGTCAAGCTCGCCGACGAGCCGAACGGTCTCACCAACGCCCTCAAGCCGGAGTTCGCCTTTACCGACCGCGACTCCAAAGCATTCGGCGTTAAAGTGGAAGATGCAGCCGGCGCCATGATTGGCGTACGCATCCAAGTCGCCCACAAAGCCCCCACGGGCGGCACGCCGGTCACCCTGCTCGCCGAGTACGTCCGCGACTCCATCATCAGGGTCGATATGGAAGCCACCATGCTCAGCCAGTGCAACAGCTTCCGCACCCGCGAGCAGGAACTGCGCAACGCCCAGATCCAGAACGACTTTGCCATTCGCCAGGAAGAAAGCCGACTGGCCAACCTGCGCGACATCATCGCCCGCAACCCCGAGGCCAGCGGCATCGGCAACAGCCAGATCGTCTCAGTAGAAAGAGGCGCCGAACGCTTCCTTTCGCCAGCAGCGCAGCTCGTCGCCTCCGAAATCCAGATTGGCGAACTGAAGCTCGCCGAAGTGCTGCGCGAGCGCGACCGCATCGCCAGTGCCCTCAAGCGCGACTATTACTGCCAGGCGCAGCAAGCCCTGCAGCAACCCACCACGGGCCGCGCCTTCCTCGACGGCATCCAGAACATCCAGGCTGCAGCATTCCAAGGTCAGGACAAATCCATCGACGTCGTCGAACAGACCTGGAACGAACTCGACGTCGAGCGCGCTAACTGGACCAACACCTACCTGCAGTCGATGCGCTTCGTCGCTTCCCCCGAAGGCACCGAGCTCAAGCAACGCAAACCCGGACTGGCCCTCGGCATCGTGCTGGGCGGCATGCTCGGCGGCATGCTCGGCATCATGATCGCGCTCATCCGTGCCTGGTGGCGTGGCGGGTTCGAAGCGGGCAACACAAACAACACGAAGGCCTGATCCCATGTGCGGAATCGTCGCCGCCGTCTCGCCGGCCGCCGATATCGTCCCCGTCCTGCTCGAAGGCCTGCGCAAGCTCGAATACCGCGGCTATGACTCGGCCGGCATCGCCGTGCTCAACGGCGCCGGCGTGCAGCGCGTGCGCACCGCCGGCCGCGTGGCCGAACTGGCGGCGGCGAGCGAAGGCATCGCCGCCCACGCCGGCATCGCCCATACGCGCTGGGCCACCCACGGCGCGCCGAGCGAGCGCAATGCCCATCCGCACGTCTCCGGCGGCATCGCCGTCGTGCACAACGGCATCATCGAGAACCACGAAGCCCTGCGCAGCGCGCTCAGCGCCCAGGGCTACGTCTTCACCTCCGACACCGACACCGAGACCATCGCGCACCTAGTCGAGGCCGAGCTGCGCACGCAGCCCGACCTCTTCGATGCCGTACTCGCCGCCACCCGTCAGCTGGTCGGCGCCTACGCCATCGCCGTCATCGATGAGCGCCAGCCGGGCAAGGTCGTCGTCGCGCGCGAAGGCTCCCCGCTGCTGCTGGGCTTGGTCGAAGACGGCGTGCACGCCGGGCACTATGCCGCGTCCGACGCCTCCGCGCTGCTGCAGGTTACGCGCAAGCTCATCTACCTGGAGAACGGCGACATCGCCGAGCTCACCGCCGACCGCCTGCGCATCGCCGACGCCATCGGCGCGCCCGTCGAGCGCCCGGTCGTCATCTCGCAGCTCTCCGCCGACGCGGTCGAGCTCGGCCAGTACCGCCACTACATGCAGAAGGAGATCTTCGAGCAGCCCGAGGCCCTGGCCAACACGCTCGAACTCATCGGCAACGGCGGCCGGCTGCAGCCCGGCGTGTTCGGCGCCGAAGCGGCCAGCCTGCTCGACGGCGTGCGCTCGGTGCTGATCCTCGCCTGCGGCACCAGCTACCACTCCGGCGTCACCGCACGCTACTGGCTCGAATCGCTCGCCGCCATCCCTTGTACGGTCGAGATCGCCAGCGAATACCGCTACCGCAGCTCGGTGCCCGATCCCGACCAGCTCGTCGTCGCCATCTCGCAGTCCGGCGAAACCGCCGACACCCTGGCCGCGCTCCGCCACGCCAAGGACCTCGGCCACACCCGCACGCTGGCCATCTGCAACGTGCCGGAATCAGCCATCGTGCGCGAATGTGCGCTGCGCTTCATCACCCGCGCCGGGCCGGAGATCGGCGTCGCCTCCACCAAGGCCTTCACCACCCAGCTTGCGGCGCTGTTCCTGCTGACCCTGGTCGTCGGCAAGCTACGCGGCCGCATCGACGAACAGGCCGAGCACGACCACCTGGCCCGCCTGCGCCACCTGCCGGTCGCCGTCGCCCGCGTGCTGGAGCTCGAGCCCAGCATCCAGGCCTGGGCGCAGAACATCGCCCATCGCCACCACGCCCTCTTCCTCGGCCGCGGCCGGCACTGGCCGATCGCCCTCGAAGGCGCGCTCAAGCTCAAGGAAATCACCTACATCCACGCCGAAGCCTACGCCGCCGGCGAACTCAAGCACGGCCCGCTCGCCCTGGTTGACCGCGACATGCCCGTCATCGCCGTCGCCCCCAACGACAGCCTGCTCGACAAGCTTAAGTCGAACCTCAAGGAAGTCCAGGCCCGCGGAGGCGAGCTGTATGTCTTCGCCGACGCGGACTGCCACTTCCCCGAGACCGAGCAGATCCACGTGCTACTGCTGCCGGAGCATTACGGCGAACTGTCGCCGATCCTGCACATCGTGCCGCTGCAGTTGCTGGCGTATCACACAGCGCTGGCGAAGCGGACGGATTTGGATAAGCCGAGGAATCTGGCGAAGTCGGTCACTGTTGAATAAGCACGCTATAACAAACTCAAATGAAAACCCTCTGTATTTTCGGCACTCGCCCCGAGGCCATCAAAATGGCCCCGCTCGCGCTGGCGCTGGCGGCCGACGACCGATTTGACGCCAAGGTCTGTGTTACCGCACAGCACCGCGAAATGCTCGATCAAGTGCTTGGACTTTTCGAGATCAAGCCCGATTTCGATCTCGATATCATGAAGCCAGGACAGGATCTGACAGATGTAACGACCGCAATCCTGCAAGGCCTCAAAAGGGTCTTTGCCAAGTTTCGCCCAGACATTGTCCTAGTACACGGTGACACCGCCACCACCTTTGCCTCTACGTTGGCCGCCTATTACCAGCAGATCCCCGTCGCACATGTCGAGGCCGGTCTACGTACAGGCAATCTGTATTCCCCCTGGCCGGAGGAAGCCAACCGCAAACTCACAGGCGCATTAGCCCGCCTGCACTTCGCGCCGACACCCACTTCGCGCGACAACCTTATCGCAGAAGGCGTCGCAGCGGCAAGCATCGTCGTCACGGGCAATACCGTCATCGATGCCCTGCTCGACGTTGTCGGCCGGCTCCAGACCGACGATCAGCTGCGCGAGCGAGCCGGACGACCCACTGCCTTCCTCGCCCCCACTCGAAAGCTGATTCTCGTTACCGGCCACCGCCGCGAAAGCTTCGGCGGCGGCTTCGAGCGCATCTGCCAAGCCTTGGCACAGATTGCCCGCCAGCATCCTGAGGTGGACATCGTTTATCCGGTGCACCTCAATCCCAATGTTCGTGAGCCGGTAAACCGTCTGCTCACCGGCATGAGCAACATTCATCTCATCGAACCGCTGGATTACCTGCCTTTTGTAGACCTGATGTCCCGAGCCCATCTCATTCTCACGGACTCGGGCGGGATCCAGGAAGAAGCACCCTCATTGGGGAAACCGGTTCTGGTCATGCGCGATACAACGGAGCGGCCTGAAGCTGTCACCGCGGGAACGGTCCGACTTGTTGGCACCGACATCATACGGATCATCGACGAAATCAACCGACTTCTCGACGACGAAGATGCCTATCGCAGCATGAGCCGCGCCCACAATCCCTACGGCGATGGTCAGGCATGCCAGCGCATCATCAACACCCTGATACCTGCGGCACAGTAAGCGCGACAGCACGCGCAACCAAGACAACCTCATTCATACGTACTGAAATGCCTTCCAAGACCATATCCGTCATCGGCCTCGGCTACATCGGCCTTCCCACCGCCGCCGTTTTCGCGTCCCGCAAGATTAACGTTATCGGCGTTGACGTCAATCAGAAAGCAATAGACACGATCAATCGCGGCGAAATCCACATCGTCGAACCCGATCTCGACATGGTCGTGCACGCGGCCGTCACCGAAGGATACCTGCGCGCCACAACCACCCCCGAGCCCGCCGACGCCTTCCTGATCGCCGTGCCCACACCCTTCAAGGGTAACTATGAACCGGATCTCGGCTATATCGAGTCCGCCAGCAAAGCGATCGCCCCCGTACTCAAGAAGGGCGACCTGGTCATCCTCGAATCGACGTCGCCCGTCGGCGCCACGGAACAAATGTCCGCGTGGCTTGCTGAAGCCCGCCCGGACTTGAGCTTCCCGCAGACTCACGGCGAAGATTCCGACATTCGTGTTGCGCATTGCCCCGAACGTGTCCTTCCTGGCCATGTTTTACGGGAACTGGTCCAGAACGACCGAGTGATCGGAGGAATGACGCCCAAGTGCTCCAATACAGCCGTGAGCCTTTACAAGACCTTTGTAGAAGGTGAATGCGTCATCACCAATGCGCGCACTGCAGAAATGTGCAAGCTCACCGAGAACAGCTTCCGTGACGTGAATATCGCCTTCGCAAACGAACTGTCGATCATTTCCGACAAGCTCGATATCAACGTCTGGGAGTTAATCCGCCTAGCCAACCGCCATCCACGAGTTAACATCCTGCAGCCCGGTCCGGGCGTCGGCGGCCATTGCATAGCAGTCGATCCGTGGTTCATCGTTAGCAAGACCCCCGACCTAGCCCGCCTTATTCGCACTGCTAGAGAGGTAAACGACGGCAAACCCGAATGGGTGCTCGAAAAGGTCAAACTCGCGGTAGCCGAATTCTTGCAGGCAAATCCCGAAAAAACCGCCCAGGACGTCACGATTGCTTGTTTTGGCCTAGCATTCAAACCGGATATCGACGACTTGCGCGAAAGTCCCGCACTATTGATCGCGACCACTCTGCAGCAAATTCACCCAGGGAAACTTCTCCTCGTCGAACCGAATATTTCCACGCGACCCGAATACCTAAAGAACAACGCTGAACTGACCTCGATTGAAGATGCCATGTCCCGCTCGCAGATAGCCCTAATCTTAGTTGCACACAGATCCTTCAAAGGTGGGGCGCTAACCGGACACCCAGACGTCGTGATGATTAATGCCTGCGGAATAAATATTTCATGAGTATCTTAATGACTGGTGGCGCCGGCTTCATAGGCAGCAACTTTGTTCTGGATTGGCTCGAAAAATGCGACGAATTGGTTGTGAACGTCGACAAGCTCACCTATGCCGGCAACCTTGAGAACCTTTCCCCGCTGCAAGGGGATGCACGCCATTTATTCGTTCAAGGAGAAATAGGCGATCCTGCGCTCATAGATTCACTTCTGGCCGAGCACCGCCCACGCGCCATACTCAATTTCGCAGCGGAAAGTCATGTGGACCGCTCGATTCACAGCCCTGAGGAATTCATTCAGACCAACATCGTCGGCACCTTTCGGCTGCTTGAAGCTGTGCGCCGCTATTGGAACGACCTGTCCGAGAGAAAAAGAGGCGACTTCCGGTTTCTGCATGTCAGCACCGACGAAGTCTATGGCTCTTTGACCAAGCACGCCCCTGCCTTCACAGAAGCGAACCGATACGAACCTAACAGCCCATACAGCGCCAGCAAGGCAGCTAGCGACCACTTAGTACGGGCTTGGTTTCACACGTACGGCATACCTGCAGTCACTACCAATTGCAGTAACAACTACGGTCCTTATCACTTTCCGGAGAAACTGATTCCGTTAATGATCGTTAATGCGCTCGCCGGCAAGCCATTGCCAATCTACGGCGACGGACAGCAAGTGCGAGACTGGTTATACGTCAAGGATCACTGCAGCGCTATCCGTCTTGTTCTGGAGCGCGGAAGGCCGGGGGAAACATACAACATCGGTGGCTGGAACGAAAAGCAAAACTTGGACATAGCGTACGCAATCTGCTCGCTGTTGGATGAACTTATTCCTAAGGCAGACGGAACTAGCTACAGCATACAGATCACTCACGTGCCCGATCGCCCCGGCCACGACCGCCGCTACGCCATCGATGCAGGCAAGCTTGAGCGCGAACTAGGTTGGAGACCCGCAGAAACCTTTACAACTGGCATTCGCAAGACGGTGCAGTGGTACCTCGATCATCCTGAATGGGTAGCACACGTCCAGAGCGGAGACTATCGGGCGTGGGTCGACAAACATTACGGCGAATAGCTTTTCAAGAGCGGACATGAACAGAAAAGGCATCATTCTCGCAGGGGGCTCCGGCACCCGACTGCATCCGGCCACGCTTGCTATCAGCAAGCAGCTACTGCCGGTGTACGACAAGCCAATGATCTACTACCCGCTCAGCACCCTGATGCTGGCAGGTATGCGCGACGTCCTTGTCATCAGCACACCCCAAGACACTCCACGTTTTCACCAGCTGCTGGGAGATGGCTCCCAGTGGGGCATGAATCTCGAGTACGCCGTCCAACCGAGCCCTGATGGACTCGCGCAGGCTTTCATCATCGGCGAGCCGTTCATCGGAAACGCTCCCAGCGCCCTGGTGCTTGGGGACAACATCTACTATGGACACGACTTCCAGCAACTCTTGAAAGCAGCTGACGAGCAAACGCAAGGGGCGACCGTGTTCGCTTACCACGTACAGGATCCGGAGCGCTATGGCGTAGTGGAGTTTGATACCGCCGGTCAGGCAATCAGTATTGAGGAGAAGCCAAGGCGCCCAAGGAGTAGCTATGCCGTGACCGGGCTATATTTTTATGACTCACAGGTCGTTGACATTGCGAAGGCAGTTAGGCCGAGCGAGCGTGGCGAACTTGAGATCACGAGCGTCAATCAAGTTTACCTTGGACAACATCAACTGTCCGTTCGCACCATGGGTCGAGGCTTTGCCTGGCTAGACACTGGCACTCACCACAGCCTTCTGGACGCTAGCCAATTCATCGCAACGCTGGAGCGCCGTCAAGGACTCAAGATTGCATGCCCAGAGGAAATTGCTTGGCGCAACCGTTGGATTGATGACCTTCAACTCGAACGACTGGCACACCCATTGGCGAAGAACGGCTACGGCAAATATTTGCTTGGGCTACTTGACTGACATCATGGCATACACAATTACACCTACTCTCATCCCTGACGTTCTGATCCTCGAGCCGAAAGTCTTTGGAGATGAGCGTGGCTTTTTCTTCGAAAGTTTCAATCAGCGCGACTTTCAGCAGGCCACGGGGCGGACGGACATCCATTTTGTACAAGACAATCACAGCAGATCCTCAAGAGGCGTATTACGTGGCCTGCATTACCAACTGCATCCGTATGCGCAAGGGAAATTGGTTCGCGTCACCCAAGGTCAAGTTTTCGATGTCGCCGTTGACATCCGCCGAGGCTCCTCCACCTTCGGACAGTGGGTCGCCGAAATACTCAGCGCTGATAATAAAAAGCAACTTTGGATCCCGCCCGGCTTCGCGCATGGATTCCTCGTGCTTAGTGAAACGGCGGAATTCCTCTACAAGACAACAACTTATTACAGTCCTCAACACGAGCGAAGCTTGCGATGGGATGATTCACACATTGGAATCAAGTGGCCGCTAGAGCTTCAGCCTTTGTTGGCCCCTAAAGACGCAAATGCCCCCACACTGGATCTTCTCGAATCAGACAACGCTACCTCTCTGACTGCTTAATCTGAACGAAAATATTTAAGCACCCAGCCTCAAACCAAAAACCCTCCTAAAACTGTTATTAAGCACACTAAAATGCAAATAGGTTACATCTGCACCAATTATAATAACAGTCACTTCACGGTAAACGCTGTGCGCTCTCTAGTTGCAAGTGCAGCCGGAAATCATGAGCTACGAATCGTAATCGTCGACAATCTATCATCGCCAGAGCACCGCCATACCTTAGCGAAACTCGGACAGGAATTCTCTTACGTCGACGTACTGTTTAATGACGAGAATGTTGGCTACTTTTCCGGACTAAACTGTGGCATACGTCACATGCGCCAACACCACCCTGAGATTATGCATTTTGTAATCGGCAACAATGATCTACTGTTTCCGATAGATTTCTGCTCCAAGTTTGAGAAGCACCTTTCATTACTAGCAACCTATCCGGTAATTTCGCCCGATATAGTGACGCTGGACGGCGAGCACCAGAACCCACACGTTATCAAATCAATTAGTCGAACCCGTGAGATCATATACGATCTGTACTACTCCAATTACTTTCTTGCGCAAGCCATTATTTGGGCCGCTCGGTTTTCCCACCCTCTGACTGACCGTAAAGATGAGCGCCAACATCAAACAGCACAATCAATTTATCAGGGGCATGGCTCCTGTTACCTAATCGGCCCAAAATTTTTCGACCTTTTTGAGGAGCTCTGGGCACCAACTTTCCTGATGGGCGAAGAATACTTCCTGAGCAAGCAGCTCTCCGATCGCGGGATGCGAACATACTACACACCTTCCATAAGTCTTACACACTGCTGTCACGGCAGTTTGTGCAGCGTGCCAAACAAAAAACTGTGGGAGTTTGCACGTCAAGCGCACCGCGAATATAGAAAGTACGTGAAGGTCTTTGGGTGAGACAGGCTTTCCATGCGTCGCCAGAACATCTGTAATCTCCTGTCACTCGTTTCGATTCAGGCATCTAACGCGCTAATCCCTTTAGTTATATTCCCTTACGCTTTAACGATTATCGGGACCGAGTCTTACGCAAAACTTGCCGTGACAGAGGCAGTCGCCATCGCCGCAATAACGTTCGTTCTCTACAGCTTCGAAGTCGACGGGGTGGCTCGCGTGATTCGACTTGACTGGAAACATGAACGTTCAAAAATTGCTGCTGTCTTTAGCGGAGTTTTATACATACGACTTTTCATTTTTTCCATCTATTCTTTCGTTGCCTTATCCTCAGTCTTTTTTCTAGATCCACTTAGTGCTCACCTACTTGTAATGTGGCTCGGAGTGCCGCTCAGTTATGCGCTGCAATCATCCTGGCTCTTTCTCGCAATCGAGCGAAACGGCGTCCTTGCGGCCCTCACAGTGTCAAGTCGCGTATTAGCGGGCGTCATAATTTTTGTTGTAGTAAAGAGCCCCTCGGACGTAGGTCTAATTCCACTTATCATGAGCCTTTGCTACCTCGCAGGCGCACTAGGCGCACTCAGCTACATTATATTCTCGTTTCAACTACGGTTGCAGAGACCTCACCTGCAAGACCTGTATGACTTAGCTCGAAAAGGGAAGGAATTGTTTATTGGAAACCTTGCCGTAGTGCTTTACCGTGATTGCAATGTCGTACTTCTGGGAATAACTCAAAGCGACCCAGCTATAGTCTCTTTGTACTCCATCGCCGAAAAGATAACGAAAGGCATTCAGGCCGTCACTCGGCCGCTAAATCAGCTATATTTCCCGAAAACACTAAAGCAGCTTGGAAAGAATAGCGAACCTAACTTAGCTTCTCTTTCCAAGATTATGCGGAACGTCTTACCACAGTTCGCGACGCTAACGGCCATCTTATGTTGTGCAGGCATCGCTTACCTTTTTTCCTCTTCTCTCATAAAGCAGGAAAACGCTTTTCAGCACTATCAAACAATTTTTCATTTGATCGTTCTGATGATCCCGTCTCTTTTCTTTGGGACTTCCAACTACATGCTGGGCGTCGCAGGCCTTAATTACCTAGGCGAGCGAGTATACATGTACAGAGCAATACTGTTTACTTCAATGACAAGCGTCATTTGCTGTCTTATTCTGAGCGCGCAGTTCGGCGCGGCGGGCGCAGCAATAACCCTTACCCTCTCCGAGGGCCTTCTGTTGTTAATAATCCTTCGACGTTTCTCACCCCGGCCTTCAAGATAATTTCGCCCCGAATACACCTCTAACTACAGAGCTTTTAACTGTGCCAGAGAAGCTATTATCTTTAATCCTCGCTCTAATAATTCTTTTACAAGCATGGCTAGTGCGAAAGCATGTTGGAACGTGGATTTTTCCCGCTTGCATATATGGCGTATTTTGGTTTTTCTATACATTTATTCCGCTCATAGCGGTACCTACAGGAGAGATCGAACCGATAGCAGTTGCATACATACTGACAACTTGCTTGTTTTTCTCTTTCTCATCAGTAGCATTCCCATGGCGTGCTGCGTACGCATACAAAATCTCCAGCAACAACGACGTACATTACAATTCTGCATTTATTCGCTATACGTTCTTCACCCTGGGCACTCTAAGCTCTGCTGGCACGATTGCCAACTGGGGAATCCAGGGCTTCTCTTTTCACGATATAGCCTTTAATTTGCTTAACACAAGTGGAGAGTACTTAGCAAAGCGATACTCAGGAGAGCTAGAACCGAATATCGCAGCTCAACTATCACTCACGCTTATGTACCCTACAGCCATCTTAGGCGGGCTACTGTACGGATCTCGAAATGCGAAAGACAGCGGAGCGTTATATTTAATTGTTTCGCTAACACCATCTATTCTAGTGATGATTGTTGAGGCCGCAAAGGGTACTCTGTTTTTAGTTCTAGCTCTATTCTGGGCGGGCACTCTACTCGTAAAACTGAACGATGAGAACATCAAAGCCCGCAAGAACGTTTCACTTATGAAAATATTCATATGGGGAGTACCTTTACTTTCAGCCGTCGTATTTTCCTTTCTTGCACGCGGAATTGATACAGACGCCTCTCTATTGTCCGTTCTTGACAAGCTCTACTACTATTTTGCATCTTACTCATCAGGTCACCTATACGCCTTTTCCGATTGGTTCTCCAGTGCTATAGGTGTGGGATCGAAGATTCCCTATGGCGGAATAGATGACTCGAATGGGTTTTATACTTTCATGGCGGTATTCAATCTTTTTGGAACCGACAAAGTTGCACCCCATGGCGTTTATGACGAGTACTACTACATTGAAAACTTGCTTCAGACGAATATTTATACTTATTACCGCGGCCTTATTCACGACTTCGGAATTATGGGGTCAGTCGTATTCACCTCCTTCCTTGGATTTTTTGTTCACTTGACTTTCTTTTGGCTGCTTACATCCAGACACGCGCCGTTGTCGGCATCCCTATTTGCTCATTTTATTGGCTTCTCGTACACGTCATTTATTGTAAGCCTTTTGATCTGGAATAGCGTATACGCTAGCTTTTTTTTGACGGCTATTGTGTTTGCCATCAACGACAGGTTTAGGTGCAAGTCCTCACTCCTTCGACTAATTCGATTTAAGACCTAACGATATGAGCCCCCAGAAAATCTGCTCCAACTGCGTAATGGACACGAGTGACAGCAGGATCGTGTTTGATGAAAATGGCGTTTGCGATCATTGCCTCGGATTCAAACGCGACGTACTCCCTAATTGGCATCCTGATGAAACCGGAGCGACGCGATTTCGTGAGATGGTTGCAGCCATCAAAGCAACCGGGAAGGGAAAGCCATTTGACTGCATAATGGGGATGAGTGGGGGCCTGGATAGTTCATATCTGTTGCACCTAGCGGTCTCTGAGTTTGATCTTCGCCCACTCGTGTTCCACGTCGACGGCGGGTGGAACACAGACTTGGCCGTTAATAACATCCAAGTTCTCGTCGACAAACTCGGGCTTGACTTATACACAGAGGTGATTAACTGGGAAGAGATGCGGGACTTCCAGCTCGCCTTCTTCAAGGCGGGCGTACCGCACCTAGATATACCGCAGGACCACGCTTTCGTCGCGACCCTTTACCACTTTGCAAACAAGCACGGCATTAAGTACATCCTGAATGGCGGCAACTACGCAACCGAATGCGTTCGGAACCCCCTTGAGTGGCTATACTACGGCACCGACATGGCTCAGTTGCGTGACATTCATAAGAGGTTCGGCACGATACCGTTGCGGACCTACCCCTTCAGTTCAATATTTTTTCATAAGGTCTACTTGCGATACATCCGCGGAGTTAAGGTCGTCAAACCGCTTAATCTACTCCCGTATACTAAGGAGCACGCGAGCAAGGTTCTCTCCGAAGAATACGGCTGGCGTCCATATCCCCAGAAGCACTTTGAGTCACGCTTCACACGGTTTTACGAAGGGTATTGGCTGCCCACACGGTTTGGTTACGACACGCGGCGAGTTCAGTACTCGAGCTTGATCCTGACCGGCCAAATGACCCGGGCGGAAGCGCTAGAGCGCCTCAAGAGCCCTGCATACGATCCCGCAACCATCGACGAGGACTTCGAGTACATCGCGACAAAGCTTGGCATCAGCGTGGCTGAGCTGCGTCACTATCACGAAATGCCGCTTAAAACCTACAAAGACTACAAGAATCGCGAGTGGATCTTCGATCTCGGCGCAAAAGTGCTGAAAGCACTCGGGGTGGAAAGGGCCGTCAAGCGATGATCGCTATTGTTGACTACGGTTCCGGGAATGTGGCCGCAATCGCCGACATCCTTAAGCGCCTCAAGGTTCCGCACGCTATCACGCGCGATCACGCCGAATTGCGTAGGGCCGACCGGTACATCTTGCCAGGCGTGGGGGCATTCGATAGGACGATGCGTACGCTCGAAGAGTCAGGTTTGGTCGCAGTATTGAACGAGCAAGTCATAGGCCTGAGGAAGAAGATACTTGGCATCTGTGTCGGAATGCAGATACTTGGAGACGCTAGTGACGAGGGGAGCCTGCCTGGCTTGGGCTGGATTCCTGGGCGGATCAAGCGAATTGACGAAGCATCCATTGCCGCTCCGCCTAGACTTCCCCACATGGGCTGGAACTCAGTTCGAACGAGGGTGCCTACTCCGCTTTTCAAGGGGGTGGATTTGGACCAAGGCTTCTATTTCTTGCATAGCTACTACTTTGATGCTGCAGATGCGGATTGTGTGTTAGCAACCGTCGAATACGGAGGAGAGATTCCGTGCAGTGTGGGCTCTGATAACATATTTGGCATGCAGTTTCATCCGGAAAAGAGTCACGCCAATGGAGTGGCCATTTTTCGTAATTTTGCAGAGATCTGACGATGCTACGGTCCCGAATCGTTCCATGCCTCCTGCTTCACAAGGGAGGGCTAGTTAAGACTCAGCTGTTCAAGGAACCTAAGTATGTCGGCGATCCACTGAACGCTGTAAAGATCTTTAACGAGAAGGCCGTCGACGAATTGATGTTCGTGGACATCGATGCAACCTCGGAAGGATACTCACCTCGTATGGCACTGCTGCGGAACTTGGCAGTCGAGTCGCGCATGCCTCTTTGTTATGGGGGAGGCGTAACGAGTGCGGAACAAGCGTCAAAAATTATTGCCACGGGCTTTGAGAAGGTTTCTGTGAGCGCTGCTGCGTTAGATCGCCCGACTTTAATTAAGGAGATGGCTGAAGAAATCGGTGCGCAAAGCGTTGTGGTCACGATTGATGTGAAGGCAAACAAGCTGTTCCCGGGATACACGATCTACTCACATAACGGCCGCCGTACACGCAGGGAGCCGCTTCTCGAGTTTTGCCAACGCGCAACCTCCCTGGGCGCGGGGGAGATTGTGATCAACTCCATTGACCGAGACGGTCAGATGAATGGGTATGACCTCTCGCTCGCTCGCCAGGTGCGTGACGCAATCGAGACTCCCCTGACAATTCTCGGCGGAGCAGGCAGTACCTTTCACATGCAAGCTCTTATCGATGCTGTGGGCATCGTCGGAGCTGCCGCTGGAAGCATGTTTGTCTTTAAGGGCCCATATCGGGCGGTATTGATTAATTATTCCCGGCCCGACGGGGCTGGCGGGCAATCGAGAGCATGAAGCAGATTCTTCAGGATATGGCTAAGGGCGGCACCATGGTTACCGAGGCCCCCACCCCGCAGGTAACTCGTGAGAGCCTGATTATCAACACCCGTATCTCATTAATTTCAGCAGGCACTGAACGGATGCTGGTCGGCTTCGGCAGGGCGTCGTATCTGGAAAAGGCCCGCCAGCAGCCCGAGAAGGTGAAGATGGTACTGGAGAAGGTAGCTACCGACGGGCTGATGACTACCATTGAAGCCGTGCGCTCCAAGCTGGCGCAGCCGCTCCCGTTAGGCTATTGCAATGTTGGCGTGATTGCCGCTGTCGGCGCGAATGTGGAGGGTTTTAAGGTCGGGGACCGTGTCGTTTCTAACGGTCCCCACGCCGATGTGATCAAGGTGACTAAGAACCTCTGCGCACGCATCCCAGACGCAGTTGACGACGATTCGGCGTCCTTCGTGGTGGTCGCCAGTATCGGGCTGCAGGGCATTCGACTCGCCAAACCAACTCTCGGGGAAGCCTTTGTTGTCACCGGCGTCGGCCTGATCGGCTTGCTCACCGTGCAACTGCTGCGCGCTCAGGGCTGCCGCGTTCTGGCCATCGATTTTGATGACGCAAAACTGGAGCTTGCGCGCCAGTATGGTGCGGCCACGTGCAACCCTGGGAGGGGCGAAGACCCGGTTGCTGCGGGAATGGCTTTCAGCCGTGGCCAAGGCGTTGACGGCGTAATCATCACTGCCTCGACCAAGTCATCCGATCCGGTCACGCAAGCGGCACGCATGTGCCGCAAACGCGGCCGAGTAGTGCTTGTCGGCGTGACAGGCCTGGAGCTTAATCGCGCCGACTTCTACGAGAAGGAGTTGACCTTCCAGGTGTCGTGCTCGTACGGGCCCGGCCGCTACGACACTAACTATGAGGATAAGGGCCAAGATTACCCCTTAGGTTTCGTACGGTGGACCGAGCAGAGGAACTTCGAGGCGGTGCTTGACATGTTGGCGAGCGGCCAACTTGACGTTAAGCCGCTAATCACACACCGCTTCGCTTTCGAAGACGCGCCACAGGCCTATCAGACGCTGACCGACGACAGATCGGGTCTCGGCATTCTGCTGCAGTACAAGTCGGATCCAGCGCAACGATCGATCCGCAATGTGACCCTGCACGCCGAAGCGCGTTTCGATCCAAAGCGTCCAGTCATGGGGTTTATCGGCGCTGGAAACTACGCCTCGCGGATGCTGATCCCAGCGTTCAAAGCTGCAGGCGCGCAGTTCCACACGATTGTGACTGCAGGAGGACTCAACGGCGTAATCCATGGTGAAAAGGCAGGATTTGCCGAGGCCTCGACCGACATCGACACAATGCTTGCTGACCCGGCGATCAACACCGTTGCTGTTGTCACCCGCCACGACAGTCACGCCAGATTCGTTTCGCAAGCACTAACGGCCGGAAGGAATGTTTTCGTCGAGAAACCTTTGGCCATCGACACGGCAGGACTGGAGGCAGTTGAGACCGCTTACAGGGAGGCCCACGAATCCAAGTCGGGACCACAACTAATGGTGGGCTTCAATCGTCGCTTCTCGCCGCAAGTCCAGAAGATGAAAGCGCTCCTTGAACCGGTCAAGGAGCCCAAGTCGTTCATCATGACCATGAACGCCGGGGCCATCCCGGCTGACCACTGGACGCAAGACAACGCGGTGGGCGGCGGGAGAATCATTGGTGAGGCGTGCCACTTCATCGATCTGATGCGCTTCCTTGCCGGAAGCCCGATTGTGTCTGTGCAGGCTCGCCGGATGGGCGACGCCGCGGGCATTGCGATTACTGAGGACAAGGCGTCGATCACATTGGGTTTCGAGGACGGGTCTTTCGGCACCATTCTGTATTTCGCAAACGGGGCAGCCAGTTTCCCGAAGGAGCGCGTTGAGGTGTTTGCCGCTGGTCGGGTTCTCCAACTGGACAACTTCCGGAAACTCAAGGGTTTCGGTTGCCCTGGCTTTAAAAATATGAACCTATGGAAGCAAGACAAGGGGCAGAATGCGTGCGCTGCGGCTTTCCTCTCCGCGATCCAGAACGGCCGTCCTGCGATTCCGCCCGACGAGGTTTTTGAGGTTGCCCGTGTGACGATCGAAGTGGCCGAGTTGCTTCGTCACCAACAGTAGTATCGAATGTCCATCTCATTTACAAAAGTTCGCACGGCTTTATGTTTGGGCCTGCCCAACATTGGCCGTGCCCTCTTTTACCGTGCTAGCGTCAGGCTTGGCATCAACCCGGTACGTCGCCTGCAGGGCACTGAGCCAAGGGGACCGTTCTTCCGAACCACGGCGTCTGTCACGCAGGCTAGAGTTCGTAAGGAGCCCCCGGTTCCGGAAGTAGTGCAGCTTTTCAGCCATTTCCAACTTTCTACAGTTGGGGAACCACCAGACTGGCTTGCCAATCCGTTGACTGGCCAATCAGTACCTAACCCGCAACGCCCCTGGTGGCAGATCTCTGATTTTGACCCCGATGTTGGCGATATCAAAATTATTTGGGAGTTGTCTCGGCTAGATTGGGTGCTTCCCCTCGCCAAGCGAGCACGTGGCGGCGACACCCTCGCGACCGAACGGATTAACGCTTGGCTCGATGACTGGATCTCATCGAATCCGCCTTTTCAGGGGCCTAATTGGAAGTGCGGACAAGAGGCATCCATCCGCGTGATGAATGTCGCAATGGCTGCCATCGTGCTGGATCAGGTCGGATCGCCTAAGGACAGTTTGCTCGACTGGGTAGCGCTGCACTTGAAGCGCATTGCGCCTACCGTGCAATACGCGATGGCACAGGACAATAATCATGGCACATCCGAAGCTGCCGCTTTGTTCATAGGCGGTAGCTGGCTGGTCTCGCACGGGCGGACAGAAGGGCTGCAGTGGTCGGCCCAAGGGCGAAAGTGGCTTGAGAACCGTGCCGCGCGCCTGATAGGCAAACAAGGCAGTTTCAGTCAGTACTCAGTGAACTACCACCGAGTGATGCTGGACACTCTTTGCATGGCGGAGCTTTGGCGGCGCCATCTGAACTTGCCGGCCTTCTCAACGCAATTCGTTTCGCGAGCGCTGGCTGCAACGCAGTGGCTACGGCACATGGTTAACCCAGTTAATGGGGATGGCCCGAACGTGGGGGCGAATGACGGAGCACGACTCTTACAGCTAACAGACACAGATTACCGTGATCATCGTCCTACGGTTCAACTCGCGATGGCTCTGTTTGCTGATGCGTGCGGATACGCCGGAGAAGGACCATGGGACGACGCGCGCCGCACACTCGGAGTGCCACAGCCGAAGACAGTTGCACCCCCTGTCGGCAGTTATCTTGCGGACGATGGTGGCTTTGCCGTCTTGCGATGTAGAAGTGCGATGGCGATGCTCCGGTATCCACGATTTAAGTTCAGACCGAGTCAGGCCGACGCGCTGCATCTAGATTTTTGGATTGACGGGGAGAATCTACTGCGCGATGCCGGTACCTACAGCTACAACACCGATCCGCAATGGCTGAACTACTTTGGCGGTACCGCAGGCCACAATACGGTGCAGTTTGACGATCGTGATCAGATGCCGCGCTTGAGCCGATTCCTGTTTGGCGATTGGCTCAAGACATCGATGCTCGAGCCATTGCGCGAGCAAGACGGGCGGGTGAGCTTCGGCGCAGGTTACAGCGATCGCGCGGGTGCATCCCATCAGCGCCTGATAACGCTTAACAATGCATCGCTAAAGGTCGTGGACTGTATCGATGGATTCCGTACCAAAGCCGTTCTGCGATGGCGCCTCGCCCCAGGCGCGTGGCAGATCGATGGCCACTGCGTGCGCAACGGCTCCCACGTATTGCGCGTGCAGGCCGACGTGCCACTGGTCCGCTTCGAACTGACGACGGGTTGGGAGTCCCGCTACTACCTTGAGAAAACCGAGCTACCGGTGCTGGAGATCGAAGTAGATCACCCCGGTACATTGATGAGCGAATATCGCTGGGCACCATGAAAGTTCTTTATTTCCATCAGCATTTCTCCACGCCGAAGGGCGCCGCGGGTATTCGCTCGTACGAAATGGCGCGCCGCCTAATCGGGCGCGGGCATCAGGTGACCATGGTGTGCGGCAGCTATGGCGGAGGCGTGACCGGGCTATCAGCCCCGTTCGCCAAGGGCGTGCGCCGCGGCAACGTGGAGGGGATCGACATCGTCGAGTTCGACCTGGCGTATTCCAACGCCGACGGCTTCGTAAAGCGGGCGATGATTTTCGTGAAGTTTGCCCTGCGCAGTGTGAAGCTGGCGTTGACCGAGCGCTACGACGTGGTCTTTGCCACGACCACGCCGCTGACCGCAGGCATTCCCGGCATCTTCGCGCGCTGGCTGCGAGGCAAACCTTTCGTGTTCGAGGTGCGCGACCTGTGGCCGGAGTTGCCCAAGGCAATGGGCGTGATCCGCAACCCGCTGGTGCTGGGCGCGATGTCGGCGCTGGAGTGGGCAAGCTACCGCTCGGCGCATCGCCTGGTCGGGCTGTCGCCCGGCATCGTGGAGGGCATCGCCCGCCGGGGCGTGGCGTGCGAGCGCATCACGCTGGTGCCCAACGGCTGCGACCTGGACATCTTCGGCGGCGAGGTCACGCCCTGGCGGCCCGAGGCGGTCAAGCCGACGGACCTGCTGGCGGCCTTCACCGGCACACACGGCATGGCCAACGGGCTGGCTGCGGTGCTGGATGCGGCGGCGGTGCTCAAGCGTAGGGGGCGCGACGACATCAAGATTCTCCTCATCGGCCATGGCAAGCTCAAGCCTGCGCTGCAGGCGCGTGCCGAGCGCGAAGGCCTGTGGAACGTGGTGTTCCATGACCCGGTGAACAAGGCCAAGTTGGCCGGGCTTATGGCCAGCACCGACGTGGGCATGCAGATCCTGGCGAACGTGCCGGCCTTCTACTACGGCACCTCGCCCAACAAGTTCTTCGACTACATCGCGTCGGGCCTGCCGGTGCTGAACAACTATCCCGGCTGGCTGGCCGGGATGATCGAGGAGAACCGCTGCGGCTTCGCGGTGCCGCCGGACAACCCCAACGCCTTTGCCGACGCGCTGGAGAAGGCAGCCGACGACCGCGAGGCGCTAAAGGAAATGGGCCAGCGCGGGAAAGCGCTGGCGATCCGCGAGTTCGACCGCGAGAAGCTGGCTGACCGCTGGGTAGATTGGCTGGAGGGCGCGCGGCAATGATCAAGCGCGCCTTCGACATCGTCGCCTCGGCGATCGGCCTGCTGCTGCTGGCGCCGGTGATCGCGGTGCTGGCATGGCAAATCCGCAAGAAGCTCGGCTCCCCCGTCCTCTTCCGCCAGACCCGCCCCGGCCTGCACGGCAAGCCCTTCCAGATGGTCAAGTTCCGCACCATGCGCGACGCCATCGGCCCGGACGGCCAGCCGCTGCCCGATTCCGAGCGCATGACGCCCTTCGGCAGCTTTCTGCGTTCGGCCAGCCTGGACGAGCTGCCCGAGCTGTGGAACGTGCTCAAGGGCGACATGAGCCTGGTGGGGCCGCGACCGCTGCTGATGGAGTACCTGCCGCTGTATTCGCCCACGCAGGCGCGCCGCCACGAGGCGCGCCCGGGTGTTACCGGCTGGGCGCAGATCAACGGGCGTAACGCGCTGAGCTGGGAGGAAAAGTTTCGCCTGGACGTGTGGTACGTGGACAACCAGTCGTTCTGGCTGGACCTGAAGATCCTGGCGCTGACGGTGAAGAAGGTGTTCGTGCGCGAGGGGATCAGCGCGGCGGGGGAGGTGACGGCGGCGAAGTTCACCGGGTCTCCGCGAGAGGGACTTTGATGGACGACGCGCTGTACTGCGTGTTTGGGGCGAGCGGCTGTGGGCGCGGGATCATGCCGCTGGCGCGCGCTAAGCTCGAGCGCTGTAACGTCCCGCTCGATCGGCTAGTGTTTGTAGATGACGCGGCGCAGCCAGGGCAGGAGGTGAACGGATATCGGGTGCTGACCTGGGCGGACTTTCTGGCCGAGCCTGCGAAGGCTCGATTTGCTGCGTTGGCGATCGCGAGTAGTGCAGTACGCGAGAAGCTTGCGGCGCGGCTGGAGGCGGACGGCGTGGCGCCTTGGTCGGTCGCTGCCTGGAACGTGGTGGTGATGGACGAAGTAGATCTGGGCGAAGGCGCGCTGCTGAGCCCCTTCGTGACCCTGACCTCGAACATCCGGATCGGGCGTTTCTTCCACGCCAATTTGTATAGCTACGTCGAACACGATTGCCTGATCGGCGATTTCGTGACCTTTGCGCCGGGCGTGAAGTGCAACGGCAACATCGTCATCGAGGACCACGCCTACATCGGCGCCGGCGCTGTGATCAAGCAGGGCAAGCCCGGCCAGCCCCTGGTGATCGGCCGCGGCGCGGTGGTGGGCATGGGCGCGGTGGTGACCAAAGACGTACCGGCGGGTGCCATGGTGGTGGGCAACCCGGCGCGGATCATGAACAAGGATTGAGCAATGCTGAACACGGCTTTTAGCCCCTGGCCCTCCTTCACCCAGGAAGAGGCCGACGCGGTGCGCGACGTGCTGCTGTCGAACAAGGTGAATTACTGGACCGGCACCGAGTGCCGCGAGTTCGAGAAGGAATACGCCGCCTGGGCGGGCACGCGCTACGCGGTGGCGCTGGCCAACGGCACGCTGGCGCTGGACGTGGCGCTGCACGCGCTGGGCATCGGCCCGGGCGACGAGGTGGTGGTGACGCCGCGCACCTTCATCGCGAGCGTGTCGTGCGTGGTCAATGCGGGCGCGACGCCGGTGTTTGCGGATGTGGACGCGGACAGCGGCAACCTGTCGGCCGAGACCATCGCGCGCGTGCTGACGCCGCGCACGCGGGCGGTGATCTGCGTGCATCTGGCGGGCTGGCCGTGCGACATGGACCCGATCATGGCGCTGGCCGAGCAGCACGGGCTGAAGGTGATCGAGGACTGCGCGCAGGCGCACGGCGCGCGCTACAAAGGGCGCAGCGTGGGCTCGATCGGGCACGTGGGGGCGTGGTCGTTCTGCCAGGACAAGATCATGACGACCGGCGGCGAGGGCGGCATGGTGACGACGAACGACGAGGCGCTGTGGCGCGGCATGTGGTCGTTCAAGGACCACGGCAAGAGCTACGCGGCGGTGTACGAGCGCGAGCATCCGCCGGGCTTTCGCTGGCTGCACGAGGGTTTCGGCACCAACTGGCGGATGCTGGAGATGCAAGCCGCTGTGGGGCGCATCCAGCTGCGGCGCATGGGCGACTGGACTGCGGCGCGGGTGGCGAATGCGAAGGCAATTCTTTCCGAGTGCCGGCGGCATGCTGCGCTGCGGGTGCCGGATTTTCGCTGTAATGCGGGACGGTGCGAGGTGGGTTGTCCGTCACGCTCTGGCTGCGTACATGCGCAATACAAGTGCTATGTGTATGTGCGGCCCGAACGCCTGGCCGCAGGCTGGAGCCGTGACCGCATTGCCGCGGAGATCAATGCACGTGGGGTGCCGTGCTACCAGGGCTCGTGCTCCGAGGTGTATCTGGAGAAGGCCTTCGACAACACCGACTGGCGGCCGGAAGAGCGCTTGCCGGTTGCGCGTGAGTTGGGCGAGACCAGTCTGATGTTCCTGGTGCATCCGGGGCTGACGGCGGACGAGATTCAGCACACGTGCGATGCGCTGAAGGAAGTCATGAGCTTGGCACGAGCCTGACGGAAGTGTGATGAATCAGAAAGTTCGATCTATCCTCGTCTTCCTCTTTGACCTGCTTGCGGTGGTGATCGCATGGTTCGGAGGGATGTGGATTCGCTTCAACTTCGAGCTGCCCGGCCACTACTCCCAGAAGCTGTGGCTAGGCCTGGGTGTGTTGCTGGTGATCCACGCCCTCGCCTGCCGCTGGGCCGGCCTTTACCGCGGCATGTGGATCTTCGCCAGCCTGCCAGACCTGAAGCGCGTTTTGCGCGCGGTGGGTGTCTCCGCCCTAGCGCTGGTGGCGCTGCTGGCGCTCGACCGCAGCCCAGGCCCCGAAATCCCGCGCTCGATGCTCGTGCTCTACCCGCTGCTGCTGCTGATGGTAATGGGCGGCGGACGCGCCGCGTGGCGGATGTGGAAGGAGCACCGCATCTACGGCAGCCTGCGTGCGGAAGGCAAGCCGGTCGTCGTGGTGGGCGCCGGCACAGGCGGCGCGATGCTGGTGCGCGAGCTGGAGCGCAGCCCGGATTGGCACGTCGTCGCCCTGGTCGATGACAACGCCGCCAAGTGGGGCCTAGAACTCTACGGTCACCCGGTGGCAGGTGCAATCGAGCAACTGCCGCAAGTATTGCAAGACTACAAGGCGCACCACGTGATCCTGGCAATGCCCTCCGCCGCAGCCGACGCACTCAAGCGCGCGGCCGACACCGCCGTACGGGCGGGCGCGCACGTCTTCACCGTGCCCGGCATCGAGGACCTGATGAGCGGCAAGGTGGCGATCAACGCCATGCGGCCGGTCGACATCGAGGACCTGCTCGGCCGCGAGCCAGTGAAGATCGACTCCGCCCACCTCAAGGACATGATCGGCGCCAAGACCGTGCTGATCACCGGCGCCGGAGGCTCGATCGGCAGCGAGCTCTGCCGCCAGCTCGCCCGCTTCGCGCCGGCACGGCTGGTGCTGTTTGAAGCAAGCGAGTTCGCGCTCTACAACATCGAGCAGTGGTTCCGCGTGCATAAGCCGGAGACGCAGATCGTGCCACTGGCCGGCGACGTGAAGGACGCGGCGCGCCTCGAGGAGATCTTCGGTATCTGGAAGCCGCAGCTCGTCTTCCACGCCGCTGCCTACAAGCACGTGCCGCTGATGGAAGTGGGCAACGCCTGGCAGGCGGTGCGCAACAACGTGCTCGGCACGCTGCTGGTGGCGGCGCACGCGCAGCGCTTTGGGGCCAAGCGCTTCGTGCTGATCTCCACCGACAAGGCAGTGAACCCTACCAACGTGATGGGCGCGACCAAGCGCCTGGCCGAGATGGCCTGCGAGGCGCTGCACAGCGCGGGCACGGCCAGCACGCAGATCGAGATGGTGCGCTTCGGCAACGTGCTGGGCAGCACGGGCAGCGTGATCCCCAAGTTCGCCGAACAGATCGCCCGCGGCGGGCCGGTAACGGTGACCCACCCCGAAATCAACCGCTACTTCATGTCCATCCCCGAGGCGGCGCAACTGGTTCTGCAGGCGGCGGCCATGGGCAACGGCGGCGAAGTGTTCGTGCTGGATATGGGCGAGCCGGTGAAGATCGTGGACCTCGCGCGCAACATGATCCGGCTGTCGGGCTATACGGAAGACGAAATCCGCATCGAGTTCTCCGGGCTGCGGCCGGGCGAGAAGCTCTACGAAGAGCTCTTGGCGGACGCCGAGGAGACGCGCGAGACGCCGCATCCCAAGCTACGCATCGCGCGCTCGCGGCCGGTTGATGGGACTTTCCTCGAAGAGCTGGAGCAGTGGCTGGCACAGCCGGGGCCGGTGGCGGACGAGGCGGTGCGGATGGGGCTGAAGCGGTGGGTGCCGGAGTATGAGCCGGCACGGCATTGAACCGGCTATTCCGTACGGTCATGCCGTACAACCATCACCCACGAGGATCGCTGCGCGTATCTGTTGAAGGCCGGGCGACTGGCGTTCTTGCATGGGCGGCACCACTACTGACGGGCAGCATCCGACGCCACGTCCCCGATCGCCTGCAGCCGCGCATACACCCCACCCCGCGCCACCAGCTCCGCGTGCGTCCCCCGCTCCACGATGCGCCCGGCCTCCATCACCAGGATCTGGTCCGCCTTCTCGATCGTCGATAGGCGGTGTGCGATGACGATGGTCGTGCGGCCTTCCATCAGGCGCTCGATCGCTGCCTGGATCAGGCGCTCGGACTCGGTGTCGAGCGCGGAGGTCGCCTCGTCGAGGATCAGGATCGGCGCGTTCTTCAACAAGGCGCGCGCAATCGCCAGGCGCTGGCGCTGGCCGCCCGAGAGCAGCACGCCGTTCTCGCCGATCTCGGTGTCGAGGCCCTGGGGCAAGCGGTCGATGAACTCGCGCGCGTTGGCGGCCTCGGCGGCGGCGACGATCTCTTCGCGGCTGGCACCGGCAAGCTCGCCGTAGGCGATGTTCTCGGCCACCGTACCGTTGAACAGCGTGACCTGCTGGGTGACGAGCGCGATGTGACGGCGCAGGTTGGCGAGCGTGTAGTCCTCCACTGCCACGCCGTCGACCAGCAGCCGGCCTTCGTCGTGCTGGTAGAAGCGCGGGATGAGGTTGGCGAGGGTGGACTTGCCACTGCCCGACTTGCCCACCAGGGCGATCATCTGCCCCGGCTCGGCCTTGAAGTCGATGCCTTGCAATGCACGCCCTTCCGCACCGGGATAGGTGAAGCCCAGGCCCTGGGCCTCGACGCGGCCAGCGACGCGTTCGCGCGCGACCGTGCCGCTGTCCGGTTCAGGCGCCTCATCGAGCTGCTCGAAGATGCTGTCGGCCGCCGCCACGCCGCGCTGGATGCGCGCGCTGACGCCGCCCAGCAGCTGGATCGCGCGCGGCAGCAGGCCGGCGGCGGTGATGTAGGCGACCACGTCGCCGGCCGAGGCGTCGCCGCGCACCTTCAGCACCGTGAACAAGAGCAGGCCCATCGACGAATACACGATCAGGTGCATCAGCGCCGAGAAGGTCTCCTGCGTGCGCACCATCTTGAGCTGGCGCTTGGTGTTGTGGGTGCTGGCCTTGAGGAAGCGTGCACGCTCGTAGTCCTCGCCCCCAAAACTGCGCACCACGCGGTAGCCCTGGATGGTCTCGGAGGCGACGTGGGTGACCTCGCCCATCGAGGTCTGGATGTTCTTCGACAGGCGGCGGAACTTGCGGCTGGCGTTGGACACCAGCCAGGCGATCGCGGGCAGCACGACGAGCAGGGTCAGGGTCAGGCGCCAATTCATCCACAGCAGGTAGCCGAGCAGCGCGACGACGGTGAGGCCCTCGCGGAACAGGATCTTGACCGCATCGGTGGCCGCGTCGGTCACCATCGACACGTTGTAGGTGATCTTGGAGACGAGGTGGCCGGAGTTGTTTGCGTCGTAGAAGCGGTTGGGCAGCACCAGGAAGCTGCCGAAGAGCTGGGTGCGCAGGTCGTGGATAAGACCAAGCGAGACGCGCGAGATGCCGTAGTTGCCGAGAAAGGTGCCCAGGCCCTCGAGCAGGGCGATGGTGACGATCATCACCGGAATGGCCATGACCAGATCAAGCGTGTCTAGCCAGGGCAGACCGGTCGAGATCGGCGCATCGGGTGCGGCGAGGCCGTCGATGAAGTATTTGAGCACGCTCGCCAGCGCCGCCTTGCAGGCCCCCGCAATGGCAAAGCCGAGAATGCTGAGCGCAAAGAAGCCGATGAAGGGTCTTGTGTAGCGGAGCAGGCGAAGGTAAACCTTCATGCTGCTCGTCTGCGGACTCGCTGCGCCGCCCAGCGCAGGATCGCTTACCTGCGCAGCGGCCACTGTACTTGTCGGGGTCGGGGGATTACTCATGGCGCGCAATGATACGGGGCAGCGGGGCTTGCGTCTCGCCACGCCATCAGTGCGCTTCGTCCCAGTTGTCGCCCGCCCCCACCTCGACCAGCAACG
>ERZ761602.2793-NODE-2793-length-26288-cov-24.594823_pt1 | contig 26288 bp, 26 predicted proteins | sample MGYA00512165_ERZ761602 | MGnify/ENA primary metagenome ERZ761602 (study PRJEB28899, sample SAMN02445085) | bioreactor sludge metagenome | biome: EBPR sludge; isolation source: Thorneside wastewater treatment plant | place: Australia: Brisbane, Thorneside...
GTCGCCTTACCCGGTTGGTCGGCAGCGGGCAACAGGCGGGCAGCACCTGACGCTCCGGGAGGCCAGCAGAGCGGGTGCTATAATCGCCCGCTGACTTGCCTACCCCCTCTTACGCATGGCGCTGTTTACCCTTGGCATCAACCACCACACGGCGCCACTTGCGGTTCGCGAGCAGATCGCGTTTCAGACCGACACGGTGCAGCAGGCGTTGGCCGACCTGACGCGTTGCCAGGCGGTGCATGAGGCGGCGATTCTGTCGACGTGCAACCGGACCGAAGTCTACTTTGCCGGCGATACGCCCGGGGCGGCCAGCCAGTGGCTGGCCGCCTATCATCGACTGGCACGCCACGAGATCGAACCTTACCTCTATACCTATCCTGAACGGGAAGCCGTTCGTCACGCCTTTCGCGTGGCCAGCGGCCTCGATTCGATGGTTCTCGGCGAACCGCAGATTCTCGGCCAGATGAAGGAAGCGGTGCGCGCTGCCGAGGAGGCGGGGACGCTGGGTACGACTTTGCACAAGCTTTTTCAGCACTCCTTTGCGGTCGCCAAGGAGGTGCGTTCGACGACCGCGATAGGGGCCAACATCGTCTCGATGGCCGCCGCCGCGGTGCGCCTGGCCGAACGCATCTTCGAGCGTATCGCCGACCAGAAGATTCTGTTCATCGGCGCGGGCGAGATGATCGAACTGTGCGCGACGCATTTCTGCGCCCAGCAACCACGGCACGTGGCGATCGCCAACCGGACCGTCGAGCGCGGCCTGATGCTGGCCGATCGCGTGGGCGGAACGGCGATCCGGCTCGAGGAACTCGGCGAACGCTTGCCGCAGTTCGATATCGTCGTCTCGTGCACCGCCAGCCCTTTGCCGATCCTCGGCCTCGGCATGGTCGAGCGGGCGATCAAGGTTCGCCGCCACCGCCCGATGTTCATGGTCGACCTGGCCGTTCCGCGCGACATCGAGTTCGAGGTGGGCGAGATGGACGACGTCTTCCTCTATACCGTCGACGATCTGGCGCAAGTGGTCGAGTCCGGTATCGAGTCGCGTCAGGCGGCGGTGGTGGACGCCGAGGCGATCATCAGCGAGCGGGTCGATGGCTTCCTGCGCTGGCTGGCGACGCGTGGTACAGTGCCGATCATTCGTTCGCTCCGCGATGCCGCCGAACGCGCGCGCCGCCACGAAATGGAGCACGCGCTGAAGTTGCTCGCGAGAGGCGACGACCCGGCGCGGGTTCTCGACCAGTTCTCGCACCGCTTGACCAACAAGTTCCTGCATGCGCCAACACAGGCCCTGGCGCAGGCCAGTGATGGTCGGGACGAGTTGCCGGCGCTGGTCGGGCGCTTGTTTCACCTGCATCCGGATTCCCGCCTCGGCGAGTAGCGGGTTGCGCTGGCTGACACCATCCTTCGCTGATTCTTCCCGCCTGCTTTCGCGCGCTTGATCCTGCTTGACCCCTTGAAACCATTTCCTGATGAACCAGAGCATTCGCGACAAACTTGAGCATTTGAGCGGCCGCCTCGACGAACTTGATCGGATGCTGGCCAGCAGCGACGCGACGCGCGATCTGGACGAGTACCGCAAGCTGTCGCGCGAGTACGCCGAGCTTGGCCCGGTGGTCGCTCTTTACCACACTTGGCTGGGGTCCGAGGCCGACCTGTCGTCGGCGCTTGAGCTGCTCGCCGATCCGGAAATGCGCGAACTGGCCGAAGCGGAAGTGGCCATCGCCAGGGAGCGCCTGCCGCAGATCGAGAGCGATCTCCAGAAGCTGCTGCTGCCAAAGGACGCCAACGACGAGCGCAATGTCTTTCTTGAAATCCGTGCCGGAACCGGCGGTGATGAATCGGCGCTGTTTGCCGGAAGTCTGTTTCGCATGTACACGCGCTATGCCGAACGGCAGCGCTGGCAGGTCGAAGTGATTTCCGCCAGCGTCTCTGACCTCGGCGGTTACCGCGAAGTCATTGCCCGGATCATCGGCAACGGCGTCTACTCGAGGCTCAAGTTCGAGTCGGGCGCCCACCGCGTGCAGCGTGTCCCTGAGACCGAAACGCAGGGACGGATTCATACTTCCGCGTGTACGGTGGCGGTGATGCCCGAGGGCGACGAACTGGAGGAGGTGCTGATCAACCCGGCCGAAATCCGCGTCGACACCTACCGGGCTTCAGGTGCTGGCGGACAGCACATCAACAAGACAGATTCGGCGGTGCGGATCACCCACCTGCCAACCGGGATCGTCGTCGAATGCCAGGATGATCGCTCGCAGCACAAGAACAAGGCGCAGGCGCTGTCGGTCCTGGGCGCCCGTATCAGGGACATGCAGGAACGCGCGCAACACGAGAGCATCGCCTCGGAGCGACGGAATCTGATCGGCAGTGGCGATCGCTCGGAACGGATCAGAACGTACAATTTTCCGCAGGGCCGGGTCACCGACCACCGCATCAACCTGACGCTCTACAAGATCGAGGCGATCATGGACGGCGACCTTGACGATCTGCTCGGAGCCCTGAACGCCGAACATCAGGCCGATCAACTGGCAATGCTCGCTGACAGCGACTCCTGACACGGCTTCGGACGATCTATTCAGCATGCGGTGGACGAGACCCTGCGCCGGCCACCGCTTTCGTCGCGGCATCGGCGCCGAATGTCGGCGGCGACGATGATCGGGATCGGCGACGCGTGGCGCTCGGCCAGCCAGCGCATCGATCGCCTCGATGCACGACTGCTGGTGGAGCGTGTCGCCGGCTGCACGCACGCCGACCTGATTGCGCACTCGGCGCGCCTGTTGTCGGCGGCCCAACTTGCCACCCTCGAGGTGCTGGTCAGGCGTCGCCTTGGTGGCGAGCCGCTGGCCTATCTCCTGGGCTCGGCAGGGTTCTACGGTCTCGAATTCATGGTCACGCCGGCGGTCATGATTCCGCGCCCCGAGACTGAGCTGCTGGTCGATCTCGCGCTCGCGCGCGTGCAGCGCTTGCCTGCGCCGCGGATTCTCGACCTCGGCACGGGCTCGGGCGTTCTGGCGGTAACGCTTGGTTGGAAATGCCCGGCAGCGGTGCTCACCGCGGTTGATCTTTCGCCAGCAGCGCTGGCCGTAGCCAGTGGCAACGCAGCGATGCACGAGGTCGCGATCAGCTTCCTTGCCGGTGACTGGTACGCTCCGCTCGGGGAGCAGCGTTTCGATGCGATCGTCGCCAACCCGCCCTATGTCACGCACGCTGACCCGCACTTGCAGCAGAATGGATTGCCATTCGAGCCGCAGCTGGCGTTGACCGATGGGGTCGTCGGCGGTGACGGTCTGGCGTGTATTCGCGACATTGTCGGTAGTGCTGCCGCGCATCTTCGAGCTGGTGGCTGGCTGTTGATTGAGCACGGCTATCAGCAGGCGGCAGCGGTGCGCACGCTGCTGTGCCAGGCGGGACTGACCGAGGTTGCCTCATGGCGCGACCTGTCGGCCATCGAACGGGTCAGTGGCGGACGTTTACGTTGACGATCAGCGCAGCCAGACAGTACACTGCTCTGTTGATAATTTTTCTCAACCGCTATCACTTGTGAGGTCTGGCGATGGATGTGCAGCAGTTGATCAAGGAACAGGTCACGACCAACCCGGTAGTGCTCTACATGAAAGGGACGCCGGAGGCTCCGCAGTGCGGTTTTTCGGCGGTTACCGTGCAGATTCTCAGAGCCTGCGGCGTGGCCAACTTTCTCAGCGTGAACGTGCTGGAGAATCCGGAGATTCGCGTCGGCATCAAGTCGTACGCCAACTGGCCGACCATTCCGCAGTTGTACGTGCGAGGCGAGTTCGTCGGCGGCTGCGATATCATGCGTGAGATGTACGAGGATGGTGAGTTGCAGAAGCTGCTGGAAGGGCTCGTCGACCCGGTCTGATTCGGTGATCAGGCGCCGCCTCCGGCAGCTCCGCAGGCGGGCTTGTTGCCGGAGCCGGCCTCGGTTTCGCCGACACAGCGTCCTTGCCCGTGGTCGCTTACCTGTTCAGGCGCTGACCGGTGCCGGCTGGTCGGAGCTCAGTTCCTCGTAGGCCCGTACCGCCTCGGCCGCGTACATCAGGGTCGGCCCACCACCCATGTAGGTGCACACCGCCAGCGTTTCCATCAACTGTGCACGGCTGACGCCCAGTCGAATCAGCGCCTTGACATGAAAACCGATACATGCGTCGCAACGGCTGGCAACGCCGATCGCCAGCGCAATCAGCTCCTTGTCGAGTGCGGACAGCACGCCCGGCGAGAGCGCTGCCTTGGCCAGTGCGTTGAAGCCTTGAATCGTTTCCGGGATTTCCTTGCGCATGCTGCCGAGTCCCTTGGCGACGTCATGGGTAATGGTGGTGAAAGACTTGCTCATTGGCGTCCCGCTCATAAAATCATAAAACGCTAATATACCGCGGAGGAACTTCGCCGCGCAATCGCTTTCGTCGGCAGGTACGCGGCCGAAGATCGGGGGTGGCTCGCGTCGATGGACGAGGAACTGCGGATGAATGGTTACCGTTGGCAGCACCCGTATTCCTTGCTTCTGATCGCTTCTTCGCCGTTGTCGGCTTGCGCGGGCGACAGCGGCCGTGGCCTGAAGCCCGGCGTGGCCACCTTGCCCGAGGTGCTGGCGACGATGGGCCAGCCGCCACTGAGCTGGAAGCATCCCGGTGGCAGCGAACAGCGGCCTGTCCGCGTGGAACGGGCGGGTTTGCAGACCCATATGGCGTTCATCGCGCCCGCCGGGCGCCGGCAGCGGATAGGGGAGGGTGCTGGATATGGCGCACTTCGCGTCGAGCCGGGCAAGAGTGACCAGGCGTCCGTTCTGCGTCTGCTCGGCCGATCGCAGCCCAAGTGGACCAACTACTTCCAGGCTTGCGACGAGCCGGTATGGGAGTGGAGATTCTGCGACAGCTGGAACCACCTGGCGCGCTTCGATGTGCTCTTCGACGCCAGAACCGGTATGGTCCGCACTGCTTATCAACGGCAAGGGCTGGTGGGCTGGAACGGCGTGGCGCTGCGGGGCCTCAGAAAGTCACCAGGCGGACGTTCGCTGCCGTCAGCCGTTCGCTGAGTACTGCCAGGAAAGACTGGTAGAAGTGCGCCCGGCACGATTCCGAGGAACAGCGCAAGGCATTTGCCGTGATGCGCACCAGCTTGGCGTCGGTCACGGCGACGATGTCGGCACCGCGCCTTGAGTTCGCCTTGCCGATCACGGCCATTTCGCCAAAGCACTCGCCGGTGGCCAGCATGTCGAGAATCAACCCGTTCTTGAGAACCTTCAGCTCGCCTTCGGCGAGGAAGCAGAAGAAGTCGCCGTGGTCGCCATCACGAATGATCGCGGTGCCGGGTGAAGCCCGGCTCCATTGCGAAAAACGTACTACTTCCCAGATCTCGACGTCGGAAAAGTCCGCGAAGAAAGAGAACGAACGCAGGCTGTCGAACTTTTCGAGATCAGCCAACTGGTCGACTGCGACTCTGGGTTTGCGGTCGCGAAAAGCCTGCGCCAGATCGTGGGCAAATTCCTGCCAGGTGGCGTAACGCGTTTCGAGTCGCTTGCTCATCGCGCGCGCGACGATCGCGTCGAGCGCCTCCGGAATGTCTCTGCGCAAGGCCGAAGGCCGGCGCGGCTCGGCGTTGATGATCTGGTAAACCATGTCGTAACTGTTGCGCGCCTGGAAAGGCAGTTGACCGGTCAGCAGCTGATACATGACGACGCCAAGGGAGTAGATATCGGTCTGCTGATCGAGTGTCTGTTCTTTCACCTGCTGCGGTGACATGTAAGCGGGTGATCCGATCCCCAGCACCAGGGTACGGTCCGGTGAGCCGATGATCGCGGCCCCGAAATCGGAGATCTTGATGTCGCCCTGGTCTGGATCGGTGCCAGTGAACAGGATGTTGGCCGGCTTGATGTCACGATGAATGATGCCCGCCCGGAAAGCGAAATCAAGCGCCCGTGAGCACTTGAAAACGATCTCGACAGTACGTTCGACCGACAGCAGTCGGTCGGCCGTGCAGACCCTCTCCAGCGTGCCGCCAGCAACGTATTCCATCACCAGATAGCAGAAATCGTCGTCGACCACCGCGTCGTAAATCTGCACGATATGCGGGTGCGACAGCTTGCCGACCAGTGCCGCCTCGTTGAGGAACAGGTGGGTGTATAACCTGCCCCGTTTGGGATCCTTCAGAATTCCGGGAAAGGCCACCTTGACGGCCACCGCGCGCTGGGTAAACGCGTCGCTGCCCAGATAGACGATCGACGTTGCGCCACGGCCGATTTCACGGTCGAGGTGATACTTGCCGATCTTCTCCATCATCTTCCGGGTTCGGCGGCGCGCCTAACGGCGACGGGCGCGGGCAATTGCCGCCAGGACCTGTTCCGGCGCGGTGCCGCCAATATGCTTGCGCGCCGCCAGCGATCCGTCTACGGTCAGAACCGCAAAGACGTCGTCGGCAATCAGCGGCGAGAAGTGCCGCAATTCGGCGAGCGGGAGTTGCGCCAGGTCGGCACCGAGTTCCTCGGCGCGCCGCACTGCCAGGCCCACCGCCGCGTGGGCGTCGCGGAAGGGCAATCCCTTGCGGGTCAGGTAGTCGGCAAGATCGGTGGCGGTGGCAAATCCCTGATCCAATGCCTCGCGCATTCTTGCCGGATGGACGGTAATTCCGCCAACCATCGCGGCAAAAATGCGCAGCGTGTCGCTGACCGTGTCAATGGCGTCGAACAGTGGCTCCTTGTCTTCCTGGTTGTCCTTGTTGTAGGCCAGAGGCTGGCCCTTCATCAGCGTCAGCAGGGCGGTCAGGTGCCCGTAAACGCGGCCGGTCTTGCCGCGTGCCAGTTCGGGAACGTCGGGATTCTTCTTCTGGGGCATGATCGAGCTGCCGGTGCAGAAGCGATCGGCGATCCGGATGAAACCGAAACGCGGGTTCATCCACAGCACCAGTTCCTCCGACAGGCGCGACAGATGCATCATCAGCAGCGCGCTGGCGGCGCAGAATTCGATCGCAAAGTCGCGGTCGGAAACGGCGTCGAGCGAGTTTTCGCAGAGGCCGTCGAAGCCCAGCATTTCAGCGACGAAATGGCGATCGATCGGATAGCTCGTACCGGCCAGCGCGGCGGCACCCAGAGGCAGGCGGTTGGTGCGTCTTCGGCAGTCGGCGAAGCGCTCGGCATCCCGCTCCATCATCTCGAAATAGGCCAGGACGTGATGGCCGAAGGTCACCGGTTGCGCAACCTGGAGGTGGGTGAACCCCGGCAGCGGAGTGGCTGCCTCCTTCTCGGCCAGGTCGAGCAGCCTGGTCTGGAACTCGCGCAGCAGTGGCAGCAGCTCGTCGATCGCGTCGCGCAGATAGAGGCGGATGTCGGTCGCCACCTGATCATTGCGCGAGCGACCAGTATGCAGGCGCTTGCCGGCATCGCCAACCAGCGTGGTCAGGCGCTTTTCGATGTTCAGGTGGACATCTTCGAGGTCGAGCGACCAGACGAAACGGTCCTCCTCGATCTCGCGTACGATTTCCGCCATGCCGCGCTCGATGTCGGCCAGATCCGCGGCGCTGATAATCCCCTGCCTGGCGAGCATCGTGGCGTGTGCCACCGAGGCCCTGATGTCCTGGCGCCACATCCGCCGGTCGAAGTTGACCGAGGCGGTATAACGCTTGACGAGGTCCGACATCCCTTCGGAGAAGCGGCCGGCCCAAGTGTATTGGGAAGAATCCGATTGACTCATTAGCGACAGGTTCCTGGGCTAAAATCACTCGTAGAACCTTGGACAGGCGCCACTTCGAGTGATCGCAAGTATAAAGCAAAAGCCCACTGGCCAGCCCTTGCCAGACTTCCGGAATTCCGGAGTCATGCTGCGCACCTTGCTTGGGGTGAATCTGCTGGCGCTGCTGGCAGCGCTGGTGCAGAGCGAAGGAGTGAACGACAGCCTGCAGCATTACATCGACATGGCCGCCTGGGTACAGCCCTTGTTGCTCTTCAACGTGGCCCTGCTGGCGTTGCTCGGAGGTTTCCTGCAGAGCGCGCCAATCTGGATCGCGCGCAGCGCGGTGCTGGTGTTGGCCGCCGCTTCCGCCATCTTGTTGTCCGCTCTGTGGCGCCTTCTGGCGGTGGAAGAGGAAGGCGGGCAGCGCTTGATCCGGGCCGGTCTGCTCGCCGCCATGGCTGCCGCTTTCATGCTTTCCTATTTTGCCTTGCGTGCCAGAGCGCTCTCGCCAGCGCTGGTCGAAGCAAGGCTGCAGGCCTTGACCGCGCGCATCCGGCCACATTTCCTGTTCAACAGCCTGAATGCGGTCCTGTCGCTGATTCGTGCTGACCCGCGGCGTGCCGAGACCGCGCTCGAGGAACTCGCCGAGCTCTTTCGTGCCCTGATGCGCGATCATCGGGAGCTGGTACCGCTGGCCGACGAACTGGCGCTGTGCCGGCAGTATCTGGACCTCGAAAAGCTGCGCCTGGCGGAGCGTTTGCAGGTCGAATGGCAGTTGGCCGACAACTTGCCGCTCGAACTCAAAGTGCCGCCGTTAATGGTGCAGCCGCTGCTGGAGAATGCCGTCTATCACGGCATCGAACCGGCTGGCGACGGCGGGACCATCCGTATTCGCCTGGCGCGTCGTGGCGACGAACTGCACGTCGAACTGGCCAATCCCTGCGGCGGCGGCTCCGAGCATCCGCGTGGCAACCACATGGCGCTCGACAACATCCGCGAACGGCTGGCTCTCTACTACGATCTCGAAGCGCGACTGGAGACCGGTGAAGTGCGGCTTGCCGACGGCCGCCGCGAGTATCGGGTGCGCATCGTGTTGCCGTGTCACCGGCATTTCCCGCGAGCGCGATGAGTACCCAGGCGCCGGATTTGCCCTTGTCGGTGATGATTTGCGACGACGAGGCGCCGGCGCGGGCGCGCCTGCGCGACTTACTGGCCGACATCGCGCCGGAACTGCCCAACGACATTCTTGCCGAAGCCGACAATGGCGTGTCCGCCCTGGCGGCGGTCAAGAGTCGGCGGGTGGACGTGGCGCTGGTCGATATCCGGATGCCCAAGATGGACGGCGTCGAACTGGCTCGCCATCTGTCGCAGCTCGAACATCCGCCGGCGGTGATCTTTGTCACCGCTTACGACGCTTACGCCGTGCAGGCCTTCGAGCTCAACGCCGTCGATTATCTGGTGAAGCCGGTGCGGGCACGACGTTTGCTGGCTGCTCTGCAAAAGGTCATGCTAAGCCGCCGACAGGCGCCAGCGCCGCCTGCGAGCGTGCAACTCGCCGCGCGCAGCCACCTTTCCTGTCATGAACGCGGGCGCCTGCTGCTGATCGCGGTGAGCGAAATCGTCTACTTCAGAGCTGACCTGAAATACGTCGCGGCACGCACCAGCGATCGCGAATACCTGCTCGAAGAGTCCTTGACGCATCTCGAACACGAGTTCGGCGAGCAGTTCATCCGCCTGCACCGCAGTGTGCTGGCTGCCAGGGAGGCGATCATCGGCTTCGAGAAGAGCGTTTGCCACGACGACGCCGAGACGCAATGGCAGGCCATTTTGCGCGACATCCCGGAACGTTTGCCGGTCAGCCGTCGGCAGTGGCCTTTGCTCAAGTCCTACGCTCGCCAGCTAAGTTCGTGACCGTGGCGGGTTACGGCGCTTGCCCGGCGAGCTTCGGAGCGTCGGTTCTTGACGCTCATCAAGGTCGCCAGCGAGCGCATCTCTATAATTCCGCCTTCACTCCGACGAGGTCTTCATGCGGCACGCGCGACATTTAAAGCTACTGTTCTGGATCCTGCTCGGAGCCGTCGTCGCGCCACCGCTGGCGGCCCTCGATGTCGATCGAGCAAGGGAGATCTACGGCCCCTGCGCTGCTTGCCACGGTCCATTCGGCGCCGGCGGCAAGAAAGGCGAATACCCGCGCATCGCTGGCCAGTCGGCAAAGTACATGGAGCAGCAGCTGAAAGCATTCCAGAGCCAGCTGCGAATCAACCTGCCGATGTATCCCTACACCAAGGAGCGAGAACTTCCCGATGAGGACATGAAGCTGGTCGCCGCCTACCTCGCACAGATCGAACTGCCGACCAGGCCGCCGGTCTTCAAGGACAGTGACGATGCGCTGACGCGCTTGCTGGCGATGGAGAAGATCATGATCGTCCCGCGTGCCGAGGGCGATATCGACAAGGGCCGGGCGGTGTACCAGCAGAAGTGCGCGGCCTGCCACGGCAAGAAGGCGCAGGGGCGCGGCATGTTCCCGATGCTCGTTGGCCAGTACACCACCTACCTCAAGAAACAGATCGATGCCTATCTCAAGGCCGATCGCCCGCACGACGAGGACAGTGCCGCTAGCGGCACCTTGTATACCCTGCAGGGCGGCGATATCCAGGACGTCCTGGCTTATCTGACGACGCTTCAGGAGGTCGGGCCATGAGGTTCATCCGGATCAAGGCGGTTGTCATGGCTGCCAGGAAGCGCGTTCGGCGCTAGGCGCTAGCGAGCTGTCGCCCCGGTCTGACGGCGCTGAACCAGCTGGCCAAGCATGTTAGAATCAGCTTCCCTGATGATGATGTCTTGTTGGTCGATGTTGCCCTGGCGTGCCGGCTGGATGGCGCGGGCGAGCAGCGTCTTACCGGAATCCTGCCTTGAATTCTGCCAATCCAGATCAGCCCCGCATTGTCATCGCCTCGCGTGAGTCGCGCCTGGCGATGTGGCAGGCCGAGCACATCCGTGGCCGCTTGCTGGAACTATACCCACAGCTTGAGGTAGATATCCTCGGGATGACCACCAGGGGCGATCAGATCCTGGACCGCCCACTGTCGGAAATCGGGGGCAAGGGCCTGTTCATCAAAGAGCTCGAGGTGGCGATGCAGAGCGGCCGCGCTGATCTCGCGGTGCATTCGATGAAGGATCTGCCGATGGAGTTGCCGGAGGGCTTCGTCCTGGCAGCCGTCTCCGAGCGCGCGAACCCGTGCGATGCTTTCGTCGCCAACCATTACGTCGCACTCGACGACTTGCCCGCCGGTGCGGTGATCGGTACCTCCAGTCTGCGTCGTGAGGCGACGCTGCGCGCCCGTTATCCGCAACTTGCGATCAAGGGGCTGCGGGGTAACCTCGATACGCGCCTCCGGAAGCTCGATGCGGGAGAGTACGACGCGATCATCCTCGCTGCCGCCGGGCTGGTCCGACTCGGCCTGGCGGACCGGATCAAGTCGGTGCTGGCCCCGGAGCAGTCCTTGCCCGCGCCGGGTCAAGGCGTCCTCGGTATCGAAGTCCCCTCCGGGCGTGCCGACCTGATCGCGCTGGTGGAGCCGCTCAACGACCTGGCGACAGCGCACTGCGTGCGAGCCGAGCGTGCTTTTTCGCGCGCCCTGGGGGGCAGCTGCCAGCTGCCGCTCGCGGCCTATGCGGTACTGGAAAGCGGCCAGTTGCGGCTGCGGGGTTTCGTCGCCACGGCGGACGGCAGGCGATCGGTAGCTGGTGAACTGCGTGGTGTGCCCGACGAAGCCGAGTCGGTCGGCTATCGTCTGGCGCAAACGCTGCGTGCAGATGGGGCCGACGTCATTCTCCGGGAGCTTGCTGCCGGCCAATGACCGCGTCCCTGCAAGGCAGAAAAATCGTCGTGACCAGGCCGCGCGCGCAAGCAGCGGGGCTGGCCAGCTGGATTGCCGAACAGGGTGGTCAGCCGGTGATTTTTCCCTTGCTCGAGATCGCTCCGGCGGCCGACCCGGAACCGTTGCAGGTAGCAATCGCACGTCTCGACAGCTATTCGCTGGCGATCTTCATCAGCCCGAATGCGGTCGATTTCAGCCTCCCGTCCATCCTGGCGAGCGGCCCGTGGCCGGCGGGTCTGCGTGCGTTCGCCATTGGTCAGGCCAGCCTAGCCTCGCTGGCAAGCTACGGGATCGCCAACACGCTCGCTCCGGTTGCGCGCTTCGATTCAGAGTCCTTGCTCGAACTTCCAGAGTTGCAGCGGCAGTTCGTCGGCGGCCAGCGGGTGGTGATCTTTCGCGGCAACGGTGGTCGCGAGCTGCTTGCCGACACGCTGCGGGAACGTGGCGCGCAAGTCGATTACGTGGCATGCTACCAACGCTCGGCACCCGCCGATGCGGCAGCCCTGGCGTCCCTGTTGCGTGGCGGCCAGATTGACGCCATGACCATATCATCGAGCGAGGGATTGCGTAATCTGGTTGATCTGCTCGACGCTTCAGCCCGCGCATCTCTGCAGGAAACGCTGGTGTTCGTCCCTCACCAGCGGATCGCCGAGGTGGCCACGGAACTTGGTTTGCAGCGCGTGATTCGGACCGGCCCGGCGGATGCCGGGATCATCGCGGCTCTGAGCGTATATAATTGGCAGTCATGATGAACGAAGAAATCGACCCTCGGCCGTCCCTCCCCGAACCAGTTGCCGCGGCGCCAGCGGGCCACTTGGCGGCAACCAGCGATCCGGCGGCGGCAAGCCAATCGACGGCAGCCGGCCAGTCGGCCGCAGCAAGTCCGTCGTCGGCGAGCAAGGCCTCATCGGCCAGTACCGCATCGGCGAGTCAGCCGTCGTCAGCGACCCAGCACGCTCCTGCGTGGCGCAATCCGTGGTTGGTGGTGGCGCTGCTGGCTCTCGGACTGGCGGCCTGGCAATGGGTGGAAACCCGACAGAAGCTTGCCGACACCCAGCAGGAGCTGGCGCGCCGTCTGGCCGACAACGATTCCGTCGGCGTTGAAGTGCGCGGGCTGGCGAAGCAGTCGCAGGAGCAGGTAGCCGGCGTGCTTGGCAGGCTGGGCGCGCTCGAGGCGAAAATCGCCGAATCACAGAGTCAGCAGGCGACGCTGGAGCGGCTGTACCAGGACTTGGCGAGCAACCGCGACGAGTGGGCGCTGGCCGAAGTCGAGCAAGGCGTGACCTTGGCGGCCCAGCAGTTGCAGCTGGCCGGCAACGTGCACGGCGCGGTGCTCGCCCTGCAGGCTGCCGACGCTCGTCTGGCGGCCAGTGATCGGCCACAGCTCATCAGCTTGCGCAAGACCCTGGCAGGCGATCTTGATCGCCTGCGCGCCTTGCCGCAGATCGATACCGCCGGCATGAGCCTGCGCCTGGAAGGGGTGATCAATGCCATCGACAAACTTCCGCTGGCGGCCGATGGGCGACCTCGTGCGGGCGAAGCCAGCCCGAAGGAGCAGGCCGATGTGCTAGCGAATTCGGCCGCGGAGTCTACTTCGCAGTCGCCGTCCGTGATCAGTGTGGAATTCTGGCAGCGCCTGGCCAGCGTCGCCTTGTGGCAGCGCCTGGCTGGCGAGTTTTGGGGCGAGCTGAAATCGCTGGTCAGGATCCAGCGTTTCGACCGCGACGAGCCGGCCTTGCTGGCGCCGGGACAGGTCTTCTTCTTGCGTGAGAATCTCAAGTTGCGCTTGCTGAATGCCCGCCTGGCGTTGCTGGCGCGTGATCAATGGACCTTCCGCAACGAGTTGCAGCACGCGCAGGCGTGGATTGATCGCTACTTCGACGCTGGCGCCGCTTCGCAGCAGGCGGCGCAGGAGTCGCTGAAGCAGCTGGCGGAGACCGAGATCACCATCGAAATGCCGACGCTCAACGACAGCCTGTCGGCGATCAAGACCTTCAAGCTTGGCCAGGAGCGCAAATGAGAGGGCTGCTGTGGTTACTGGCCCTGTTCGCCCTGGCGGTCGGTATTTCGCTGGCAGCGCGCTTCAATGACGGTTACCTGCTGCTGGTGGTGCCGCCGTATCGCATTGAAGTGGCGCTAACCCTGGCGATCTTCCTGTTCTTTGCCGCCTTCGTGCTGCTTTACGCGCTGCTGCACGCAATCGGGCTGACACTGTCGCTGCCGAACCGGGTGAGCGCCTTTCGTGCTCGCCGTCGTCGCGAAAAAGCGGCCGCGTCATTTCACGAGGCTGTCCGTCTGCTGTTTGAAGGACGTTTCACGCAAGCCTTGAGCAAGGCCGCCGAGGCGTACACGACCGGGCAGTCGCCGGGTATGGCCGCGCTGATCGCCGCGCGTGCGGCACAGCGCTTGCGCGAACCCGAAAAAGAGAAGGAGTGGCTCGACCGGGTCAGCGTCGGCGACCGGAAGCTGGAGCCAGCGCGCCTGATGCTGCAAGCCGAAATCGCGATCGATCGCAGCCAATTTCAGGATGCTACGGCTGCCCTGCAGGACTTGCAGAATCTGACCGGTCGTCACATCGCGGCGCTACGCCTCGAATTGCGCGCGCAGCAGGGTTGTGGCAACTGGCAGGAGGTGCTGCGTCTGGCTCGCCTGCTCGAGAAGCGTGAGGCACTGTTGCCCGAGCCAGCGCAGGAAATAAAGACCAAAGCACATCAGGAAAGCATTCGTCAGCTGCAGTCCGACAAAGGCCAACTGCTGGACTACTTGCGCCAGGTGCCGGCCAGGGAACGCTCGCCGCGGCTCACGTACACCTCGGCGGAGGCTTTTCTCGAACATGGCGCCGACGACGAGGCACAACGTCTGATCGAAAAGCAACTCGACACGCAGTGGGATTCGGCATTGGTTCAGCTCTACGGCCAAGTCCGCGGCAGCGACCTGACATCATGCATCGCGCGTGCCGAAAAATGGCTGCCGCAGCATCCAGACGACCCGCGCCTGCTGCTCACGCTGGGCCGCCTGTGCGTGGCGCAACGTTTGTGGGGCAAAGCGCAAATCTACCTCGAAGCGTCGCTGTCACTGCACGATCAACGTGCCGTGCGGCTGGAACTGGCGCGCCTGTTCGAGCGGACCGAACGCTCGGACGAGGCGATGCCTCATTACCGGGCAGCCGCCGAGCAGGTCGCCTGAGACGCTTCAGGCCGGCGCTGGCAGCTTTCGGCGCGCGGCTGCTGCCGCCGCCGCCGGTCCTCAGACCCAGTCGCGTGGCGGCAGCATCTCGTAGATCAATGCTTCAGCCGTACCGGCTTGCGGTCGCCAGTCGTAACGCCATTTGACGATTGGCGGCAGCGACATCAGGATCGACTCCGTTCGGCCGCCAGATTGCAGGCCGAACAGCGTGCCGCGATCCCAGACCAGATTGAATTCGACGTAGCGGCCTCGCCGGTAAGCCTGGAAGTCGCGCTCGCGTTCGCCGTAGGGCAGTGATTGCCGCTTGTCGATCAGCGGCAGATAGGCTTCGGCAAAAGCATCACCAACCGCTTGGGTCAGGGCAAAGCAGCGCGAGAAACCGCCTTCGCTCAGGTCGTCGAAGAACACGCCACCCACTCCACGTGCTTCCTGGCGGTGTTTGAGGAAGAAGTACTCATCGCACCATTTCTTGTAGCGCGGATAGAGGTCGCTACCAAAAGGCAGCAGTGCTTGCTGGCAGGTGGCGTGGAAATGCCGAATGTCCTCGGTGAAGGGGTAGTAGGGGGTCAAATCCATGCCGCCGCCAAACCACCACGCGGGCTCGGCATCGGCGCTGGTCGCGAGCAGCGCGCGGACGTTCATGTGCGCGGTCGGGCAGTACGGGTTTTCGGGATGCAGGACCAGCGAAACGCCCATCGCCTCGAAGGCGCGACCGGCGAGTTCGGGGCGTTTGGCGGTTGCTGAAGCCGGCAGCGCTGCGCCGCTGACCTGCGAGAAGGCGACCCCACCGCGTTCGAAGACGCGACCACCCTCGATGACGCAGGTCCGTCCATTTCCTGCGAGCGGTTCGCCAGCGACCTTCTGCCAGCTGTCGGCCGAAAATTTCCCGCCCTGCGCGCCCTCGATCGCTTCGGTGGCCGCGATGATCTTCGTCTGCAGGCCGGTGAAATAGTCCCTCAGGAGCGTCGCCTCGATCATCGCGGGCGCCGCGCGGTGGCCGGCCTTGCGCTCATCGGTTGAGCGCCCGCTGACCGATGTCATGGCGATACTGCATGCCGTCGAAGTGGATGCCGATAATCGTGTTGTAGGCGCGCTTTTGCGCCTGCTTGATGTTGTCGCCAAGGGTGGTGACGCACAGCACGCGGCCACCGGAGGTGACGATCTGCCCGTCTTGCTCGATGGTCCCGGCATGGAAGACGTAACTGTCTTCACTGGCTTTCGGCAAGCCGCTGATCGCGTCGCCGGTCCGCGGCGTGTCAGGGTAGTTGGCCGCGGCCAGCACCACACCCAGCGCGACCCGGCGATCCCAGATTGCTTCGACCTGGTCGAGTCGGCCGGCGACGGCATGTTCCAGTAGCGTCAACAGGTCGGATTTAAGGCGCATCAATATCGGCTGTGTTTCCGGGTCGCCCAGGCGGCAGTTGAACTCCACGGTCTTGACCGATCCATCCCTGCCGATCATCAGGCCGGCGTACAGGAAACCCGTGTACGGGATGCCCTCGGCGGCCATGCCGCGGACCGTCGGCAGGATGATCTCGCGCATGGTCCTGGCGTGCACCTCCGGCGTTACCACCAGCGCTGGCGAGTAGGCGCCCATGCCGCCGGTGTTGGGGCCGGTGTCGCCGTCGCCGATGCGTTTGTGATCCTGACTCGATGCCAGCGGCAAGACGTCCTTGCCGTCTACCATGACAATGAAGCTGGCCTCTTCTCCTTCAAGGAACTCTTCGATGACTACCCGGGCGGCGTTCGCGCCATCCGGCAGGAGCGCGGTCGGTTCCGGGAGCATACGATCAATGGCGGCGTGTGCTTCGATCAGCGTCGCCGCCACCACCACGCCTTTGCCGGCAGCCAGTCCATCCGCCTTGATGACGATCGGCGCGCCCTGCTGGTCGACGTAGGCGTGCGCGGCGGCCTGGTTCGAGAAGGTGGCGAAACGAGCGGTCGGGATGTTGTGCCTGGCCATGAAGCGCTTGGCAAAGTCCTTCGAGCTTTCGAGTTGCGCCGCCTCGCGCGTCGGGCCGAAGATCTTCAGGCCGCGGGCGCGAAAGACATTGACAATGCCGGCGGCGAGCGCGGCCTCGGGGCCGACCACCGTCAGCGAAACCTTTTCCTCCTCGGCGAAGTCGGCGAGCGCATCGAGGTCGGTGATGTTGACGTTTTCAAGTTGGCGTTCACCAGCCGTGCCGGCGTTGCCAGGTGCAACGAAGACCTTCTGCAGTCCATCTGTTTTCGCCAGGCACCAGGCGAGCGCGTGTTCGCGGCCGCCCGAGCCGATTACCAGTAACTTCATAAAACTCCTTTCGCCACCAGATCATTGGTGGTCGAGCGTCAGCCGCGATCACGGGGACTTTGTCCGCCAAAGCAGGCCGATTCACACTTGCCGCAACGCCCGGCACCGGCTTGTTGCAGTCGCGCCGCAAGCAACCGATCAGTGCCGGAAGTGCCGCGCGCCGGTGAACACCATCGCCAGTCCGTGCTCGTTGGCAGCGGCGATTACCTCCTCGTCACGCATCGAGCCGCCGGGCTGGATGACGGCCTTGGCGCCGGCCGCCGCCAGGACGTCAAGCCCGTCACGGAACGGGAAGAAGGCGTCGGACGCAACACAGGAGCCCGCCAGGTCGAGGCAGGCGTTCTGCGCCTTGTTCACCGCGATGCGGGTGGAATCGACTCGGCTCATCTGGCCGGCGCCAACGCCGAGCGTCATCCCGGCGCCGCAGAAGACGATCGCGTTCGACTTGACGAATTTGGCGACGCGGTAGGCAAACAGCAGGTTTTCGATCTGTGCCTCGGATGGCGCCAGTTGAGTGACAACGCGGAGGTCGGACGCCTGGACATTGAAGCGGTCGGGCGTCTGCAGCAGCAGTCCGCCGCCGACGCGCTTCATTTCGAAGGCATGATAGACCTTCGCCAGAGGCAGTTCGAGGACCCGCAGGTTCTGCTTGGCTGCCAGCATCTCGCTGGCGGCGCTGGTGAACGCTGGCGCCAGCAGGACTTCGACAAAATGCTTGCGGGCGTTCATCGCGGCGACGACATCGACGTCCACCGTTCCGTTGAAGGCGATGATGCCGCCAAAGGCCGAGGTCGAGTCGGTCTGGAAGGCCTTTTCGTAAGCCGTCAGCAGATTGCCGCTGACCGCCACCCCGCACGGATTGGCGTGTTTGATGATCACGCAGGCCGGCGTGTCGAAAGTCTTTACACATTCCCAGGCGGCGTCGGCGTCGGCGATGTTGTTGTACGAAAGTTCCTTGCCCTGCAGTTGGCGGTAGTTGGCGATCGAGCCGGGGGTCGGCGCGGGATCGCGGTAGAAGGCGGCCTGCTGGTGCGGGTTCTCGCCGTAGCGCAGCGTTTCGACACGGTCAAAGGCGAGTTGCAGGTGCCCGGGGAAGGGCTGTGGCTGCTCGCCCTCGTCGAGTGATGTCAACCAGTTGGCGATTGCCGAGTCGTAACGGGCAGTGTGTACGAAGGCCTTCCTGGCCAGCGAAAATCGGGTTGCCAGGCTCAGTGCGCCATCGTTGGCAGCCATTTCGCTGAGCAGCGCCGGGTAGTCCTCCGGATCGGTGACGACGGCGACGCCGCTGTAGTTCTTGGCCGCGGAACGGACCATCGCCGGGCCCCCGATGTCGATGTTCTCGATTGCCTCGGCGAGCGTGACCCCGGCCCGGGCGATAGTTTCGCGAAACGGGTAGAGGTTCACGCACACCAGATCGATCGCCGGAATGCCGTGCTCTTCGATCGTCGCCAGGTGCTCGCTCACGTCGCGACGCGCCAGAATACCTCCGTGTACCTTTGGATGAAGGGTCTTGACACGGCCGTCGAGCATCTCCGGGAAGCCCGTGTAGTCGCTGACTTCGGTAACCTCGATCCCGGCGTCACGCAGCATGGCGGCCGTGCCGCCCGTGGACAAGAGCTTGACACCGTGAGCGATCAGGCCCTTGGCAAAGTCGAGAGCATGGTTCTTGTTGGAGAGGCTGAGCAGGGCTTGACGTATTTTCATGATGGGCAGACAGGCGACGTGGTAAGGAAGGGTAAGGACACGGTTCAGGAAATCAGCTGGTGGTCGACCAGTTTCTTGCGCAGGGTGTTGCGATTGATGCCGAGGATTTCGGCCGCGAAAGTCTGGTTGCCACCCGCCTGCCGGAGAACGACTTCGAGCATCGGGCGTTCGACGCTCCTGATCACCATCTCGTAAACCGCCGCCGGCTTCTCGCCATCGAGCTGCTCGAAGTAGGTCTCCAGCGCGCTGCGGACGAAAGAGGCGATATCTTCACCGTTATCGTGGTGTCGCTTCATGCGGCGAGATCCTCGCAAGGGCCATCGGCCCGGACGGCCGCATCCGGGCTGCCGGCGACGTAGGGCAGGTGCTCGTTGTGCTCGGCGAGCGCCAGGAAAAAGTCATCGACCGCTTGCCGCTGCAGGGCGATGGTCTGCAGTTGATTCATCCGGTAGCGGAAAGCTGCCGAGCCGACCAGCCCTCTGGTGTACCAGGAAATATGCTTGCGCGCGATGCGCAAGCCGGTCTCGGTGCCGTAAAACTGGTAGAGATCTTCAAGGTGCCCAAGCAGAACCTGGTGAATCTCACCGACTCGCGGTGGCAGCAGGTGGCTGCCGGTTTTCAGGAAATGCTCGATTTCGCGGAACAGCCACGGCCGGCCCTGTGCCGCGCGGCCAATCATGACGGCGTCGGCGCCGGTGGTGTCGAGAACATACTTCGCCGTTTCCGGCGAGACGATGTCGCCGTTGGCGATCAGCGGAATACGGGCCACTGCCTTCACCGCCCGGATGGTGTCGTACTCGGCATGGCCGGTATAGCCGCAGGCGCGGGTTCGACCGTGCATCGCCAGGGCCCTGATTCCCGACTGCTCGGCGATTTTGAGGATGTTCAGGGCGTTGCGGTTGGCGGTGTCCCAGCCGGTGCGAATCTTCAGCGTCACCGGTGTCTGCGGTACGGCATTGACCACCGCTTCCAGGATCTGGCCGACCAGCGACTCGTTCTGGAGCAGCGCCGAGCCCGCCATGACTCGGCAGATCTTCTTGGCCGGGCAGCCCATGTTGATGTCGATGATCTGCGCCCCATGGTCCACGTTGTAGCGCGCGGCGTCGGCCATCATCAGCGGATCGGCGCCAGCGATCTGCACCGAGATCGGCGCCACCTCGCCGGCATGGTCCGCCCGTCGTCTGGTTTTCACGCTGCCATAGAGCAGGGAGTTCGAAGTGACCATCTCGGAGACCGCCAGGCCGGCGCCCATGCGTTTGCAGAGTTGCCTGAATGGGCGATCGGTCACCCCCGCCATCGGCGCGACAAACAGGTTGTTGCGAAGCGAGAATCCGAGGAATTCCATGGCGTGAGGTGCCGGTGGGCGCGAGGCAAGGGGACGATTCTACCTCGATTGCAGCCCGAAAAATAGACACTTGTCGTCTGCAAGCAGCACCCGAGTGCAGCGTCGGTGCTGCCTGTTTGCTGGAATCCCGAGCGCCCTGGCGGTGGCGCCTGCCGCACGCAGCCTGGCGATTGCCGTGCAGTCTATGGCCTGTTGCCGACGTCCGGCATGACGATGTTGACCTCGAGCACTTCCATGTTTCCCTGCTTTTCGATCGACACCTTGATGTCTTCCGGGTTGACCGAGACGTACTTCGAGATCACCGCCATCAATTCCTGCTGCAGGGCCGGCAGGAAGTCTGGCGCGTTGTTGCTGGCATTGCGCTCGTGGGCAATGATCAGCTGCAGGCGCTCCTTGGCAATGGCCGCCGTCTTGGGCTTGTTGCCGAAGATCAGGGAGAACAGGGACATCCTTATTTACCCCCGAAAATTCGCTTGAACAGGCCGGGCTTCTCATAGTCGACGAAACGTAGTGGAATGGTCTCGCCGAGGAAACGGCCAACCACGTCGAGATAGGCGTTGGCGACGTCGCTGCCGGCCAGATGGATTGCCGGCGACCCCGCATTCGACGATTGCAGTACCGCTTCGGACTCGGGGATGACGCCGATGATCGGTACCCGCAGAATCTCCTGCACGTCCTTGTAAGACAGCATCTCGCCGTCATTGACGCGTTTCGCCGAGTAGCGGGTGATCAACAGGTGTTCCTTGACCGGCTCGCCGCCGAGCAGGGCGCGGCGCGACTTGGCCTGGATGATGCCGAGAATGCGGTCCGAGTCACGCACCGACGAAACTTCGGGGTTGCTGACCACCAGTGCCTCGTCGGCAAAGGTCAGGGCCAGCACCGCGCCGCGTTCGATGCCTGCCGGCGAATCGCAGACGACGTAGTCGAAGCCCATGTGTTCGAGTTCCTTGAGAACTTTCTCGACACCTTCTTCGGTCAGCGCATCCTTGTCGCGCGTCTGCGATGCCGGCAGCACGAAGAGGTGGTCGTTCTCGCAGTGCTTGTCCTTGATCAGCGCCTGGGTGAGCGTCGCTTCTCCGTTGAGGACATTGACCAGGTCATAGACGACGCGCCGTTCGCAGCCCATGATCAGGTCGAGATTGCGCAGCCCGACGTCAAAATCGATGACGGCAGTCTTGTACCCGCGCAGAGCGAGGCCCGAAGAAAAGCTGGCGCTGGTGGTGGTCTTGCCGACCCCACCCTTGCCGGAGGTTACGACGACAATACGTGTCACGGACGTTTCTCCGCAAATTAAAGAAGCGATTCTACCTGCAGAATGGCAATTCTGTTGCCTGGCGCGGCTGACCGAAGGGGCAGCCTGGGTGCCGGCAACAATGCTAGTCGGTCTTCAGGGGCTCGACGACCAGTTTGCCAGCAGGCTCTCCGGGTTTTTCGGTGAGTCTGATCTGCACTGCCTTGCCGGCCAGCTCGGGCGGAACGCCGCCGTCGAAAGTCCGGTACAGACCAGCCACCGAAACCAGCTGGGCGTCGAAGTGCGTGCAGAAGATGCGTGCCTCGGCCGAGCCGCTGGCACCAGCCAGCGCGCGACCGTGCAGCGGGGCGTAGATGTGGATGCTGCCATCGGCGATGACTTCGGCGCCGGAATTGACCGCCGCCAGGACCACCAGGTCGCCACCACGGGCATACAGCTGTTGCCCGGATCGCAGGGGGCGCGTGACGAACAGCGTTGGCGCGGGCGCGGCGGCGCCAGGCGCTGCGGGCGACGGCGTTGCCGGCGGTGGCGCGGCTTCCTCCGGGGCTTCGACTACCGGCGCTGGCGCTGGCGGCGTCGGCGCAGCGTCGGTTTCGCTGCCGGCCGGGATGCGCGGCGAACGTTCGGCGGCCGCGTAGGTCGGCAAACCGGCTTTGGCCGCGCTCTCGCGCAGTTCGTCGCTGCCGCCGCGCACACCAATCACGTGCAGGCCGTGCGCCCGCAAGACCTCTTTCAGCAGCAGCCATTTTGCTGACGAAGCTTCGCCCACCGCGGAAAGCTCAAGGACAGAAGCATCGCCATCGAAGAAGGGATCATCACCGAACAGCGTGCTGGCCGCCTCGGCCACTTCGCCGGGGTGCAAGGATCGCAGGCTGATCACGACGACCGGCAGGGTGGTTCCCTTGAACTCGATCAGTTGCTTGGTCTTGGTCGCTGGTGGCATGGTCACGGAGTTCAGGCGAGGATTGGCGAAGCGACGAAGTCTAGCTGAATCAACTCGAAAAGCGAACTGCGCCGCGCGGCTAGGGCCAGGCCCTCGCTCCCCAGATCATGCGCCTGGCGACAAAGTGACGCAGCGGCGGGAACAGGTCGAGAGCCAGCAGGCCGGCGCCGCGCGCGACGCGCAGCGGCGCCAGGTCGTTGGCGAAGACGCGCACGACGCTGTCGGTGAAGGCAATGCTGCCCTGGCGGTCGAGCCGGCGCCCGCGCGCGTACGAGGCCAGAGTGGCTGCGTCGCCCGGATCGCCGGCGGCGTTCTCGAGCAGTCTTTCGGCCAGTTCCCAGGCGTCGCGCAGGCCGAGGTTGAAGCCCTGGCCGGAGACCGGATGCAGGCTCTGCGCGGCGTTGCCGATCCACACCTGACGCGGTCCGGTGAGTTTCCGGCGGACCCGCAAAGCCAGCGGGAAGCTCGCGCGCGGGCCGCTGGCGACGAAATCGACGCGACTGCCGAACTGCGCGCGCAGGGCGGCGAGAAAACCGTCTTCGTCAAGGGCCAGCAATTGTGCTGCCTTGTCCGGCGGCACGGCAAAAACCAGCGAGTAGTCGTTCCCGATCGGCAACAAGGCCAGCGGGCCGTCCGGCGTGAAGCGCTCCCAGGCACGCCGCGCGTGTCCCGCAAGCGGGCGGACCTCGGCGACGACGGCATGCTGCCGGTAATCGTAAACCCGAACCTCGGGGTCGTCGGCGGGCGTGCCTTCGGCGTGTACCACCAGTCTGGCCGACACGCGGCGGTTTTCGCCGGCGCGGTGTAAGGTGACCTCGCTCGCTTCGCCGCAGCTCTGGAGATCGATCACCGCGCAGTCGTCCCAGATCCGCCCGCCGTCGATCGGCGAGTCCAGGGCCGCCGCCAGATCCCGGTAGCGCATCACGTAGCCCAGCGCCGGGAGGTCGTAGTCACGCGCGTCGATCAGCGTCCGGCCGAAGCCGCCACGCTGCGAGACGTGGATGGTATCGATCGCCGTGCAGGTGTCAGTGTCCCACGCGCCGAGGCGTTCGAGGAGTTGCCGGGTTCCCTGCGAAAGGGCCAGCGCGCGCGGGTCGCCGGCCCAGGCACCGCGCTGGCGGCTGTCGATCAGCAAGACGCTATACGGGCCACCGGCCAGCGCCAGCGCCAGAGTCATGCCGACCGGGCCGGCGCCGACGATGGCAATGTCCACGCACTCGATCTGCTCAGTCATGGCGCATCACTTCCTCGATTTCGGCGATCGTTTTCGGCGCGTTGGTGTAGACGGCGCAGCCGTCGGCAGTGACCAGGACATCGTCTTCGATGCGCACACCAAGGCCATGCAGATGCTGCGGAATCCTGCTGCCGGGGCGGAAGTAGAGGCCGGGTTCGACGGTCAGCGTCATTCCGGGAAGCAGTTTGACCCACGCGTCGTCGGCGATGCCGGTCTTGTACTCGCCAGCGTCATGCACGTCGAGGCCCAGCCAGTGGCCGGTGCGGTGCATGTACCAGGGCTTGTAGGCTTCGCTCTCGATGGCGCCGTCGACGCTGCCGGCGAGCACTTTGAGGTCGATCAGTCCCTGCACCAGAACGCGCAGTGCGGCCTGGTGATAGTCGGTGAACAGGGCGCCGGGGCGGACCGCAGCAAGCGCTGCCTGCTGCGCGGCCAGAACGACTTCGTAGACCTCGCGCTGCACCGGGCTGAAGCGGCCGCCAACCGGGAAGGTACGGGTAATGTCCGAAGCGTAGCCGTCAACCTCGCAGCCGGCATCGATCAGCACCAGCGACTGGCCGGCCAGCAGCTTGTTGTTGGCGACGTAGTGCAGAATGCAGGCGTTGGCGCCGCCGGCGACGATCGGCGTGTAGGCGTGGCCGTCGGCGCCGCGGCGGCGGAACTCGTAGCCGATTTCGGCTTCCAGTTCGTACTCGGCCATGCCCGGCCGGCAGGCCCGCATCGCACGGCTATGGCCGGCCGAAGCGATCTCGGCGGCGCGGCGCATGCTCTTGATCTCGTGATCATCCTTGATCAGACGCATCTGGTCGAGCAAGCCGCGCAGGTCACGTATTTCGCCAGGCGCGCGGCTGCCGCTACGGCTCTGGTTGCGAATCGCGTTCAAGGCCCTGGTGATCCGCTGGTCCCAGTCGGCGTCGTGGCCGAGCGAGTGCCACAGGGGGCCGCGGTTGGCGATCAGTTCGGGCAGTTTCTGTTCGAGACTGGCGATCGGGTGTGCTTCGCTGAAGCCGAAAGCCTTCGCCGCTGCTTCGGGCCCGTAGCGGAAACCGTCCCAGGTCTCGCGCTCCTCGTCCTTGTCGCGGCAGAACAGCAGCGACTTCGGTTCGCGGCCGCCGACCAGGACGATTGCGGCTTCGGGTTCGGGGAAGCCACTCAGGTACCAGAAGTAGCTGTCGAAGCGGTAAGGGTAATGCGAATCGCTGTTGCGCACGCGCTCGGGGGCCGTTGCCAGCACGGCGACGCCGTCACCAAGGCTGTCGAGCAGTCGCTGGCGGCGACTGGAATAGGGGGCATGCGTCATCAGCAGGGGTGGGCGAGTCATGGTGCGCGGGCAAGCTCCATATCGAGTTCGGTAAGACGTTCGGCGGTGCCGACGTCTACCCAGCGGCCCCGGTGCCGCTCGCCGGTGACGATCTTGTGCGCAATGCCGTCGTCGAGCAGCGGGCGCAACTTCATCGTCGTGCCGGCGGCAACGCCGGCAAAGAATTCGGGCCAGAAGACGCCGATCCCGGCGTAGGTCAGGGCGCCGCCGCGGTTGGCGCCAGCGGTCCGCAGCGGTTCGCCTTCGCCGTCGAGGCAGAAGTCGCCGCCGGGATGATGTGGCGGGTTGTCGACCAGCACCAGGTGCGCACGGCGCCGGTCGAGCGCTCGTCCGATCCGGTGCGCCAGCAAGACGTCCCAGTCGCACCAGATGTCGCCATTGAGCGCCAGAAAGGGCTGCGTGCCGAGCAGCGGCAGCGCCGCGGCGATGCCGCCGGCCGTTTCCAGCGCTCCCGGCGGCTCGGGCGAGTAGGCGATACGCAGACCAAAGGCGCTGCCATCACCCAGCGCCGCCTCGATCTTTTCGCCGAGGTGGGCGTGGTTGATCACCACCTCGTACCAGCCAGCCGCCGCCAGGCGTTGCAGGTGCCAGACGATCAGCGGCCGGCCGCCGGCTTGCAGCAGGGGTTTCGGTGTCGTGTCGGTGAGCGGCCGCAGGCGCTCGCCACGGCCGGCGGCGAGGATCATCGCTTTCATCAGAAGCTGTAGCCGACGTCGACCTGCCGGTCTTCGACCGCGTCGAGCAGTCGCGCCAGCGGCCGCAGCTCGCGGTAGCGCTGGCAGGTCCGGCGCAGGTAGCTCAGGACGCGTGGCATGTCGGCGAGGTAATTGCTCTTGCCGTCGCGATGACATAGCCGGGCGAAGATCCCGAGCACCTTGAGCTGGCGCTGCGCACCCATCCATTCGTAGTCGCGGTAGAAGTCGTGAAAGTCGGACGCCACTGGCAGCGCCGCCCCGCGAGCGGCCTCCCAGTAGCGGATCACGTAGTCCAGCTCGTGTTCTTCCGGCCAGTCGATATACGCGTCGCGATAGAGCGAAACCAGGTCGTAGGTCAGCGGCCCGTACACCGCATCCTGAAAATCCAGGACCCCGGGGGTGGCCGGAAAAGCGCCTGTTCCGCCGCCGACAAGCATCAGATTGCGTGAGTGATAGTCGCGATGGACGAAGACTCGCGGCTGACGCAGGTTGTTGTCGAGGATCGTGGCAAAGGTGGTTTGCAGCGTTGCCAGCTGGCGATCGTCCGGAGTCAGGGCGAGGTGGCGCCTCAGGTACCACTCGGGAAACAGCGCCAGCTCGCGGCTGAGCAGGCCATGGTCGTAGTCGGGCAGGACCCCGGGCCGGCTGGCGAGCTGGATCGCCAGCAATGCCTGATTGGCGTCATGGTAGAGTTGCGGGGCTGTGCTGCGGTCCTGCAGGGCACTCAGGTAGGTCGTGCTGCCGAGGTCGGAGAGCAGCAG
>ERZ761602.2794-NODE-2794-length-26287-cov-12.085697_pt1 | contig 26287 bp, 24 predicted proteins | sample MGYA00512165_ERZ761602 | MGnify/ENA primary metagenome ERZ761602 (study PRJEB28899, sample SAMN02445085) | bioreactor sludge metagenome | biome: EBPR sludge; isolation source: Thorneside wastewater treatment plant | place: Australia: Brisbane, Thorneside...
TTCCAGACCAACATCCTGGCGCTGAACGCCGCGGTCGAGGCCGCGCGGGCCGGCGAACAGGGCCGCGGCTTCGCGGTGGTCGCCGGCGAGGTGCGCAGCCTGGCCCAGCGCAGCGCCGAGGCCGCACGCGAGATCAAGAGCCTCATCCACGCCAGCGTCGAGCGTGTCGAGCAGGGCAACGAGCTGGTGCAGCGAGCCGGCAGCACGATGGACGAGGTGGTCAGCTCGATCCGCCGCGTCACCGACATCGTCGGCGAGATCAGCACCGCCAGCGCCCAGCAGAGCAGCGGCGTCGCCCAGGTCGGCGAGGCCGTCACGCAGATGGACCAGGCCACGCAGCAGAACGCCGCACTGGTCGAGGAGAGCGCCGCCGCCGCCGAGAGCCTGAAGACACAGGCGCAGCAACTCGTGCACGCGGTCGCGGCCTTCCGGCTGGCGGAGCAGCCTGCCGTCTGAGGCGGGCGCGCCGCCCGGCGCGTCTCAGCCCTGCCGCGCCGCCTGCCACTGCGCGAAGGTCCGGCCTTCGCCGGCCAGCTGCAGCAGCAGCGGTGCCGGCGTCCACCACGCGCCGAGTTCGGCGTGCAGGGCCTTCACGCGCTCGGCGACCACCGGCAGCCCGATGCGGTCCGCCATGAACATCGGCCCCCCCTGCGCCGCCGGGAAGCCGTAGCCGGTGAGGTAGACCACGTCGATGTCGCCCGGCCGCTGCGCGATGCCGAGCTCGAGCAGCCGCGCGCCTTCGTTGACCATGCCGTAGAGGCAGCGCTCGAGGATCTCCTGCTCGCCGATCGCCCGGCGCACGATGCCGCGGTCGGCCGCGTAGCCGACGATGAACGCCTCCAGTTCCGGGTCGCGCCGCGGCGTGCGGTCGCCGCTGTCGTAGCGGTACCAGCCTCGCCCGCTCTTCTGGCCCAGGCGGCCTTGCTCCACCAGGGCCATGATCAGGTCGTTCCAGCGGCGGGCCGGATCGCGCGTCGCCATCTGCGCCTTGCGCGTGGGGTAGCCCACGTCGTTGCCGGCCATGTCGTGCACCGCGAAGATGCCCATCGCGTAGCCGAAGCGCGTGAGCGCCGCGTCCACCTCGTGCGGCAGCGCGCCGTCCTCGACCAGGAAGTGCGCCTCGCGGTTGTACTGGCGGAAGAGCGCGTTGCCGATGAATCCCGGGTAGACGCGCGCGAGCACGGCGACCTTGCCCAGGCGCGGGCCCAGGCCCATCAGCGTCGCGATCACGTCGTCGGCCGTGCGTCCGGTGCGCACCACCTCCAGCAGCCTCATCACATGGGCCGGGCTGAAGAAGTGCGCGCCGGCCACGTCCTGCGGCCGTCCGGTCACCGAGGCGATGGCGTCGATGTCGAGCCCCGAGGTGTTCGTGGCCAGGATCGCGCCCGGCCGGGCCACGGCGTCGAGTTCGCGGAAGAGCCGCTGCTTCAGTGGCAGGTCCTCGAACACCGCTTCCACGAACAGGTCGGCATCGGCCGCGTCGCGCAACGCCAGCGTGCCGTGGATGCGGGCCATGCGCTCGTCGACCTCGGCCGCGGCGAGCCGGCCGCGCTGGACGCTCTGCGCGTAGTGGGCGCGGATGCGCGCGAGACCCGCCTCCAGGCCCCGCGCGTCGGCGTCGATCAGCCACACCGGGATGCCGGCATGGGCGAAGGCCATCGCGATGCCGCCGCCCATGGTGCCGGCTCCGATCACCGCGGCGCGCGTCACCGGCCGCGCGGAGGTGCCCGCCGGCAGCCCGGTCTGCGCCGCCTCGGCCGTGGCGCGGCGGACGTGCGCGGCCGCCGCGGCGCGGTCGGCGTCGGTCAGTTCGAACACGCTCACGGGACGACCCTCCATGCTGCGCACTCCGGGATGCGCAGGGGGGAGCGGCCCGGCCTGCTCATCGCTCGCCCTCGCCGGCCGGCTTCAGCGGCTTGGCGCGGCCCTCGACGAACTCGCGCAGGCGCTGCTCGACCTCCGGCGGCCGCGCCATCGCCGAGTTCAGCTGCTCGAGGAACAGCCCGTCGTCGTGCGACAGGTCCATCACGCGCGGCAGCACGTTGACGATCTTCCAGTTGGTCTCGATCGTGTTCTGCGCGATGCGCGCGGCCAGCGCGCGCGCCTTGTCCAGCGCGCCGCCCTCGGGCTCGACGTAGCGCACGATGTGCTCGCTCATCGCCTCGTCGGCGTCGAGCAGCCTGCCGGTGAGCATCATGTCGGTCATCACCGTCGTGCCCACGATGCGCTGGATGCGCACCGTGCCGCCGCCGCCGACGAAGATGCCGCGCTGACCTTCGGGCAGGCCGAAGTAGGCGCTGCGGTCGCACACCCGGATGTGCGCCGCCATCGCGAGCTCGAGCCCGCCCCCGACCACCGCGCCGTGCAACGCGGCCACGAAGGGAATGGGCCCGCGCTCGACCTCGTCGAAGACCACGTGCCAGTTGTGCCGCTTGCGCTTGCGCGGCGGCGCGATCCTTCCCGTCGCGCGCGCCAGCGCCTCCGCCAGGTCCAGCCCGGCGCAGAAGTTGGGGCCGTGGCCGAACAGCACGCCGACCTGGGCCTCGTCGTGCGCGCGCAGCACGGCCGCCCGCAGGGCCTCGATCACCGCGTCGTTGATCGCGTTGCGCTTGTCGGGACGGTTCAGGCCGATCAGCGCCACCGCGCCGTCGAGTTCGTAGCTGACCAGGTTGTCGTCGGGCATTCAGAGGTCCAGTTCGAGTTCGGGCGTCAGGGCGCCGGAGCAGCAGATCATCATGCGGTCGCCGGCTGCCTTCTCGGCCTCGCCGAGCACCAGGTCGCGGTGGTCCGGCGTGCCGCGCAGCACGCGGGTCTCGCAGGTGCCGCAGACACCCTCGCGGCAGGAGTACATCGGGTCCGCCCCGGCAGCCAGCAGCGCGTCGAGCACCGTCTGCCCGGGCTGCACCGGCACGCGCAGCCCGCTGCGCGCCAGCACGACGGTGAAACCGCCGTCGCTGGCCACGGCCTGCGCATGGGTGAACCGCTCCAGGTGCACGCGCTCGCGCGGCAGCGCGGCGGTGGCGGCCTCGAAGGCGTCCAGCAGCCCGGCCGGCCCGCACGCGTACAGGTGCGCGCCAGCCGGCTGCGCGGCGACGATGGCCCGCAGGTCCAGCGGCGCATCGCCTTCCTCGTCGGCGCGCAGGTCCAGCTCGGCGACGGCGCGTGCGGCCAGCTGCCGCAGCTCGTCGACGAAGGCCATCCCGGCCTTCGTGCGCGCCGCGTAGTACAGCCTCCAGGGGCGGCCGATCGCCGTCAGCCGGCGTGCCATGGCCAGCAGCGGGGTGATGCCGATGCCGCCGCCGATCAGCACCGACAGCGGCGCATCCTCGACCAGCGCGAAGTGGTTGCGGGGTACGCCGACCTCGAGCACGGCCCCGGCATGCAGCGCCTGGTGCAACCAGCGCGAGCCGCCGCGGCTTCTGGCATCGAGGTTGACCGCGATGCAGTAGCGGTGCCGCTCACCGGTCGCGTTGGTCAGCGAGTAGCTGCGCAGCAGGCCGTTGGGCAGCTTCAGCTCGATGTGCGCGCCGGCCTCGACCGGCGGCAGTTGCGTCTCGCGGCTCAGCGGTACCAGTTCGATGCCGAGGATGCCCTCGGCCTCCCAGGTCAGCGCGCGCGCACGCAGTCGCAGGGTGTCGCTCATAGGTCGATGATGGAGATCTCGCGCTGCGGCACGCCCAGCGCGGCCTCGCAGGCGCGGCGCACGCCCTCGGGCTGGCCGGCGTGGAAGATGAAGCCCTGCAACAGCTTGCCCCACTTGGGGTGGCGCTGGTAGTCGTCGCGCGGCAGGCCGTGCAGGAAGAAGTCGCGGTGGTCGCTGGGCAGCACGATGCGCTGGTTCGCCTCGGGGTCGCGCAGCACGCCTTTCGGGTCGCGGCCGGCGGCCACCGCCTCGATGTCGTCGAACAGCTGCCGGCGCAGCATCGCGATGCCGCGGTCGCTGGCGCCCAGCGTCTCGCGCGCGCGGTCGGTCACGCGCCCCTGGCCGACCCAGGCGACGATGTCCTGGTTGATCACGTGGCTGGTGATCCAGCGGCCGGTGGCGGCGTCGCGGACCGGGCTGGTCCACGTGGGGATCTCGCCTTGCACGTAGGGCTCGCTCTCCTTCGGCACGCGGATGAAGCTCCAGGTCACCGACAAGGTGTTCTCGTCGTCCACCGGCACCCGCCACTCGAAGTGGTCGCCGAGGAAGAAGCCGTTCGGCCACAGGCACACCCGGCCGATGGTCCACAGCGGGTGGCGCTCGTCGGTGTCCTCGCTGATGCGCTTGTAGAGGAAGCCGTGCTCGAAGGCCTCGAAACCCAGCTTCAGGTGACGGGGCGCATAGGGACCGGTGCGGCCGGCCAGGCGCCGGCTCCAGTTCGTGTGCATCCACTCGAAGTGCACCGGGTCGATCGAGTTCTCCTGCGTCTGCAGCCAGTTGCACGGCACCTCGGCGAACACCGCCTGCCGGAAGCCGTCGGCCCAGTGGAAGGCCTCCCAGTCGGGCAGCTCGGGTGCGGGCAGCGGGCCGATGTAGATCCACAGCAGGCCGGCCTTCTCACGCACCAGGCCGGCCTGCAGGCAGGCCTTCGCGCGCAGCCGGCCCTGCGGGTCGACGACGTCCTCGAAGGGCTGCTCGATGCAGCGGCCGTCGGTCGCGAACTGCCAGCCGTGGTAGCTGCAGCGGATGCCGCCGGCCTCGACGATGCCGTAGGCCAGGTCGGCGTTGCGGTGCTTGCAGTGGCGCTCGACCAGGCCGTACGCACCCTCCAGCGTGCGGAACAGCACGAAGTCCTCGCCGAGCAGCCGCAGCGGCTTGATCGGCTCGCGCGACAGCGCGTCGACTCCGGCCACCGGGTGCCAGTGGCGGCGCAGGACCCCGCCCATCGGGGTGCCGCGGCCCACCTGGGTGAGCTGGCGGCTCTTCTCCTCGCTCAGCATCGGCCGGACCTCAGTCCGGCTTGAAGCCGGTGGCCCGGATGATCGGCCCCCAGTAGGCGAGTTCGTCGCGCAGCTTGCGGTCGGTTTCGGCGCTGCTGCGGAACAGCGGGTAGGCCCAGAGACGCTTGATCAGGGTCTCGCGCACCTCGGGCAGCTGCAGGATCTGCTGCACGGCGTTCTGCACGCGCGCCACCGCGTCCGGCGGCGTGCCGGCACGCGCCCACATGCCCGTCCAGCCTTCGCCGGAGCTCACGTCCACGCCCTGCTCCGCAAAGGTCGGGATCTCCGGCATCAGCGGCGAGCGCTCCTTGGTGAACACGCCGAGCACGCGGATGCGCCCCGCGTTGTGGTGCGCCATCATCCCGTCCATCAGGCTGATGGCCGAGGGCACCTGTCCGCCGACGAGGTCGTTCACCATCGGCGGCGAGCCCTTGTACGGGATCACCGGCAGGTCGATGCCGGCGGCCTTGGCGAAGGCCACGCCCAGGAAGTGGTTCTGCCCGCCCAGGCCCGGCGTGCCCACGGCGGCCTTGCCGGCATGGGCCTTGGCCCAGGCGACGAACTCGCGCACGTTGCTCGCGCCGGTGCTCATCGCCACGCCCATGCCGAGCGGGTAGCTGGCCAGGCCGGCCACGGGCGCGAAGTCGCGCAGGATGTCCCACTTGAGCTGGTGCGCGAAGACCAGGGTCTGGAAGGTGGGGGTGGCGTTGGGCGCCACCATGAACGCGTTGCCGTCGGCCGGCAGCGCGAGCAGGTCGTTGGCGGCGATGCGGCCGCCGACCCCGGGCTTGTTCTCGACAATCACCGGCTGGCCGAGGATGGCCGGCAGCCGCTCGACCACGGTGCGCGCGATGGCGTCGGTGGCACCCCCGGGCGGAAAGCCGACCAGGATGCGGATCGGCGGCCTGTCGGCCTGCGCCGGTGCATGGCCGGGCAGGGCCAGCGCGGCACCGGCGGCGATGAGGTGGCGGCGAGAGAGCATCATGCGCGGGTCTCCTGGATGAGCACCCGCCAGTCGGCGCCGGCGGGCAGGACGCCACCGACCGAACGGATGCGACGGTAGTCGAGCTCGGGGTTGTCGGCAAGCGCCGGGGTCTGCCCGGCCTTGAACTCGCGCACCGACTTCAGCAGCGCCTGGCGCACGCGCAGCACCGCGCCGTCGGCCGAGCACAACTGCTCCAGGCTGCGGTCGTAGATCGGGCCCTGGCTGAGGAACATCGCGAAGTCCTCGGTGCCCAGGTGCTGGGGGAATCCGGTGGCGTGGCCGCGCTTCATCAGGTCGCGGTTCTGGCCCCAGTTGTCGTCGGGGCCGCCGGGCGGCAGCGGCGGGAAGTTCCACACGTCGGGCGAGGCCGACATGTTGGTCATGCCCAGCGGCCGCGACGGATTGAAGTGCACGAACCAGGCGCGGTGCGTGACGTCGTCCAAGGGCACGCTGAAGAACACCGTGCTCGGCCCGCCGTCGTTGGGCGGACAGATGATGCCGTACCAGGGCATCACGAAGTTGTTGATGCGCGCATAGAGCTGGCCGTCGGCCACCTGGCGGATCGCCGCGTAGCGGTAGCCATAGGGGCGATCCTCGAACTCCAGCTTCGGCGCGATGGCCTGGTTCATCAGCAGCCGCTGGTTGCCGCCACCGGCCGTCATCTGCGTGGACGACTCGTGCAGCACGCTGACGTGCGAGCTGTCCATCGAGGCCTCGACGCCCTGCACCCAGTTCGTCGGCACCTCCACGCTGGTCACCGAGCGCTGGTGCTCGGGCAGGTCGACGAATGGCAGCTCCGGGAAGCGCGCCGGCTGCTCGCCCTGGCCCAGCCAGGCCCAGACGATGCCGCCGCGGTCGGCCGCGTGGTAGCGGCGCGTCCTCACGTGCTTGCAGAACTGGGCCTGGTCGCCGGCGTGGTTGGGCGCCTCGATCACCTTGCCGTCGGCCGCGACCTTCCAGCCGTGGTAGATGCAGCGCAGACCGCCCGGCTCGTTGCGCGCCAGGGCCATCGAGGCCCGGCGGTGCGGGCAGCGTTCGTCGATCACGCCCACCGTGCCGTCGGGGCTGCGGAAGACGACGACGTCGACGCCGACCAGCCGGATGCGATAGGGTCGGCCGCCGGGCTCCAGCTTGCTCGACGGGATGGCCGGTATCCAGTAGTGCTGGCGCAGCATCGCGCCCATCGGGGCGTCGCCCTCGACGCGGCACAGCAGGTCGTTGTCCTCGCGGGTCATCGGCATCGCGGGCTCCTTCAGTCCTTCTTGAACGCGCGGCTGTAGAGGCGGCGGCAGTTGCACTCGAAGATGGCGGCACGGTCGTCCGCACTCAGCCAGGCGATGTTCTCGATCACCGGCTTCATGTCGTCGTAGTCGCGGCCGCTGAGCGGATCGCGCGCGCTGCCGGTGCCCGGCTTCTCGGTGCCGAAGAGCACGTTCTGCACGCCCGCCACCTTGATCAGCAGCTCGATCGCGTCCTGGCTGTAGTTGCAGGTGTCGAAATGGAGCTGCCGCAGCTGCTCGTCGAACGAGACCGTCTCGCCACGGCGCACGCTCCAGCTGCGGAAGCGCCCCATCTGGTACGGGATCGCGCCACCAGCGTGCGCCACGACGATCTTCAGTGACGGGAACTTGCGGAACACGTCCGACGAGAGCAGCGAGATCACCGCGATGCTCTCCTCGTTGATGAACTTCAGCGTGTAGCTCTCGCGCGGACTGCAGCTGCCGGCCGAGTGGATCAGCGCCGGCACGTCCAGGCGCACCATGGCCTCGTATAGCGGGTGCCAGAACGGGTCGCCCAGGCCCGGCGGCGGCAGCTCGCTGCCCTCGGTGGGATCGGGGTTCAGCAGGCAGCCGACGAAGCCCAGCTCGTTGACGCAGCGCTCCAGCTCGGCCACGCAGCGCTCGGCCGGCGGCTCGTGCAGGTACTGCGGCAACCCGGCCACGCCGCGGAAGCGGTCGGGGTAGCAGGCGACCACGCGCGCGATGACGTCGTTGCAGTGGCGCGCCCAGATCTCGCTCACCCGCGCCGGCCGCACGGAGTGCATCTGCAGGTAGGGACGCGGCGAGATGAACTGCACGTCGGTGCCGACGCCGTCCATGATCTTCACCACCTCGGTGGCCACCTTGTGGATCGCCTCGTCGGGGATCTTCGGGTCCACCGACGGGTTGCCGCGACCGCCCACCAGTTCCGACATGAACTTCAGGCTCTGCGGTGGCATCACGACGTGGGCGTGGGAGTCGATGATCATTCAGTCTCCGGGTTCAGGACGTGGAGCGAGGTCAGCCGACCCAGGCCAGCACCTCGAGCTGCACCTGCATGCCGTGGCCCAGCGGCTGCACGGCGATGTGGCGCGCCGGGCGGTCGTCGGCATCGGGGAAGCAGGCCAGCCATTGCGTGTTGACCGCCTCGCGCAGGCCGTCGTCGGCCAGCGTGACGGACAGCTTGACCACATGCCCGAGCCCGGCACCGCCGGCAGCCAGCAGGGCGCGCAGGTTGGCGAAGGCATGGGCCACCTGCGTGGCGCCGTCGGCGGGCAGCGCGCCGTCGGCCGGATCCTTGCCGGTGATGCCCGAGGAGCAGATCAGCGGGCCGACGCGCGCGCCCAGCGGGATGGGGGCCTTGTGGCCCACGTGCGGAACATGCAGGCTGCGGGTCACGGTGTGTCGCCTTCGGCCTCGAAGAAGCTCGCCGGCACCTTGGCCAGGAACTCCGAGAAGCCGGTGTTGCCGGCCGGCACGTGCAGCGACATGGCCTGCCAGGCAGCGGCTTCGTCCCCGCTCTGGATGGCCCGCACGATCTGCAGGTGGTCGCGGAGCGACTGCGCGATGTGCGCCTTGTTGTGGAAGTCGCGCACGCGATAGCGCTGGCTCATGCGGCGGGCGTGGCGGATCTGCTCGGCGAGGTAGGGGTTGCGGCTGCCGGCATAGATCGCCTCGTGAAACAGGGCGTTGGCCAGCGTGTACTCCGCCACCCCGCCGGTCACCGCAGCCTCCTGACAGCGCGCCAGCATGGCGTCCAGGCGCTGAGACAGCTGTTCGTCCACGCGTCGCGCCGCGAACTTCGCCGCCAGCGCCTCCAGCTCGGCGATGACCTCGAGCATCGCGCGCAGCTTGGCGACCGACAGCCGCGCCACCGTGACACCCTGCCGCGGCGCGATGCGCACCAGGTCCAGCGCAGCCAGCTGCTGCAGCGCCTCGCGCACCGGCGTGCGGCTGACGCCGAAGCGGGCCGCAAGCGCCCGCTCGTCCAGCGGGGCGCCGGGCGGCAGCGTGCCCGACTCGATCTCGTCCTGAAGCACGGCGCGCACGTCGGCGGCGCGGCCACCGGCGCGCGGCCGCAGGTCGTCGGCGGACGGATCGTCGGGGCGCAGCGTCTCATCAGTCATGCGGGTCTCCGCGTCGGATGGCTGGCAAGAATGCCAGAGAAGTCTTCTGGTATACATAAGGGTAAATCAGGAGCCGGGTCCGCCGAACCTCGGCGGCGCGCGGCACGGCAGATGCAAGCTGTTGTTTTTAAATGATTCACTCGACTCGGCGGGATGTCGGACGGCGCCAGAACGGTGAACTTGATCCTGACGATCACCTGTTCTGGCATTTGCATATCGCACTGTGGCATGCCAGACTATGTGCATGTCGATGACGCCCATCCCCGACCTGGGCCCGCGCCCGCTCCAACCGCTGCTGCGCCCGCGCTCGGTCGCACTCGTCGGCGCATCGGCCGACCCGCGCAGCTTCGGTGGCTTCGTGCTCGGCAACCTGCGCCGCTTCGGCTACCCCGGCGCGCTGCACCTGGTCAGCCGCAGCAGCGCCGAGATCGATGGCCTGCCGTGCGTGAAGACGGTGGACGAGCTGCCCGCGGGCCTGGACCTGGCCGTGCTCGCCATCCCCGAAGCCGGCGTCCTCGACGCGCTGCAGGGGCTGGGTCGCAAGGGCTGCCGCGCGGCCGTGCTGTTCGCCTCGGGCTATGCCGAAGCGGGCGAGCAGGGCCGCGAGAAGCAGGAGGCGTTGGCAGCGCTGGCCCGCGAGTCCGGCATGCTGCTGCTGGGCCCCAACTGCATGGGCTTCACGAACTACCAGGACGCGGTGCCGCTGACCTTCGAGACGCTCGCGCCGAACCCGGCCGACGGCCGCCCCGGCATCGGCGTGCTCGCGCAGAGCGGCGCGATGGCCGCCAACCTGCGCGATGCCTTCCTCGGACGCGGCCTGGTCGTCCCTTGCGTGTGCTCCACCGGCAACGAGGCCTCGGTCACGGTGGAGGACGTGCTGGCGCACTACCTGGCCGACGACCAGGTCCGCGTGATCGCCTTGTATGCCGAGCAGATCCGCCGCCCGGCGCTGTTCCTGCAACTGGCCCGGCAGGCGCGCGAGGCCGGCAAGCCTGTCGTGCTGCTGATGCCGGGCCGCAGCGCACGCGCCCGCGACGCCGCCGCCTCGCACACCGGGGCACTGGCCGGTGACCACGCCAGCGCCAGCGCCAGGCTGTGGCGCGAGGCCGTGGTGGTGGTGGACTCCGTGGACGAGCTGTACGACACCACCGCCATCCTGCTCCGCCACCCGGTGCCGCCGGCCGGCGGCACGGCCTTCGTCACGGGATCGGGTGCACTGAAGAACCTGGCGCTGGACTTCGCCGAGGACATCGGCCTCGCGTTGCCGGTTCTGGGCGAGGAGACGAGGTCACGCCTGGCGGCCCTGCTGCCGGACTACGCGGTGGCCGAGAACCCCCTGGACTACACGACGATCGGCGTGCGCCAGCCGGGACTGATCGGTGAACTGATCGGCGTGATGCTGTCCGACCCGGCGATCGGCAGCGCGGTGCTGGCCATCCCGGTCGGTCCCGAGGTGGCCCAGCGCGACAAGGCCACGCACATCGTGCCCGCGCTGGCAGCCGCCACCAAGCCATCGGTGCTGGTGCTCACCGGCGACACCGGCCCGGTCCAGCCGTTCTTCCTCGACGCCATCCGGGACGCCGGCGTCCCGCTGTTCCGCTCGGCCGACCGGGCGTTGCGCGCGTTGCGCCGCGTGGCCACGTACGGCGAGGCGCTGCAGCGTGCGCGACGCGCGGATGCCGGTGCCGCGGGCCCGCTGCTGCCGGTGCCGCTGCCCGGGCCAGCTCCGGGCAGCGGCCTGTACGCCGAGCACCAGGGCAAGGCCTGGCTGCGGGCGCTGGACGTGGACGTTCCTCGCGGCGGGCTCGCACGCGACCTGGAAGCCGCCGAGCGCATCGCCGGGGAGATCGGCTACCCGGTGGTGCTCAAGGCCCAGGCGTCCAGCCTGCCGCACAAGAGCGACGTCGGCGGCGTGCTCGTGGGCCTGGCCGACGCGGCCGCCTTGCGCGCCGGCTGGGCCGCGCTGATGGGCAACCTGCGCCGGCACCGGCCCGATCTCCTGGACCCCGGGTCCCGCCGGCCCTCTGCCGACGGCAGCCCTGCCGACGCCCTCGACGGCGTGCTGGTCGAGGCGATGGGCCCGCGCGGCGTGGAGCTGATCGTCGGCGCGCGGCGCGATCCGCAATGGGGCCCGGTGCTGCTCGTGGGCCTGGGCGGCGTGTGGATCGAGGCGCTGAAGGACGTGCGCGTGCTGCCGACCGACCTGGCCGAGCAGGACATCGTCGCCGAACTGCTGCGCCTGAAGGCCGCGCCGGTGCTGCACGGGCTGCGCGGCCAGCCCGGTGCGAACCTGGCCGCCGTCGCGCGGGTGGTCGCGGCAGTCGGCGAGCAGATGCGGGCGAACCCGGCGCTGCTGGAGATCGACCTCAACCCGCTGGTGGCCTACCCCGACCGCGTGCTGGCCCTGGACGCGCTGCTGTGCGTGGAGGCGCCGCGATGAGACTCGCCTTCACGCCTGCGGAGGAGGCCTTCCGGCTCGAGGTGCGCGAGTTCGTGCGCACGAGATTGCCCGCGGACATCCGTCGCAAGGTGGAGCTCGGCCTGCGGCTGGAGCACGCCGACTACGTCACCTGGTTCCGCATCCTCGAGGCGCGCGGCTGGCTCACGCCCGGCTGGCCGGTGGAACACGGCGGCCCGGGCTGGAGCCCGATCCAGCGCTACCTGTTCGACGAGGAGACGCTGCTCGGCGGCGCGCCGCGCATCATCGCCAGCGGCATCCAGATGCTCGGCCCGGTGCTGATCGCCTACGGCACGCCCGAGCAGAAGGCGAAGTACCTGCCCGACATCCGCGCCAGCCGCACCTGGTGGGCCCAGGGCTTCAGCGAGCCGGGATCCGGCTCCGACCTGGCCTCGCTGCGCACGACCGCGGTGGCCGACGGCGACGACTTCGTCGTCAACGGGCACAAGATCTGGACCAGCTACGCGAGCTGGTGCTCGATGATGTTCGCGCTGGTGCGCACGGATCCGCACGCGGCCAAGCCGCAGGAAGGGATCAGCTTCCTGCTGCTGGACATGGCCAGCCCCGGCGTCACGGTGCGGCCGATCCGCATGCTCGAGGGCGGCACCGACCTCCACGAGGTCTTCCTCGACGACGTGCGCGTGCCCCGAGTCAACCTCGTCGGCGCGCTGCACCAGGGCTGGACCTGCGCCAAGTTCCTGCTGGGCCACGAACGAACCGGCATCGCGGGCATCGGCTCGTGCAAGCAGCAGCTGGCCCGCGCGCGGCGCCTGAGCGCGCAGCAGGGGCTCGACCGCGATCCCGCGTGGATCGCTCGCCTGGCGCAGTTCGAGATCGAGCTGATGGCGCTGGAGGCCACGGCGCTGCGCCTGCTCAGCCCGGGCCAGCGCAGCCCGGTGCCGCAGGTCGAGGCTTCGATGCTGAAGGTGCGCGGAACCGAGTTGCGCCAGGCCATCCACGAGGCGCTGTTCGAGATCGCCGGGCCGCATGCCCTGCCCTTCGATGCCGATGCGCTGTTCCTCGAGTCCCTCGCCGGGATGCCCGCGCCGCCGGAGCTCGGCACGCTGGCCGCCAACCTCCTGGACAGCCGCAAGCTCTCCACCTACGGCGGCAGCAACGAGATCCAGCGCAATGTCATCGCGCAGGCGCTGCTGAAGGCCTGAGCCCGGACGCCGACGATGGACTTCACGCTGACCGACGACCACCTCGCGCTGCGCGACGCCGTGCGCCGCTGCTGCGACGGCGAGTTCCCCGCCTCCGGACGTGGCCTGCCGGAGTCCACCGAGACCGAGGGCCGTCGCCACGCGGCCTTCGCCGGGCTGGGCCTGCTGGGGCTGCAGGTGCCGCCCGCACACGGCGGCAGCGGCCTCGGACCGGTCGAGGCGATGCTGGCCGCGCAGGAGCTCGGGCGGGCGCTGGCCGGCGTCACCTGGCTGGCCAGCGCGGTGCTGGCCGCGCCGCTGATCGCCGAGGCCGCGAGCCCGGCGCAGCAGGACCGCTGGCTCGGCGCCATGGCGGCAGGGTCGCTGCGCGCGACGCTGGCGCTCGAGGAGCCCCGCATGCGCTGGGCGCTGCACGATCTGCGCACCCAGGCACGGCTGGGTGCCGACGGCTGGCAGCTCGACGGCGAGAAGGCCGGGGTGCTCGACGGCGGCGCAGCCGGACTGCTGCTGGTGCTCGCGGCGGCACCGGAGGGCCCCACCCTGTTCGCCGTCGACGGCGGCGACGCCGGCCTGAGCCGTCGGCCTTACCGCCTGCTCGACGGCCGCTGCGCCGCTCACCTGCGCTTCGCCGGGTCGCGCGCCGAGCCGGTGGGCCGTCCGGGGGCTGGCCTCGAGCTCGCCGAGAGCGCGCTCGATCGCGCCGGCGCGATGCTCGTGGCGGAGACCACGGGCGCCGCCGAGGCCTTGATGGCGCTCACGCTGGAGCACCTGCGCACGCGGCGCCAGTTCGGCAAGCCGCTGGCCGCCTTCCAGGCCCTGCAGCACCGCATCGCCGACCACGCGATCGCGCTGGAGCTGCTCGAGTCGATGGCCGGCGTGGCGGCGCTGTCGCTGCAGGACGACACGCCGCAGCGGCGGGTGCGCGGCGTGGCCGCGGCTCGCACGCTGTGCGCGCAGCTCGGCCGCCGGCTGGCGCTGGACGCGATCCAGCTCCACGGCGCGATGGGCATGACCGAGGAATGCGCCGCTGCGCGCTACGCGAAGCGGCTGCTCGTCAACGGCGCGCTGTTCGGCGACGCCGACTTCCACCGGCAACGCTTCGCCGCGCTGCCGTCCGACCTGGCATCACAAGGAGACACGCCATGACTGCACCCTGGACCCGCCGCACGCTGCTCGCGGCTGCCGGCGCGGCCCTCTGCCTGGCCGCCGGCGCTGCCGCGGCGCAGGGCGACAAGCCGATCCGCATCCTCGTCGGCTTCCCGCCCGGCGGCGCGTCGGACACCATCGCGCGCGTGCTGGCCGACCGGCTGCCGCCGATCCTGCGCCAGCCCGTCGTCGTGGAGAACCGACCCGGCGTCGGCGGCCGGCTGGCCGCGCAGGCGGTCAAGGCCGCTGCACCCGACGGGCACACGTACATGATCGCGCCCAACGCCACCTTCGTCTTCCAGCACCTGACCTACCCGGTCAGCGTGCTCGGCTACGACATGACCAAGGACTTCACCTCGGTGGCGCGCATCAACAGCTACCCGATGGCGATGGTGGTCAGCGCGAGCACCGGCGTGAAGAACGCGAAGGACTACCTGGCCTGGCGCCGGACGGCCGCCGGCCAGCCCACCTTCGGGACGGCCGGCCTGGGCGGCGACACGCACTTCAACGGCCTGCAGTTCGGCAAGGTGGCCGGCGTGCCGATGACCGTCGTGCCGTACCGCGGCAACGGCCCGCTCGTCAACGACCTGCTCGGCGGGCAGATCCTCGCCGGCAACATGGTCGCCGGCGACGCGGTGCAGCACGTGCGATCGGGCAAGCTGACCTACGTCGGCGTGTTCGCCAGGCAGCGCTCCCCGCTGTTGCCCGACGTGCCGACGATGGCCGAGCAGGGCTTCGACACCGGTGGCGACAACGGCTGGATGGGCATCTGGGGCCCGGCCGGGCTGGCCAAGGCCGAGCTCGAGCGCATGCAGCGGGCCCTGCAGTTCGTGCTCGGCCTGCCGGAGATCAAGGAGATGATGGCCACGCGCTTCCTGCAGGTGGCCGACTACCAGGCCGGCAGCGCGGTGGACCGCACGCTGGCCGCCGAGCTGGCGCACTGGGGGCCGATCATCAAGGCCTCGGGCTTCACGCCGCAGCAGTGAGCGCGCGCGCTCACGCCACGGGATCGACGCGATGAGCCTGAACGGACGCGCCGCCATCGTCGGGGCCTGGGAGCACCCGACGCGACTGGCCGAGCACCTGTCGGTGCTGCGCCTGCACGCCGACTGCGCGCTCGGCGCACTGGCCGACGCCGGGCTCGACAAGGCCGACGTCGACGCCGTGTTCTGCGCCGGGGACGTGCCCGGGCTGGGTGCGGCCACGCTGGTGGAGTACCTCGGGTTGCGGCCGCTGCACCTCGACAGCACGGAGTGCGGCGGCTCGGCGCCGATCCTGCACGTGGCGCACGCGGCGGCGGCCATCGCGGCCGGCCGCTGCCGGGTGGCGCTGGTGACGCTGGCGGGCCGGCCGCGCGCCGCGATGGCCGAGGCCCGCGCGAAGGCCGAGGCCGCGGGCCGCAGCGGCGGGCGCGCACCGCTGGCCCTGCGCCCGCCGGACCCCGACTGTCCCGAGCTCGCGTTCGAGCTGCCCTACGGGCCGGCGACGCAGAACCTCTACGCGATGGTCGCGCGCCGCCACATGCACGAGTACGGCACCACGGGCGAGCAGCTCGCGTGGATCAAGGTGGCGGCATCGCATCATGCGCAGCACAACCCGCACGCCATGCTGCGCAAGGTGGTCACCGTCGCGGACGTCGTCGGCTCGCCGTTGGTGGCCGATCCGCTGCATCGCCTCGACTGCTGCGTGATGAGCGACGGCGGCGGCGCGATCGTCGTCGCCCACCCGGACATCGCGCGCAGCCTGAAGCGTCCGCTCGTGCTGGTGCGCGGCACCGGCGAGGCGCAGAAGAACGCCGACGGCGGCCGCGTCGACCTGCGCTTCAGCGCCGCGGCGTGGTCGGGCCCGCGGGCCTTTGCCGAGGCGGGCATCACGCCGGCGCAGATCCAGTACGCGTCGCTGTACGACAGCTTCACGATCACCGTGCTGATGCAGCTGGAGGACCTGGGCTTCTGCGCCAAGGGCGAAGGCGGCCGCTTCGTGATGGACGGCAACCTGATCGCCGGCACCGGCCGCCTGCCCTTCAACACCGACGGCGGCGGCCTGTGCAGCAACCACCCGGCCAACCGCGGTGGCATGACCAAGGTCATCGAGGCCGTGCGCCAGTTGCGCGGCGAGGCTCACCCCGCCGTGCAGGTGCCCGGCTGCGCCTGGGCACTGGCCAGCGGCATCGGCGGTGCGCTGGCCTCGCGCCACACGGCCGCGACCCTGATCCTGGAGCGCGTGGCATGAGGACGATACCCGCCCCGATGGTGCAGCCCGAGACGATGCCGTACTGGCAGGCGGCCGACGCGGGCCGCCTGCTGGTCAAGCGCTGCGCGGCCTGCGGCGAGCACCACCACTACCCGCGCGACATCTGCCCCTTCTGCGGCAGCGCCGCCACCGAGTGGCGCGAGGCCGCCGGCACGGGACGCGTCTACAGCTTCAGCACCATGGGCGAGGGCGAGGCCGCCTACACGCTGGCCTACGTGACGCTGGACGAGGGCCCGACGATGCTGAGCAACCTGGTGGGCGAGGGACCCTTCGCCTGCGGGCAGCGCGTGCGCGTGCGCTTCCTGCCCAGCGACGGCGGGCACGCCGTCCCGGTCTTCGCGCCGTGCACGGATGCCGAAGGAGCCTGACCCGATGCGACCCGGCGCCCTCAGCCGCTTCACGATCCTCGACGCGACGCGCGTGCGCGCCGGCCCGACGGCCGTGCGCACCTTCGCCGACCTGGGTGCGCGCGTGATCAAGCTCGAGATCCCGCCCGGCGCCCCCGGGGGCGACGACATGATCGGCGGCCGCGACCACAACCGCGCCGACTACGAGAACCTGCACCGCAACAAGGAGAGCCTGACGCTGAACATGAAGGAGCCGCTGGGCCGCGAGGTCCTGCAGGCCCTGGTGCAGCGCGCCGATGTCTTCATCGAGAACTACCGCCCGGACGTCAAGTACCGCCTGGGCATCGGCCCGCAGGAGCTGCGCGCGCTGAACCCGCGGCTGGTCTACGCCAGCATCTCCGGCTTCGGGCAGGACGGTCCCTACGCGCACTGGCCCGGCTTCGACAGCATCGCGCAGGGCATGGGCGGGCTGATGAGCCTGACTGGCGAGCCGGGACGCGGGCCGATGCGCGTGGGCATCCCGATCGCCGACCTTTGCGCCGGCCACTTCTGCGCGATGGGCATCCTCGCCGCGCTGCTGGAGCGCGAGGCCACCGGCGAGGGCCAGTGGGTGCAGACCTCGCTGCTGGAGAGCCAGATCGCGATGCTCGACTTCCAGGCCGCGCAATGGCTGATCGACGGCAAGGTGCCGGGCCAGAACGGCAACGAGCACCCGCTGACCGTGCCCACCGGCGTCTTCCGCACGGCCGACGGCTACCTGAACGTCGCCGCGATCGGGCAGACCATGTGGCGGCGCCTGTGCGAGGCCCTCGAGGTGCCGCACCTGGTGGACGATCCCGACTTCGCCGACGACCCGGCACGCGTGGCGCACCGCGACCGTGTCAACGCCGCCGTCGGCGCCGCCTTCGCGCGCCGCACCACCGCCGAGTGGACACAGCGGCTGCTGGCCGCGGGCGTTCCCTGCGGGCCGATCCACCGCATCGACCAGGTCTTCGACGACCCGCAGGTGCGCCACCTGGGCATGGCCTGGCCGGTGACGCTGCCGGGCCGCGGCGAGGCGGCGCTGGTGCGCACGCCGTTCCGGCTGTCCGCCCACCCGGCGGCGCCAGCCCCGCGACCGGCGCCGCACCAGGGCGACCAGACCGACGCCATCCTGCACGAACTGGGCTACGACGACGCGCGCATCGCCGAGCTGCGCGCGCGCTGCGTGGTCTGAACCCGAGGAGACACCATGGCGCGACTCGTCGCCGCCTTCGGCAGCTCGCACAGCATCATGCTGGTGGCGCGGCGCGAGGACTGGATGCACGGCTTCCGTGCGATCGACCCGAAGAACCCGCACTACTACGACAAGGCGGGGGTGAAGACCGACTACGCCGCGCTGCTGGCCGCCGCGCCGCCGGGCTCGGAGGCCCTGCAGACGCCCGAGGTGCTCAGCGCGCGCTTCGACGCGGCCCAGGCCGCGATGGACCGCGTGCGCGACGCGATCGCCGCCGCGCGGCTGGACGTGCTGGTGATCGTCGGCGACGACCAGACCGAGCTGTTCCGCACGAGCCACAACCCGGCCATCGCGATCTTCCACGGCCGCACGATCCGCAACACGGCGCGCGAGCCGGCACACGCGGCCGACCCCTGGGTGAAGACCGCACGCATGTGGCGCCACGAGCCGGAGGCCGACCGCGAGTACCCGGTGAAGGCCGACATGGCCGCCTGGCTGACGCGCCGCCTGTGCGACCGCGACTTCGACATCTCGGCGATGGACGGGCTGGAGCCGGGCCAGTTCGAGGGCCACGCCTTCCAGTTCGTGCACCGCCGGCTGATGGCCGAGCCCGAGCGGCAGCGCCTGCCGGTGATTCCGGTGATCCTGAACACCTTCGACCCGCCGAACCAGCCGACGCCGCGCCGCTGCGTGGCCCTCGGCCACGCGTTGCGGGAGCTCGTCGCCGAGTGGCCCGAGGACCTGCGCGTCGGCGTGATCGCCAGCGGCGGCCTGAGCCACTTCGTCGTCGACGAGGCGCTCGACGCGCAGGTGATCGACGCGATCCGGCGCAAGGACCTGGCCGCACTGGCGGCGCTGGACCCGAAGCAGCTGCAGGCCGGCAGCTCCGAGATCCGCAACTGGATCGTCGTGGGTGCGATGGCGCGCGACCTGCAGCTGGGACAGGTCGACTACATCCCCGGCTACCGCAGCCCGGCGCTGACCGGCACCGGGTTGGCATTCGCGACCTGGGAGACCGTGGCGTGAGGGGGCGTGGGTCGCCCTCCGGCCCAGAGCGGACCTTCGGCATGCGGGTGACCGTCCTCGACGTGCGCGCGCGCCGAGGACAGCGGGTACCCTTCCCCTCCATGTCCCCCGCCAGCGGCCTGCGGCCGCTGGCTCCTCCTTTACTTCCGGGGAAGGGCACCCGCTGTCCTCGGCAGGCAACAGCGTGGCTCTCCGACGCTCGAGTACCGAAGCGGTGGCAGGCCAAGGACGGTGGGCACCCTCCCGCGGAAGTCAAGGAGGAGGGCCGGGCGCAGCCCGGCCCGGGGGACATGGAGCGGGAGGGTGCCCGCCGGCCTTGGCCCGACAACCCCGCTCGAGTGTCGAACGACCCACGCCGCTTGCCTTCGATCGTCTGCAATGGGCCGACACCGGACACATCAGGAGGCAACGCATGAACGACCCTCAGGTCCAACGCCTGCGCCGGCTCGACGCCTGCGCCGTCTCCGATGCCCTGGACAAGCTCGGCCTGCGCGGCGCGGTGACCGGCATCGCGCAGCGCAGCGGGCCCGATCACGGCGGCGGCCGCGTCGCCGGCCGGGCGGTGACGATGAAGGTCGGCCCCGGCGAGCCGCCGCCCGGGCCGCCGAGGCACCTGGGCTGCAGCGCCATCGAACTCGCCTCGGCCGACGATGTCATCGTGATCGAGCAGCGCAGCGGCGTCGAGGCCGGCTGCTGGGGCGGGCTGCTGACGCTCGGGGCGAAGGTGCGCGGCGTGGCCGGCGTCGTCGCCGACGGGCCGTTGCGCGATGTCGACGAAGCCATCGCCCTGGGCTTTCCGGTCTGGGCGCGGACGCTGACCTCGCGCACCGCACGTGGCCGCGTCGTCGAGCTCGGCACCCAGGTGCCGGTGACACTGGGCGATGTCGTCGTGCAGCCGGGCGACTACGTGCTCGCCGACCGCAGCGCGGTGATCGTCATCGCTGCAACCGACATCGGCCGCGTGCTCGACGCGGCCGAGGCCATCGTCGGCCGGGAGGCCGCGATGGCCAAGGCCATCCTCGCCGGCACGCCGATCGGCCAGGTGATGGGCGGCGCCTACGAACACATGCTGAAGGGCTGAAGCCATGACCGACCCGGACCGCAACGTCGCGCGCGCCGCGAAGCTCGACACCGCCACCCTCAGCGATGCGCTGGACAAGCTGGGCCTGGCCGGCCAGTGCCACGGCATCAAGCCGCGCGGCGCCGGCTTCCGCCTGGCCGGCCGCGCGTGGACGCTGCTCTACGGCCCGGCCGGCCATCCGCCGGGAACGGTGGGCGACTACATCGACGACGTGCCGCCGGGCAGCGTCGTCGTCCTGGACAACGGCGGACGCGACAACGCCACGGTGTGGGGCGACATCCTCACGGAGATCGCGCACCGCCGCGGCATCGCCGGCACGGTGATCGACGGCATCTGCCGCGACACCGCGCTGTGCCTGCAGCTCGGCTACCCGGTCTTCAGCAAGGACCACTGGATGCGCACCGGCAAGGACCGTGTGCAGGTCGAGGCCACGGGCGTGCCGGTCAACATCGGGGACGCACGCGTGGCGCCGGGCGACATCCTGAGGGGCGACGCCGACGGCGTGGTGGTGATTCCCCGGGCACACGAGGACCACGTGCTCGACACGGCCGAGGCCATCGAGGCCGCCGAGGACGCGATCCGCCAGGCCGTGCGCGGCGGCATGCGGCTGGACGAGGCACGCCGCCTGCACAAGTACCACCAGCTGCAGACACGGGAGGCATCGTGAACCCGCCGGGCCGGTCCGCCGTGCGGATCGCGGTGTGCGCGACACGGAGGGTCGTCCCGTGAGCCGCAGCGACGCGCCTCGCACCCCCGGCGAGCGCCTGCCCCCGCTGGACGCCGCCACGCTGGCCGCCGCGAGGACCCTGCCCACCGCGACGCTGCACGAGGCCGGCGGCAAGATCGGCGCGCTGCCCTCGGCGATCAAGCCGGTGGCACCGGGCATGAGCTTCGCCGGCACGGCGCTCACCGTGCACTCGCCGCCAGGCGACAACCTCTGGCTGCACCGCGCGCTGGACATCGCCCGCCCCGGCGACGTGCTGGTCGTGCACTGCAGCGGCGCGCACGAACACGGCTACTGGGGCGAGATCATGTCCACCATGGCCATCGCCCGTGGCCTGGCCGGCCTGGTCATCGACGGCTGCGTGCGCGACGGCGCGCTGCTGGCCGGGCTCGGCTTCCCGGTCTTCGCGCGCGGCCTGTGCGTGCGCGGCACCGGCAAGGACTTCGGCGCCATCGGCTGGCTCGACCAGCCGGTGTGGATGGGCGACGTGGCCGTGCACGCCGGCGACCTGGTCGCCGGCGACGGCGACGGCGTCGTGGTGCTGCCGCGCGCGCGGGCCGCAGACATCGTCGCGCGCGGCCGCCAGCGCGAAGCCGACGAGGCGGCGATCCTGCAGCGGCTGCGCGATGGCGCCTCGACCCTGGACGTGTATGGCTGGCGCTGACCCGAGCCTGGTGCTGAACGGCGGCGGGATCGCGACGATCACGCTGCACCGGCCCCAGGTGGCCAATCGGCTCGAGCCGCAGGACCTGGCCTGCCTGCAGGCGTTCCTGGACCAGGTGAACGCAGACCCCGCGGTGCGCGTGCTGCGCCTGCGCGGCGAAGGCCGGCACTTCTGCAGCGGGTTCAACGTCGAGCGCGTGGGCAACGAGGGCACGAGCGCCGGACCACGCTTCGAGGCGCTGGCCGACGCGCTGGAGCAGGCGCGCCCGGTCACCGTCGTGGAGCTGCAAGGCGGCGCCTATGGCGGCGCGGTGGATCTCGCGCTGGCCTGCGACTTCCGCGTCGGGGGGCCCGCCACCGAGCTGCGCGTGCCCGCCGTGCAACTCGGCCTGCACTTCTACCGGGGCGGGCTGGAACGCGCCGTCGCACGCATCGGCCTGCCCTGGGCCCGGCGGCTGTTCCTGACCGCGGACACGCTGGACGCCGCCACGCTGCACGGTGCCGGCCTGCTGGACCGCCTGGCCCCGGACGCCGGGTCGGTGGCGGCCGAGGCCGGGCGCTTCTGCGCGCACCTGGCCGGCCTCGCGCCGCTGGCCCTGCTCGGGATGAAGAAGCACCTGAACCGCATCGCCCGCGGCACGCTGGATGCCGACGCCCTGGCCCGCGACATCGCCGCCGCCGACGCCTCGGCCGACCTGCAGGAAGGCGCGCTCGCCTGGCGCGAGAAGCGGGCGCCGCGCTTCGAGGGGCGCTGATGATCGTCGACTACGTCGTGGTCGGCGCCGGCACCGCCGGCTGCGTCCTGGCCAACCGGCTCAGCGCCGACGGCCGCCACCAGGTGCTGCTGCTCGAGGCCGGCAGCGGCGACGCGCACCCGTGGATCCGCATGCCGCTGGGTTTCCTGCGCGCGCTGCAGCAACCGCGTTTCACCTGGGGCTACCAGAGCGAGCCGGAGCCGCACCTGAACGGCCGCGTCCTGCCGGTGCCGCGCGGGCGCCTGCTCGGCGGCTCGTCGTCGATCAACGGCATGTTCCACATCCGCGGCGACCGGCGCGACTTCGACGACTGGGCCTCGGCCGGCTGCACCGGGTGGTCCTACGCGGAGGTGCTGCCCTACTTCATCCGCAGCGAGTCGAACTGGCGCGGCGACGGGCCCTTCCACGGCGGCCGCGGGCCGCTGCCGGTGAGCCGCATCGACGACCGGCGCCTGCTGCCGCAGCCGCTGCGCGACGCCGCGCGCGCCGCCGGCCACCGCCTGAACGACGACTACGACGGGGAACACCACGAGGGTCTGGCCGCCGGCGACGTGGCCATCGACCGCCGCGGCCGCCGCGCCAGCAGCGCGACGGCCTACCTGCGGCCGGCGCGCGGCCGCCCGAATCTCGTCGTCTGGACGCAGGCGCGCAGCGAACGCGTGCTGTTCGAGGGCGAAGGCGATCGGCGGCGCGCCTGCGGCGTGCAGCTGGTCCGTGCCGGCCAGCGCCTGACGGTGCACGCGCGGAACGAAGTGGTGCTGGCCGGCGGTGCCTACGGCAGCCCGCAACTGCTGATGCTCTCCGGCATCGGGCCGGCCGCGGAGCTGCAGCGGCACGGCATCGCGCCGGTGCACGCGCTGCCCGGCGTGGGCCGCAACCTGATCGAGCACCCGCGCATGCCGCTGCAGTACACGCTGAAGCGGCCGGTGAGCTTCCTGCGGGAGCTGCGGCTGGACCGCGCCGTGCTCTCGGTGCTGCGCTGGACGCTGGCCGGCAGTGGCCCGTTCGCCAGCCAGATCTGCCACGGCACGCTGCTGTTCAAGACCGACCCGGCGCTGGACCGGCCCGACTTCCAGCTGCTGTGCAACCCGGTGCGGCTGGACGCCAGACTGTGGTTGCCCGGCATCGCGCCGGCGCAGCCCCACGCGTTCTACATCACCGTCTGCCAGCTCTACGCGAAGAGCCGCGGGCAGGTGACGCTGCGCTCGGGCGATCCCGCCGATGCGCCGCGGATCGCACTGAACCTGTTCTCGCATCCCGACGACGTGCGCAGCATGCGCGCCGCCCTGCGCGCCGCGCGCGCGCTGTACGCCACCGCACCGCTGGCGGAGCTGATCGACGTCGAGACGCTGCCCGGCGCCACGCTGCGCAGCGACGCCGAGCTCGACGACGCGATCCGCGCGCTCGGCGGCATCACCCACCACCCGGTGGGCACCTGCGCGATGGGCAGCGGGCCGCAGGCCGTGGTGGACCCGCGGCTGCGCGTGCACGGTGTGGACGGCCTGCGCGTGGCCGACGCGTCGGTGATGCCCGCCATCGTCGGCGGCAACACCAACGCTGCCACGCTGATGATCGGCGAGAAGGCGGCGGACATGCTCCTGGAGGATGCACGATGACTCCCGAAGCCGCCCCCGGCCGGCTGCTCATCGACGGCCGCTGGCAGGACGCCGCCGACGGCGGCACGCTGCCGGTGACCGACCCGTGCACCGGCGAGATCGTCACGCGCGTGGCCGCGGCGACGGCGGCCGACGTGGACGCCGCGGTCGCCGCCGCGCGCCGCGCCTTCGACGGCCCTTGGCCGGCCACGCCACCGGCGCAGCGCGCCCGGCTCTTGTGGCGGCTGGCCGAGCTGATCGAGCGGGACGCCGACGAGCTCGCGGCGCTGGAGGTGCGCAACACCGGCAAGCCGCTGGCGCTCGCACGGCGCTTCGATGTCGCGATGGCTGCCGAGTGCCTGCGCTACCACGCCGGCTGGTGCACCAAGCTCGAAGGGGCGACACGCACGCTCTCGCTGCCCGGCGAGTGGCATGCCTACACCCGGCGCGAGCCGCTGGGCGTGGCCGGGCTGATCGTGCCCTGGAACGTGCCGCTGCCGATGGCGGTCGGCAAGGTCGCCCCGGCGCTGGCCGCCGGCTGCACGGCGGTGCTCAAGCCCGCGGAGCTGACGCCGCTGACCGCGCTGCGCCTGGGCCAGCTGGCGCTCGAGGCGGGCATCCCGCCCGGGGTGCTGAACGTCGTGCCGGGCCTGGGCCCGGTGGCCGGCCAGGCGCTGGTGGAGCATCCCGGCGTGGACAAGCTGTCGTTCACCGGCAGCACCGCGGTGGGACAGCGCATCCTGGCTGCTGCGGCCGGCAACCTCAAGCGCGTCTCTCTGGAGCTCGGCGGCAAGAGCCCGGTCTTCGTGTTCCCGGATGCCGACCTGGCGCGCGCCATCCCGGCGGTGGCGGCCGGCATCTTCGCCAACGCCGGCCAGGTGTGTGCCGCCGGCTCGCGCCTCTTCGTGCACCGTGCGGTGGCCGAGCGCGTGCTCGATGGGGTGGCCGGACGCGCGCGCACGCTGCGCGTGGCGCCCGGCACGCAGCCCGACGCCGAGATGGGCCCGCTGATCAGCGAGCGCCAGCGCGAGCGCGTGCTCGGCTACATCGACAGCGGCCGACGCGACGGTGCGGCCGTGCTGGCCGGCGGCCAGGCCCTGCCCGGCCCCGGGTACTTCGTCCAGCCCACGGTGATGGTGGACACGCGGCCCGACATGGCGATGGTGCGCGACGAGATCTTCGGCCCGGTGCTGGCCACCTTCGTCTTCGGCGACGACGACATCGGCGCGCTCGCCGCGCGCGGCAACGACACCGTCTACGGCCTCTCGGCGTCGATCTGGACACGCGACCTGGCACGCGCGCACCGGCTGGCGGCTCGCCTGAAGGCCGGCAACGTGCGCATCAACGCCGCGGTGGCGCCCGACGCCGCGATGCCCTTCGGCGGCCTGAAACTCTCGGGCTGGGGCCGCGAGAACGGGCGCGAGGGCGTCGAGGCCTTCACCGAGCTGAAGTCGGTGGCCGTGAACCTGGAGTGAGACCATGGATCTGGGCATCCGCGGGCGCAAGGCCCTGGTGTGCGCCTCGTCGCAGGGGCTGGGACTGGCTTGCGCCACGGCGCTCGCCCAGGAAGGCTGCAGTGTCTGGATCAACGGCCGCAACGCGCAGCGGCTGGAGCGTGCTGCCGCGGCCTTGCGCGCGGCCACCGGCGCCAGCGTGCACAGCGCGGCGGCCGACCTGGACACCGAGGCCGGTCGCAGCGCGCTGCTGGCCGCGTGCCCGGAGCCCGACATCCTGGTCAACAACAACGCCGGGCCGCCACCCGGCCGGCTCGCCGACTGGGACCACGCCGCGTGGATCGCCGCGCTGGAGGCCAACCTGATCTGCGGCGTGCTGCTGATCCGGGCCGTGCTGCCCGGCATGCGGGCGCGCCGCTTCGGCCGCATCGTCAACATCACCAGCGCGATGGTGAAGACACCGCACGCGGCGATGGGCCTGTCCACCGCGGCGCGCGCCGGCCTCACTGCGGTCAGCAAGGCGCTGGCTCGCGAGGCCGCGGTCGACAACGTGACGATCAACCAGCTGCTGCCCGAGCGTTTCGACACGCCGCGCCAGGCGTACATGGCCGAGCGGCTGATGGCCGAGCACGGGATCAGCCGGGACGAGGCGCGGCAGCGCATCGCCGACACGCTGCCGGCCCGTCGCCTGGGCCGGCCGGAGGAGTTCGGCCAGGCCTGCGCCTTCCTGTGCGGCGCCCATGCCGGGTTCATCACCGGCCAGAACCTGCAGCTCGACGGCGGCGCGTACACCGGGCTCGTGTAGCCCCGCGGGGCGTGCCATCGGGATCGCCGCTGCGGGCGGATGGGTCGCCGACGGCGTTGCCACGGCGCAGCGCGCTCAGGCGACGGACTCGCCCTCGACGACGACCCCGCGCACCTGCAGTGTCGCGCCGTCGAGCACGACGAGGTCGGCACTGCAGCCCGGCGCGAGGCGGCCGCGGTCGGCCAGGCCCAGGTAGCGCGCGGGCACCGTGCTGACCCGCGCGCAGGCGTCGGCCAGCGGCAGCCCGACCGAGACCAGGTTGCGCAGCGCCTGGTCCATCGTCAGCGCGCTGCCGGCCAGCGTGCCGT